>Ga0265798_10001088_pt1 | contig 43078 bp, 54 predicted proteins | sample P3T30metagenome_FD_192430 | JGI IMG/M metagenome (GOLD analysis project Ga0265798, IMG submission 192430) | Plant litter microbial communities from East Loma Ridge, Irvine, California - P3 T30 | ecosystem: Environmental > Terrestrial > Plant litter > Unclassified | place: USA: California... | reverse complement strand
CAGTAGGGGAGGCTAGGCGATACCCAGGCGGCGGGCTTCGGCTAAAATCATTAAGCGCAATCGAAGAAGTACCCTATGCCCACGGCCAGCGCATCGGCCAGGAGGTACGCGAGAAAGCCCGCCTGCTCGACCGCTGCGAGGAAATCAAGGCCCAGCTCCAGGCCGAGCCGCTCTTTCAGGAATACCCGATGCTCGACTTCAAAATCCGCCAGGCCAGCAACCGCATGGCCAAGCACACCACCAACCAACTCTCCATCTTCCGGCAGCCGGCCCAGCCTGAACACCCTGGTCAGCGTGGTTAGGTCGCGTTTATCTCATCGGGCTAGCCCCGCTGGCCCTGGGCTGGCGGGGCTCTTTTCGGACTTTTCTAAGTGGCAATTGCTGGGGAGATTGCGGCCGGAATCCGGTAATTCAACTTTCCCCCATCATGCGCAAAACTCTACTCGGTGCCGCCCTCGCAATGCTAGGTAGCTTTGCGGTGCTCGCTGCCTAGCCAATCACCTGCATGGACCTTGCTCAATTTCACCAACACCTAGCACGGCAGATGCCGGGCTTGAGCACCGACGAGGTGGTCGAACTCACGGCCGCCTGTACCCTGCGCCAGGTCAAGAAACGGGAATTGCTCGTGCAGCCGGGGGTAGTAGCCGCCCATCGCCTGTATGTCTTACAAGGTGCTTTTCAGTCTTATGTCGTTGACCCAGCGGGAGTAGAGCATACCATGCACTTCGCTATCGAGGATTGGTGGATTACCGACCTCACCAGCTACCGCTCCCAACTGCCGGCGACGATGTACGTCGTGGCACTCGAAGACAGCACCGTGCTCCAACTGGATTTCGCCACCGAGCAGCGCCTCATGCACGGCAATCGCCGCTACGAAACGCTCTTTCGGCTACAGGCAGAACGGGCGGCGGCGTACTACCAGCGCCGGCTAACTGCGGCCCTAACCCGCACGGCCGAAGAGCGCTACGAGGAGTTTCGGACCGCCTACCCGGCCGTGGTGCAGCGGCTCCCGCAGTACATCATCGCCTCGTACCTGGGCATGAGCAAGGAGTTTCTCTCGCGGCTGCGAAGCCGGAGTGGGGCCAAGAAAGGGTAAGCCGGCCGCCCCGCATTTATTGACCTAGTTCATCTTCGGGCAGGCTGGCAGCACGGGACCTTTGTCGGGTACAAGGCAAGCCCGACCGCGTCGGCCGGGCGCTTACCCTTTTGACACTAGTAGCATGAAAGCCTGGCAATTGCACGACTTCGGCCTGGAAAACCTCCGCCTAGGCGAGGTGCCCACTCCTACTCCTGGCCCCCACGACCTGCTTATCCGGGTGGGGGCGGTCTCCCTCAATTTCCGCGATAAGGCCATTGTCGATGGCATTTACGAGCCGCAGATGATTCCTAAGCCCCTGATTCCGGTTTCGGATGCCGCCGGCGAGGTGGTGCAGGTCGGGGCGGCCGTTACCCGCTTTAAGGTCGGCGACCGGGTAACCTCCCACCTGTACTCCCACTGGCTAGCCGGGGAGGCGGCACCCGACGAGCCAGCTTATTGTTTCGGCGCCCCCCTGCCGGGTGGGCTGGCCGAATACATGATTATCCACGAAGAGTCTGCCGTGGCCGCGCCGGCCAACATGACGGACGAGGAAGCGGCGACGCTGCCCATTGCGGCCCTCACGGCTTGGTTTTCCCTCGTGCACTACGGAAAGTTGCAGGCCGGCGACTCGGTTTTGATTCAGGGCACGGGCGGCGTGGCCCTCTTTGGCGTGCAGATTGCCAGGGCGCTCGGGGCGCGGGTTATCGTGCTCACGAGCAGCGATGCCAAAGGTGAACGGGTGAAAGCCCTCGGAGCGGATGAGGTCATTAACTACGTGCGGCAGCCGGATTGGGAAAACGTGGTGCTCGCGTTGACGAATGGCCGGGGGGTAGACCAGGTGCTGGAAGTGGTCGGCGGCGACGGCCTGAACCAATCTATTCAAGCGACGCGGCCCGAAGGGCAAGTGGCCGTGGTGGGGTTCCTGCAAGGCCAGACCGCCCAGCTGAACCTGATGAACGTCATCTTCCGCAAGGTGCGGATTCAGGGCATCGCCGTGGGCCACCGCCAAGCGTTCGAGGAAATGAACCAGGCCCTGGCGCAGCACCACATTCAACCCGTCATCGACACGGTGTATCCCTTTGACCAAGCCAAAGCCGCTTACGAACACCAGGGCCGGGGAGGATTTGGCAAAATCGTGATTCGGGTAGCGCTACCCTAACGGACGCTTCAGAATAGCTAAATAGAAGTTGGGGCATAGCAGTAGGCACTCCGCGTGTTTACTGCTAGGCCCCAACTTTTACCCAAAGCCACTAGTACGTGGCTTTCTTCGCATCCAGGGCGGCAATAGATTCAGTCATCATCTGCTCATCGACATGCACGTACTTCATCGTGGTGGCAATCTTCGAATGGCCCAGCAGCTTTTGCAGCACCTGCACCGTGCCCCCGTGCCGGATGAATTCGGGGGCAAACGTTTCGCGGCCGACGTGGTGGTTCAGGCGCGTTTCGAGGCCCAGCTGCTGGCCGCTGGCCCTCAGCACCCGGTTCTCATATTAATTGGTATAGTCGGCAAACTTGCCGGTGCCCTCCTCATGCGCGTCCTGGAGGTAGGCCAGCATCTGGAAATTTCTTGGTCAGTAAATGGTTAGCGGTGGGGTAGGTAGAAAGCAAAAAAGGCCCTTTCTCACGCATGAGAAAGGGCCTTTTTGCAGTCCTGAGCCATCTTAGTGGCCTCAGTACCCGGAGCCGGAGTAGGAGAGTACCCTAGTGCTCAGGCACAAACGTCGAAAATGGTAAGCAAATGGTAAGCGTTTACCAATCCTTGCCGGCGGCGGTGCCAGCGGCGGGTTTGCTCATACCATCAGTAATGGAAGTTGACAAGGCATTTCCAGCCTGGGCAATAGCGCGGCCAGCTGAACGGGCGAGATTAAGCGTCATGCCCTTCTTTTGGTCAATGCTGATGTAACCTTCAGCAGGGGTAGGTTCACCTGGATTTAGATTGTATTGGCTAGGGTAGCCCTGCATGCGAAAATCGCTGATTTCGTACTTATAGCGCCCATCTCTGAGTACCATTTTTACTGTGTACCAAAGCTTTTCTGTATAAGTAAAGGCCCCCGTGCTAACGTAAACATCTTGGAAAGCAGTGCCTTGGATAACGCCAGCATCCTTCTCATCCGCCTGCACCACGGCTTTCGCCGATTTGAAGGTGCTGGCAAACCAAAGTTTGGCGCGGGTATAGAGTTCGGTTTGGCTGGCGCCAAGAGCTTGTACTACTTCTGTATAGAGAATCCTGCTCGTAGCTGGGTCAAAAGGAATTGCTTTGACAGTAAGCGCCCCAGCTACTACTTGCTGGGCATCTGAGGGCATTTGGCTGGTGCGGATGATGTACTCGGTGTCTGCCTTCCGCACTACAGCCCAGCGGCTACCCAGGCGCCCGACTACGTGCACTATAGAGTGCGCAAATAGTTTACTGAATGGCTTGCCAGCAGTATCGGCGAGGGTGCGGTAGGCCGGCACTGACTCGTCGCCTAGTTTCGTCGGTGCTTCAACCACATAGGTATAATCTGACTGGGCAAAGCAGGCAGTAGCAGAGCCTAGTAAAAGAAGAGTAAAAAGAGCTTTCATAAGCTAGTGGCACGATTTGCAGAGTTGCATCTTCTCGCGGGCCTTGCCCAACGGCATGCTGCGCACGGTAGCCCCGCAGGCCTTCAGGTGTGAGCAGGTAGCATCGGTGTGGTACTTCACGCTGTTGTGGCTGGTGCAGTAATACACCGGGCGGGCGTTGAGCTGCGTGGTGACGAAGGTGCCGCCGCCTAGCGCCAGTGCGGCGGCGATGCCATAGAGCCACCGGCCCGGGCGGAAGGGCTGGCTGGGCGGGGTGATTGGTGCTTCATAGATATTGAGAATGGCATCGCGTCGCACATTGCCAATGCGGGGGCTTCTCTTGTATTTGTCAGGCATAGCTAGGGTGGGAGAGTGGCTAGGCTGTGTTTTTGCTACTTTGATAGGAGAATCTGTATTGTTCGCTCTTTATCAGCGAGCTGCCCTTGCAGCAATTCAATCTCACGCTTTAGCGCCTGCTCATTGCCCGATACGCCTTGGTTATGGATGGCATCGCGGCCGACGTTGCCGGTCAAAAAGCTGCGCGAAATTTTCTTATTACTTGAGGCAGTATTAGATGCTTCAGTAGGAGGATTAGATAAGAATGGCTCGCCTTGGCCAGTCAGCAGCCAGCGCGCATTTATGCTTTCGAAGTGCAGCAAGACCCGTTCTAAGTAATCTGCTTTGGGCTGGGCTAGCCGAGGCTCCAAGTAGTTCTGAGTGGTGTTTTCGGCCACTCCGATAGCCTTGCCAAAATTTCTGGCGCTTAACCCGAAGTTTTCTAGCAAAAACTTTATTCTCTGATTGATAGTGGTTTGCACTATTAGGGAAGCTAATTTATTGTTTTTGCTTCCGAAGTATGCTCTACTATGGAAGCTAGTACGTTATGTTTGTACCATCTTCACAGCAAGTAAAGCACCCCGCTGTGAAATCGTCCAAACACGATGACCGAGCGCGAGAAATACTTCAGCCTACTAGCCCTCATCTGTGAGAAGCTACCCTACTACGCCGCCCAGATGCTGGCCAAAAAGGAGGGCGGCACGCTCTCGCGCTGGCAGAATGTGAAGGCCGGTAAGACCATCAGCCTGGCCGACCTCGTGGCGATGGTGCGCCTCACCCTACCCGACTTCGAAATACCTGCCCACCTGCTGCCGGAACCGGCTGAGCAGGATGCAGCCGTGACTGCCTAACACTCTCGCATTTATCTCATCGGGCCTACCCCAACTACTACCCCATGCCAACCACCAAAACCCGCGCCGACCACATGCAATGGGCGAAAGACCGCGCCCTGGCTTACCTGGAGCCACAGAAGACCAACCCGCTAGCCCAACTCGGTCAGCGCATCCGGCACGCCGTGGTGCCTATGGCTGAGGCCGAGCAGGTCATCGACGCCTGGAACAGCTTCGTGAGCGACATGGGCAAACACCCCGAAACGCAGGGCCACTCGGCCATCCTGCTGGGTAGCATGCAGGTACTATCTGGCCACCTGCGCACGGTGGGGGCAATGCGTGAATTTATCCAGGGCACCAACTAATACTATCCCTTTCACCCTTTACCTCAACACCTTATGAAAGTCACGCATCGCGGCGCTGTCTCGCTGACTGGCACGATGGCCACCACCCGCATCCGGGTGCCCAGCCTGGAGCCCGGCACCCGCCTCATCCCCCTGGGCCAGCCGCTCGACGTGGTGGGCTGCTGGCCCCAGGGCGAGAAGCTCACGGCGTACGTGGCCGGCACCATGCCGCCCGCCCTGCGCACGGCGGCCGAGGAGGGCCGCACCCACGAGGAGGAATGGTTTGGCCCCGTGCCCGCCGGCATCGCCGAAATCGACCTCAGCGAGTGCCGCTACGAGTACCTGGTGCAGCAGCCGCCCCGCGCCCTGCCGCTCTTCCCAGGGGAGGCCAGCCACGTCGAGCAAGCCGCCTAATGCAAGCCCAGCCGCTCAACCTATCGCAGCTGCGGGCCGAACTAATCCGGCTAGGCTTTGAGCGGCTGGAGGCCGGCCAGCTCAAAGCCCAAGTACCGGAAGGGCCCGGCTACCACGACACGGTGCAGCCCCTCATAGCCCGCCAAGAGGCTGCCAGCGCCGCCTACGAGGCCACCCAAAAGCAAATCGCGGCGCTCATGCGGGGTGCCCAACCTTCTCTCTTTTAAGTCTATGTCTCAGCTTGTTTCTCCTACTGAACTCATCAACCGCCTAGTGGCCGACTCGCAGGGCCTAGAGCGGGTAGCGGTCCTCAACCTCGCCAGGAAAGCGGTGGAGCGTCAGGTGCAGCGACTAGCCGACGAGCGGCTTCAGGCCGAGGAGAGTGGCTGGGTTGACCACTGGCAGGCGCAACACACCCGCGCTACCGATACACTGGCCGTCATCCAGCAGGCACTGGCCACCTGCTAACTCACCCATTTCCCAACCCCCATTTATCTCATCATGGACAACACGCCCACCACCATCAAAACCATCACCCAGCAAGCCCTGGAGGCCATTTTCGAATCGAAGGCCAACGCGATGCCCGCTACTAGCAAGTTTGAAATGCCCACGGTGCGGATTCTGCGCACGGTGATTGACCCCGCCCAGCTCCAGGCGCTGGCGGCCTTCAGCGACTACCTCGGGCAGTTCCCCACCATCACCCGCTCGGGCGCCCACACGGCGGTCGTCTTCGCCTGCTAACCTACTCTTCTTTTTTATCTCATCATGCTGTACATCAACAAAACGCGCCCCAAAATGGGGCGCGTTAATCTCAAAGAATTGCAGGAGGTGCGCGAGCACCACATGCCGGTGCACGCGGTGCGCTTTGCCAAGCCCTGCCAGCTCCAGCGCGTAGCCGCCGAAGTAACCCGCCTGCGCCCGGAGCTGCGCGAGGAAACCGAGTTCGTCGTGCACGAGGAACTGGGCCGCCGCCAGCTGCTGGCCGATACGTCGATGCGTGTGTTGGAAGGAGGCCAGTACCGTGGCTAGCCAAAATACCACCTTCGTCATCCCCGCCGAGGAACTGCCCCTGGTGGAAGGCTACCTGGCCACCTGCGCCACGGCCAGCTTCGTGGGGGCCACGGCCTTCTCGGTAGAAGACCGGCCTTACTACGACGTGTTCCTGACGCACTGCGACGAAGCCGACCTCTACAACCTGGGCCGCTACGTGGGCCGCGAACTCGAACGGCAGGAAGGGAGGCTAGCGGCATGAGCTGGATTCAAACCTCCACCGGCAAGGCCTTCGACCCGTTTGCCCCCGACCCGTTCCTCATTTGCATTGAGGACATTGCCCATGCGCTCAGCAACGTGTGCCGCTTCACGGGCCACACGCGCAGTTTCTACTCGGTGGCCCAGCACTCGGTGGAGGTCGCCACCCGGCTGGCGCCCGAGCTGCAACCCTACGCCCTGCTGCACGACGCCACCGAGGCCTACCTGCTTGACCTGCCCACGCCGCTCAAGCAGCGTCCCGAGTTCGCCTTCTACCGCCAGGCCGAGGCCGACTTGCTGGCCGCCATCCTGCGCCGCTTCGGCCTGGAGCCCACCCTGCCGGCTGAGGTCAAGCAGATGGATAAGCGCATGCTGCTGCTCGAAAAGAACCGCCTGCTGGGCAAATGTGAAAAGCCCTGGCCCACGTCGGGCGAACTAAGCCGGCTAGCCCCGGCGCCCCAATACCCGGGCTGGCGCCCACTGCCCCCGGCCGATGCCAAACGCGAATTTCTCAACGTTTTCTACCTCACGTTCCATGCCTTCGCTCAAGAAAGTAGCCGCTAAAGCCCCCACCATCAAGGGCGTACCCGCCGGGAAGGAGGTAGCAGGTGAATATTAAAAACTACACGTCGGTAGTGCCGGCGATGAATTCGGCGGCGGCTATCGAAGCCCTGCTCGTGGAGGCAGGCGCCACGTCGATAATGAAATGGTATGAGGAAAAGCGCTGCGTCGGCTTCCTCTTTCAACTCACCCTGAATGGCCAGCCCGTCACGTTCCGCCTGCCGGCCCACGAGGCGCGCGTGGTGCAGCTCATGCTCAAGCAGGCCCGCAACCCCGACGCCACCAAGCGGGCCAGCATCCGGGCCCAGGCGCAGCGCACGGCCTGGCGCACCCTGCACGAGCTGGTGCAGATTCAGGTGGCCATGATTCAGCTCCAGCAGGTGCAGCCGCTCGAAGCCTTCCTCAGCTACGCCTACAACACGCAAAACGAGACCACCTTCTACGATAGCGTGGAGAGTGGCGCGATAAAACTGCTGCCCGGCTAATGGAAACCTACTCCGCGCAGATGCAGGCGGCCGTGGTGCACCAAGTGCAGCAGGCCAGCACCCCCGAGTTGCTCCAGCTGCTAGCCTACTACCGGCTCCGGGGTGGCCCAGGGCGCAGCCTCGTCGTGCAGGAGATAACCGAGCGCCGCCAGCGCCGCCAAATCAACTACCCACCTCAACAGGCTGCCCAGCAGCGATAACCATGAAAAATCAACTCATTGCAGATATTCTCACTGCCGACTCCGGCAATATGTTCGCTGACTATAAGGATAGTGCTGCTATTCAAGAATTTCTTGAAAAGCAGAGCCTGCCCTTTGTGAAGGGTATAGCCCGGCGCTGTGGCCTCATCCCTGCCTCAGCCATCATTACCGAATTAACCCTGCTGCGCGACCATCAGTACCAAGTGCGCGACGGCATCACGGTCTGGATTTCCCAGCGCACCCACAAAAAGGGCTTTGACCCTAACGAGGCGCAAGCGGTTTTTGAGCGCAAGACCAAGAACCACGACCACGAGGTAATTCTTGGCCTGACTGAGCTTCAGCAGATAGCTCGCTTTTGCGGCTATCCCCAGCCCTACGAAGTAGCTGCTAATAGTGCCCATCAGTTTGAGCCTGAGAATTCCCAGGGGTATGCGCAGGACTCGGAATACAAGGAGTATAAGCTGCGCGACTCCGGTTGGAAAACCAACCTGTGGGTGTACAATAACAACCGGCTAGAGCTGGAGCATAAGTACGGCAAGGGCGAGCCCTGGAATAAAATTGAGCTAGAAATCGCTGATATTCTAGCCGTTCTAGCGCACATTGACCTAAGCGATGAGTACCTGGCTGTGCCTCCCCCTGGTGAGAATGAATTGTACAACCTGCGCTGGGGATGGCAGAAGCAGCTGCGAGTGCCCATCAATCCTCAGCCTACTACCAATGGCCACGAGTGGTATTGGAATGAAATCTCGCCTGAGAACAAAGTGGGTGCCCTGGGCATCTTCCCCGACTTCGCTGAGTTTCTGAAGGCTTTAGCCAGGTTCTGCCCCTACGGCCAGCCGGGCAGCATGCGCTGGGGCCGGTTGATTGACTCGGTGCGTGTCGAGCGCGTGCAGGATATCACAGAGGTAGATGCCGGCAAGCAGGGCCTGGAGCGTGTAAATGTGCCAACCCACGGCACGGTGGATGCCCGCAAGTGGAAGAATTACCTGGGCCAGGCCTACTACTGTGGGGCAAATCTGAACACCGCCCAGGAGTCTTATAAGACGCGCTTCATCAGCGAGTATGGCCGCGAGGCTTGGGAGCGGAATGACTTTGTATGGGTAGTTAATTTTTAGTGCAGCAGCAGTTTTTTATGTCAACCACCACTCAAGAAAATACCGCCTCCGTGCTGACCGACCGTGAGCAGCAGGCTATCAAAAACATCAATGCCGTACTCGCTGGCGACGGCAGCGACCCCGAATCTGGCCCCGGTGCGTGGGGTGATTGTGGCGAGGTCGATGTGCCCGTGCTGCTAGATGCCGTTGGGCGTTTGAGCAGGCTGCTTGCCACCCAGACCTCACTGTCCGATAGCGCGCTGGATGAACTGGAGCAGCTGCTAGCTCTGGGCACCAAGGCGCCCTGGGCTATCAATAACGACCCTAAAAAGTGGGTTACTAATGACGGCACCTCTAAAGAGGAGTGGACGGCCAATCGTGATAACGATGCTGCCTTGGTTGTTGCGCTACGCAACGCTGGCCCGGGGCTAGTGGCGCGGGTACGGGCAGCGGAATCCCGCGCCTACCCGGCTACGCTTACCCCCGAATTAGATGAGGTGCTGGGCTGGCCCAACTTCCGGTGTGCAGGCTTCGCCGATGCCTTCCGGGCAACTGGCCACGACATCGGCCACAAGGCTGAGCGGGAGCAGGCCTTCGTGCTGCACTGGCTTACGGGCCTGGTGCTGAAGCATGGCGCCGGCTGGAAGGATGCGGCCAGCAGCGATATGGAGGCCTTACGTGAGAAAATAGCGCTGAAGGAAGGAGGGCAGCCCAATGGTTGAGTCGCTTAGCCAACTCTTGCCCCACGGCAGTATCCAACTCATTGCCGACAAGTTAGGCCTGGGTAAGCAGGCCGTCAGCAAGGCCCTGCGTCGCCAGCGCCCTGGCCACCCAGCGGTGGTAGAGGCGCTGCGCATGGCCGAGGCCTCCGGCGCGCTCCGGGTAGCCCAGCAAATCAAAAGCATTTCTCAATAAACAGCCATGAAAACGCCTAAGAGAATCCACCTGCGACACATGCCACTGAGGGTACACGCCTGGAATGTGCCCGGTCGGGCAGTCCGGGTAATCGTGCTGAAGCCCGGGGAGAAAAGCAGTGACTTCCACGCTGTATAAAAAGAATGATACTAGGCTTCAAATCTGCTTTCGTGCCGGCCGTGGTGGCCGGCACGAAACCGCATACCATCCGCCGGGGCACTCGCTGGCGCGTGGGTATGAGCATCCAGTTTTATCAGAATGCCCGCCAGAAAACGATGGCCAAGATTCGGCCCAACGCCGTGGCCACCGTCGTGCAGAAAATAGAGGTGACCCGGCCCGAGCGCTTCCTTGGCCCGCCCCGGGAGCCGGTCATCCTCATCGACGACCGCCAGCTCACGCCGCTGGAGTGCCAGGAGCTAGCCCGCCGCGACGGCTTCGATGACCTGGATGAGCTGCTGCGCTTCCTCAGCAACGGCTACGGCTTCCCTTTCACTGGCCAGCTAATCGGCTGGACTGACTTACGCTACTAGTAATGAAAAACTTCGCTCGAATTATTGACCTGGGCCCGGTAGAGTGCCTACTAGTACGCCAAGAGGCTGCCATTATTGAGTTTCGCTTTTGGCTGTTCGATGGCGAGAGCATTACCGAGCCGACCGCTCGCATAGAATACCCTGGCATGTGGGGTGTGGATGCCATGTTCGATGGCTTACACGAATACGCCCTGCGTGAAGAGGCTGAGAAGGTCTGGAAGGTGGTGCAGCAGCAAATGGACTTGCACTTGCAAGAGCTACCTGAAGGGCAGCGCCTCGTGCTAAGCGGTGCTGATATGCAGAAGCTGCATCCGACCGATGCCGATTAACTACAAAGACTACCCGGATAACTGGCTCTCGGAAATCCGCCCGCGCATCCTGGCGCGCGACGGCCACCGGTGCAAATTCTGCGGCGTGGAGGATGGCGCCCACATCCAGCGCAGCAGCCGGGGCCACTACATGCTGCCCAGTGGCGAGGCCTTCGACGGCACCACTGGGCAGCTGCTGGCCGGCGAGGCCGACACCTGGCCACCTGAGCGGAAAGTGCGCATCGTGCTCACCATTGCCCACCTCGACCACGCACTCACCGACCACACCGACGATAACCTGGCCGCCCTGTGCCAGCAGTGCCACCTGCGCTATGATAAGCGCGTGGTGGCCCCCAAAGCAGCCTTCACCCGCAAGTATGGCCGCGCTACTACCCCGATTGATTTCCTGCCCTAATTACCTGGCCCGGTGGCTGCCCACTGCCGACGCCTTACCCGCCCTAAATCCATGTTCACCCGCTACAGCCTCGAAAAACACCCCAAACCCAAGGGAACCTGCCCTGGTTGCGGGGAGAAGAAAGTATTCCGCTATTTCCAGGACGCCGAGGGCCAGCGCCTGGATGAGCAATATGGCATCTGTGACCGCGCCGCCAAGTGTGGCCATGACCACCGCCCCAGCGGCGAGTTGTTCGAGCGCAGCGCGCCGGCCGACGTGGTGCAGGTCGAAACGGTGCGGCCCGCCCCCGAGCAGGCCGAGCGCCTGCGCCAGCTGGTGCACGACCAAACGAGCCCGTTCCACGTCTGGGCCCGCGCCACCGGCCTCACCAACGAGCACCTGGAGCGCTGGGCCGTCGCCACCGACCGCGACCGCACTGCCTACCTGCACCTCGATACCCACGGCCAGCTCGTCAACGCCAAGTGGCTCAGGTACGACGCCGAGGGCCACCGCGACAAGCTCAGCCAGCCCTACAGCTTCACGCTCGACGAGGTGGAGAAGAAAACCAAGCGCTTCGGCTTCTGCCTCTACGGCGCCCACTTGCTGCGGCCGGTCGAGGAGCAGGTGCCGGTGGTAGTCGTCGAGTCGGAGAAGTCGGCCGTGCTGGCCAGCTTCCACTACCCGCACCTAGACTGGGTGGCGTGCGGCGCGGCCAACGGCATCACCGACGAGAAAATTGGCGACCTGCTGGGCCGCGCCGTTTGGTGGCTGTGCGACGCCGACGGCAACGCGCCGGTGGTGAAGGATGGCGCCCCGGTTATCCTGGCCGGCGGCAAGGCCAAGCTCACCGAGGGCGGCCGGCGTAACAGCAGCCTGCGCAAGCTCCAGGCCTACGGCACTACCCACGTTGTCATCGACCTGTTTCCCGACCGCACCGACGGCTACGACATTGCCGACGCGCTGCGCGATGGCCTGAAGCCGGAGATTGTAGCCCCGGCCCCGCCGGAGGAGCCGGCGCCGGTGGCCAAGCAGCGCAAGGCCCTGCCAGCTGACACCGACGACTGGAGCGCCCGGATGAAGGACAACCTCTACAAGGCTACCCGCTTCACCGATGAGTTCGTGAAGCGCGATATCGACCTGACCCGCAACCCCGACGACTGGGCCGCCGTGCACGCGGCGTTGGCTACGCTCGGCGACCACGGCCGCGCCCTGGTGCACCGCCTGGCCAGCCCCCGCGCTGGCTACGACGAGGCCGCTACTAACGTCCTTTTCGACGAGGCGCTCGAAGCCGACACCGATAAGGGCGTGGCCAGGTACACGGCCCTGGCCACGCACCACGGCATCAACCTCAAAGACCTCGATGCCAAGGAGGATAAGTTTGCCGATGTGCGCTCGCAGCTGCCCAAGGGCGTCAATGCCGAGGACTACTTCCTGCACGGCTTCTATGAGCAGGACAGCGCCTACTACTCGGTGACCAAGGACGGCCCCAAGATGGTGTGCGGCTTCACCATTAAGGTGCTGTACCTGGTGAAGAGCAAATCGGCCCCCAAGCGCATCGTGGAGCTGAAGAATCAGTTCGGCTACGCCACGGTGCTCGACCTACCCACCGAGGCCTTCGTGAGCATCGGCGCGTTTAAGAAAGCCGTCGAGTCGGTGGGCAACTTCGTTTTCGAAGGCAACGACATCGACCTGACCCGGCTCAAGAAAAAACTGTTCCGGGAGGAGAAGCTAACCCAGGAAATCAACGTGCTGGGCTGGCACCCCCGGGGCCAGTTTTATGCCTTTTCGAATGGCATCCTCAACGGCAAGTGGACACCCACCGACGAGTACGGCATCGTGGAGCACGACGAGAAAAACTACTTCCTTCCCTACCTCTCGTCGATAAACGATGACTTCACTGAGTTTAGCAACGAGCGCAAATTCGTACATAAGCCCGTCGAGGGTGGCCTAGACTTCGCCCAGTGGTCGGACCTCATGCAACGCGTGTATGGCAACAACGGCTGCCTGGGCATGTGCTTCTACATCGCGGCCCTGTTCCGCGATTACATCTTCGAGCAGCACAATGCCTTTCCGCTCCTCTATAATTTTGGCCAGCGGGAGTCGGGCAAATCGCAGTTCGTCGATTCATTTAAGTGGCTGTTCGGCAAGCCCCAGGACTCGCTCAGCCTCGAAAACCCGAGTACCGTCATCGGCATGGTGCGCACGCTGGCCAGCTTCAGCAACGGCATGGTGTACCTGGACGAGTATAAAAACTCGGTGGATAAGAAAACCATCGGCCTGCTCAAAGGCCTCTGGGACGGTTTCGGCCGCACTACGGGCGTCAAGTCCAATGACAACCAAACCAAGGTTACCAAGCCGCTCTCGGCCACCATCATCAGTGGCCAGGACATGCCCACCATCGACAACGCCCTCTTCACCCGGGTAATCCAGCTGGAGTTCCTGTCCAAAGGCCGCGACTACGCCGCCTACGAGGAGCTGAAGCAAAAAGAGAAGCTGGGCCTAACGGCCATCACGCTCGACATCCTCAGCCACCGCCCGGCCGTGCTGGAGCTATACCGCCCCAGCTTCGATATCATCCTGCGCTGGCTCAAAGACACGACCAAGGGCGAGGACATCCAAGACCGGATGCTCCAGAACATGGCCACCATCCTGGCGCCTACCCTCCTGCTACTCGACAACGGGCTACTGCGCTTTCCCTTCACGAAAGAGCAGCTGCTTGCGATAGCCCTGGAAGTAGTGCGCCGGCAGCACCTCCAGATTGCCAAGAGCACCGACAGCTCGCGGTTCTGGGACGTGTTTGTGGGCATGGCTAGCCACAAACCCACGCCGCTTATCGTTGAAGGCGTGGACTATCGCTTCCAGGGTGATAACCTGTGCATCCGCCTGGGCAACGTGCACCCGCCCTACCTCTCGCAGCACCGCAGCCAGTACAACGTGCCCGGCCTCGACAAAACCACGCTCGACTACTACCTGCGCCACGACCCGGCCTTTGTGGAGCAGAAGAATATCCGCTTCGTGCACGGCAAGGACAGCGAGACGCCAGGCGCGGCCACCAACCCCACGTCGGCTTACTGCTTTGACTTCCCGACTTTGAAAATTGACCTGCTACGCCAGGACATCGGCAATACCGAAAGAGACCTACACAAGAACACTGAGACCGAGTAGCGGCGGTTATCAGCCAGCCGGGTGGGCAGCCCGGTGCAGGGCAGCGCGAGAGCGCTGCCCTTTTTTGTTGCCCGGCGCGGTTTAATACCAAAAGTATATTCGCCTAACCGGGTATGCCCCAGGGCAAAAAAATGGGACCGCTTGAGTAAAATCGTTTTTGCCGCCAACTATGGTGAAAACCCGACCTACAAGAACCTACAAACCTACAGGACTGAAATGGCCACAGTGAATGCGCCTTGCTGATAGTTTAAAGAATGATTTTCCATTTTAAAGTATCTAGGAGGTGGCCTAAAACCGGCGATTTCTTGTAGGTCGGTGTAGGTTCTTGTAGGTTGGTGTAGGTCGGGGCAGGTTAGGGCTAAAACTGACCAACCTACATAACCTGCGATGTAGGCCAGGGCAACCTACACGATGTGGCTAGTCAAAAGCGCGATTTCAGAACGCAGGGGCACATTTAGCGCCATGTAGGTTTGTAGGTTGTGTAGAGTGACGAAAACACCGTTTCCTGTTGTTTTTGCACACTACTACTTTTTCGTGAAAAACCTTGCTTCTGCTTCTGTAAGGGCTATTCTTAGCTCGGTGCAATTTTTTAGTAACAGCTAAAATCACTGGCCTGAATGTTGGGTGAGGTGGTCAGAATCGGGGTAAATTGCCGGGCTACTACCCCTGGATAGTATTCCGAATTGTCCTGTGCTGGCGGGGCCGGCAATCGGAGCTTTGTTCATGCCTCTTTCACCCCCGATGGATAAACCTCTACCCGAGCACCTGGTGGTGCCGGTGCGCCCCGCCGTGGAGAAATACCTGCGCCGCCGCCTGCACCTGCGCCCCGAGGAAGCCTTCCAGCTCACCAAGAAGGGCACGGCGGGCCGCTTCCTCTACCACGTTTTGCGTAACCCGCAATCGGACAGACAGTACGCGTCCTCGGTAGCTGAATACCCCGGCCGCTTTGTCGTCACCATTTCCAACCAAATGGCCTGGCTCAACGGCTGCCGGCACCTCACGCCCCAGGGCGTGCACGACTTCAACCGGCAGATTGAGGACCTCATTGAGCAGGAGTTTCACGTCAAGATTGACACCCTGGCCGACCTGGGTATCAAGTTCGAGAACCGGGTCATCGCCCTGCGTTTCATGGAGCACTACGGCTTCACGGAGGACGACATCACCTTCGACGCGCTCATCAAGTCCTACTACCGCTACCGCAAGGCCGAGGAGGTGGGAAAAATGCGCAGTTCGGCCGCTAATAATATTCCGAAATGTCCAGCGGCTGAAGGGCTGCCCTTGGCCGCCTAACGATGCTTACCCCAACCCCCGCCGGCCAGCTGCGCAACCTCGACCCACTCATCCTCGACAACGTGGGCGGGGTCGAGGCACTTTGGTACGTGGACGTGGCCGACGTGCTGAGCGTGCCCGACCCCGACGAGCCGCTCATCGCCACCGATATCGTGCTGCACCCGGGCGCGGCGTGGTATCAGCTCGTAGCCACGCGCACCACCCTGGGCTTCACCCAGGACGGCAAGACCGACCGCCACGGCCCGTACTTCCAGCCAAAACTGAAGGGCGTGCTGGCCAAGGCCACGGCCACGGTGGCCGCCGGCCTGGAGGCGCTCGACGGGCGCCGCTTCCTGCTGCTCTACCGCGACCACAACGGCACTACCTGGCTCGTGGGCGCGCCCGACGAGGCCCTGAGCTTCGCCGACAAGTACGACACGGGTACGGCCACGGCCCGCAACAACTACGATTTCGTCTTCAGCGGCGAGACCACCCGCCGCGCCCGCCCCTACGAGGGCACCTGGCTCGTGAGCGGCGTGGGCCTGAGCACCGGCGTGGAGCTGGGCGCCGCCGGGGGCCTCGTGGAAATCCGCGACGCCGCCGGCAACCTGCTGGCCACCGCCGCCGCCGGCCGCACCGTGGTGGTGCGCTCGGGCTTCCAGGTGGATTTCACCATTCTTTAGTACGCCCCGCCGTGACGACAGAAACCTTTGAACTAATTAGCAATAAGCGCTTTGCTGATAACGAGCTGATGCGGATTCGGCCGGCCCACTTCCGGGCCTTCGCCGAGGATATTCGCGCCACGTTTGTGCCCCAGGTGGCGCCCAACGTGCCCGAGTACGACCCCAACTTCTTCTACCCGGAAAGCTACCTCGTCGTGTTCCAGGGCCTATACTACCGCAGCCGGCTGGCGGGCGTGTTGCCCGAGCCGACGCCGGGCCAGGAAACGGCCGATTGGACGCCGGCGCTGATGCCGCTCTCGCCCGTGCTGCCTTACCGGGAAATGAGCGTGCAGCAGGGCCAGGACTTTAGTAGCGACGGCCTACTGGAGCCCAGCAAGCTCTACCGCCTCACCGGCCGCGTGGACGCGAACGGTGACCCGCTCGCCGACGTGCTCGTGGTGGCCGTGTCGCGGCACAGCGTGGCCGGGGCTGATGCCTATACCATTGGTATTGACATCCAGACCCGCGAGGAGTTTGTGCTACCCGTGGCCTACGAGCTGACCACCGATACCACGATGCCGCGCGCGGCCGGTGCAGGTGGCGCCGTGGATGCCTACACCAAGGCCGAGGCCGATACGTTGCTGGCCACGAAAGGCAGCGCGCAGGTGCAGGAGCAGCATACGCTGCAACTCAAAACGTTGGGCGTGCAGGGCTCGCCGGTGTATGGCTACCTCGAAACCGGTGGGGCGCCGGTCGGCTACGCTTCCTTCGACGATGCACTAGCTGATGTGACGCAAAAGACCTTCTACACGTTCAACGCCGCGACGCTCGTGCTTACGAAGAGCAACGCTGCCAGCGGGGCGGGCTGGGCCTACTCTGCCTCCGCTCAGGGTACCACCATGCAGCTGGGGGAGAACGTGGTACTGACATTACCCGGCGACGAAGTGGGTACGCTCACCTTTTTACGCTTCTACATAGAGCAGGCCCCCGCCACACGGGGCGGTAAGGTGCGGCTCCTAACGACTGCGCTCGCCAGCACGCCAGTGGCGTTACTGCCTCGTCTGGAGGGTTATTGCGGTAAGCCGCTAGAACTTGCTAATGGTGGCGCAGTGCTACTCAGCGGCTACTATACTAGCCTGCTTGGCACCGGCACCGTGTACGCGCTAGAGCCATTTCAGGCGGATAACGTGGCCGCTGGCGTGAACGTGGTGCCGGTAGGCGGCCGGGGCACGGTCAAAACCGTCAACGGCCAGGCGCCGAACGCGGCCGGCGAGCTAACGCTGCCTCAGAATGATATCTACGGGTACAGCCAGCCCAAGCGCGACCAAGTATTTAGCTTATTCACCTCGAACAGTCAGTTCAAGGCCGTGGACGTGCCGCTGGCCGGCGATACGAGCACGAACCTGGGCTCACAGATTGTTGACCTGACCAACGGCGACCTCTACACGCTCGTGCCCGATAAGGACAACACCATGCCCGACCCGGCCAACTCCAGTATTCTCATCGCAACGCCCACCTGGCTGCGCACCAGCTTCTCCTAATGGCCATGACCCGCGCCGAACAAAATCGTCAGGATGCTATCGAGCAGGCCCTTCGGCCCCTCGTTGGCCCGGTGGAAGCACCTGCTATTGACGACATGCCCAAGAGTATGAATGGCTTACGGGCTGCGCTCTTTGCGCTGACGTGCCGCATGGATAACATGGAGCAGCTCACGGCTGCCAAGTTTGCCGATTACAGCCCGCGCCTGGCGCTGGCCGAGCGCACGGTGGCCAGCACCCAGGCGCAGGCCGCCGCTACGGCCGCGCAGGCGGCCTTTCTGGAGCAGAAGGATAAGCTCATCGAGGCCGCTATTCATGCCAACTCGCTCGACATCGTGACGTTCCAGCGGCAGGCTGTGGCCGACGAGTTGGCCACGGCGGCGCTTCAGGCCCGCGCCACCAAGAACGAGGCCCTGATTGCGGCGGCCCAGGCCAAAGCCGAGGCCGCGCAGGCAGATGCCAACGCGCTCAAAACCAACGCCGCGAACGCGCAGGCCAAGCTCGATACGGTAGCCACCGGCACCGCTGCGGCCCAGCTGGCGGCCGATGCTGCGCAGCTGCTGGCCACTAATGCCCAGGCCGGCCTGGCCACGTTGGTGGCTCGCTTCCGCACCAAGCGCATGGCTACGACCGCCGTAGGCCTCACGGGCACCATGAAAATCGACGTGGTTTGGGAGGTGCCCTTTGCCGATGATAAGTACAATGCCGTGTGTGAATTCGAGGGTCTGGCGCTGCTGGGCCTCACGGGCACCATCAGCAACCGCACGGCTACTGGCTGCACCATCAGCGCCAAAAACGTGCTGGGGCTCGCCTTGCTGGCGGGCGCCGGCACCGTAACTATCACCGCTATCCACGACCAGGTATGAGCACGCGCCTCGCAGCTGGCCCCCGGGCCTTACGGGCGGGCACCGTGGCCCTGGCCGCTGCCGCTACGTACCCCGCGTTTGGCCGCACCCCGGCCCCGGGGTACGTACTGGGCACCGAACTGGCGCTGGCCAGCACCAAGCGCCAGTTCACCATTCCGGGCTTATCGGCCAGTGAGCTTGTCACGGTCTTCCTCGTGCTCAACAAGAGCACGCTGGCCGAGGACCTACGCATGGCCTTCAGCATCCTGAGCCAGGGTCAGGCCAGCGGCACCTGGGTAGGCTACACGGGTCGCAGCTATTCCTACTTCCTGGGTATCACCTACAATACGTACGTCGATGGCTTCGTGCACATCGCCGATAACACGGTGCTCGACGGGGAACAGACCGTGCTGCTCACCGTGAAGATGGGCCGGGCCGGGGCCACATTCTACCTCAACGGGGTGCTGCAAACGTCGGTGCCCGTGCGCAATTCGCAGCAGCGCCTGCCGTGGTCAGACCAGCTAATGCTCGGGGGCGAAGCGGGCAGCGCCTACGACTGGCAGGGCCTCATCAGCGCCTGCTACCTCTACCTGGGCGATTTGAACGATGACGACCGCCGCCGTACCGAGGCTTACCTGCGGGCCAAATACCCCGCCGTTGGCTAGCCTTCAGCGGTAATTTCCAGTGCGCCTCGCCCCACCCGGCGGGGCGTTTTTCTGTCCTTTCTACCCGCCCCGGGCACCGGCAGTTTTGCATCATTCAATCCTGAACGATGCAATTAAATAGCTCCTTAGCGGCCGTCTTGGGCGGGCAATTTCTGTTGGAAGAGTCGGCTGTGCCGGCCTTTATGCTCCAGAGCGCCCGGCTACTCACCGAGGGCGGCCCGGCCGTGGCCCGGCCCACCGACCAACCGGCCCCGGCCACCGTCTTCGCCATCGACATGGCCGCTACGAGCCTGGAATTGCGCGGCTACGGCTCGCTCGACGAGGTGCCCGCCGGCTCGGTGGCCATTACGACCGTGAGCGGCGTGATGATGCCGGAGGATGATTACGACTGGGACTACGGCTACGTGCCCGGCACGCGCACGCTGGCCAGCCGCATCCAGCAGGCCGATGCCCACCCCAACATCGTGGCCCACGTCGTAGTGCTGCGCACACCCGGTGGCTCGACCCTGGGCCTGGAGCATTTCGCCGACATCATCGCCGGCACCGTGAAGCCCGCCGTGGGCTTCATCGAAATGATGTGCAGCGCCGGCCTGTGGGCCGGGTCGGGCTGTGACCGCCTCGTGATTGCCCGCACGGGCATCGCGGGCAGCATCGGTACGAAGTGGGACGGCATGGACTTCTCGAAATTCTACGAGAAGATGGGCATTACCCAGGTCACAGTGACGGCCACCGATTCGACGGACAAAACCAAGATGTTCGACGAGGCCCTCAAGGGCAAGCCCGGCCTGCTCCGCTCGCAGCTGCTCGACCCGCTCAATAACGAGTTCCTGGCCACCGTCAAGGCCAACCTGCCGGGCGCCACCGACGACACCAAGACGGGCAAGCTCTACGTGGGCCAGGCCGCCGTCGATAACGGCCTGGCCAACCAACTCGGCTCGCTTCAGGATGCCATCCAGCTGGCTTTCGACCTGGCTGATGAAGCCGGGCTCGTAGGCGCCAGCTCTTTTTCTGCTTCCACCAATTTTTCACTTTCAACCACCTCTCAATCAACCACTATGGGACTGTTCGACCGTAGCAAAAACACCCCGGCTTTTGCCGCCCTTGCTGCCCTTTCGGGTAAGACTGGCCTCACGGCCGAAACCGCTAAAGCAGCTAATGAAGAGCTGATTGCCGCCGGCGTCACGGATGCGGCCATCATCACGCAGGCCGAATTCCAGGACCTGGCTGCCAAGGCCGGCCGCGCCGTGGCCGCTGAGGCCAAGGTGACCGAACTCACCGCCTCGACTACCAAGCTCAGCACCGACCTGGCTGCCTCGCAAAAAGAGGTGGAGCGTCTGGGCGCCCTGGGTGGTGCCACGCCCACCGCCGCCGGCAAAACCGGCATCGACGAGGTAGAGGCCCCCAAGGCTCACTCGTGGTTCGATGCCAAGGCCGACCACAATGCCGAGGCCATCGCCCTGCTCGGCTAGTAGGCGGCCCTTAACCACCCGGCCCCCTCTCGCTAGGAGAGGGGGCCAATAACCGGATTTCTCTACCCTTTCTCACCTTTTTTCTGCCCCATTTTTATGGCTATTAATGCCACTCAACTAAAAGAAGAGCTGGGCGCCTACTCGCGAACCAACAACAAGGAGATTCGCAGCATGGCCTACCAGAAGTCGGTAACGGCTAAGTACATGCGCCTCGTAGCTTCTGTGAAGGGCCGCTTCCCCGCGCTTCAGGCTATTTCGGGCCACGTCGTGCAGGGCTTTACGGCCGTGTGGAGCCCGCTCGGTATCACTGAGTTTCGGGTAAACGAGCTGAAGAACTTCCGCCAGAAGGTTAACTACCCCATCAAGCCGGATGACATTCAGGCCTCGTGGCTCGCCGATTTGTACTCGGAGAATAAGAAGCCGCAGGACATGCCCATTTCGCAGTACATCATCAACGACCAGTTGATGAAGAAAGTAGTGGCTGACCGCGAGCTGCTGCTCTGCAAAGGCAAATACGATGCGGCCAAGAAAAACGAGTTTGGCAAGTCGATGGACGGCATCGCCGAAATCATCCGCCAGGCGATGGTGCCCGGCAACGAGAACCCGGTGTTCCAGGTGCCGCTCGTGGCCATCACGTCGAGCAACATCACCGACCAGGTGACGGACTTCGAGCAGGCCATCCCGGAGCCTCTGAAGGACTTGCTGACCCGCGTGTTTATGAGCAAGAGCAACCTGGAGAAATACCGCATCGACTACTTCAAGAGGTACGGTGTGTATCCTTCCTACACCGACAACAAGGGCTACCGCACCATCCTGGGCGACCGTGAGCTGATTGGCCTACCCGGCCTCAACGGCTCGGATGTCATCTTCTCGACCCCCGACGAGAACTTCTTGCGTCTCATCGACATCAACGATGAGCCGGTGATTACCGACATCCAGGCGCAGGACTACGACGTGAAAATCTTCATGGAGTGGTGGGAAGGTGTGCAGTTCCACACCAACCAGATGGTGGTTGTGGGCGTGGTTGACGGCACGGTAAGCGGCCTGGGCACGGCCGAGCTGGACGGGAAATACTACCCCACCCTCGACTAGTCGCAACTGCTAAAGAGCCCGCCCCGGCACCTTGCCGGGGCGGGCCATTTTTCCACCTATTCACCTAGTTATCCACCATGGCACTAGATTTTGAAGACATCGAGGGTACGGCCGGCGAAGACAACTCGTCGGGTATCCAACAGAACATTTACCTCATCGACCACCGCGATGTGGTCAAGCACCCCACCTTCCCGAAAATCGACCTCAAGGGCGCCACGGCCCAGACCCTGGCCGACCTCGTGACGGTACCGGACGATATCCTGCTCAAGAACGGGCGCAAGGCCTTCCGCCTCCAGTGCACGCTGGAGGCCGGCGCGGGCACGAGCGACTCGCAGGGCGAAATCGACGGCATGAGCTTCAAAAACGGCCTCAAGCTGCTGATTCCGGGCAACAAGGCCAACGCTGATGGCTTTGCCCGCTACGCCAAGAACGGCTCGTTCTACCTGCTTTACTTCGAGCTGGATGGTTCGCCCCGCCTGCTGGGCAACCCCGGCTACCCGGCCAAGATGGTGTCGGCCCCCGGCACGACCGGCGAGAAGTCGGCCGACCGCAAGGGGCGCACCTTCACCTTCCAAAGCGTGTGGAGCGGCCCGGCCCCCATTTTCGCGGGCCAGGTGCAGATTGCCGGCGCTGGCGCCGGTGACGCGGCTACCGAACAGGAGTTGGTTTATCTGAAGTAGTTTTGTGAAGATTCGGGCGTACAGCCCGATGAGATAATTCTAAAAAGCCCGCTGGCCTTGCCAACGGGCTTTTTTCATGTCCTTTCTAGCCGGCAATTGCCAGCGGAATTTCGGGGCATGACAGTGCAAGCATGGCTCGACAGCGAGCGTAATTATGAGGTCGGGCGCCAGCTCTACGAGCAGCTGGGCGACAACGCCCGCCTCAAGCAGGTGCTGGGCCACGGCCCGAGCACCTACAACCAAGAGGCCCTGGCCTGGGAGCTAGGCAAGCTGGCCAAGGCCGGCGTAACGGCCGCCGTGGCCCTGGCCGTGCCGCTACCGGCCGTGTTGGTGGAAAGTGCAACGGAATCGTTGCCAAGTGAGCCCGCCAAGGACTTTAGGGCCGATATCGCCCGGGGCGCGCTGCTTATTCCGCTGGGCCAGGCCCGCCGGCTGCTCTACGACGAGCGCACACAGCTGCACGCCCAGCTGGAGGTGCTGGCCGAGCACGGCAGCCAGGAAGACGTGCGCCTGCTGGCCGTGCGCATCATGGCCCTGAGCCGTGAGCTAAACGCCAACTGGAAAACCGATGCCTACGTGCGCGAGCATGGCCAGCTACCCCCGCCGCCGGCCGCCGCGCCCGGCCTCGATACGCTCAGCCCGGTCGAATTGGTCAAAAAGCGCAACAGCCTGCGCAGCCAGGTGAGCAAACTCAAAAAACGGCCCGACCGCGCCGCCGACCTGGCGCAGGCCCAAACTGATTTAGGCGTCGTGGAGGCGCTGCTGCGCGATGAGTAAGAAAAGCACTCCCGACCTGGCCAAGCTGCCGGCCATCGTGCCCACGGAGCTAAAAACGAGCTTCGACCGCATCTACTACTCGTACCTGAGTGAGGAGGTGGAGGCGCTGCTCACGCCCGACGAGCTGGAGCGCCGCGTGCGCATCGACGCGGCCTGGCACCACATGGTGCAGCGCAAATCGCCCCTCGACGCGGCCGAGTGGCTCCAGGGCAAGTTCGAGGTGGCCCGCGCCACGGCCTACCGCATCGTGCGCGAGGCCCTGCAAGTGTTTGGCGACGTGGTGGAGACCAGTAAGAGCGCCAAGCGGCGCCTGCTGTGGGAATACTCGCTTAAGGGGCTGGATAAAGCCTTGGAAATCGAGGATATGCGCGCCTACGCCGCCATTCTCAAGAATATGACCTCGTTTGAGGGCCTTAACCTCGAAGACAGCACCTTCGACGGCGAGGCTATCGTGGCCCACACCTACCTCATCCAGGTGGGTGGCCCGGAGGGCGGCCTACGCTTCAACGCCAACGCTATTGAGGAACTGGCGCCCGACCAATACGAAGTGGTGCTCGATGCCGTGGAAGACATGACCACCAGCGTCGAGCAGATGAATAAAATGCTCGACGAGGCCCAACAGAAAGGAAAAAAGAAGCCATGAGCGCCCAGCAAGTAGAAACCAAGCCGCTGTACTTCAACCGGCCCCAGCTGCGGTTTTTGGTCACGCTCATGAAGTCGGCCGTGAGCATCTGGGGCCGGGCCACGGGCAAATCCTCGCTGATTGCCTGGCTGATGCACCTGATTGTGCAAAACATGCCGCGCAGTGCCTGGGCGCTGTGCGGCCAGACCTACCAGCAAATTCTGACCCGCACGCTACCCTCCACGATTGCCTCGCTGGAGCGCATCGGCTACATTCAGGACGTGCACTACGTCATCGGCGTGACACCACCTAAGCACTTCAGCCGGCCCTTCGAGCCGCCGCAGAAGTGGACCCATACGCTGTGTTTTGCCAATGGCACGGCCTTCCACCTGATTTCCCTCGATGGGGGCGGGGGCAGTGCCCGGGGCCTAAACCTGGACGGCATACTGGCCGACGAGTCACTGACGCTCAACCGCGAGAAATTCGACGACGAGGTGCTGCCGGCTAACCGGGGCAATAAGCGCCAGGCCTGGGCTGGCCACCGCCTGCACCACGGCGTTTTCCATTTCACGTCCATGCCCTACGGCAACCAGGGCAAGTGGCTGCTGGAGGGCAGCAAGCACTATCAGGACAACGGCAAGGACTACGAGGCGCTGAGCCGCGAACTCGTTAAGCTCCAACTGCGCTACATTGATAATAAGGACCGCACGGCCCGCCAGGCCGTGTGGGAGGATATCCAGCAGCTGACCCGCGAACTGCGCTACTACGTGGACGAGGACGGCCAGCTCTACTCGGAGTCCAACGTGTTCGAGAACCTCACCAACGTGGGCATCGAGTACCTGGAGCAGCTGCGCCGCCTGCTCACCGACTTCACCTTCCGCGTGGAGGTGCTCAATCAGCGGCCCCTGGCCGTGGAGGCGGGCTTCTACCCCACGCTCGACACGGCCAAGCACAGCTACGAGGCCTTCGATTATAGCCACTTGGAGGGCCAGGGATTCAGTGCGGAGCGCCTGAAGCGGCTCAGCGAGTTCCCCGATAGCCGGCAGGATGCCGACTGTGACGCCACGCTGCCCCTGCGCATTGCCGCCGACTGGGGCAAGGCCTCGTTCATTACCGTGGCTCAGGTGCACGCCAAGCAGCGCGAGTACCGCTTCCTGAAGGGCTTCTACGTCAAGCATCCGCAACTCATTCGCCACCTGGCCAAGCTCTTCACCGACTACTATGCCCACCACCTGAATAGGCGCGTGGTGTTTATCGAGGATGCTGAGTATGGCAACAGCCGCAACCCCAACAGTGACGAGACCTACAACCAGGAGTTTGTACGCCTGCTGCGCGAAGCGAACTGGAAGGTGGAGGTGAAGAAGCTCGGCCGCGTGCCCGGCTACCGCGCCCGCTACCTGCTGGCCCATGAGCTGCTGACCGAGGACGACCCGGCCCAGCCTCGCATCCGCTTCAATAAGTACCACTGCAAGGAGGTGCTGCTGGCCATGCAGATGACGGAGATTAAGGAGGGCAAGAATGGTATCGAGAAGAACAAGACGAGTGAGCGCCTCAAGAGTGTGCCCGCCGAGGAGGCGCCCCACTTCACCGACACCTTCGACCTGCACTTGCTCAGCCTCGATGACACACTCATCAAGCCTACGGCCGACTTCAGTGGCTTCGTGATGCTCACGAGCTGAAGCTGAGTGGAAATTACGCTAAAAACCCTGTTTGCAGCCTGCAAACGGGGTTTTTTATTGCAAAAACCCCCGTCATATATCCCCTTTTCACCCGTGGCAATTGCCGAAACAGGTTAGCGCAAGCTGGGGTCATTTTCGGCGCGATGAGACAAAAAAACCGAAAAAGCGGGCGAAATCTGCGATTCCAGCACGCTAGGGCACTTTGCCGTGAGACTGGCCAAATAGAGGCCCGCCGCCCCGCTTAGTGACCCGTCAGGCGCCCGGTTTTATGTCCTTTCGCTGGGGTAGGGGAGCGGGGAACTTCGTGGCATCATGGAAGGCAAATCAATCATTCCCCTCAAGCAGGTGCTGGCCGCGATGGAGGCGGCCACCGAGCCCTTCAGCCTGCGCTTTGTCAAGCTCAATGAGCAGAAGGGCACCGGCGGCGAGGTCGTCGCAATCAGTGGCCAGCTGCTTAGCGGCAAGGGCACCGGCCAGCAGCTGGCCCCGGCCCTCGACCCCGTGCCCATCCTGTCCGGCAAGCCCGACGACATCGCGGAGCTGGAGGCCTGGCTGCGCCGCAACCCCAATCACTACGACAACATGACGCGCAACCTCGTGAGCACTATCAACGGCCACTACACGAAGGTGCACATCTACCTCATCACCGAATTCGAAGGTAAAAAGGTCATTATCTGATGTCTGTTCACGTAAATCAAGACCTGAGCTTCGGCTACATCGACGGCGTGGGCGCGCTCGTGCGCACCGGGCTGGGTGGGGCCGATGCGCCCGGCACCACGGCCACGGCCTCACTCGTCAAGGCCAGCACCGGCAGCGCCGACGTGGCCTTCTGGGGGCCGGATAACGGCTTTCCCCAGCAGGTAGTGGCCGATGCCGAGGCCGACACCTCGCTGGCCACCATGCTCAACTGGAAAGCCAAGGCGTGGTACGGCGGCGGCCTGTGCTACGGCCTCGTGACCTTCGACGAGAGCGGGGCCGAAGTCTTCAAGCAGGTGCGCCTGCCGGAAGTAGAGGAATTCATCCGCCGCTCCAACCTGGCGCGCTACGCGATGGAGGCCCTCATCGACATTTCGTGGTTCGGCCAGGCCTTTCCCGAGCTGATTCTGACCCGCAACCGCCAGAAAATCTACTCGGTATCGGAGTTGGACACCACTTGGTGCCGCTACGCCAAGGCCAAGCGCGCCCAGGACCTGATGAAGTGGGTGTACGTCAACGCCAACTGGACCAACGGCGGGCGCTTCGACGACGAGTACACCACCAAAATCCCGGTGCTCGACCCCTACTACGACGCCGTGGCCGGCCTGCGCGCCCGCACCGATGGCTTCCGGTACGTGTACCCCATCAGCTTCCCCTCGCCCGACAAGGCCGAATACCAACTCGCCAGCTGGAACACGGTGCGCCGCTCGGGCTGGCTGGCCATCGGCCGGGCCGTGGTGGAGTTCAAGAAAATGCTGCTCAAAAACATCCTCTCGGTGGAGTGGATGATTGAAATAAACCCCGCCTACTGGAATTGGAAATACAAGGACTGGGACGAGAAGGGCGACGACGACCGCCGGGCGCTGATGGCGGCCGAGTTGAAGAATTTCGGCGACGTGATGACGGGCAGCAACGGGGCGGGCAAGAGCCTGATGACCACCACCGTGCAGGATAGCCAGGGCAACGCCGTGGCCGCCTTCAAGGTGACGGCCCTGGACAAGAAAATGAAGGAGGGCCTCTTCAACGAGGACTCGCAGGAGGCCGCCAGCCACGTCTTCACCGCCGGCGGCGTGGCCCCGACGCTCATGGGCATCCAGCCGGGCAAAAACATGGGTGCCGGCTCCGGCTCCGACGCCCGGGTGGCCTTCAACAACTTCATCAGCACGAGCACTTTCGAGCAGCACCTGGTGCTGGAAGTGCTGCACTTCATCCGCGACTTCAACGCGTGGCCCGAGAACCTGGAGTTCCGCTTCAAGCAGCCCCTGATTATGACCCTGGACAAGGGCAAGCAAACCCAACAGCAGACCTCCTAAGCGCATGGCCCTGATAGCTACCATCAACGACTTTAAGCAACACGTCGCCCTCAACGAATCGGCCGGCGCCGACTACTTCAACTTGCTCCAGCCTGACCTGCTGCTGGCCGAGCACGACTACCTGCGCCCCGCCCTGGGCACCGACTTCTTCGACGAGCTGCTGCTGGCGGTTTCCGACGAGGCGGCCAGCCTGCGCCAGCTGCTGGCCTTCTCGCTGGCCAACCTCACGATGGTGAGCTTTCTGGACGTGGCCCAGGTGCAAATCAGCGGCAGCGGCGTGCAGATTATCAGCAACGACCGCGAGAAAACGGCCTTCCAGTGGCAGATTAATGCCCTGAAGGCCAACCTGGGCCGCAAGGGCTTCAACGGCCTGGAGAAGGCCCTGGCCTACCTGGAGCAGCACGCGGCCGATTTCCCCACCTGGGCCGCCTCCGACACCGCCCAGCGCGGCCGTGAGCAGTTTATCAGCACCGCCAGCGAGTTCTCCTATTACTACAACATCAGCAACGCCCGCCTCACGTTCCAGGCGCTGGCCAGCCTGCTGCGCAAAACCGAGAGCTTCCGCCTGGAGCCCGCCCTGGGCACCGACTTCTTCACCGAGCTAAAGCAGCAGCTGCGCGACAACGCCCTGACGGCCGAAAACGCCGGCCTCGTCACGGGCTACCTGCGCCCGGCCCTGGCGCACCTCACGATGGCGCAGGCCATCGGCGAGTTGGGCTTCAGCCTCAACGGCCAGGCCCTGGAGCTAAACGTGTACCGCCCGGATGACAGCAACGCCAAGGAGGCCGACCCGGGCCTGACGCAGCTGCTCGACCTGAAGGCGGGCCAGGCCCTGCACGACGGCGAGCGCTACCTACGGCGCCTCGTCACGCACCTCAACGCCACGGCGTCGGAAACGCGCTACGCCACCTACTTCGCCAGCCCCGCCTACGCCCCGCCGGCCGTGCCCAACTACCACACCACAAGCATTTCTGCGCCTCTCTGGGGCGGCTTCTAAGATGGATTTAGTCTTCAAAATCCTAGCGGCCCTCTTCGGTTTCGTGAGTGTGAGCGCGGCCCTTTACAACCTGGCTACGACGCAGACGCGGGCCAAGCAGCGCGACCACGAGAACCGCCAGGCGGCCCAGCTCGAAGCCGCCACGGCGCTGGCCATTCGCACCCAGGAGCGCGTGACGAGCCTGGAAAGCCGGCTGGGTAGCTTCGAGCAGCGGGTAGAAAAGCGCCTCGACCAAATCGCCGACGACGTGGGCGACTTCAAAGAAATGTTCACCAAGTTTCTCATCAACCACCTCAAGTCCTGAATCCTATGCGCTCTCCTGTTGCCCATGCTCACTTCTACTTCTTAATGGTCTGCCTCAGCCTAGTCACTAGTCTGAGTGTCTGGCCGGATGAATTTGCCTGCTGCCTGCTGCTTAGTCTTTGCTCGCTTTGTGCCGCCGCCCGCGCGGTGATGGAATGCTCCTTCGAAGAGGTTCGCGCTGCCCCACTCATCCCCTCACTGCGCCTAGCCGCCCGGCTGCGTATCCTGCGCCGTGTGCGGTTGCCGCACCTGGCCCGCGTAGCCATTTTCGGCGCGGTGGCTACCGGTGTGTTCTTGGCCCTGCCAGACGTGCTGCGCCACACCATCATGCCCACGGCCGGCGGCTTTACGCCCGATAATATCGGCGCGGCTGCCCTGGGCGCCTTCCAATTCTTCGCCGCCCTCAGCATGGCTTACGTCAGCTGGCGCTACCTCTTTCCAGGCCTCTACGCCTACGCCGCTGAGACGATGGGGGGTAAGCTTTTGGAGTCGATTACGACCGACTTGAGCACCCGCATGGAGCGTGTACACCGGCACTTCGATAACCCCAAGGCCTCCTTCAACGACATGGCTCACTTGGTTGAGGCTACCAAGCTAGACTTTGCTGAAGCGGCCGAACGCCGCAAAATCGCCACCTTAACCTTCACCATCCGATGCGCCCGTTTCGTATTCTCTGTCTCGCCCTTTGTCTTCTTTTTTGTGCAGGCCAATCACGCGCTAGCATCAGCCCTGACAGTAGTGCCGCCCGCCGCGCTCGGGTTGTAAAAATTGGCCTCAGCCTCGTGGGCATCCGCGAGGTCGGCCGCAATGCCGGCGCTGCCGTCGAGCGCATAATTAGGTATGCTGGTGGCCGGGTAGAGGATGCGTGGTGCTCCTGGACTATTGTCTATGAAATGCGCAAGGCGGGCATAATGGTCCCGCGTTTGGGCAAGGCTCGCAGTTGGTTCGATAAGGTGCACACCATCTGGCGCGCCGGTGCTCAGGTAGCTGGCCAGCCCAGCCCCCGCCCGGGTGACGTGTTGGGCTTCAGCTGGGGCAACCCCCACATTGCCCACGTCGAGCTGCTCGTGGGCGCCTGGGGCACCGGGCCCAGCGTGCGGTCGGTGGGCGGCAACACTGGCGGGGGCGGCGCCCTCCAGCGCGAAGGCGAGGGCGTGTACGTGAACTGGCGGCTTAAGCGCCTCGTGACCGCCGTGGCCAATCCCATCGACAACCCGAGATACTAACCCGCTATGAAAAGCCTCTACTTAGCCGCCGCGCTGCTGCTCAGCGCCTGCGCCACCCATCCCGCCCGGCCCCAGCCTACTACCTGGGCAGGCTTCCACGGCCCGGCCTATCTGGCGCCGGCCACCACCCGCCGCCCGCCCCAGCGCGTGCTTGACTCGCTGGCCCGCGCCGCCAGCCGGCCCAAACCCCACCTCGTTACCAAGTGAAAGCGATTCTCCTAGCCCTGCTGCTGCTCGTGGCCAGCAGCTGCGAAACCGAGCGCTACGTGCCGGCCGCCGTCGATGCTAAGGTGGACTCGGCCCTGCGTGCCGCTGGCATCAGCCCGCTCCAGGCCGGCAAAATCAAGATTGCCGGCAACGTCATCATTAACACCGGCCCCGGGGCGGTGCAGGTAGCCGACAACCGCCAGGCTGGCCAGAAGCAGGGCAGCGCGGCCACCGGCCCGGCTAGCCAGGCCGCGACTACTGCCAAGAATGCCGGCACGCCGTGGTATGTGTTCGCCGTCATTCTGGGGGTGGGGATCGCCGCCGGCGTCTGGCTGCGCGGTAAGCTGCCCCGCCTTCCCTTCCTGGGCTAGCCCCATCCTCAAAATCACGAAGCCCGCTGGCCCTGCCGGTGGGCTTTTTTATGTCCTTTCGGGGCGGCAATTGCCAGGGGAATTTCGGGGAAAATCAACCCTACCCCTATGCTCGATGCGCAATTTGGCCGGCACCGCTGCCGGCTGGCCACGAAATGGAACGAGCTAACCGGCGCGCAGCTGCTGGCCGTGGTGGCCGTGCGCCAGCGCCCGTTTGCCCAGCCCACGCAGCTGGCCGACGCCCTGCTCGAAATCCTGCTCGCCCTGCCGGCCCGCGCCTTCGCCCGCCTCAACCTCGTGCAGCGCGTGGAGCTGCGCCCGCTTACCCGCTTTCTGGCTACCACGGCCCCGCCGCTCACGGCCCAGCTGCTGCCTAGCCTGACGTTGCCCTACCTGCCCTTCATCGAGCAGCCCCAGCATTTCCACGGCCCCCGGGAGGCCTTCCGTAACCTGCGCTTCGACGAGTTCATCTTCGCCGATAGCTACTACCTGCGCTACCTCCAGACGCAGGAGGCCACCTGGCTCGACCAACTCGTGGCCGTGCTCTACCGGCCCGAGCGCCGGCCCTACCGGCCCCGGGCCGTGGACTACGCCGGCGACCGCCGCGAGGACTTCAACGAGCACCTCGTGCCCGCCCGCGCCCGCCAGCTGGCCCGCCTGCCGCTGGCCACCAAGCAGGCCGTGCTGCTCTACTACCAAGGCTGCCGGCGCCTGCTGGAGCAGCGCTACGAGTACGTCTTCAGCGACGACAACACAGCCAAGGCCGGCCACAGCGGCTGGCAGGAGGTGCTGCACGAGCTGGCCGGCGGCGTGCACCGCCTCGAAGCCACCGCCCAGCAAGGCCTGGCCAACGTGCTGCGCGAAATGAACCGCGTGCTGCGCCTGCACGCCGAACGCCAAGCGGCCCAACCCAACTAGTTTATGCTCACTCAACTCACCTACTCCGACCTGGTGCGCGACCTGGCCACGCGGCATAAGGAAATCCTGCACACGCCCGCCAAGCCCCGCTACCTGAAAATCACGGTCAGCGCCGACCCCATGCAGAAGCTGGCCCGCCTGGCCAGCTTCTACGAGAAGGCGCGGTCGTTACCCGGCGATGCCTTCTTCGTGGTGCTGCTCAGCTACGATACCCTGCACGAAGACACCGGCAGCGACCAAGTGCTGGCCCACCGCCGGGGCGGCTTCATGGTCATGCACAAGGCCGCCAACACCGACGAGGGCCGCGACCAAGTGCTGAGCGATACCGAGCGCATCGGCTACGAGCTAATGGCCGGCGTGTGCGACTTCTTCCGGGGGCCGGCCGGCCGCCGCGCCGGGCGCATGCTCCAGCGTACGGGCCTGGCCGCCGAGGCCGTGGGGGCGCTGGGCGACAATTTCTACGGCACGCGCTTCGAGTTCGACTTCACCGAGTCGGCCACCAAGCTGCTCACCTACGACGCCACCAAATTCCTTCCCTAGCTATGGCCGGCGAACACTACGCACGCATTACCATCCAGGCCGCGCTCAGCCACGACGACAAGCTGCGCGGCACCCAGACCATTTCCGTCAGCTTCCGCCTGGCCGGCCAGCTGCACACCTTCTACCGGGGCGCCGACCCGGGCCAGTTCGTGGTGCCCGACCCCAACGATGGGCTAGGGGAGGGCTACGTGCTGGCAACGGTCAAGAACGTGCTGGCCCTGCTGCGCACCCGCCTCGGCTTCCAGGGCCTGCCCTACGTGGTGAGTGAGCCCCGCGAGGTGGGCACCGTGGACGAGACCATTTTCGTGTTCGGCAGCCCTCGGACGCTGCCCGTGCCGCTGGTCGAGTTCGACGTGACGGCCACCGACTACGGCCTGCGCTACAACCTGGATTTCAGCTCTTACCACACCACCGGCTGGACCATCGCCGAGAACCGCCCCAACGTGTCGCCCATCGGGGCCACGGCCGTCGTCACGCACGCCACCGTGTTTGGCCGCGCCGATGGGGCCATCACCGTGACGGGCACCGGCGAGGCCGCGCCCGGCTCGGCTATCTACCTCTTCGACTGGGATGACGGGGCTAAGGGGGCCACGCGCACCAAGCTGCGCGCCGGCCTCTACGGCTGCACCGTCACCTACAGCACCGGCGCCAGCACGCGCCTGGTGGTGGAGGTCAAGCAGGACCCTGAGTTGGTGGTGCAGGTGAGCAACACGCCCAACTCCATCACGCTCGCCGTGAGCGGGGGCGTGGCGCCTTATGCGATACTATGGGCCGATGGCGAGACCACGGCCAGCCGCACCAACCTGCCCGAGGGCACCTACGCCTACCTCGTCACCGACGCCCACGGGGCCACGGTGGCCGGGGAAGTGGTGCTCTCCTTCAACAGCCGCTACTGGTTTGCGGGCAACCCCGTCACGCTCAGCCTCGACGCCGGCCCGGCCTACCGCCTCGACCCCAGCACCAAGCCCGGGCTGGGCTTCGTGTGCCAGGTGTGGGTGGAGCGCGGGTACCTGAGCGGCACCTTCGAGCCCATCGGCCAGGAGCTGGAGCAGCCGGCCGACGCGCTGGGCCGCACCACCTTCGAGGTGCAGGAATTGCTGGCGCCCTTCGTGGCCCCGCTGCTGCCGGCCGTGGGGCAAGCGGCCGTGCAGCGCCAGGACGGGGCCTTCTGCCGGTTCTTTCTGCGCTACTTCGAGCGCACGGCCGCCGGCGACGGCGCGGTAACGACGGTCAACACCAACTACCTGCTGCACGGCGGGCTGGGCTACGTCGAGGCCGCCCAGGGGACGTGGTTCCGCACCTACCAACCGGCGCAACTGCCCTTCCTGACTTGGGAGCCAACCACTAAAAAGGTGCTACCCGACCAACCCGAGTACCTGTTTTTCATGGTGCCCCGCCCCAACGTGGCCGCCTTCCGCTACCGCGCCCGGCTGGCCTGGGCCAACGGCAGTACCACCGAGGTGGTGCTGGCCGAGCGCCCCGACGTGCTACGCTACGAGGTGTTTTGCCTGCCCGCCGGCCCGGCCCAGCTCGACATCCCGGCCCGCGAGGCCGCCGCCGGCCAGCTCGTGGTCAGCTACACGCTCGACGTGCTCGACGAGGCGGGCGCCCCGCTCAGTGAGGTGCGCACCTACGTGCTCGACCGCCGGCCCTGCCCCGTGCGCCGCTACTTTCTCTACGCCAACTCGCTCGGTGGCTGGAATACGCTCGTGTGCCGGGGCCGGGCCGCGCGCGAGCTGGCCATCAAGACGAGCGCCAGCGAGAACGCCCGCCCCGCCGGCTACGACCCGCTGCGCGGCGACTACACCATCAGCCGCCGCACCGGCCAGCCGGTGCTCAAGTGCTACACCGGCGCCCGCTCGGCCGCCCAGCTCGCGGCCGACACTGACTTTATGCTCAGCGAGCGGGTGCTGCTGCTGGAGGCCGGCCGCTACCTGGCCGGCCAGGTGAAGGACCGCACCTTCACGCCCTACGACGAGGACGAAACCCGGCGCGTGGTGCAGTTCGATTTCGAGCTGCCCCGCGAGCGCTACCACACTCCCCACTTATCCTGATGACTGGCTTTCAAATTCCCGACACGGGCGAGTGGCTCGACTTCGGCGACACCATCGGGCTGGAAATCCGCAGCCCGTTGTTTGACTTCGACACCATCCCGGGCGTGCTCAGCTACCCGGTGGCCTTCACCGACACGGCCCGCAACCGCCGGCTGCTGGGCTTCCCGGCCGTGCGCGCCCGCCGGCGCGGCGCGGTGCCGGCCGTGGAGGCTGATTTGTACATCGGCGGCGCCCTGTGGCGCCGGGGTACGCTCAAATACAAGGAGTTCGACAGCGACAAGGGCGAGTACAGCTACCAATTCCAGGCCGATGCCGACGCCCTGGGCGAGCGCATCCAGGACGTGCTGCTCTCGGAGCTGGCCTTGCCCACGCTGCCCGTGCAGCTGGTGTCCGAGACGGCCGACTACGTGCTGGCCCCAGTGCGCAACGTGGCCTTTTATGATAAGGACAAGAACAAGGACTGGGGCCAGGTAGTGAACTACTACGCCCCGGGCGCGGCCACCGTAGCCACCAACCCCGGCCCAGCCCAGGTGCACACCGTGGTGCCCTTGCTGAAGGTGGTGCCGCTGCTGCGCCGCTGCTTTGCCCTGTATGGCTACGAACTGCGCGGGGCCTGGCTCGAAGACCCCGAAATCCAGCAGCTAGTGGTGTACAGCCTCACTTCGCTCGACGAGGCCGCCGGCTCGGGCGTGGCTAGCCAGTTCAACCTGGCCACGGTGCTACCCGACGTGCGCCTGGCCGACTTGCTGCTCGTGCTCCAGCAGCTTTTCGCCCTGGGCTTCGTCTTCAACCCCGTGCGCCGATTGGTGGAGGTGGTAGCCCTGCGCGACGTGGTGGCCCAGGCCGGCTACGCGCCCCGCGTCCCGGGCCTGGCCTACCGCGACGTGGCCAACGAAGGCGACGGCTTTACGCTGGCCTTCACGGCCGACACCGACGACGAGCTGCTCAAGTCCAACGCCTGGCCCGAGGTGGTCATCGGTGGGGGCAAGGAGAAAATCCAGCCGGCGGCCGACACCCTGCGCATGGTGCGCGAGGCCGACCCGCTGACCCCCGGCCGCCAGTGGCTCGTGCCGGCCACCGAGCAGGCGGGCTACTCGGCCCGCCCCGATTTTGAGCAAACCGACGTGCGCGGCGGCCAGCTACGCTTCCTCTTTTACCGAGGCCTTCAGCTAGACAGCCAGGGCGACCGCTACCCACTGGCCTCGTCGGGCACGGTCAACTACGCCGGGGCCACGATAGGCCGGTACGCCCTGGAGTGGGGCGGGCCGGCGGGCCTCTACGCCCAGTGGCACAAGCCCTGGCTGGATTTCCGCACCAACGCCCGCACCGAGGAGCGCACCATCGCCCTCACCCTGGGCGAATTCCTGGCGCTTGACCCCACGCGCAAGGACCTGGTGCAGGGCCTGCTCTTTTTCTGGGAGCGCATCAGCCTGACCGTGGGCGGCCCCCAGACGCTGGCGCCGGCCACCATCACCTACCACCAAGTTGCCCGCTAGCCCATGCCCACGCAGTTTCAAACGGTCGAGAAGTGGCTGGAATACACCCTCGACGACTTGCGCGGAAACCTGCGCAAGCTCAAAGTCAACGATACGGGCCACTTGCTGGCCAGCGTCGAGGGGCACCTAGTCGCCGCCGCCGGTGGCGACGTGCAGAAGCTCACCATCGCCTACGCCGCCTACGGCAAGTTCGTGGACATGGGCGTGGGCCGGGGCATGGGCGCCGGCATCCGCAAGCGCGACAGCGACTACGCCCGCATCCGCGACGAGCGGGGCCAGCTGCGCCAGTTCAGCCGCAAGGCCCGGCCCTTCGCCAGCAAGGTCATCGGCAAGCAGTCCTTCCGCCTCAGCGTGCTGCTCTCCGACTACTTCGGCGAAACCATCACGGCCAACATTCAAGATGCGCTACCTGCGCAAGTCACTATTAATCTGTAAAAGAGCATGTCTATCAACTTTCTGCGCCAGCAAGTGCGCACCCTCCAGCAGCAACTCGACAACACCCCCATCAATAGCGTCGAGTGGCAAAACCTGCGCACTCAATTACTCACCGTGCAGGCCCAACTGGGCCTGGCCCAGGGGGCTGCCCGGGGCCTAATTTTCTAATCCAACTTACCTTATAAGTAACGTCATGGCCGATAGCCCAGACCAAAGAACCATTGAGATAGTCCTGAAAGCCCAGGACGCCAACGCCAGCCTCAAGGAGATGGCGGCCGGCGCGGCCGTGATGACGGCCCAGCTCAGCCGCATGGGCCAGGACGACCCGGGCCGGGCGCAGCTGCTGGCCGACCTCCAGCAGATGAATCAGCGCCTGGGGGCCAGCCGGGCCGAAATGCGCGGCGTTACCCAGTCGGCCGAGGAGCTGGCGGCCGCGCAGGCGGCGCTGGCCCAGGAAAACATGCGCGTAGTGGTGGATGGCCAGAAGGTCAACGCCACGTTCAACGAGATGAAGGCCAGCGCCAGCCAGCTGGAAAAGGAGTTGAACGACCTCAACCAAGACGACCCGCGCCGGGCCAAGATGCTGGCCGACTACAAGGCCCTGGGCCAGCGCATCGAGGAGGTGAAAAACGAGATGGGCCAGACCCAGCAGCAAGGCAGCCTGATGAAGGACGCCCTGGCCTTCGCGGGCGTGACGGTGGGGGCCGAGGCCGTGCTGGAGGGCATCAAGGAATTGGGCGCCGAAATCATCAACACCACCAAGGAGGTGGCCAACCTGCGGGGCAACATCAACACCCTGACCGGCGCCACCGGCGCCGAGCTGGACGGCCTCACCACGTCGGTGCTGGCCGTGAGCCGCACCTTCGGCAAAGATTTCAATGAGGTGCTGCAGGCCAGCAATACCCTGAGCAAGCAGATGGGCGTGAGCCAGCAGGAAGCCATGCGCCTTATCAGCCAAGGCTTCCTGGCAGGTGCCGATGCCGGTGGCGACTTCCTCGACCAAGTGAAGGAGTACGCCCCGCAGTTCAAAGACGCGGGCTTCGCGGCCCAGGACTTTATCGGGCATATTTCGCAATCAGCCACTCAGGGCATTTTCTCGGATAAGGGCGCCGACGTGGTGAAGGAGTTCGGCCTGCGCATCCGCGAGCAGACCAAGGCTACCACCGAGGCGATGCAAGCCGCGTTCGGCTCCGACTTCACGAAGCAGATTTTCGACGGCATCAAGGACGGCTCTATGACGGTGGAGCAGGCGCTGCAAAAAGTGGGCAAGGAGCTGGATGAGACCAAGATTCCGGCCAACCAACTGCAAACCGTGATTGCCGACGTGTTCGGCGGCCCGGGCGAGGATGCCGGCATCGACTACCTCAAGTCGCTCAAAAACGTGGGCAAGGGCGTGGACGAGCTGGTGGACAAAACCAACGTCTACACCCAGCGCCAGGCGGCGCTGCTCGACTCGCAAACTGAGCTAGCCGCCGCCCAGAACGACCTGACCAAACAATTCGAGGGCGGTAGCACCGTGCTCGAAACGCTCACCAACAAGGGCATGACGGTGCTCTACACCCTGCTGGCGAGCCTGGGCACCACGTTTAAGGAGCTATTTCAGCCGGTGCAGGACATTTGGAAATCACTCACCGACCTGGCCGAGAGCATGGGCTGGCTCAGCAAGGGCACGCTCACGGCCTCGTCGGCGGGCGAGGGGCTGGGCAACATCATCCGGTGGATGATGGCCCCGACCAAAATGCTGTGGGGCATCATCGCCGACGTGGTGAAGGCTACCGTGGAGTGGGCCAAAACGAGCGACGTGGCCAAGAGCTTCTTGCAGCAGCTCACGCAGCCCGTGCGCGACCTGTTCTTCCTGCTCAGCAATGCGCCCGGCTACTTCGCCGCGTTCTCGGCGGCTGCTGAGGCGGCGTTCGGCGGCGTAGGCCGCGCCTGGACGAAGGTGAAAGGCGGCGACTTCAGCGGGGCGGGCAAGGAGTTCGCTAACCTGGGCACCTCCATCGGCGAGGCCTATAATAAGGCCTTCGCGGCGGCAGCCACGAAAAAAGTGGAGGCTACCGCCGACGTGAGCGCGGCCGGGGCCGAGGCGCCGGAGAAGCGCGCCCAGGGCGGCGATGGCATCACCGATGCCGACCGCCAGAAGGCCGCCGAAAAAGCGCAGAAAGACCGCGAGAAGGCCTACAAGGAGGCTAAGGCCGCCCGCGACAAAGCCGACCAAGCCCACCTCGATGACCTGAAAACCTGGGTGAAAGAGGAGGGGAGCCTACTCGACGGCCGCAACGTGCTCAAAGCGCAGCGCGACCAAAAGGCCCAGTCCGACGAGGAAATGCGCCGCGAGCTGGAGCGCCAGAAAGTGTTTGACGACGCCGATAAAAAGGCCGAGGCCCTCACCGGCAAGGAAGCCGACTACACCGAGCGGGTGGCCGCCATCATGGCCGAGCGCGACCTGCACCTGCGCGAGCTGCAAGCCAAGTACAACGAGCAGGACGAGCAGGAGCGCCAGAAAAAGCTGGAGGAAAAGCTGGCCGACATCGAGGCCGACGAGGCCGAGGACATGGCCCTGCTGGAAAACAAGCGGGCCTGGGGCCTGCTCTCCGAGCAGGAGTATCAGGAGGCGCTCTACAACCTCAAGCGCGAGGCCCTAGAAAAGCAGTTGCAGCTGCTAGTGGAGGCGGGCAAGGGGGAAACGGCGGAGGCCAAAAAGATTCAGACCGGTTTAATTAAAAATGAGACGGATAGAATCCGGGCGCAGAAGGCGATGGAGCTGGATTTCGTACAGTTTAAAAAGCAGATGAACGCCTCGTACGCCGGGCTGTTGGTCGATGCCCTGGGTATGGTCACCGAGAACCTGGATAAGCAAAGCAGCGCCTTCGTTCTGTTTAAGGCCGCGATGAAAACCGCGCAACTGGCCGAAATCGGCATGAACGTGATTGCCGAAACGTCCAGCAACGCCAAGTGGGCAGCGGCTGACCCCCGCAACGCCCTGCCCGGTGGCTCGGCCATCGTAGGCGCCGAGCTATTGCTGAAAAACGGCCTCTCGATTGGTCGGGGCGCGCTGGCCGCCATTAAAGTTGCGGCCTTTCAAAAGGGCGGGCCGACCACCGAGCGCGTGGGCGAAGTGCTGTTGAGCGACGTAGCTGGCCTGCTGAGCGGGGTTAGCGGTGGCAGCTTGGCCCCGAACGGCAGCTTCGCTGCCGGTGGCCCGGTAGGCCAGGCCACGCTAGGGCTCATTGGCGAGGCCGGTGCGGAACTCGTGATTCCGAACTGGATGTACGCCGACCCCAAGCAGGCCAACCTGATGGGCTTCCTGGAAGCGCAGATTGCCAGCCGGGGCAATGCCTTCGCCAGCGGTGGCTCCACCACCGGCGCCAGCGCGGTGGCCAGCCCCGTGAGCGACGAGCCCAGCGGGCAACTTGTGGAGCTGATGCAGCTATTTGTGAAAGGCCAGCAGGAGTTTCGGGATGAGGTTGCCGACTGGCAGCGCAATCTCGTGGTGCAGAATAATCTTCAGGAGGTGGCCAAGGGCCTGAAGACGGTGCAGGACGTGAAGCAGGGTGGCGGCATACGCTAAGCAAAAAGCCCGGCCAGTTGGCCGGGCTTTTTCGTGCTGTTTACTAGTCCACAAAAGGGTGTCGAAAAACGTACCTAAAAAACCGCGTTTTCGGGGGTGTGGAGGCGGTTTGCAAAACCATCCACAAAAGACCCGTTTCGTGGATTACTTTCGGGTATGGATGACTTGCAAAACTTGAGCCTTGGCTATCTCGACGGACTTCGTAAGGACATGAGTAGTTCCGACTTCATAGTAGAAATGAAGGCAGGACTTGAGCAGTTAGAACAGGAAATAAAAAGTATGTTTCCAGGAGTCGAGATTATTAAGGAGTAATGAAAGTTGCCATCTACGCCCGCGTTTCGACCAAGGACAAAGGCCAGTCCACCGATAACCAACTGCCCGACCTGCGCCGCTACGCCCAGGTGCACGGCTGGGATATCTATAAGGAGTACGCTGAAGAGGAGTCGGGCAGCACAGCCAACCGCACCGAGTTTAAGAAGCTCTTTGCCGATGCTCACCAACGCAAGTTCGACCTCGTGCTGTTCTGGAGCCTCGACCGCTTCAGCCGCGAGGGTGCCCTGCCGACGCTCCAGCACCTGAACCTACTGGAGAGCTACGGCGTGGGCTACAAGTCCTACACCGAGCAGTACCTGGATAGCACCGGCATTTTCAAGGATGCCGTCATTTCCATTCTGGCCATCGTGGCCAAGCAGGAGCGCGTGCGTCTGAGCGAGCGCACCCGCGCCGGCATCGAGCGGGCGCGGGGCAAGGGCACGAAGCTGGGCAAGCCCGGCCTGGAGCAGGAGCAGGTCGAGCAGATACGCCGGCTGAAGGGCGGGGGCATGTCGAACTACGCCATCGGTAAGGCGCTGAAGCTCTCGGCCACGACGGTGGCCAAGTACCTGCCGGAGTAGGTTTTTTTCTGTCCTTTCTAAGGGGCAATTGCCGGGGGAGATTTCGGTCAGAATCCAATAACTCAGCCTTTCCCCGTCATGAACAAACGTCTTCTCAGGGCTGCCCTCGCAATGGGTGCCTTCTTCGCTGGCAGCCAGGCTAGCCAGCCGACCGCTACTTCTCAATACTCCGACATGCAGCAGGCGCGTGACCTGGCTAAGCAGTCGTGGCCGCTCAACCTCCGGGAGCAGAAGCCAGCCAAGCCCGAAAGCCAGCCAGCAGCCCAGCGCAAGGTGGTAGCCCAGGCCCCTCCGATGGTTACGCCTGGCTTCACCCGCTTCATCGAAAAGCCCCACCTGCGCAAGGTGAAGTATGGCAAGCGCCGCTGGGTGATGGTATAAGCTAATTGGTTATAGCTAATTGATAAATGAAAAAGCCCCGACCGCAAGGCCGGGGCTTTTTTGTGTTCTACTAATTTATTCGGCCCAGTACTGGCCGTTTTTATAGCACTTAGCCGGCGGCATCAAGTGCGTCCAGCGCCTTGATGGCGTCGCACTTCATTTCGTCATCGACGTGCACGTACTTCATCGTGTCGCGGATGTTGGCATGGTTTAGTAGCTTCTGGAGCACTTCCGCCTTGCCGCCCTTGCGGATAAAATTGGTGGCAAAGGTTTCGCGGCCGACGTGGTGGTGCAACCTGGAGTCAATGCCCAGCTGCTGGCCCACCGCCGTGAGCAGGCGGTTCTCATATTGGTCGGTGTAATCGCGGAAACCCTTTAGCCCTTCCTCCTCCTGCGCATCAGCCAGGTAGCCCAGCGCCTGGCGGGTGAGGGGGAGCATGGTATCCTCCGTACGGTTGGCCCGGCCTTTTTGCATTTCGAAAGTGAGCTGGTTGCCGGCCAGCTTCGAGTTGGCCATGTTCTTCAAGTCACCCAGGCGCAGGCCCGACTTGCAGCTAAATAGAAATTTGCATAGCACCCGGCGCTGGGGGGTGCCTGGCGCGCAGAGTACATAGTATGCCTCCAATTTGCGCAGCTCGTCGGGCTTCAGCGGCTTCCACTTGCCCGGCTCGCTTCGGTTAACAAAATCCTCATACGGATTCTCGAACTTGATTTTCTCGCGGCGGGCAATAGCCAGGTAGGTTTTTACATCCTTGTGCCGCACCCAGCGCGTGTTCAGGCCTTTTATTTTTTTGTCTAAATACAGTTTAAAGTCATCCGCAAAGTCAAGGCCGAGGGTGTGAAATGGGATTACCTCCCGGAAGCGCTTCAGTTCGCGCCAGGTGCTCAAGTGATTTTTACGGGTATTGTCCGTTATTTTCTTCTTGCGGTGGCGCTCAATGATTTTGTGGTAGAAATAGCTTACGAAGTCGCTTTTACTGCCTTCGGTATTGTAGTCCTGCACAAACCGCTCAGGCGTGAGCACGGCACTATTCAGCCGGGCCTCGACGAAAATGTTATTGGCCTTGCCTTGGGCCTGGCCTAGAATCAGGTTGTAGTCGTCGGCACGCTTCACCCAGGCGGCCGGCCCGCCAGCCCAGGCCTGCGCGGCGGCTAGCTGCTCGCGGTAGTCCGGGCCACGCTGCACAAGTGGCAGGCTAGCCAGGCAGCGCCCGGCCTCATCATCAAAAAAAAGTGAGGGCCAGCTCACGCCGGTGGCGAGTGGCACGGGCTTGCGGTGCAGCAGTACCTGCAAGCGGACTTGGCAAGAGCCATCGCGGCGGGCGGGCCGCCGCAAGACAATTTTCGCAGAGTAACCCATGTAGGTTGTAGGTCGGTAAACGTGAAAATTTCTGGTAAGCAGTTGGTAAGCGCCGAAATGCAAAAAGCCGAAAAACGACCATCCCAGAATGCTGGAATGGCCGTTTTTCGGCGTTTGTGCCTAGCTAAAGGCTAAAAAGTACCCGGAGCCGGAGTCGAACCGGCACACCTTGCGGTAATGGTGTTTGAGACCATCGCGTCTACCGGTTCCGCCATCCGGGCAAGAACGATTCCACTCAGCCGGTAATCACGAGCGGGCCGCAAAGGTAGCCAATTGCTGGCGAAGTCGCAAGAGGTAGCGCTTTTTTAAGTAGTAGGTTTTTACCTGGGCCAGCGCGGCGGGGCGGTGGTCGGCTGGTAATTGGGCGTAGCCTGCCAGTACCGGCTGAATGCCAGCGTCCAGGGTATCGGCCAGGGCGGTTACCTCGGCGTCGAGCTGGGCGGTGGCGGCGGGGTCAGCTTCAAATTCCAGCTCCATGAGTTGCTCGTTGAGGTCCATCACCTCCATCAGGAAGTCGGCGGGGAGCTGGTTTTGGGCGCTGCCTTCTTCGAGCAAGCCGTGCTGGCCGAGCAGGTA
>Ga0265798_10001086_pt1 | contig 43123 bp, 42 predicted proteins | sample P3T30metagenome_FD_192430 | JGI IMG/M metagenome (GOLD analysis project Ga0265798, IMG submission 192430) | Plant litter microbial communities from East Loma Ridge, Irvine, California - P3 T30 | ecosystem: Environmental > Terrestrial > Plant litter > Unclassified | place: USA: California... | reverse complement strand
GAAGCATGTTGTCGACCATTTGGCCGGAGCCGGAGCCAGAGACAGGGTCAGGGTAGAAGGCTGTGGGGAGGGGAGGAGGGGGGTTGGAGGCGTGGACTGGGGCGGCGGCTACCAGAGCGCTGAGGGTTGTGAGGAGGAAGAATGTAGGCCTCATTGTTACGTGGTTGTAGGTGTGGTATAGTATGGCTGTCTGGGTAAATGGGAGCGTGCGAGTCTAGAAAACAAGAAGGTATAGGGAGGGCGGTGGCATTTATGCCTAGGAACTCGCTGTATGTCTTCACGTCACCAGCTGTCATGACTCGAACTATCAATGTCCTTGACATCACACTCCATGAACAGACACGTAACGCTGTACGGTGACTAAATTCTAGTGTACGATCCTTCAAAGTACCCCTTCGATCACCGATCCCGCCGCCTCTCTTCAAACCTCCTAACACTATCCCTAACCCCGAACCCATCCTTCAATAACCCGCCTACGTCTTCCAACCCCAACCCCGCCGTCTCAGGATATATCCTCCAAATGACAATCTCCGCAACCACACAGACCACAGCGTACAACGCAAACGTCCCAACAGGGGTGAAGATATTCATCATGGGCAAAAACGTAATCCCAATAAAAGTATTCGACCCCCAGTTCGTAGCTGTTGACACCGCAGACCCAAGCGACCTTACAGACAGGGGAAAGAGTTCAGATTGTTGCCAAGGAACATTGCCCATGCCTATCGCGTAACCAGCGACGTATGTTATCATTGAGAAGAGGATGAGCAAGGGCCAGATCTTGTTGTTATCGCCGGCAATGGCAGTAGCGGTAGCGGAAGCTTCCTCGGTGGGAAGATCGATGAAGAGGAATGCGATGGCGCAGAGTGCGAGGCCGATGATCATGATGGGTACGGACCAGAGGAGGATACGGCGGCGTCCGATGCGGTCGATATAGTGGAAGGCTACGAGTGTGAAGAGGAAGTTTGTGATGGCGATGGAGAGCGAGGTCAGGGTCGGGGATTCGAAACCGACGAGGCGGAATATTGTGGCGGAGAAGTACATTAGTGAATTCTGGGGGTGGTGTTAGCGGGAGTTTCATACTCTGATACATCTGAGTGGTACGAAGGGGGACATCTGTTGCTTGGACAAGAACGAGGAGACTTACAAAGCCGCACAGTTGCTGGAAGCCCTGAAGCATACACGCGATAACCAAGGCTCTACGGTTCCCTCCGATGACGATCAGTTGAGAGAAGCTGTCTTGTATCCTCTCCTTCTTAGCTCTCCAACCGATTTTAGCCATGTCAGGAGTCCCTCGCAGTCCAGCCGCATCCTCCTCCTCTTCAATCTCTTTCTCTACCCGCCTCAAAACGGCATTCACCAACTTCGTCCCGCTTTCCTCACTTTTATACACACGCCCCAATACCCTCTTCGCTTGTTGCGTCTTTCCAGCCTTGACGAGATATCGCGGTGTTTCGGGCAGGAAAAACAGCATAACGAACTGTATGGCAGCGGGTAAAGCCCCCAAGCCCACCATCCATCTCCATCCATGCAATCTTTCCGAGAACAACCACCCAACAATATAAGCGACGACCTGCCCACCGGTAATGAACAAACTGCTCACTACCACCAAGCGTCCTCGGAAAGGGCTAGGGCTGAGCTCCGAGATATACAGCGGCACAACGAATGACGCGCTTCCGACTGCTGCGCCGACAATGGACCGACCCACGATCATGCCGCCCACACTGCTTGTCCATGCCTGCAACAAGGCGCCGAGTACGAAGAGGATGTCTGCGACGAGGATCACGGTTTTGCGTCCGTATGCATCGGCGAGGATACCCGTTAGGGGCGAGGCGAGGAGTGCGAAGAACGAAGTGCAAGACGTAATCAAGCTCTTGTCGAGGGTGGTCAGGGGGCGGGAGGAGAGATCGGCGTTTATGGAGATGAGGGTAGAGGATATAACACCGGTGCTGTGTAGCGTTAGTATGGCGTTACTCCCATTTTCTGTAGATGCCATGAGGCATGGCGCAAAAGATCGCAGGAATGGATGTGACATACTCATATCCAAATAATAACCCTGAGACCCCGGCGCATATAGTCAGACACCATATGAACAGGCCTGGGGATACCAAGGCACTCTCATCCACCTCATCCTCTCTGATACTCGCGTCGTCGGCTTCATCGTAGCGGTCGCGTGCATCGTTCGGAACGCGGCGGTCGTTGGAGATCAAGGGCTCGGCTGCAGCGTCATTCATGCTGTCTAGTTCTACGTCTTCATCTGAGCGCGGCATACAGCACACACATACATAGGAAGCGTGTTCGGGAGAGAGAGCAGGACGGGGCGCTGGTGGAGGTTATCTGGGGTAGTGTCGGAATGGCCGCGGGAGTGCGGAATGCTCGAGACACGCTAGTGGGTGGGCCAGATCTGTGCCTGGTGATCCATGTCACCTGCAGAGCAGACGGTACCAGCGGCACCAGGAGATGCCAGAATTTGTGTTGCTTGCCGCCTACATAGAAGTCTGTCCTCCAAGTTATGTTTTAAGCTCAAGGATCAAGTATACAATCCTGTATGCTGTGTTCTGTCTACGATATAAGGTCGCGACATGGACTCGGCCATTCTTTTGTGGCGGGTCATTGCAGGCACATAAACGAGGTTTGTGAACTTATAGTATTGATAGTATTCCAGCAGCATGTGCTCACATGAGCCTGCTCTGCTTGCTAGTAATTTTCCACCCCACCCCTGAACGCTGCCTCGAGGACGGAAACGCCAAAGCGATTCTCATGACTTGCTCCTTCCTGGCGCGTTGCGATCGCGTGTAGCGTAGCGATCGTCCCGATTCCCTCCCTCTCTTGTCCCATATTGCATGCCCATGACCTGCAAGATTGTCGTCCGTACCATGATCTTTTATGCACCCATCATGCCCAGTCAACGCCTGTCGCTATGCCTCCGGCCACTTATCATGGTGACTAATCAACCCACCCACGCTAAGCGCGTAGCAAAATTTGGTAAAACAGGCAAGGAGAGCATGTAATGAAGGTCAGGCAGCAGACGCTGCGGACGCCGCTTGTTTGCGGTGAGCCTGGTTTAAAGATACTCATTTGGGCTCAGCGTTGCCGTCCGGTGCATGGCTAGCGGGGCCAGTGGGTGGAGCAGCTTGGGGACCCGATGAGTGCTGTGGCATCATAGGCTGCGAGTAACTTCCGCTGGGTGTACCACGGTGTTGCTGTGGGAACTGGTGATGTTGTTGTGGTGAGCCGTAGTGACCACCTTGGTATTGTTGCTGGAAAGGTCCTCGCATTGGAGCCACTAGAGTGATGTTAGTCAACTATTGCATGAATAATGGTGAATGTGTACTTACTGGCTCCTGGCTGCATTTGGTACATCTGAGGAGCTGGTGCACCAGGCTGCATGTACATCATAGGTGGTTGCTGCTGGTGGTGGCCTTGTTGCGATCCTTGATGGCTCATCATTGGTGCACCTGGCCTGGGGCTAGGGAATCCGTTGGCGCCCGGAGGCATGTGAGCCGGGTACTGAGGATACGCAGGAGCGGGAGCGGGAGAGTACATCTGCATCTGTGGATTACCCGGCATTCCCATGAAGGGTCCATTTGAAGGCTGGTTCGTCATCATTTGACCCCCCATCGCCGGCCCAGGGCCGTTCATGAATTGACCGCCTTGTGGGTTGCGCATCGTGGCATGCTGCATACCGGGACTCATGCCATATTGCGGGACTTGCGGAGGATAGCCTTGCATTGGCTGAGGTTGTGCGCCATACATGTACGGCGCCATTGGGCGTGGTGAAGGTTGGACTGATGACGTTGAGTGCGAATATTGCATGTGTTGAGCACCAAAATGATGTTGATCTTGGCCGAGGTGCGGTTGTATCGGTGGCCCACGGGGAGTGTGTTGAGGTGTCGGTCCTTGTGTCATGCCTTGGGCGCCCTGGAGATGAGGTGGTAACTGATGCTGGTGAGGCATGGGGCCGTTGGGCATGACATGCTGTGGTACTGACAAGGGCGCAGACGGAGGAGCATGGTCAAATAGCTGCTCATATCCCTTGTTCGTGTTCGAAGAGGGGAAATCCCACGTAGGCGGGGTCTTGTAAGGAGGTGCAATATCTGAGTGATGTGACTTCTCGTTCGACTGCGCCTCTTTCTCAAGGCGTCCGATGGCATTGAAGGTCGTCAGTCCGTCCAGTGATTTAACAGTGGGCTTCGGGCCAGTAAAGAAGTTGGTAACAGGAGGCTTGCGGACTTCTTGCCTAGACGAGTTTGGCCTAGGACTGGAGGTAGCGCTTGGGGTTCCACCGGGCTGGAAGGTGTTTGCAGCTGGGTTGGGCTTGAACTCATGGGCGCGAACGTTGAACCTTGTAGACACGCTAGAAGAAGGCGTCTGAGCACCACTCGAGGGCTGTGAAGGACCAGTAGGTGGTACGCGCATGTCCTGAGCTGGTATCGGTTGAGGAACGCCGTTGTATGGCATGGCACCTTGCTGCTTATGCTGCTGGTGGTTCATCTGCAGACGAGTGCTAAGTAGTCCTTGGTTGCGAGGAGGCATCTGGTTCATGTTCTGGTGGGAACCCCGCAAAGAAGCAGACGCATAGGCTGGCTGCCCTGGTCGAGCACGCTGATTTTGTTGGCGCTCTGCGTTAGTGCTAGGGGATGCTTGGGTGGATTCTGGCTTGACAGCAGATCGTGCGGCAGCTTTGGGGTCTGCCATGGTGCTGGACGCCTTCGGAGGTGTAGTCTTCATTTCCTGCGCTTGTTTGTTGGCCTTGTCGACGATAGCCTGCTGCTTTGTCTCGTCCTTAGCGAGTATGGGCACAAGATCTGACGGTACCGGCGTGCTCAGTTTGAAGTTGAGCGCGAACTTCTTAAGATCGTTGAGCTTCACGGCCTTGTTCTCGCGTGCGAAAGCCCTCTGGCGATCGGAAATCCGTAATTTCTCAGCGGCCGAAAACTGCTTGAAGGAGTCAAGCAGGTCGTGCTCAACGTTGGTAGTTGCGTCGTGTGGCCGTCCAGCTTTCCTAGGAGGGATGGCAGCAACCCCAGATTTGATCGTACTACTTGGCTTCTGCAGCTGTTCCGCAATAGCCTTGTGCGCGTCGACTGGTTTTGATGCAGGCTTGGGTGCGTCTTTGCTGGACTCTTGCGTTTTGCTAGGTTCAGGCGCAGCTGCTGCTGGTGCTGGTGCCGCGGGACTTGCAACACGTTGTGTCGACTGCGAGGCAGGCCGTGCGACGGAAGACGAGATAATGGCAGGGTCCACCGGCGCGCCGGGCACCGTCGCCTCAGGGGCGGGGGCACGTCGTGCGGGTGGGGTGTACCGATTGGACTGGCCGCTTGACAGGTTTGTCAGGTCTCGTCGTACCCCACTGTACTTGTCCTCTTCATCGCCATTGTCATCGGCCGCAGTGTATCCTCCGCGCTCTTCGCGGACGTGCGAGTTGGTTGCGCTGCTACCTTCAATCTCTCGGGCGATCTTCTCAGCACGGGCAAGCCGTTCCGCATACTGTGGGTCGTTCTTATTGATGGTGGTGGTATAGATGTTCTCGTCGTAGTTGCTCTTCACACCGAACAGGCGCTCGTTGGCAGAGAACTGGTCCCAGTCGTTCGAACGGCCGCTAGACTCGAGCGTCATGTTGGGATCAACCTCGGACGGTTCCCACTTCTGAAGATTGCGCTCACGGAGTTCGAGCTTGCCAGAGATGTCGGTATCAGTGCGGAAGCCTGCGGTGCCTTTTTCTTGTTAGCTTAGCATGGGAAAGCAGAAGTATAATCTGGTACACACCATTCTGGCCCTTGAGTTGGGACTTGTCAAGGACGACGTTGTTGACATTGAAATCAGCCACATCGCTCATGTCAAACGACATGACGTGGTAATCGCCTGAGCCAACATAGTCGTCGGACAACTGGCTCGTGCCGTTGGTCTGAGCGTTGCTGGTGGGCAGGAGCTTCTTGACCATCTTGAAGACATAGCGGAGCTCGCTGGGGTCGAGTGAGGTGCCTGAGAGGACACCGGAATACTTTTCGCCATTCTTCAGCGTAATGATGCCTGGAAGACCCTGTTTGTGTCATCAGCACTGTTCACCCGCGTCGCATGGAAAGCCAGCTGTCACTCACCGTCAGATTGGCCAGCAGGTACATCATACGGTCGCTGAGGTGCCTCATCGGGGAAGCGTTGTCGGCGGAGGCAGCCGTCGAGCCTTGTGGGGGCTTAGGTGAGCTTACGGCACCGTTGGGGGTGGGGGAGTGAGTCGGTCGCTGTGTGATGGGATTGGTGCCCTGGGTCCATGCCGTTTTGGCGGGAGGTTTCCTGCAAGTCGCCCGGTCAGCATGGCGCCAGGTGCAAGTGGGTAGGGTGTTGTCGAGGACAGTGCATTGGGACAGGAAGTAATTGAGCACAGTAGACGGGGAGAGGGCCATCGAGTGGACAGGGCAGTCGCACCGTGACTCCATGTGACCAGCCGCACGTCACACGAGAATGTCCCGCATGGCGGGAGCACTCGAGGCATGTCTCTATGTGTCTGCAATGCAAGGGACGCGGGGCAGGAGTGTAGGAGACGTGTTTATGGGGAGTGCAGGGCAGGAGCTTACTTCTGACCGCCGTCGATGGGGCTTCCGGGCTTTCGCTGCTGTGCGTCGATGCCTTTGGCGGCAGTGCTCATCTTCAGTGGCCGGGCGGAATTGGCGGCGGGGTTTAGAGCATTGGAGGAGGTATTCGGAGTCGCAGCGGCAGTGGACATGGATGGGGAGAGCAGGGCGCGGGCGAGCTCGGTAGCGTGGGTCGGTGGTTCGGTTTGTGGTTGCGGGAGAAGGAGCGACGGGCGGGGGAGGAAGGAGCTCCAACTCTAGGGTGAGAGTAGCGCAGGACGCTCAATGCGGCAGCAGGCGCAGAGTCGACGTGCGTGCGAGGTGGACAGCCGGACGGCGGAGGAGCGGTGGTGACTTGGTATAGGAGGCTGTGCCCGATTGAACAGCCAGAAGTCGAGAGTGAGGTGCAACGCCAAGCGGATCGCCTGGATGAAACACAAGTGCAAGGTGTGCGGGAACTAGGCCAGCCTCAGGCAGTAGCCGTGAAGGCTCGGACGACGGCACGAGGGCGCAACGGTCAGGCAATCCACAGGCTGGTGCGCGAGATGAATAGAGGAGACACTGGGTGGACGGCAGCGGATATGTGGACCTGGCACTGTCACAATTGCCTGACCTCTGTTGCTATCGCGATCACGGGCGCGGCCAGCCAAGAGCGTTGCTGTCCGAGGCGAGACCTCACGCCTCACTCTGCTCTCCTTCTGCGCTGCTCGTGTTGTCCGAGACGCCTGCAGTAAACAATACTAGAGCTTGCATCACCAAATACGGGGCAACACCTGTTCGTCGCGCTCCAAGCATGCTAGAGTACTAGAGTGCATGCACACAACGGTTACCCCAGTCACCACCCACCCAGCAGCAGCAGCTTGATGTGGTAGCGCGAAGAGAGGCCGGATGCCGGCCGTAGTCTCCAGGGCTGCAGCTACATCGCAGACTCACGTCAGAAGCCTACCTAAGCGACGGGGCGTCACATGTTCCATGGTTTTGCCTGTCGCTAACCGCAGATGCATGCCCAAGATAGAGATACAATCATCAAGACGGCTTTCACCAACTACCACGGCAACCTCTCTTGTCCGTCATGACGTAGAGAAGCTCACCCGATGGAATAAACAATTTCTGTGAGGTTGGACGTGAGACTGCTCCACGTGCCGCCCAGCCACTCTCGTGTTAGCTCGCCCCAGGCATCTCAGACGTCGGTGCACCCAACGTGGTCGCCAACACTGCCAGGATAGAGCGTCGTGCCCTCGCGCTCCCAGTCCGGCCCTTCACTCTGCTGCTGCCGCACACCTGCGCCACACGCCCTCGGCACCATGACTGAGGAGTCGTCTTCTGTCCGCTCGTCTCAGGGGTCCTCGCGCCGTGCGCCCAAGAATGTACGTGGGCTCTCTCTCTCTCTCTCCGCATCCCGCGCCCAACACCAAACAACCGTCACTGACACCGCATCCAATGCAGCCCCAGCAGCAGCTCTCGCAGATAGAGAAGTCCGTCACACACCTGCTTGTGGCCACCAAGCAGCTCCTCGGTGCGTCCCCGGCGCATGCAGCCCCGCATACACACGTGCTAACACGGTGCAGAGACGTTGACACTATGGTCGCGCGGGACCGCCACCGAGAGCGAGGTCTCGGACGTCTACGTGCGTCTGGGCTATGAGTTCAACATCGCGTCGCGCGCCTTCAACGCGATTGGCGTCGACACCAACGACCTCGGAAACGTTCCCGAACTACTGCGTGGCATACTGGAGGAGACGCTGAGCCAGGAAGCATCGCAAGCGAGCCTCGACAATTTCCTGCCGCGGATACGAGACATCATCATAAACCTCCTGCACGGCCTGAAGAAGAAGCAACAGCGGTTACGGCAGCGCACAGGAAGAGATGGCTCGCTCAACGGTGGGGGCAGTCCGCGACAGGGCAGCGTCGGGAGTAGTGGTGATGTCGAGGAGCACCAACAACCGCGATCCGCAAGCACAAGACTGCCTTCAAGAGGGGACAGCCCGTCGTTTGGCGGCCCCGACCTCCCACCGCGCTCGTCTTCGGTAGCTGGCGGCCGCGCCTCTCCAAGCAAGTACGATGCGCTCCCTTCGAACCCGAAAGCGAACCGCTCGACCACCGCAAGCCAGCTATCCACCGACTCGTCCATTTCGAGTGGCACCGCCCAGCAAATGCCTGTCATTGCTCCGTATCCCGCAGACGATTCCATGCCCAAACCACCCGACCCCCCGCGGCCTAACTACCCCGTCGACTTCCCGCCACCTCCACCTCCACCGAAACAGGAAGATGCGCTCGCGGCATTGCAAAGAGGTGGTGAGCTGGAGCGGAGGGCGTCGCGCCGATTTTCAGCATACCAAATCCAGAAGCATCTTGGAACAAATGGCATACCACTTCCACCTGTCCAGAATTCGCCCATACCGAATAGGGGTCGGGATGTACGCGAGTCCATGAACGCAGTGCGGACCAGGCAGTCCATGATGCACAGTCGCCAGCGGTCAAATCAGAGTCTCACGCAACAGCGGCCTGCTGTGGAAACAAAGTTCTCCTTTGACCAGCCCAATGAGAGACGCATTTCAGAGGAAAGTTCGCAAAGCGCCACGCCGAGCATTCTGCCACCAAAAGAGTCGGGTCCTGAAGACAGTCCCGTCCAGAAGACCCCAGACGATAAGCTCGCGCAGCCGAAATTCCCAGAAGGCGACCAGTTCTCGCTAGGTGCGACGCTTAATGGTCCGTTATCAGAGCCAGCTGAGCTTGGAGCCGCATCACCGGCAAAAGAAGACCCGCCCAGGCCTACAGCCAGCCGTAATAGCTCCTACAGAGTCAAGACGCCCTCTCCACAGCCTTCTCAGTTCATTCCAGAGCAGTCACCTCAACAAGGGAAAGAGCTTACCTTGTTTCTCCAGTACAAAAGCAAGATCAAGAAATACGTCTTCACAGATGGTGCTGAGCTTTCTTCGGCCCGCCTGCAACTCGCTTTTATCGAGAAGTTCGCCTGGGATACGCACCGTTACGGCGACCTGCCTGAGATCCACATTCAGGACCCCGTTTCCGGTGTACGATACGAGTTGGAGGACATCAACGATATCAAAGACAGGTCTGTACTTGTGCTAAACGTGGAGCAACTCGACGAAGTAAAGAGCCACATCGATGACAAGTTTGGCGGACTCAGCAAACTGGTGGAGAGCATCAAGACAGTGGTCGAGGACCAGCAAGCAACTATACAACGTGTGGCCGAACGTCAACAGCAAACGACAAAGGAGATCGCTGGTATATCAGCGGCACCTCTTTCTTCAGCTCGCAACTCCGCCCTGCTACCCTCTCGTCCCATACCGTTAGGCACACCCTCCGAAGCCAACATTACTTCAGCCACTCAAGTAAGCGAGGTGCAATCGCTACGCCGTGATTTGGCTGTCATGCGACAAACATACTCATCTTTTGTATCGGATATACAAGCTAGCATGTCCACCATACGTACAAAAGCCAGCGCTGTGAAGTCCACTGCTATCAAGGCTGCCTTACCCGCACTCGATGGAGACAGCGGTCGCGCTTACATTAACGCTGGCAAGAAGGGCCTGCAAGACGACTCGGAGAAGATTGTCAACAGGGTAGATGACCTACAAGATCTTGTTGAAGACCTCAGAAAGGACGTCGTTCTGCGTGGCGTGCGACCTCTGCCCCGCCAACTCGAAACTACCGCCAAGGACCTGTCGACAGCCACTGCCGAGCTCAAGAAGCTGCAAGATCTTCTGGCAAAGGAGAAGCCTCTCTGGACCAAGATTTGGGAACAGGAGTTGCAGACTGTGTGTGAAGAGCGAGACATGCTCACTATGCAGGAGGAACTCGCAGCCGACTTGCAAGATGATCTCGAGAAAGCAGCCCAAACACTTGAGCTGGTCGAGCAGGCGACCAAACAGCAGAATCTTGAAAGCGAGAAAGAGTCTGGAAAGGGGATGCGTTCAGCTAGTGGCCGTAACATGCTCAATGCAGTTGCTCTCGACAAAGTTGTGGATCCACGCCAGGCCCGCGATGGAGTACTTGGAGAAGTCAAGGCCCTGCAACCAAACCATGAAGGCAGGCTCGAAGCCATCGAGCGAGCGGAAAAGGCGCGACAGCGGGATCTTGAGACGAGGAACGATGACGAGTTCAAGCGCGAGCTTGGAAACTTTGTCGAGGAAGGCAAGCTCAAGAAGAGCGGCGGCGTCGAGGAAGCAGAGCGCCTCCGCAAAGCAAAAGATGAGCGCGCACGAAAGGAGAACTTTGAGCGAGAAGCCGCAAGACAAAGAGCCAAAGCAGAAAAACAGCAGAGGGAGGCCGAAGCTGCTGCCGCTGCCGCTGCCGCCGCGGCTGCTGAACCAAACGGCGACGGTGCTGATGGCCAAAACGGAGAAGCGGAAGCTCCAGCAGAGAATGCAGAGGAGGCCAAGGGAGATGAAGGTGGTCCTGCCTAGACACCTGCCATCTGTTCCTAGCCTTCCCGCCTGTATTTGAGCTGATCCGTGGTCTTAGATCTCCCGAAAAGACAATTTACAATTCGCCCCTGGGTCAAGACCGGCGGCGTTCCGCTATCGATGCAAATGAGATTTGCCGCAGCTACGGGGCTGGACCTACCAGTAGCGGCAGTGTCATCTACGTCTACGCCCACGTCTTCGTCTCCTTCTACTTCTACAGAGAGTATAGACCCGCTCATCTCAACCATCAGAGTCGTGACTAGCGCAGCACAAATCGATGACACCTCTTCGAAATCTGAGACAGAAGATATACATCCGCCCACGCGACCAAGCATTATGCCTAGAATACATTGCGATATACCAATATCTATTACACCAACATCCTATTCCGGCGACACGGACACACCATCGCCGATCCTTCCTTCGAATTTCGGCCCACGACTCGCAATCTCACGAGGTGGAACGCCTAGAGCGTCTCACTCATATCGTACACCCAAGCCTTCTCATAGTTTCCACGGTCGCGACAAACCCAGCTCAGGTACATCGCCTGTACGTGCACGCGGCATGACTTTCCCACGCGCCTCTCCCAGAGTGACCAAGTCCAACTCGCAGAAGACGTTAGATGCCAATCCGCATACGCCCGAGAGTAGCAGCACAGACAGTTTCTCACAAAGCGACAGCGATAGAGATAGAGACACAGATAGTATACTCTCCTTCACCCCCAGCATGGGCGGAAAGAACCTGGCCAACTGGTTTTCCGGACTGTTGGGAAGATAGTAGAATAGCGTGTGTACATAGAGAGCAGCGATGGGCAAAGTCCTATACGTCCTGTTCCCTTCAGGGGAGGGATGTATGGTATCTGTACTATGTAATTATTGGTGGTAGCATCGGTAATGGCGTTAGTGTTGGTAATAGGTTATGCATAGCGATCAAGGCGTTTGGGCACATTGGTATGAGATATGTTGGAATCCTAGGATGATGTTGAGATGTTGACACGCAGCATCGTGGGATAATGCAATGGATCACGTATCATCTCAGACATTTTACTCACCTTTGACGTACCCTGCAAATTGTCTTAGCAAGTGAAAGTGTAAGCACACTGACAAATGCCTAGATCAATCGGCTCATTCAGGGACAAAGCGCACGGTCACTGGCGCACAGCAAACAAACGGTCGCAGACGAGAAAATTCCATGGGTTCGATTGATGAGATTCTTCTACTCCACGTTCATCACTAGACCTGAGTCTCTCAATGCAAATCGCCGTTATGTCGGCGCCCACTATCATCCCGGATCGCACATTGCACGATGTAATTATTGCCGCGCTCTCTCTCGAGACTCAGTCCAAGAAAGAAGAAGCCCTGACTGCGGCGCTCAAAATCTGGCAAAACCATGGCTACGGGACTTGCTCTCCTCACCTACTCGTCCACGTACTTCGAAACGTGTACAAGCTCCCAGAGCTACCTACGACACTCAAAGACCAGGACGCCTCGGACTTTGATACACTGAAAAAGGTCTGCGAAGAGCTCAAGTTCACATTATTCTTCGCGTCCGTAAAGAAACTGCTCGGCTGTAATCTCTTCGTGGAAATCCGCGGTGCCCGGAGATGGGAGAACAGCCGTCCCAAGATCGATCCAACCAAAGATCACACTATTAGGGTCGACCAGCTAAACTTGACGCGAGTCGTTGACTTGGAGGGAAAGCTGCGTGCATTGCGACTACCCGTGCGAGATACTGAGGTCACCCAGAAGGAAGCCTTCACACATGAGACTGCTCAGATTAAAACTGACGTTGAGGGGAAAGAGATGGGTGGTGGTATGGAGGCTGAGCTATTTCACCAGTAGGGTCAGCCCATCTTTATACGTCTGAAGCTAACTTGATCAAAGACATTCCAAGACTGCGCTCGTCATCATTCCTCAGCGCAACCTTCGCGCCTTCGATATTCGTAAGCGTTTCATGCTCAGTCCCGAAGGCAGAGGAGTCGAAGCTGCTCTCTTCATGGTCAGTGGATGGGAATATGCCAAAGCGGAACCTATCATCAAAATGCTCGATGACGCAACGGAGAAAGTGCGAGCACCCGATGCAGGCCCAGCTAGTGTTCTGCGACTTCGGAAGCTTTGCGAGCTGTTGCTAGAGTACCATGATCCAGGCGATTACCGAAAAGAGGGGCATACTTTCATGTGCGCAAGGTTCCCCTTGATACCCGGGGAAGTGTTGGACCAGCTGACCGCTGTGTGCATCGAGTTTGGCTCCGCGAATCTGTGGCAGAAGGCTATGGAACAGCTCAGTGCCTCTTTCCGACGCGAGGTGCGCGCCGATCGGACCATCGATGCTATAGGTCGCTTGTTGTACAAGACACAAGATATCGAGCAGTTGAAGAAGGCGGACGGGTTCATCAAATCCCAGAACAGCATCAAAGACAAGATGGAGATGTGTGGTAAAGTTCAGGCAGCGTACGATCGAGCTGGAGATGCAGACGAGTAAGTGATAATGAACTGCTTTAGCGCGGCAGTTGAAGTACTGATAACATTTGTAGTGAGAACGCTCAGTCAAACATACCAGCTGCCATGGCTACCTGGCGAGCTTCCATCATCCGCGATACAGTATCTAACAGTACCTTCCTTAGCCTCAGAGATTGCCTACCACTGCTTGAAAACGGCGGCGAACTCAACGACGAGTTTCTCGACAATACGCTTCGTTCCATGGCCAACAACTCAAGTTTCGCCGGCATGGAGACCTTTCTCAATGACATAGCCAAACTCAACGGCAAGATCCCAGACGCCGATATTCAACGCTACTGCAACATTGTTTTCGAGCCGACAGCCTCGGAGTTCATGACTATCAGTCGGTATGATTTGAGTCCCATGCGAAAGATTCTACAGCACAACCTGTCAGTGGCTGAGCCTGCGATACGAGAGTACTGTCTCAAGAAGCTGCGTGCGCCAACGAACATAGCAGAGGGTCGCAAAGGGAAAGTCAAGGACGACGAGGTTGAAGATTTCGTTACCATATCACAAACTTTTGGAGAGGAAGTTCCACCCCTTCTTCTCCCCCATCTTGGTGGATTCCTAAATGATCTGCCCTGGATAGTCCAACTGCTCATCCAAGTCAAAGACTTGGAGGGGTGGGCTTCAGAAACCTTCGTTCCACAATTCAGCACCACCGTCCTCGAACCCGCCATCGAGCGAGCGAAACTAGTAGCCTCTAGACCGGACATAGCTGTCGGCGATATGATCCGCGATTCGTTCCCATTCCGCAAAAACATAGCGCCAGTTCGCGGTTCCAATGAGGGTGACCGCGGTGTCACGATGGAGGAGTTGAGGCTGCTGATCCCAGTCCTCAAACGTTTAGCGCTAGATCATGTCGTGGATAGGCTGGCGCAGAGGATGCTGATGGATTTTGTTGACCTCGATTTCGAAGACTTTCGCGGCGTGCTCGGCGATGAGAAGACAGATGAAATGATGGAGAAGAAGAGGGCGATTGAAGAGGCGAAGGAGGCAAAGAAAAGGAAGGCTGCTGATGATGGTGGAAGGGGAAAGAAGAAGAGGGGAAGAGGGGGTCAGCGATGAAAATGTGATACGCGCGAAAAGACCATAAGGTAGCGAGATGTCGACGGGATACAAGTCCACTTCATACACTGCGATGAATAGCCAAACTAGCAGAGCCAGCGTCAATGTAGGCTCCAGGGTGTTCGGAATTTCCCTTGATTGAAATGAGACAGTACTCGCAACCCTGCGGCGCTCAGTCGCGGCTGCCTGAACTTGAATTCCACCGCGTCACCTAGGTAGTTGCTACTCATCACCATCCCTACGAAGCCCGCATCCGTTTGCTCTCATGTTCAACTTCTTTCATATGAGTTACCAGTATGCGCATCGTCGTGACTGTTTGTTCGGCAGGCTAGGGCGTTGTACTGCTCCCAAGATACCTGGGTAGGTCTGCTCCGCTCTTCGCCGGTTACACAAACTAGACTCCTCCGCTCATAACGACAGACCGACAACAGCGAAGCGGCAGCGTTGTGTTGCAAATCCAGCGCGCGTGTAAGAGATATCCGTGGCAATATACGATCGTTGGTGCGTGTGGCTATCCAAGGTGGTGTCGCTGCCGCCCGCCCGCAAATCTGTGTAGGTACGCGATCGCGGTGCACCGCGTCCTCAGCTAGTACTGCCGCACTCTCTCTTCTCTTCCATATGTAGATTGCTATGAAGACGTTCTTCTTATGATATAAACCCTACCCAGGTAGCTACAACAGATCCTAGACGATGGATAGACCTACCACGCTACTTGTTATCACATGCTAACTTCCAATGCAGCGCATACATCAACGACTCGGTATAGCTGACGCAAAACTCAGAAGCAACAACTTCGTCACGATGGCGGCTCACAGAAACCTCGACAAAGACGTTGCCTCTTGGCAGTGTGTTCGCCAACCTTACCTAGGTATTCAGGCCATATAGGTGGGCCTCCCGAAGAACCCGAGAATGTCGCCCAGATGAATTCAAGAGGACCTCCTACGTAGCAGCTGCGACATAGTGAGTAAGAATGCGCTCGCTCTACCAACAAAATCGAAGTACGCCGTCATTACCCAGGTACGAAATGCGCTGGCCGCCACGCCGCATTAGTCGGTTCCAGCCAAATCGCCCTCCCAAAACTATGCAAGGACTCGCCTGGATCTATCAGCCTGTAGCAACACAATTATGCACATCTTATGCAACTGGACCTGCGACTCGTGTTCATTGCACAACGGAAGGTCGGCTCATTACAGAACTTGGACATCGAATCGCAGCCACTGTCCTTCTGCCTGTCCCCCACCTCGAGCTATCCACCGTCACCGCCCTCGCGTCCCACATTTACCAACCCACCTTTGCGTCTTTCTGCGTCTTTCCACGTCATCATCTCCCAGGCAACGCCCTGGGGACGCTAGATCACTAGCGCCTCTCAGACTTTTCGCCCAGGTATATAAACCCACCCCCCTCCGTCCCTCCTTCTGCTCCTTAGCTCTCTTTGCCTTTTGGCTTAGATCAAGTGTAGTATCTGTTCTTTTCAGTTTAATCTCTGAGTACGTTCCTCTCCATCCTCTACGCTCGAAGATCTCGTCGCTAACATCACCGCAGAACGTTCCTACGGGAACTTCAAGATTATTCTTATTTTTGAAACCAGCCGGAGGATCCCTGGGCTTGCTCATATCCTCTGGCACAGTGTCGCCTCTATCGCACTATCTGAGGCTGACGCGAATTACCTTTTTCATTGAGACGATTGGCTTGCTCCAGTTGCTTGAGGAAGAAGATGCGAATAAGACTATGACGAGTACATCACATTGTAATGAAGCTGAGAGCTGTTGCGCTCGTTGAGGATTTTGCTAGTGTTTGCGCGTCAGAAGTGGGGCAATGTTGAGCAACCACCTCGCTTATATAGGTACCTAACACGAACAAGCCCGCTGGTTCAAAGTCGTACGACACAACGGATGTCGCGTGTATGTACTCATCACTCTCGCAGTTCATAGGCTTACAAGAAGTAAGATGATGTATTCTTCTATACAGAGTATTCGTTGCAGCTTGCCAAACGTGAGCTTCTGCGCAGTCGCCCTACGAAAGCCCCACGCTCGAGAACGACAAATCCACGTCTATACACCGTATCTTGGTTCATTGATGTGTTGCTGTTGAAACCCTCAGATGTCCGTTACTTTCAGAACACCCAGATGTGTTTCGGTGTCGATAAGTGAGCTTTGTACTCCCAGTGCATGTATCCAGACATACCTAGGTAATTATCGTCACGTGCACATGCTGAGGTCGTTGCTGGATGAATATAGACGTTTGCGGTTCCCATTTTAGCTTTCTGAGGTCCCAATGACAAACAATCCTACTCTTCGGCAGTGGCACGGAGCGACCGCGTTGAGACCGGAAGATATATTACTGCTGACGCCAAGTGTTCAGGACTTGCCATATCAGACGAGCATCGTGATACATGTCAACCCTAAGGTATATTGTCCCACATTAATGCGGAGTGTATCTGCTGAGGGCGCGAATGCGCCGAGCTTTGCCATTTACCCCGTGAACCAGAGTTGACAAATGCTACACCAGCATCAGCATGCAACACGTCTCATGGACGGCCTAGGAAGCTTTCCACTTCGTGTCGTATTGCTTGCTGTAGAATCAGCGACGGCATCAAGATGCAACTATACGCTATGATACCACCAAGTACATTCCGACGATGAAATCGAAGTATAAAGTCATGGTCGATTGCAACGAATATCCACCACCCTCATCACTTCAACTCCTCACCAAAGCGAACAAAGTCTCCACGCTCAATCACCATCATGCATTCCGTCTCCATCATCGCAGTAGCCTTTGGCCTCTTCGCCTCTCAGGCCACAGCTACCATCGCCCTAGGCAACAACGATAGTAACAACCGTAAGTCCACGACCTCATCCACCTTGAATGGAAATCTGACAACAGGCCAGTGATGTGGATCTACGGCGACAACTCATGCAGTGGGGTGGTCAACCCCAACTGCGGCTCCCCGGTGAAGCTGAGGAACGGTTTCAGCTGTAAGCACTGCCTCTGCTTCCCACAAACCCCAAATCACAGACGCATCCTTGTGCTGACTGCTTTCTGTACGCAGATGTTGTCAGAGGTTGCGGAACTGATACACGCTGGATCGAGAACGCTGATGGCGGTTTTAACGCTCAGTGCTCTCGCGTTAGCCCTCCTTTCGCCACTGATTGCGGCGTTCAGCTTACGTGGAAGTGTTGAGTGAATACTAGATGGTGGGAGGGAGGATCTCGCTGATGGACGAGTTCCAAGATTTATGACCGACACTGTCCTTACCTTTGTTACATGCTGAAGTATGTTTGGATTCTGGTGTTGGAATGGATGATGTTACACTCGTTTAGGGAGAGAGTTCTTGGATATTTGAAAGCGCTGCGCAGCCTTTGATTTGGTTCGCATCTGCAGTGAGGTGCTGTTGCTTGTGCCGCAGAGCTTGGTGTGCTCGGCTTTCGTGTGGTATTTGCTTGTCCTTTCCCAAGAGCATCTTTAAGACACGTACGACAATAAAATGACTGAAGCTGTCATAGTGGATGGCGGAGAGATGTGCTGCGTATATGGCAAGACTACTGTTTAAGGCTTGAGGAACATGTATATCGACCTTCAACCGCAAAGTGAGCGGACAGTCTCGGTTTGTCATTAATGCATGGGATAGATCGCGTAGAGGACGTGCAATACATCTGAAAGGTACCGATTGAGGAGACTGATACTTCGATCTTCATATAACATATTGGTGGACGTGGCGAAAGAAACAGCATCCCTCAGAATGTAGAGTGTATAGTTCATTTGGGCTCTTCCTAGCAGGAGTAGTGCATCAGCGGGACCAGGATCAAGCTCTCTCGCATCTTTACTTCTGCCTAAGATAATCAACTTTATTTGCAGAATGGGTAGCTGAAGCGACGGAGTAGCGTACATGTGTATCTGATCTACCGTGAACTCTCGCGGTCAGCACTAACAGTCCACCCGTTCCCTAAGTGCATGTTTCCGATGCAGCACGTCATAATGTATGATATGCCCATGGATACGCCTGGACGAATCAATCAGTTCTTGATGACTCCGGGATCGCGATGTAGAGTTCGGCTATAAACGCATTCTAGAACTTTACTCTTCAAGTGTACAATCTAGATTAGCCATTGAACCGGTGGCAGACCCAAAGACCATTTACAAGAAGCAGTAGAAGTCGTAGTATCGTGGAGACGTCCACCCCTCATATCTACTACACCTTGGCACTTCAATGCCTTGAAGCACCTGAGGCACGAAAAGAAGGACTGGCGTTGGTGTTGTGGCTACCGAGCCGCGTGCGTCGGATTTACCTAGGTAGCCGTTGGGATAGCCTGGCAGGGCTGACGTTTCGTTTCAAGCCAGCGATTGTTTCGAATGACGGCACGATCCGCTAAGGCAGATTGATGGAGGTTGGACGTGTAAGAAGTTTGATAAGAAGGAAAAGCTTGGTACTGGCCGTTGATGCGGGTGACGGAATCGTGATCCGAGTAGATGGGCGTGATGTGATGTGACGGTGGGGAAGAAGAAATGGTAGAGACTGCATGTTTCATGTGACGTCGCGGGGTGAGAAACAAGTGGCGTTTATTCGGAAATCGAATGCAGAAGCCACAAAGAGATAGGGAAGTCGTGATGCTGATTGTCTTGATGACTGCGCGCAGTAGGAAGCGCTTTCCGTAGATGCTGCGAGTCGGGAAGGTGCCACCTGGGCAGACTGCCATCGTCGCTTCCTTCTTTGGAACTCATCTCTAGCGCCTCATCGCTCTTGCACATTCTGCGGTCGGTCATAATTCTCTTCGCTCAACGTTTGAAGAGCTTCATGTGCACTTTCAACAGTATTGCTTCATTTACCTCGCACGCCGCGGCACAACACAAGCACCAGCGACATTGCGGACGGGCGGGAGCCACACGCAAAATGGAAACAAACACCAGAAACGTGACGAAAACGGTTGAGCTATCGACCTCATTTCCGAGCGATCAGTCAACGTTCGCTGAGAGTCGAGAACATGCTCATGTCGCTCGTTACGAGAAGACAAGCTTTTGCAGGGACTAGGCGCGGAACCTCATCAATCTTACGACCCGGTTGCCAGTTCCACGTCTCTCCAGCATCGTGCATATCGCGTGCATCGGCACTGGGATTGCGGCACCGAGGGCCAAAGTGGATGCGTTTGAGGCTTTCAGGCAATTGAGGACTTGCGACAGACTGAGACGGTCAAAGTAGTCGCGAAAGCTGGATGGGAACGGGGTTGTGGCTGTGTGTTATGCGGAAATGCACTGACAGCGGTGGCATGTCTCAAATGCACATGGTAGGGTGTGGCCTTGCTCGGCGCCTGAAGCAGAGAGAGCAAGGACGCAGGACGTGTGGCACTGTGGCTTCGTTCGGCGGACCGTTGCAGGCGACGCGACATCAGAAGGGATCGCGATGCCGACTAGAAGCCACGGAAGCTCCAGTGCTTCACCATGGGATAGTCGAAAGCGACGACGACTCAGGCGCGCCGGCGATGAAGTCACTTTGGGGCCCTTTGTGCAGACATGCGAGGCGGCAGGCGCAGGTCGCGCTCGCGCGTCGCACCATGGCCCACGCTTGCACAAAGACGGCCAACACTCCATCGACTGCTCCACCGCTGCCTTATCCACGCCTATCGACAAGCGTCCCCGCAAACACGAAAGCGCCCTCAACACGAGCTGATGGCGACTGTGGCACTGTGTCTCTCCTGTCGCACCGTGTGCTGGCAGTGGAGAATGGACCAAATCTCACGCATGCCTGCGCGAGTCCATTTTTGTCTCGCCCGGCTGCGTCTTTGCGCTGAATCTCGGCACGGTTGTGTGCCTTCACCGACAGCGCGCATCTGCCATGTACCCGCTCCTGTCGATGCTTCTAGCAGGGAGGATCTGCGCCATGGTCGCTTTCTATTTTGGCCAAGCGCCTTGAAACGCAATCTCTGGGGGTTGTCGGCACGCAAAGAGACGGACTGACGAGACCATCGAGGGCCATCCCAGCGCACACGTCCAGCGCGACGGGGGGCGAGCAGGCAGAAGATCGTGACCTCTTTCCCAGCGGCTTCACCGCGCTGCGAGTCGACGGCAACGAAGAGTCTCGCCTCTCAGCGACGAGAGCTCGCGACCGGCGCATTTCCCAGCGGCTGCCATGCCTCGAGCTTCCGCGTTGGCCCTCCTGAGTGGCTAGGCTCATGCATCCCCCTGAAGTTGTTCCTGGCTAAGAACGCCGCTGACTGGCCCCTGCCGCCGGTTGTTCCTGAACGAAATTAACACCCGCCAGGGGCCGACCATCTTAGGCGCATCTGTGCTGCCGTTAGCAGCCACCCAGGTGCTTAGGCCCCATCCTGCAACCGTCAGCCAGAGAGTTCATATACCGCCCTCCCTCGCTGTGTTTTTTCTCCTCACCCAAGGCAACTTTTCCTTACCACACTCGCTATCAACTGTCTTCGGACATCACATTCTTTGAACATCCAGTCACTCTTTCCTGGATTATCAACGTTTTCGCCTGGACCTTTTGAATTCCCGTCAAATACCCCTTCAGTTTTAAGAGCCAGGATTTTTGAACTTTCATCATGATGAAGCTTACCGTTGCCTTCTTGGCTGCTCTCGCCGCCGCCGATGCCGCTGAGGCTCGCAGCCACCGCCAGGCCCGTCGCCAATACGGTGCCACCGACTCCTACGGTGGTGGAAACAGCTACGAGAGTGGCAACAACGGCTACGGCAGCGGATACGGCGCCCAGCCCCCGGTTGTCGCCAGCTCTTCCGCCCCCGCCAGCTCTGCTGTTGTCAGCTCTGCTACTCCCGTAGAGACCCCCGAGGCCTCCACCGTCGCAACCCCCATCTCCTCTTCGGTTGCTACCCCGGTCGTCTCCTCGTCCGCTCAGGTCCCATACATCCAGTCCTCTTCCCCGGCTTTCGAGACCTCCAGCACCCCTGCCGATGCTACCTACACTCCCAGCGTCCCTGCTGGCGGTGTCTCCAGCAGCACCCCCGAGGCTGCCACCAGCAGCATGGCCAGCTACCCCGTTGGCGGCGGCTACGGAGCTCCCTCTTCCGCCGTCCCTGAGGCTGCCACCTCCAGCTCTGCTGCCATCCCCACCATGAGCTCTGCTGCTTCCTCCTCCGCCTACGGCACCGGCTACTCTGCCGTTGTCCCCTCCGGTGGTGTCTCTTCCTCCGTTCCCGTTGCTGCCTCTTCATCGGTCCCTGCTGGCGCTAGCTCCAGCTCTGTCCCCGGTGTTAGCATGAGCTCCGCTATCCCCTCCGGCTCCTACCCCGTCGGTGGTGGATACGGTGGCAAGCCTTCCTCTGCTTCCTCTGAGGTCCCCGAGGCTGCCACCAGCAGCTCCGTCGTTCCCGGCGTCAGCATGAGCTCTGCCATCCCCTCCGGCTCTTACCCAGTCGGCGGCGGCTACGGAGGTGTCCCCTCCTCGGTCGTTCCTGAGGCTGCCACCACCAGCAGCATGGCCGGAACTGGTCTCTACCCCACTGGCACTGCTATGGTCCCTACCGGCACTGGCATGGTTCCCAGCGGTGTCTCCTCCACCCCCATCAGCGACATGGTGACCTCCACCATCTACAGCACCCAGATCTTCACCAAGACTGCTTGCCCCCCTACCGTCACTGACTGCCCGGCCCACTCCACCGCGCTCGTCACCAGCGTTGTTGCCGTCGGCACCACCGTCTGCCCTGAGTCTGACCTCCCCAAGCCCACCGGCAGCTCGGCCATGACCAGCTCCTACCCCGTCTCTGAGGTCGTCCAGACCTACACCGAGACCCTCGTCTACACCGTCGGTGTTGGCTCGACTGCTCACCCAGTCACCACTGAGGTCACCTCCACCTCTACCTCCACCCAGTACTCCACTGTCGTCGTTACCGTCGGCAAGCCCACTCCTACTGGCGAGGTTCCCTCTGAGGCTACTGGCCCTGCCGGTGGTGAGGGCTACCCCACTGGCCCCGCTGGTGAGGAGGATGTTACTTCCACCATCAAGTCTACCTCCACCTCCACCAAGTACATCACCGTCAAGCCCACTCCCACTGGTGAGGGCGATGTCCCCGCTGACTCCGAGTCCAACCCCTCCGGCCCCGCTGGTGGTAACGGTGCCTACCCCACTGGCCCTGCTGGTGGTGAGGCCAAGCCCTCCACTCCTGCTGGAAGCGAGGGTGGTGAGGACTGCGCTGCTCCCGTCACTGTCACCGTAACTGCCAAGGAGACCGTCACCGTTACCAAGGGTGGTGACTACCCCGCTGCTACCCCCAACGCTCCTGAGCCAACCCCCGAGGTTCCCTCTGAGCAGACTGCCTCCTCCAGCATGCCCGCCGTCCCCACTGCCATGTACCCCGTCCCCGGTAACGGCACCAACCCCTACCCTGCCGGCCCCACTGGCTTCAAGACCTCCACCAAGCCCGCCATGCCCACTGGCACCGGTGCCGTTCCCACCTCGGTCCTCCCCAGCTTCTCTTTCGTCTCTGAGGTAGCCACCCCCACCGGCGAGACTGCTGTCCCCTCCTCCAGCGTCCCCGCCTCTGCTGAGACCAGCTCTGCTGCCTACCCCGTCGGTGGCGGTTACGGCGGTGCCTCCAGCTCTGCTGCTGTCTCCACCCAGACTCCTGAGGCTTCCACCGTTGCCTCTTCCTCCGCTGCCCCCACCCCTACCCCTGACAACAGCTACGGCTCTGGCAGCGGTTACGGCTCCGGCTACGGCACCTACTAAGCGCTAAAGTGCATTTCTTGTATATGAGCTTCGCGTTTTCTTAGTGTCCTTTGTTGGTAGGATCGCTTGATCCGCATTCTCGCATGTCTTGTCTGTCTACTGTATCAAGTTCCCTCGGGCAGGGGCAAAGCGTTGGGTGGTTTCCTTTGTGATGGATTGTTCACGTAAAAGCCGGGACTAGACAGTTGATATGTACATTCGACAATATATTGACTGTCTTTTTCCACATCACTCTCCGGATTCCTCATGCTCGTTGGACTCTGGTATATGGGCGCAGTCAGACTGCAATGTTTGATGAACCTCGATTTGTTCCTAGACTTTTCCTTTGTTGCGGTTGTCAAATGACCTGGCGTTATCTAGCTTTCTTGAATTTACTCTTTGCAACTGAATCTTGCCTCCAATCTCAATTGTGATGTTTCTCCCTTGAGTTTGAGCGCCAGCGTTTCCCTTGCCGCTCTCGTCGAACTCTGTCGCAAGTCGGGACCAGATCCCCAGTGACACAAACCTAATCTGCAGAGCTGATCACTGTACCTGCATACTGTCCCAACCACATCCCTGTACATTATCGCGCCACCGCTTGCACGTTCTCGCATGATCGGCCACAAGTGTAACGTCTAATAAAGCAAACACAGCCACTCGCAGCTGCAGTGCCACGTTCGCGGGTCTGGTGCAGCACGTTTCCATCCAGCCATTCGCATTCAGCCCCGGTTCTCCCTTTTCGAGCCGCGACAACTAAGCGTATACCGCAAGGTACATGACTGCACACAACACGCTTTCAGGCGCCGACAGCCCTTTCGCAGTACTCCATTATGCACCATCCTGTTGGTGGAGGGAACGTGCGCTGTCGTTGTTGATCACTCGTGGCTCGAGCGACTACTGGATGATGTGGATCTATACTACATCTGATATCAATAGACCGCATCTGGGATCGTTTTCTCGCAAGATTGGTACGCGTCATTATACGCTTGTATTAGGCACCGGACGGGATGGTAGTACACGAGCTATAGATGGACGTGGAATAAATACGCCGAGGACGTCCGTTCATGCTGATCGTATTGACGCAGAAGAGAAAGGGTTGTGGGTCTGGAAACGAGGCGAAGCGGATGCAGGTGACATGCTCAGATCATGTTGATCGATTTCTTGATTATGCAAGATGCCCGGTGGCAGGTGGGTATGTTTGGGGGAGTTGCGCTGCGTACGTGGCGATCGCTATTTGTGCTATTCTTGAGGGTTTAATTTCCGATGTGGCCGAGGTGAGTGGATTTGGAGATGGGGACAGTGTACACGCATGATGTTGAGTAAACGAAGGAAAACGAGGAAAAACTGAGTCGAATGAGCAATAGTTGTAGAGATACAACTGATGAAAAATGTCTTGCACGGTGCCGTGCGCCCATCGCTACTGGGTATCATGTCCTGAACGCCAAATACACATCTCCCGCCTACTCACACCTCGACAAACATAGGCCTAGTAGTCATCATCGTAATCGTAGCCACCCCTCCTACGCCCACCGTGGCCTAGATGTCGTCGGACCCAGTACTGATGATATGTGGAATAATCCCTCTCACCACTGAGACCGAGCTGTCCTGCAACATTGACATAGCCGTCCTCATTCCTCTCCAGATTCTTTGTATCGACTTCACCCAGCTTGCCCTCGAAGCCTGTGTCCGCCTCCCATTTGGCACGACAGTATGGACAAGTCGCTTTGCCCTTTGAGACCGCGATCCAATTCGCCATACAAGCCTTGTGCACGTTGTTTCCACAGCTAGCTTTGCAGTATACGATGGGTTCGTTTTCGCCGAGTTCGTCGTAGCAGATGGGGCATTCACCCTCGATGGGCTTGCGGTTGCCGTCTTGGCCCTCTTGTTCAGTGCCGTCCTTTCCGTCTGTCTCGACGCCGGGAATGGGCGGCGCGTTCTTGATGACTTCGCGCAGCTCGGAGCGGATGAGGGCTAGTTGGTATGCGACGTCTTCCCGTGCCTTCAACACGCGCAGCATGACGTATATGATGTGCTTGCATTGATTGCCCTTCTTCGCGTGTGGACAGTCACAGCTTGGAACGAGGCCAACTGAGACAGTGTAGACGTTGCCTGTGGAGCCTGCGACAATGACCTTCTCCTCGGGCACATCATCGCTTCCGCAGCGTTCGCGCGACAGTACTGTAAGACGCTGTGTGAAGGCTCTTTCCTTGATCGCGAGGTAGCTTTGTGGTGCCTGCTTGCGGAACAATCTCGCACGCTTCTCTTCGACAGGCGCATCGGCGTCGCGCTTGCCTCTCTTCTTAGCAGGAGTCTTCTGAGTCTTCTTGGGAGAATCTCCCGTCAGATCGATTACTTCGGGTGCGCTCTTCGTCTTTTTGGCTTTCCGTGGTGTGGACTGGTATTTGAGGTGCGCATCGTCATCGTTATCGTCGTCGGCGTACGTGGTAGTCTTTCGCTTGCGGGTTGCTCGCGTCGGCGGAAGGCCCAGGTCGGAGTTCATGGCATGTGTGTGATGTAATTGGCGTCGCAAGGCGGATGAGGGGGTATCGGTTTGGCAATTTGGTACGATTGGCTTGCGCGCGGGGGAAGATGAGGGAGTTTGGAGTGGCGGCAGCCCGGATCGCGCTTGCCTCACGCGTCCACGTGATGACGTAGCTAACATCTATTTCATCCATTGGAGACTCTTCTTCCCCACTTCAACTACTGCCATTAGGCCAATATCTCTTGCGGTGTTCTTATCGCATGAATAACGACTCAGATCTCTACCCATATACTACCCGGCAGGCAGCACTTCTGACATCCATTCTCGAACTGGAAACCGCACAGTCGCTGTCGTTGCTCTTTCATCCCAGTATTCTCTTTCCATTTCGTACGTTTTGAGACTGTTCATGTCCGCATACAGTATACAGATTGATAGCGACGCGTGCCCGAAACTTGGGTATCAAGGGCTCGCTACCACAGCTCAAGCCTGCAATCAGTGCCTCCGCACACCGCTGCAATACTAGTGTAATCATTACATGAGGATATAGCACTGACTTGGTACGATGTCTTATCTCTTCATTTAATATGTTCCGCTATCTGTTACTCTCCCTGCATGTCCCTATCCTACAAGCTTCCGTGGCACACCCAAACATCTCACCCACAATTTCGACCTTGCTTTGCAATGGCAGGCGCTCGTTTGGCCCACATCATTTTACGGTCTTCAAATTGAGCGAACTGCGCCCGTCATTACATAGCCATTAACGAGCTCATAACTGCGCTCACGCTTGCAACATTCCAGACTGGTACCGTGTCGTGACAACGCCAGCTACTACGATTGACCAGCTCCTGTCATCCTTTGGTTTCTCATCCTAACCTTACTCTCCGTTATTCGTATCCCACCGGCCCTCTTCACGACAATATCCACGCGACTGCGGAGATAGCTTGAGCGACACAAAGCCATGGCTGGGCACGCAGTAGAGAAGACGATACCAGAAGAGCCTTTGGATGAGCAACTGATCCAGCCCCAATTGATGCCGTCCGCGGACCTCGAAGGACAGGCTGCTTCAGCTGAGGAACAGGATGTATTTGGCAACGAGGAAGGCGCCGAGATACAGTATAAGACGTGCAAGTGGTGGTAAGTCTACAAACTACCTGATGCCGTGTGCAATGTCACTGAACAAGACTTAACGGTATTTTGATGCTCCTCGGCGTACGGCATGCATCATTCGACGGGAGCGACATTCATTGAACTATCGCTGACTCTCAACTGCCAGGAATGTCGGAACTCGTAAGCCTCTCGTACCTTCGCGCCGTCATATCAATAACACAATAAAGTGATGCTCGCAGAGAATGTCTCATTAGGTGTACTCGCCCTTCCACAAGCCCTCGCAATCCTCGGCCTAGTCCCCGGTCTCCTCTGCATATGCTTCCTAGGCATCATCGCTACATACACGGGCTATTTGATCGGCGAGTTCAAGCTAGCTCATCCGTCTGTAGCAAATTACGCGGATTGCGGCATGCTTATGAGCGGGCCAGTGCTTCGCGAGGTGCTCGCTGTCGGACAACTACTAGTCCTGATCTTCATCATGGGGGCGCACATCTTGACCTTTGCGGTCGCGATGAATGCGATGACCGACCACGGCACTTGCACTATCGTCTTCACTGTTGTCGGACTGATTATCTCCTTCCTGCTAGGGTTGCCCAGAACGTTCAAGAACATCAGCTACTTTAGCTACTTTTGTAGGCTAAAGGATCCGATCGCTTCGTGTGAGCTCGCGACTGACATATATCAGCTTGCGCTTCCATCATTGTAGCAGTTACGGTAACCATGATCGCGATTAGTATCCAGAAGCCAGACATGGGCAACATCGTTGCTGTGCGACCCGATGTACCACTCGTCAAAGGACTCGCACCCGTGGTCAGTCCTAAGTGTACGAAGTGCATGTGAGACAAATGCTGACTTCGTACCTCCCCCTCTGCAGATGAACATTGTCCTAGCCTACAGTACGTTGTTTCCTGTTCCGTGGTCATAAAGACGTCTGCTGATTTCATACAGCTGGACACGTCGCCTTCTTCTCGTTCCAATCCGAACTCGAAGATCCTCGTGACTTCCGCAAAGCTCTCATCTTCGAGCAGGGTATCGCAGTCACGTTCTACATGATCATCTCCGTCATAACATACTACTACGCCGGGCCTCTTGTAGCCTCACCCGCTCTTGGTTCCGCGTCCCCACTCGTCAGCAAGATCTGCTTCGGCATCGCGCTGCCTACAATCATCGTCGCAGGTGTAGTCAATGGCTCTGTAGCCACCAAATACATCTACTTTCGCGTATGGAAGGGGACAAACGTAGCATCTACCAACAGCTGGAAGAGCTTGGGAAGTTGGGGCGCGATATGTACAGGCGCGTGGCTGGTAAGCTGGATCTTGGCTGAAGCAGTGCCGAACTTTAATTTGTTGTTGGGATTGATAGGAGCTCTCTTTGGAAGCTGGTTTAGTTGTAAGTCACTGCCAACACGACTCACTATGAATAATGATAGGTGCTTTGGCTGACGCATGTAGATGCGCTTCCTCCACTGATGTGGTTGTGGCACAATAAGAAGAACGGTAGGCTGTTCTCGTCGACTTCGCAAACGGCTTTTACCATTTTGAATATCTCTATCGTTATTCTAGGCATGCTCATTGTAAGTCTACTCCCCAAGGCATTACAAGACGAGTGCTGACTCCGTGCTACAGTTTGGGCTTGGGATGTGGTCGTCTGGATGGGCATTGAACCGCGGGTCTGGCGGCAAGGTATTCTCTTGCGAGAACAACTGGCATCCCGTGAGCTGGGTTTCAGGAGGTACCAAAGATGCATAGATGTAGTAGCGCATTAGTTGGAAGGGTATTCTCGTGCTGGTTCGGGCTCGCTGATTGGCGTTACGGAGTGAAGAATCAAGTTATAGATTGATTCGATGCGCAATTGTGTTGTAAAGATAAGGAAATCCACCGCATTTGATATCAAGTCGTAGGCGTTGTGCGAGACAGTGTTGCTGCAGGATAGTAGCATCGCTGAAGGGAAGCTATGACGCGCCGGGACCTGCACAACCGAGCGCTGCGCATCTCACGACTCCTCACTTCACGAGCCAATGACAAGCCTCTCCTACCCCAGTGCGCGTCCGAAATAAGCTGTTTCCCGAAGAAAAAGACGCAGGCTCAGGTAATCTGGCTAATGTCGATGTGGACGGGAATGCCAAGTGAGGAGGCTGGACGACCTGGCCTCGCTCGGGCTCACCACGATGCTTACGCTGCGACCGTTGACTAGACGACGCACATATTATAGTTCTTACTGAATCAGGCCGAGGATATTTTTCCCGCGAACTGGCACGATTGTTCATATTGCGAAGGGTTGTACCACTGTTCCGCTGGTTTTCGTACTCCTGCCCTTAGCCAACCGTCCCACCTCGATTTCCACGAGCGTTCAAGCGTCCGACCCCGACCTCTTCGCTGCCCAATTTCCCCCTGATTGAAGTTCATACGTCCCCGCGACACTAACGCGACTGCGATATCATCTCGCGACCCCATTCTCATCATGCCCGTCGAGCTCCGTAAGCGCAAGGAAGCGCCCCCAGCGCCTGTGCGCCCAACGAAGAAGAAGGCGCCCGCCAAGGAGAAGAAGCCTGAGAGCGAGAAGACTGTCGTCGAGAAAGTCCAGGAAACTGTCACTGAGCAGGTCGAGGCTGTCAAGGAAGCTGTTGTCGGTAAGAGCAATGGCGAGTCCGCTGCCTCTGCGACTGGCCCACCTAAGGTCGGCGACACAATTGACCTCGCGTCCTTTGGCGGAGAATTCGAGACGAATGATGGAGACAAGACAACGCTTGCTAAGCTCGTAGAGGAGAGCAAGGGCGGCGTTGTGCTGTTCACCTACCCCAAGGCTTCAACGCCAGGATGTAAGTCTCCAACCCCTGACATCTCCTTCGCGTGCGCACAGCAGTACTAACGCGTCCAACCACAGGCACAAAACAAGCCTGCCTCTTTCGCGACTCCTACGATCCCCTCACCGCAACCGGCTACTCCATCTACGGTCTTTCAGCCGACAGCCCCAAAGCCAACACCACCTTCAAGACCAAGCAGAAGCTTCCCTACACCCTACTATGCGACCCTTCACAGAGCCTCATCTCCGCCATTGGTTTCAAGAAGCCACCGAAGAGCACGACGCGCGGTGTCTTTGTTGTTGATAAGGAGGGCAAGGTGCTTGCGGTGCAGCCTGGTGGTCCGGCGGCTACGGTCGATGTTGTGAAGGAGCTTGTGGATAACAAAGATGGTGTGCCGAGTAAGGGGGATGCGGAGAAGGCTGAGAAGAAGGAGGATAAGGAGATGGCTGAGACGGCTGGGGAGGTTGCTGATACTGCGGCTAAGGTGGATGGTTAGGAGGATTGATGGAGTGTCTGCACACGTGTGTCGAGGGTGCAGGGTTGTTCTGTGTCACTATCGAGGAGTTCAGGTCTTTGACGGCTTGGGAAAAGTGTGTGATATACTTCATCGAATTCATTTCCAGGTTTTGGCACATGCTGGCTGTTCGGACCGCGCGTCTCTATACTTCCAGGCACTTCTGCATATCACATTGAACCAACACCAGTGCACCTATGCCTGGGCTTTTGAGCATGTATACCGGGAACTAGGTATCAAGACTCTTGCCTCAAGTTCAACGCGTCGAAGTCCAAGAGGTATGATGAATTATTGCAAGAGATATTATCTGATTCAAGTGTTCACACTCCAAAAGCAAAATAGCCATCCAAACCTTGCGGCATGTTTCCATTTGCGCCGACTGTAGCAAATGGGCAAAGAAACGACGAATGGCAACTTCCTATCGAGTAAAGCTACAGAGTTCCAACTGTGCGTTAACCCAGTCCTTTGCCATAAGCTGTGTTGTCTCCGATATGGGGTTTGAGAAATCACGCAAAAGCAGCGGTGAATGTTGATATGTATGCGAATGCTAGATGGATTTCTACTGGAGCCAAACTACAGTATAGTGGTTGATAGCCCAGAGTGGTCAGGGATTGCGTCAGAGCAAACTGCGCAACTTGTAGGAATTCGCACGCGTTTTGGAATCAAGGAGCGATATTAGAGAGGGTTCTTCCGATATGCGTGAAAGGGCATAAAGAATGATGTAACACGATCTGATGTTCAGAGTTTGGTCGCCTAGATTGGAACTGGAGTACATGCTTCACGTGAACTGGAGAACATGCAGTGCGACTCCACTGTTCTAAGGGCAACAACCGGTCGAATGACGGCCCAAATCAAAGCTAGGCCTCGCTCTGAAACAAAGGCGTATTCTCTTCTTCGTCAATGAAATGAATTTACCTGTTGGTTGGTAAAGATCCATATGCGTCTTCGGTCTCCAATTGAAGCGTCTCTGCCAAGCCTGCACTTCTGCCACGGAACAGCAGCGCGAAGACCCCTCTTTCGCACAGCTTCTTCGTTGAGCTGAGGAAGTACCTTGCATGGAAAAGCTTTTAGCCCATAGTTGGCGGACGCGTATCCTTGCTTAGCGCCTTACTCCGCAATGACGTCTGGGTCCTTGCTGATATTCGGGTACAAGACTTGGAGAGAGGTGTATGCAGTATGTACTGACCATGCGTTTTCGCGAAAGCGATGGTATCGAAAGAAGACGTGGCACATGGGGGAGACCGTTGCAATCGCACGCTGTCCCGACGCTGGATTTCCGCCACTCGGATCCACATGCCACTTTCCGCGCAGGGCAACAGCCATATGGTCATAGCTTCCAGCTTCATGGCCAACTTCATTAGCTGAGGCGAACGCGTGCGAAGGCTTTCAAGCCATCATATGTGGCACAAGTAGACTTCCTGGTGAAGCCGGACAGAGCGTTGTTTACCTAGGAAGGCTCACACAGAACTCGTGTTCCATGCTAAAGTGGTTCTTCACGTGCATCTAGGAGAGCGCGGTTTAGTTCGCTTCTACCAGATTTCCTTCAGACAATTGGTATCTAGATAGCTGGCTATTTCAGGAAAAGAGCCTACTGTACGTGAGAGGTGTAGCTGGTATTATTATCCAGGAGACGATCGATGTATAACCATGGTTTATGTGTTCATTTTGCTCTCACGTTTCGGGATGACTGCGGCCGATGCGTTACTGGGATGCTGCCGCCGCGCCCATGAGACGCGGTTAAGTCTGGGGTACTTTACGCAGCCCCCGGAGCACGGCTTTCGACATCTTTGCCTGTGACCGGCCGTGGGCGCTCCCATACTCGAGACGCGCGATTCCGCCAGCTCCTATCTATCGAGTCACCAGCACGGCTCCCCGTGTGCACTTGTTTCCCCAATTCGCAGCATACCAACATTGTGTCGTCTCCGGCTTCGCCGTCTCTGTGGTGGCAGAGGTCATTCACATCACGCAGAGTCACGACCTATAATCAATCCACCACCTGAGGTCGCATAGCCTGAACCCCCTTCTCGGCACCGCCAACACGAGACACATCGGCACAGCCCAACGCCACTCCATCCGCGACGGGACGAAACAAGCATTATGGCGCCGCCGCAACCTCCTCGCGAAGAGGGGCTGCCCAATGACACAGCATGTATGTTACCTCAAGCAGTACTACTCAGGGCAGCTAGAGGAGACCGTTATCTGACGTATGTTTAGCGGCGCCTACCAGCCCCGCACAGTGCGATCAGCCATCCGAGACCGCGACGCTTGAGACACCATCGGTCCCAATAACCACTAATACCGCGCACAACACCCATACGACCGAAGCGAGTATTTGGTGGCCACTGAAAGCATGGATGAGACGGTCGGCGTCGAGCTTGCGCCATAAACAAAATGACAACGATGTCTGGACACCAGACGGGTACGTGTACCTTGTCGTTGGTAATGGTGAGATTGGGAGGCACGTAAAGATACTCGTCGATACCCAGTCTACCGTAGACGCCATATCCACGAGCTGTGTTTCCCGCTATCCTGGATACACGTACAGCGCGTCCGCCGGCGTCGCCATTGGCACTAGCATTACCGGCCGTGAAAACTACCTGAGCATCGCCGAGATCGAAATCAGATGGAGAGGAATCAACAACCAGGCGCAGCGATCCTCTGGACCCTATTTTCGGCAGACCCGTATCGAAGAGTCGACCTGCCACGTTGTGGAATCCGACGAGTTTGATCTCATCATCGGGCAACCTACCATCAACAGGCTAGAGCTCCTCAGGCGTAAAACCCCCATACTCGCTGCCTTTCGGGGTGTCAATACCAGCGTGAACAGTATGTTACAAGCTCTTACCCGCACAGTCCGTACTAACAGCTGCTTTGTAGTTGAGAACATCCATGACGATCAACAGTCCGCCGAGGATAAACGTAAAAAAGCAAAGGAGCATAAGAAGCAGCGTGAGAAGGAAGAAAAAGACAAGAAATCCAACAAATAGCTGGACACCGCCGAAGAGTTGTTCGTGTCCATGGGAAGAAGAGTCGGCAAATGTGGGATGCCTCGCTATCAAAGACGACACCAGGCTCGTTCTAATCACAGTGGACCGAAGAAACATACCCTTACCAGATTACCGAGCACCCGACACCTCCATTATTCCACGCCATCTAGCACCTAAATTACCATACACGCCCGACATCGGCGAGCCGTAATCATGCCCATAAGCTTGATGGGCTGCACACTCCGGTCCACTCATGACTCTCCCTCAACAACGTACCGATAGACAAAAGCTTCTTCACCAACCACACAGCAATCCCGGCGCCCATAACGCTAGCCTACTACTTCTCCCCTACTCAGCCACCCCAAGTAAAAGTTCTTAAAGAGGGACTCGACTCATGCGTATGAAACATGCGCCCTATTCGACTTTTAACATTTTTATTTTCTCTTCTCTGTAAGGATACTTGCAGCTGCATTATCTCTATACCTGCCCATCGCGTTTACTCGCAGTGGTTTTATGAAGCATCTTTTGCTTTGTTTGCATGCTTCGTCCTGGTCTTTGCAACGCCAGTTTCACAAACTTCTCTTCACACACCAACTTTTGGTTAATCTTGCTCTGTTCACGATCCGAGTTATAGCGCTGGAGTCTAAGAGTTTCTTTGGGGTTTCCTATTAGATTTTAACGGTTTCTACTTCTATCTACGAGGGCTTTTACAACAAGGACAGCATTTCCCTCATGCATCTAAAGTCCTGGTGGGATATGGGTCACGGTCTCGGTTTGGGCTGAATCAAAGAGGTTTCTGACATGAACGGCTAGATGTTGAAACGATTGCACGAGCCTCGTGCATACGAGATGTTACCATGTCATAGATTCTATATAACCCCCATATCATGGCAACATAGCACTACTACCTCTTGCTGCATCATATCCCTTAATGCATAGTTATTGCTATGCAAGAGATTGAACTATGTACGTGTACGTCGTCGTCGTCCTCCTTATGCCGGTGTACTCTCGTTTTGACCAACGAACACAACTTGCACTGCGGCAAAACTACCATTGTCAGTGTTATTTGCAAAACTGTGGAATGGGAAAGAGAACTTACGCAGCTGTTATAGCAAACACCTCCGCCCGTTTCGCACCAGCAAGACCCATGAGGCACACAGACAATAGCACGTTGAATGCAGCTATGGTAGCGAATCTTGCCGGCATTGACTGCACACAATACAGCACTACTATGGAGGCGATTGGAATCAGAGAAGCCAAGAGGCTAGTAATCCAATATGTGATGCGATAGATGGTACTGTCGTCATAACCAACTACGCCATGGATGGGCGATGTCTTCATGAAGCGCATACACCCGCCCCATCGCAATTTGGAGATGGTGTTTTCCGCAGCCCAAGCCGAGAATGCGTCCTTTTTGGCGCGTGGCCGCAAGGCCACTAGGTCAGGCGCGTGTGAGGTACGATCCTTCATGGAGCCCCACACGGTTGCGTCTTCGCCTGTTAGGGCCAATGGACCCATCCCTGGGGTTTGGAGATAGTCTTGCATCTCATGCAAATCCCACTTTCCGGGTTCGGAATAGCCGAGGATCAGTGATTGCTGGATCAGAGCGTGATCTGTTGCATGGTAATGAGCCGAAAATCCTTTGCGTCAGAGACTTCGTTGCTGCATACTATACTCTTTGAGTACCTCGCGTATTTTCATCACAAGGTCGAGTTGCTCGGTGTCGCCATCGACTCCAGAGTCTTGCAGAGAGAACCAGTTTTTGGAGTATTCAGACTTTCTCCCTGTGCTGTCGTTGTTGTCCAGATCTTGCTGTTCTTTCAGTCTTTCCTCAAGGTCCACGAGTTCGGCCTGTAGGTATAACAGGTTCTGTGCGTTCAGTGCTCCAAACCTGCGGTATATGGCGGCTTCAGGCTGGACAGCAATCTTTGCTGCGAGTTTAGGGTAGCCAGTGACTGCGTTGTGGAAAGGATCTATCGAAACCATCGGATAAGAAGTGTGCATCGTGCCAGGCTCAAGAATTCCTTGATCAAGGGAGGCAGGCTATCCAGGCATGCTTTATCTTTGAAGACACTTTGCATGAGGCTCACCGACCAAGATGAGGCATACAGATGATGAGCTGTCTTTCTAGCCTTGAAATAGTTGTAGGTCTGCACCAGGCTGCATGAGCTGGATACACCAGACCTCGTCAGCCTTACCATCGTAAACTGCACCTCATAACATGGCTTTCATTCAGTTACTACGACCTAGGGGCAGTTGTACAGTCAGACTACATCGATTAAGGGAAGAAGCATACCGAGGTATTTTGTATAGAACGAGGGCTCCAGCCGTCATTTAGATACCTAGGTATGTTCGTACAAGCGCCAAGCTGTGTGACCTCGGCAGGCAAGCAAGATTGGCTAACGCCAAATAGTGCATCCATGGATGTATACCAAAGGTAAAGTGAGTGTGAAGAACCTATCTTTACAGACGCTAAAATCTAGATATGTAGAATGCACCGCCACGAGCAACAGTAGACTTTGATGTGTACTGCACCGCTAATGAACTCGGTTGTACGGATGGCACCTGGTTTGACACAGCACGACAGCCTGATCTACCCGCCGGATTGCAAGAACCCTAACCCAAATTGAGCTTCAGCACTAACGTTATCTAGGCAATGTCCGCTTAGGTGGTATCTTACGTTTGTTGCAGGCGGCCTCTCGATGATCTCTATTACTGCCTGACTGCACACTGTTAGCGCGCAAGTTCCTCCTAACTGTTTCGTGCAGTGTCGTGACCACGCCTGCACAGCGATGGTGTATTCATCAGTACGTACGCATTGCTGGAGAGTGCTTTCTGCTTCGTTTACCTTCCTCTCGCGCTTAGAGCCGTTATCGGATGCTATTGTTGTAGACACTCGCACGAGAAGTGCGACGTTCGTACTGCTGCCCAGGTGCGCTACAACCGGTGCTCGGGTGAAGCCGACTGCCCTGGTGTCTCGGGATTGGACGCACTGGCTTTGCTGAGCTCGCGGGGCTTAAAGGGCGAGAGACTCAGTGGCCGTGCGTCGGTGCTTTTGGCGCCACAGTCCTCCTCTAGCTTGTTTTGGCCAATCAAGAGACATAGCGGCACACCAAGTTCGTAATCGTGCATGGACCATGCATGCTGCATGGTCGGTGGGGCCCTTCATTCAGCCTTCGAGCTTCAGCCTTCTTGCACACATAATTCTGACGAAAGATGAATAAACAACGGGCAAGCCAGCGCAAAGGAAGCCGCGGAACTTAAGGATGGGTATATATGTTTCAGGAGCAGATAGCTACGAACACGTGCACATACATATGCATATGTTCTTATTCGATGTTGATCCGGAAAGGGCGGGCGCGGATGGATTTGTAGCCTGCAGGACACATTTACAAGTGTAGAGTCCTCCATCACACCATCGAGAACTTGACAGCGTCGGATCATCATGAGATCATACAAGGGCTATGCATGCAATCGAAGTCTTATAGACACCTTGTTTGATACACACCCCGGCAGAACGGAGGAGTATGTGCATTCGCAGGCTTATGCGGTCAGAAAGACTGTGTCTGTTGCACGGCGGCCGGAGGAAACGTCCCGCTCGGCAAGTTGTAACCACGCCCCTCGGGGGCTCAGTTGTAGAGTCCTCCTGCTCTCTTCTCCACCCTCAGTCCTTCGAATCGATCCAAGCGCCCTTTGAGTTGTTGCTGCTCATGAACCACCCGCACTATGCCCAGATGTAGTTTTACGCATGTTTTTTGTTCAACTAAGAAGGTTTGTATAACACATTACCTTCGTGCCGTGTCCTCTTTGTGCTTATCGTTCCTCGTAGAAGCGTCGCAACCTGCAACATCCGAGCCCAGTTCACATACGCGCGCGATCTGTCGACGATGTAGATACGACACGCAGTGCGATACTGTCCTGCGATACTGCGACGGACTCCAACGTTATATCTCATCGTCTAGTAACGAAAGTACTGGGCGAGCAATACCATCCGATCGACAAAGAAGGCGCTTTGCCTGTCCAGACAGAGTTGTACGGCGAGCAGATCGACGGATACGTCGATTTAGACTGGTGCTGGGAAAGGAATACGGGCAAATGGCACAACACACGTTTCCTTGTTACGACGATGTACAATCCTCCATACGACGCAGTGCTGGGAAGGAAGGACGCTGAATACTATGGTTTGATCAGAGCAAAAAAAAGGCGGTGAAATCGTCACGTTTGGAATACGTTTGTATGCCTGGTTCATGTTGCAATTTGAAACTTGGGGCTTGTGCCGAGGTCCTTCCTGATCTTCGCTCATCTCGGATCATCTCATGGAAACCTTTCTGTTACCAAATCGAGGCAACTCTAATTGCTGCGCGCTTCATTTGCTGTGGTCATCAAAGAACTCCTTGCTATCAGGCTGGATGAGAGCGGCGATTGTGTCTAGGTAGAGAAGCGTTAAGGCCTAGGCTGCTGCAAAGTACTCGATCGCCTGTTGACTCGCCTTCCCCGATCATCAAACCAGCAGAGACATAACAAGATAGGTAATATCAGTCATGGATCAGTATGCTCCAGGTGCAGCGAGGCTCACGGGCTTTTCACAGTACGCATGTCGCTACCTAGGCAGGCATCGAGCGAATGTTGTCGCTAGGCGCATTGAGCGAACCCTGGAAATGTTGTCGACTTCGAACACTACAATGGCAGAATCTTTTCCAAATCTTATTTACCTTGACAAACTACCTCTTTGCTATCAATGTGCCCAACATCTGCTGAGGATAGCGTATGCAAGGTATGCGGCCAACCAGATTTGACCTACAATATGTGCCAGGACAGAATGACCTTGAATGCTATCATCCGCGGGAACAATCTGTAGACGACTTCGGGACTGCAAAGACATATCCCAAAGAATTCACGCAACTTGAAGTTGCAGTCCAACCTAGAGGGAAGGCTTCTACAGAAGCCTGGAAATCGTCCTTCCTTCACACCATCTACTCTATTCGAAAATAGACCTGCTGTACTTGCCACCGTTTGCGACATGTGGCTTCTAGTTCACATTCTCGATGGTACGGTCTCGTAGGGAACAAGTCACGACCAAAAGGAAGGGTATGACATCGTTGGAGAAACGCATTTTTTTTGTAGAGAACAATTTCACTAATAGGTGGATAGCAATATCACTTGTGGGCATGTAGACAGGGTGCGCGGTAAGCCTGAGAAAATCATCAGTGTGGTGACGAAAGCTAATACAACTGCTTGCCTAAGAAGAACATTAGAGTATCAGGTACTCCAATGATCAAATCGCTTAGCGAATACCTAGAACCATGCTGAGCCAGAACATTATCGTGTAATTTTACATATATACTATGTAAATGGTGGATGCGATCTCTTCCAGAGCCCGAAAGTCTTATGAGCCATTAGGCTTATTGGCAGGACCATCGTCGATACCCGAGTCTCGAACGGCGTTGATATGTAAGCCCTCACTTGACTGCTCATATGAAGGCGGCAGCGTTGGTCTCCGATCAAACGAGATCGTGTCGCCCATATGACCGTCAAGGTCTTCAAGGCTGACATTGGCAGCCTCCTCGTCGAGATTGTGCTGGCCTTTGATGAAAGTTAGCTACGTTTGATGCGGGGCTTCGATACATAAACATACGAGAAACAGCAGAGCGTCTCAGGCGTCGAATCAAGACGCAGCCTAGCGAATCGTGATGGTGGAGGCCGGCCAGGGTACCAAGAGTACTCAAGACTCCAAATACACCAAAGCATATCTGCAAGCCAAGCTCGGTGGAGTCATTCGTATTGGGCATCGTGTCTGGAGGGCACTAGGGGCTATGGAGCGCGGGCACGGCGAAGAGGTCTCTTTCGGCGCTCCAAACGTATGAGGCGAGCAGGAATAAAAGGATTCGAGAGTATTGTGAGAACAACCGACGGTTCAAGACGAAAGGCAGTATCCAAATGGAGGTGGTAATAGTAAGGATGATCCAAAGCTCCTTGACCAAGGGCTCAGCACGTGCAAAGCCTCAGTCAGTTTGAAGACTCGATCTTTGTGAAGTACCATGATGGGCTGACGGAACAATATGTATTTATGTGTTCAATAAGAAAGGGACAGAACGTGTTGAAAGTGATCAAAAAGGAGCGCGAGATGGGCTTTATACTTGGGGTACCTGAGATGTGATCAGCAGAGCCGCAACTTGAGCGACCATATGAGGCGTTGTGAAGCGGTGGACTGACTTCCAATGATGATTGGTGTAAATCAACCCGACGGCTGAAGTTCCGGCTCTGAAATGAAGCTAATGCACTCTGCTCGCATCAAGTGTGCTCAGTGGTGATAAAAACTGATCAGCTGTATGAATGAGGCTCTCACCGGTGCGGAGAACACATACACAGCCCGGTTCTCATCTTGTCCGACGCCGGAAACGGCCCGTGGATGACACCCACACGTCAAACAAAACCAATGGAAGAACAGAGGGTGATAGCCTCAGGCACAAATTCTGAGCTGCGCTGCTGGTAGTCCGCAGATGTGATACAGGATTAGGAAGTGAGTGGATACGAGACCGCCAGCACAACTGACATATGCATTAACCCCTCAAGTCTCACCCTGATCGCCCACACAGACCGGCGTTAAGAAGCAAATACAAGGTATAAGTCTAGGAGAGCGAGGTTGATACTCAACCTGCGTAGTCAGGGCGCACTCCGAGGCACACCCGCCACAAAGCCAAGGCAGACAAGTAAAAACGTCACGCGTCACAGCCTCGCCATCAAAAAACCTGACTTACAACCAAATAATAATGATGAATTGAATGAATGGGTATCAATCTCCTGCCTTTCTTAGCTCCCCTCCCTCCCAGGCCGATACGGAATATACGCATCCCCCACCTCCGGTATAACAGCATTGCCATCAATTTCCACCGGCGCAATAGGTTTCCTCGGCACCCTCGCCAACCCAGCAAGTTCCGTCGCTCCTTCTCCATTCCCCAGACTCAGCCCAGGCGTTGTACTTCCATATGCCGGTGCAGTACTAGCGAGTTTCTGACGCTCAGCTTCTGTAGCGTCCATCTCGACGTTCCATTCGGGGGTCTCATGTGGGTTTTGCGATGAGTTGGCGTAGTGGGCTGCAGTCGTGCCTTTGGGTATGGCGTGGTAGGCGGAAGGGGAGTGGTTTGTGTTGTCGTCGATGGGCCTTGTTGGGTCGTCGTCTTTCTCGTCTCCCATGTGCTTTGATGCAAGTGCTGCTTTCCTGTTCTTCTTTCGTCGCCTCCATAGGAGGAACAGTGCTAATGCTCCGAGGATCATGACTAGTGGGACGACGGTGGCAATAGCTGCTATGGCACCTGTTGAGATGCCATTTCCACTGCCATTATTGTCCCCACCACTTCCTCCTCCTTGGCTTCCACCACTGCTACTTGCGGATGCACCAGTCGCTGTGTTCGAAGCAGTCGGATTTACACTGCCGGCATCACTAGGCTGATACCTTAAGTGCAGCGCAGTGATACTCGGCGTCGCGCTTGCTGGCCATGACCCCCCAGCGTATGTTCTCGATTCGTTCTCTTCCGCATCCGCTTCTCCGCATTCAACAACTGGGAAGTTGCCACTGCCTCCTGGTCGACATCCATCTCTTCCATCTGCCTGAAACCCATTGGGGCAACACTGCAGCCCAATCTCTCCATCTATCCATCTGTTATCACTACCCTCTCCATTCGCGTCTGTTTGTGTAGCAACGGCCGTCCAAGACGCTGGGCATGCGGTAGCGGGCGAGTAGAATGCGGATGGCGATGGGTAGATATTCGATGTTACCCAGGGCATGCAAGCGGTGTTTATGCTGAAGGGTAACGGGTCCTCATCTTCTTCAGGGAAGACACATGTCTCGCCCCATGCGACGGCGCCGTTGAGATTGCGTAGGGTTGCGCATGCTTGAGGTGGTGCAGTCGCCCATGCTGTGTCCCAAGTGTGTTGTAGGCTTCGCGATGTAGACGTCATCACGAAAGAGAGGAATTTCAGTCCTCACCACAGCCACGGCTGTGTTTCTGGGCAATGCTGCTAGCTACGAGAATAGAGCTAGAGATTGAAAGGATAATAATGCCAGAGAAAAATGGCAACGATGCGCAATGGCTTGACAGCAATTTCAGGACTCCGAAGACACGCCGCTGCATCGGGGGAATTAAGTACGTTATTGTCAAAGCCCATTCATCATCGGAATACATCACCAGGAACACAGCCTTGCCAGACCCACTTGCCGCATCTTGGACTGTTAGAGGCGTGGTGGTGTGGAGAGAATTCGATGATTTCATTCGGTGGCAACGGGCCGGCAGTTCATGTCATAGGTTGCTGTTCCTGGGCAATCTTGGCAACTTAGCCTCGTGTAGGCTAGTTTGGTTGATCTCAGTGATTTAGTGATCGATATTTGCCTCGGGCATGTACAGTGGAGTCTGTGTTGCTGCCGTTGGTGGAGAGGTGCCGGTTTTGGAGTGTGCAAAGGATTTGGCATAGCCATTGTACTCATCATCACGCTGCACCGGCGGCCTGGTAGTAAATTTTGTGTTCTATTTTTGAATTTCCGTTTATGTACAGATAGTAGTAGTATGCAAAAGTTTGTTTCGAACGGATAGTTCGGTATATGGTATACTCGATCACTTCTTTCGTAGGGTTGTAGGACTCACCGGCTATGCTTTGTAGCCAGCCTCCGCCAGACCCTCCTTCAGGCTCTCAATCGCCTTGGTGATATCCGGTCGGTTCGGGTCGGTGACGCTGACGCCCATGTGTCCGAAGCGAATGTACTTGGTTGCGATCTCCTTGTGCAGACCACCAGCGAAGATGACACCCTTCTTCATGAGGTTGGGCAGAACGTCCGGAGGTGTCATGCCTTCGGGTAGGTAAATGGCGGTCATACCAGTGGCCTGGTTCTCAGGCTTGGAAGCAAGCTGCTTGAGACCGAGATCAGCAACAGCCTTCTTGACCTTGTGCGACGCGGTCTTGTGTGCAGCCCAGTAGTCTTCGACGGGTCGGGCGAGGATCTGCTTGAGCGCAGTGTCGAGCGCGTGGATGAGTTGTGGGGACGGTGTAGCGAAGTAGGACGCCTTCTTGGCCTCGTAGTTTTGCATGACTGCGGTTTTGTTAGTCCCATTGTTGTGGTTGTACGGGAGATTGAGTGTTACTCACTGGGCAACCAGTTCTTCCAGGAACCGAAGTAAGAAGTTGGTCGTGTCTTCCTCGCCTTGAACCTCTCAATCGCGCGGCCAGATACCATCATGATGCTCAGACCAGCTGGGCAGCCAATGCCCTTTTGTGAAGCCGTGATGACGGCATCGAGCTTCCACTCGTCGAAGCGGATCTCTTCGGAGCCAACACTGCAGACACCGTCGACTACGACCAATGTCTCGGGACTGACTCTGTGGACAAGCTCACTCAATGCCTTGATCTCGCTGAGCACACCAGTCGATGTGTCGACGTGGGTGACGGTCAGGATCTTGTACTCCTTCTCCTTCAGTGCCTTCTCCACCTCATCGAGTTGTGGTCGGTCGCCAATGGGCGCTTTGAGCTGTGTAGCCTTGACACCGTAGGTCTCGAAGCAGTCGGCAAACGAATCGGCAAAGTAGCCAGTGTGTAGGACGAGCACCTCGTCGCCGGGCTCTACCAAGTTGGCCGCTACCTGGTCCCATCCGAGTGTACCAGAGCCAGAGATGACGAAGGGTTGCGCGGCAGGGTCGCTGGACAGGAACAGCTTGCGCAGGTTTCCGAGGACTTCGCTGAAGGTGTTGACGAAGGGTTGACCGACATGCGATTCACTAATGAGGTTAGCAATTGCGAACAGCATGAACAGTAAATGCCATGGGTGTGTCTTACCTGTAATGGCTCATAGACGAGAGTACGGCATCGTCAAACTCAATGGGCCCTGGAATGAGCAGGGCAGGGTGTGGTGCTTGGCTCGACATCTTCTTGGGTGGTTCCGGCGCAAGCTTCTTGACCTGCTCTACTTCCTTCTTGATTTCCTTCTTGGCTTCCTGCTTGAACTCTTCGGCCT
>Ga0265798_10001083_pt1 | contig 43192 bp, 46 predicted proteins | sample P3T30metagenome_FD_192430 | JGI IMG/M metagenome (GOLD analysis project Ga0265798, IMG submission 192430) | Plant litter microbial communities from East Loma Ridge, Irvine, California - P3 T30 | ecosystem: Environmental > Terrestrial > Plant litter > Unclassified | place: USA: California... | reverse complement strand
CCGCCGCTGAGCCCGAATGAAGGCGCCGCCGGTTTTTGGGGGTGCCAAGACAAGCCCCCCGGAATTTGCTATACTTGACTAAATCGTTCAACTAATCCGGTTTTTAACAAGCAGCATCGAAGCGATGCATGCGAGCCTGATTAGTGAACAAGAGCAATATTTTAACATTAACCGGGGTTGTGATGCGTCTGACCACCAAAGGCCGCTTTGCTGTTACTGCGATGATCGATCTTGCCCTGCGCCAGGGCAATGGTCCGGTCACGCTGTCGGGCATCAGCCAGCGCCAGGCGATTTCGCTGTCTTACCTGGAGCAGCTGTTCGGCAAGCTGCGCCGCCACGAGATCGTCGAGTCGATCCGTGGCCCGGGCGGCGGCTACAGCCTGGCGCGCCCGGCCGAAAAAGTGACGGTGGCCGACATCATCATCGCGGTCGACGAGCCGCTCGATGCCACGCAGTGCGGCGGCAAGGAAAACTGCCACGGGGCGGACGCCGCCAGCGGCACGCGCTGCATGACGCACGAGCTGTGGACCACGCTGAACGCCAAGATGGTCGACTACCTGGACTCGGTGTCCCTGCAAGACCTGGTCGACCAGCAAAAGCAGAAAGAACAAAACGTCGTGGTGGTGCACCGTGCCGCCGCAGCTGCGACTGCCCCGGCAGTCGAGCAGAACTGAACAAACTGAAGCACAGCAAACTGGAGTGAACTGATGAACGCGCCTTTGGACAAAAAAATCGAGCAGAGCTTCGTGACTGCGCCGCATTTCCCGATCTACATGGACTACTCGGCCACCACGCCGATCGATCCACGCGTCGCCGATAAAATGATTCCCTTCCTGCGCGAGCAGTTCGGCAATCCGGCCTCGCGCAGCCACATGTATGGCTGGACCGCCGAAGCGGCGATCGAGGAAGCGCGCGCGAACGTTGCCGCCCTGGTTGGTGCCGATCCGCGCGAGATCATCTGGACCTCGGGCGCGACCGAGTCGAACAACCTCGCCATCAAGGGCGCGGCCCAGTTCTACAAGACCAAGGGCAAGCACATCATCACCGTGAAGACCGAGCACAAGGCGGTGCTGGACACGGTGCGTGAGCTGGAGCGTGTCGGTTTCGAAGCGACCTACCTCGAGCCGCAGGACAATGGCCTGATCACGGTCGCCCAGCTGGAAGCGGCGATCCGCCCGGACACCATCCTGGTCTCGGTGATGCTGGTGAATAACGAGATCGGCGTGATCCAGCCGATCGACGAGATCGGCGCGCTGTGCCGCTCGAAAGGCATCATCTTCCACTGCGACGCTGCCCAGGCAACCGGCAAGGTGCACATCGACCTGGAAAAAACCAAGTGCGATTTGATGACCTTCACCGCGCACAAGACCTATGGCCCGAAAGGCGTGGGCGCCCTGTACGTGCGCCGTAAACCACGCGTGCGCCTGGAAGCGCAGATGCACGGCGGTGGCCACGAGCGCGGCCTGCGTTCGGGCACGCTGCCGACCCACCAGATCGTCGGCATGGGCGAAGCCTTCCGCATTGCCAAGGAAGAAATGGACGCCGAACTGGTGAAGGTGAAAGCGCTGCGCGACCGCCTGGCCAAGGGCCTGATGGAGATCGAAGAGGTCTACATCAACGGCGACATGGAGCACCGCGTGCCGCACAACCTGAACGTCTCGTTCAACTACGTCGAAGGCGAGTCGCTGATCATGGCGATCAAGGACATCGCGGTATCGTCGGGTTCGGCCTGCACCTCGGCCTCGCTGGAGCCATCGTACGTGCTGCGCGCCCTGGGCCGCAGCGACGAACTGGCGCACAGCTCGATCCGCTTCACCATCGGCCGCTTCACGACCGAGGAAGACATCGACTTCACGATCGACCTGCTGAAATCGAAGGTCGGCAAGCTGCGCGAATTGTCGCCGCTGTGGGACATGTTCAAGGATGGAATTGACCTCAATTCGATCCAGTGGGCCGCACACTAATTACTCAGAATTCAAGGAGCATCACCATGGCATATTCGGACAAAGTACTCGACCACTACGAAAACCCGCGCAACGTCGGCGCCTTTGAAAAAGGCGACGAATCGGTTGGCACCGGCATGGTCGGCGCACCGGCCTGCGGCGACGTGATGAAGCTGCAGATCAAGGTCAACGAGCAAGGCCTGATCGAAGACGCGAAGTTCAAGACCTATGGCTGCGGTTCGGCCATCGCATCGAGCTCGCTCGTCACCGAATGGGTCAAGGGCAAGAGCCTGGACGAAGCACTGGCCATCAAGAACACGCAGATCGCCGAAGAACTGGCGCTGCCGCCAGTCAAGATCCACTGCTCGATCCTGGCTGAAGACGCGATCAAGGCCGCCGTCGCCGACTACAAGACCAAGCACCCGACCGCTTAAAGACTGGAGCTGGAGAAGCAGATGGCAATCACACTCACCGAAAAAGCGGCGAAGCACGTCAACCGCTACATCGAGCGTCGCGGCAAGGGCCTCGGGCTGCGTTTCGGCGTGCGCACCACCGGCTGCTCGGGCCTGGCCTACAAGCTGGAGTACGTCGATGAAGCGGCGCAGGAAGACAGCGTCTTCGAGTCGTTCGGCGTGAAGGTCTTCGTCGACCCGAAAAGCCTGCCCTACATCGATGGCACCGAACTCGACTTCGCCCGCGAGGGTTTGAACGAAGGCTTCCGCTTCAACAACCCGAACGTCAAGGACAATTGCGGTTGCGGCGAGAGCTTCCGGATCTGATCGCCTGATGCAGAATCACTTCGAGCTGTTCCAGCTTCCCGCGCAGTTCCATGTCGACATGGACGCGCTGGATGCGGCCTACCGCGAAGTCCAGGGCCGCGTGCACCCGGACCGCTTCGTGAACGCCACCGACGCCGAAAAGCGCGTCGCGATGCAGTGGGCGACGCGGGCCAACGAGGCCTACCAGACGCTGAAGAATCCGCAGAAGCGCGCGCAGTACCTGATCGAGCTGAACGGCGTCGATTTGCAGACCGAGTCGAACACGGCGATGCCGATGGCCTTCCTGATGCAGCAGATGGAATGGCGCGAAGCGCTGGGCGACGCGCGTGCGGCCAGGGATGCGTCGGCACTCGATGCACTCGACGCCCAGGTGCGCGGCGAACGCAAGACGCTGCTGGCGCAGGTCGGGCAGCAGATCGATGGCGGGGAATACCGGAAGGCGGCCGAAGGCGTGCGCGCGCTGATGTTCCTCGACAAGTTCGGTGACGAGGTGCAGTACGCGTTCGAGGCGATCGAGGGCTGAGTGGCGGCGCGCTGCGCCGAAGGGATATGCGGTGGGCGGCAAATGCCGCCCACTAGTACAATGGGCGGGTGAATTTCGTAACGAATGAATTGGCCGCATACTCGACCGTACGGTGGGCACTCCGTGCCCACGCGAATGCAGGCGTCGCGTTGGCGCTTCTGGAGCCGCAAACTCTGCGCAGCGCCGGCGTCTGAAAATGAGCCGCGTTAGCGCATCGTTCCGCGTGGGCACAGAGTGCCCACCGTACGAAAACCCCACGGCACGCGAACGCCGCCGCAGCGATCCAGCACCCCAAGAATAACAACCAGGTAACACACAATGGCACTTTTGCAGATTTCCGAACCCGGCATGTCGACCGCGCCGCACCAGCACCGGCTGGCGGTGGGCATCGACCTGGGCACCACCAATTCGCTCGTCGCCACCGTGCGCAGCGGCAGCCCTGAAGTGCTGAGCGACGAAGACGGCCGCGCGCTGCTGCCCTCGATCGTGCGTTACCTGCCGAACGGCCACGCCCACATCGGCCACAAGGCGCGCGCGCACCAGACCACCGACCCCAAGAACACGGTCGTCTCCGTCAAACGGTTCATGGGCCGCGGCTTGAAGGACATCGCCCACGCCGAGAACCTGCCCTACGACTTCGTCGACGGCGAGGGCATGGTCCAGATCAACACCGTCGCCGGCGTGAAAAGCCCGGTCGAGACCTCGGCCCAGATCCTGGCCACGCTGCGCCAGCGCGCCGAGGATTCGCTGGGCGACGAACTGGTTGGCGCCGTCATCACGGTGCCGGCCTACTTCGACGACGCCCAGCGCCAGGCCACCAAGGATGCGGCCCAGCTGGCCGGCCTGAACGTGCTGCGCCTGCTGTCGGAACCGACCGCCGCCGCCATCGCCTATGGCCTCGACCACGGCAAGGAAGGCGTCTACGCGGTCTATGACCTGGGCGGCGGCACCTTCGACATCTCCATTCTCAAGCTGTCGAAAGGCGTGTTCGAAGTGCTGTCCACCGGCGGCGACTCGGCCTTGGGCGGCGACGACTTCGACCATCGCCTGTTCTGCTGGATCAACGAGCAGGCCAAGCTGGCGCCGCTGTCCGACGAGGACACCGCGACCCTGATGGTGAAGGCGCGCCAGGCCAAGGAACTGCTGTCGACCAACGACGAGACCACGATCGACGCCATCCTGAACTCGGGCGAGATTGTGCACGTGACGATCAGCGCCGCTGTTTTCGCCGAGATCACCAGGCACCTGGTGGCGAAGACCATGAACGCGATCCGCAAGGCCATGCGCGATGCGAACGTGGCGGTGGAAGACATCGACGGCGTGGTGATGGTCGGCGGCGCCACCCGCATGCCGCACGTGCGCCGCGCCGTGGGCGACTACTTCCACACCATCCCGCACGCGAACATCGACCCCGATAAAGTGGTGGCGCTGGGCGCCGCGATCCAGGCCAACCTGCTGGCCGGTAACCGCGCCGAAGGCGACGACTGGCTGCTGCTGGACGTGACCCCGCTCTCGCTCGGGATCGAGACCATGGGCGGCCTGGTCGAGAAGATCATCCCGCGCAATTCGACGATCCCGTGCGCGCGTGCGCAGGAGTTCACGACCTTCAAGGATGGCCAGACGGCGCTGGCGGTGCACGTGGTGCAGGGCGAGCGCGAGCTGGTGTCGGACTGCCGCTCGCTGGCGCGTTTTGAATTGCGCGGCATTCCGCCGATGGCGGCCGGCGCGGCGCGCATCCGCGTGACCTACCAGGTCGATGCGGACGGGCTGCTGTCGGTATCGGCGCGCGAAACGCGTTCGGGCGTGGAAGCCTCGATCACCGTCAAGCCGTCGTATGGACTGGGCGACGACGAAGTGGCGCGCATGCTGCAGGATTCGTACAGCTCGGCGCAGGTCGACATGCAGATGCGCGCGCTGCGCGAAGAGCAGGTCGAGGCCGAGCGCATCCTGCTGGCGACGCAGTCGGCGCTGGATTCGGATGCCGGTCTGCTCAGCGATGCGGAGCAGGGTGCGGTGGCGGCCTTGCTCCAGGCTGTGCGCGACGCGGTGGAGCGCTCGAACGACACCGATGTGGAGCCGGGCGCGCGCCAGAATGCGCTGCACGATGCGGTGCAGGCGCTGGCCCACGGCACCGAGGAATTCGCCGCGCGCCGCATGGACAAGAGCGTGCGCAGCGCGCTGGCCGGGAAGTCGCTGGACGAGGTATGAGCGCGCCACTGGCGTGTGATGGGTACGTTGGCGTCAACCGTACGGTGCCGCGTGCCGGATCGCCGCCGCAGGCTGCATTATGCAAAACAGTATAAATAATTAACGAGGTAACAAAGTGCCACAAATCGTCATCCTGCCCCACCCGACGTTCTGCCCTGACGGCGCCGTCCTGGAAGCCCCGGCCGGCAAGTCGGTCTGCGATGTCCTGCTGGACAACGACATCGAGATCGAACATGCCTGCGACCGCGTCTGCGCCTGCACCACCTGCCACGTGATCGTGCGCGAAGGCTTCGCGTCGCTGAACGAGCTGGACGAAAAAGAAGAAGACATGCTGGATAAAGCCTGGGGCCTGGAGCCGAATTCGCGCCTGTCCTGCCAGGCGATCATTGCCGAGGAAGACCTGGTCGTCGAGATCCCGAAATACACGATCAACCACGCAGCCGAGAAAAACCACTGACAGGATCTGCCATGAAGTGGGCCGAGGTCACACGCATCGCCGAGGCGCTCCCGGGCTTCGACGATGACCGCACGCGCGGCGGCGAGCGGGTACTGGAGGCCATTCAGGCAGCATGGATCGATGAAGCACGCTAAACACACCCCCAACAAGGCACCGGTCACGCCGGAACTCCCTCCCGAAGTCCGTCCCGGCCAGTCGATCGCGCTCCTGAAGGAGCTGCACATCCTCACGCGCGACGCCAAGCTGAATCAGGACAGCCGCCGCAAACTGAAGCAGGTCTACCACCTGGTCAATTTCATCGAGCCGCTCCTGAACGACGTGCGCGCCGAGAAGGGCACGGTGTCGCTGGTCGACCATGGCGCCGGCAAGTCCTACCTCGGCTTCATCCTGTACGACCTGTTCTTCAAGACCCTGGACGACGCCTCGCATATCTACGGCATCGAGACGCGCGAGGAACTGGTCGCCAAGTCTGAAGAGCTGGCGGCGCGCCTGGGCTTCACGAACATGTCCTTCCTGCCGCTGTCGGTGGCCGAGTCGACGACTTCGAGCCAGCTGCCCGGGACGCTCGACGTGGTCACCGCGCTCCACGCCTGCAACACGGCCACCGACGACGCCATCGACTTCGCGCTGAAGAAAAAGGCCAAGCACATGGTGCTGGTGCCGTGCTGCCAGGCCGAAGTCGCGACCGTGCTGCGCAAGAACAAGGGCAAGGACCTGGGCAAGAGCGCGCTGACCGAGATCTGGCGCCACCCGATCCACACGCGCGAATTCGGCAGCCAGGTGACCAACGTGCTGCGCTGCCTGCAGCTGGAAGCCCATGGTTACCAGGTGACGGTGACGGAGCTGGTCGGCTGGGAGCACTCGATGAAGAACGAGCTGATCGTCGCGACCTATAAAAACCTGCCGCGCCGGCGTCCGAGCGAGCGCCTGCGGGAAGTGCTGTCCACGCTGGGCCTGGAAGAAATGGGGCAGCGTTTCTATACCTCGCAAGTAGAGCGAGCCGAATCTCAAGCGGTAACCCAAGACGACTGATAACGATGAGCGAACAACACCCGATCGACCTGCGCAGCGACACCGTCACCCAACCCTGTGAGGCCATGCGCGCCGCGATGGCCGCGGCCGACGTCGGCGACGACGTGTATGGCGACGACCCCACCGTCAACCGCCTGCAGGAGCATGCCGCGGAACTCTTCGGCTACGAGGCGGGCATGTTCGCCCCGAGCGGCACGCAGACCAATTTGATCGCGCTGATGACCCATTGCGGCCGCGGCGACGAATACCTGGTCGGCCAGGAAGCGCACACCTACAAGTACGAAGGCGGCGGCGCCGCGGTGCTGGGTTCGATCCAGCCGCAGCCGATTGCGAACCAGCCGGATGGCTCGATCGCCCTGGGCGACATCGAAGCCTACATCAAGCCCGACGACATGCACTTCGCGCGCACCCGCCTGCTGGCGCTGGAGAACACGATCGGCGGCCGCGTGCTGGGCCAGGAGTATGTCGCCGCTGCCACCACGCTGGCGCACGTGCGCGGCCTCGCCACCCACCTCGACGGCGCGCGCATCTGCAACGCCGCCGTCAAGCAGGGCATCGGCCTGCGCGAGGCGGTGCTCGGCTTCGATACCGTGTCGGTCTGTTTGTCGAAGGGGCTCGGCGCGCCGGTCGGCTCGGTGCTGCTGGGACCCAAGGCCTTTATCGAGCAGGGCAAGCGCTGGCGCAAGATGCTGGGCGGCGGCATGCGCCAGGCCGGCGTCATCGCCGCGGCCGCGCTGTACGCGCTCGAACACAACGTCCAGCGCCTGGCGGACGACCACGACAACGCCGCCGCGCTGGCGCGTGGCCTGGCCGAGATCGACGCGCTGACGGTCGGCACGCCGCAGACCAACATCTTCTGGCTCGACGTGCCGGCCGCCGCCTGCGACCCGCTGCGCAAGGCCCTGGCGGAGCAGGGCATCCGCGCCACGGTCGGTCCGCGCATGCGCCTGGTGACCCACCTTGACATCTCCAGCGCCGACGTCGAACGCACGGTCGGCGCCTTCAAATCCTTTTTCAAGAACTGGCGGGCATGATGGTTGAACAAAAGTCCGACGAAGGCGTCCGCTTCGCCAAGCGCGTGGCCGAACTGGTGCCGTGCTCGCGCGCCGAGGCCGAGCGCTACATCGCCGGCGGCTGGGTCAGCGTGGATGGCGTGGTGCAGGAAGACCCGGCCACGCGCGTGACGCCGGCACAGCAGGTCGTGCTGCTGCCGAACGCGCGCGCCGAGGAGCCGGCGCCGGTGACCATCCTGCTGCACAAGCCCTCGGGTGTGAATGGCGGCGTGGGCACGCGCGGTGCGAATGCGCTGGAATGCCTGAGCCCGGAATCGCTGGTCGCCACCCACGGCGCGCCGCGCTTCCTGAAGCGCCACCTGGCGCGCCTGACTTTGTGCACGCCGCTGGAAACCGATGCCAGCGGCCTGGTGATCTTCACCCAGGACTTCCGCGTCGCGCGCAAGCTGGTCGACGATGCGGTGCGGGTCGAGTACGAGTATGTGGCGGATGTGGACGGCGGGATCAAGGAGGGCGGCCTGGCGCTGCTGAACCATGGCTTGACCTTCAACCGCAAGCCGATCGCGCCGATGAAGGTCAGCTGGCAGAGCGAAGGACGGCTGCGCTTTGCCGCCAAGGGCGTGGTGGCGGGGCAGATCGAACACATGTGCGCGGAGGTGGGGCTGACGCTGACCGAGCTGAAGCGGCTGCGTGTGGGGCGGATGCCGCTGGCGGGCTTGCTCGAGGGGCAGTGGCGGTATCTGGCGGAGTATGAGCGGTTTTGAGCCGTTGTCAGCGGCGTCGGGTGCGATGGCGGTTCTCGGCGGTGCCATACCGCGCAAGGCACTCGTGCCCACGCTGTCTCACCCTCCGCACAACGCGGCTTGCATCATCCGGCCCGGCACGCGATGAAACCGGTGGGTTCAAGAACCACCGCACATCCCGCATCCGCATTGATCTGCCTCAGTTCCACACCCAAAAGAAATAGACGCACGGAATCGATTGAATTAACTTCAGTCAATGAGCCGTGAACGTTTGTTGTCTTTGTTGATATTCGTGCTGGCGCGGCGGGAATAAGCCGGCAGTGGAAGCGGGTGGAACCGAGTATGAAAACGCAATGCAAAGCCGTATCGGCTTGCCTGGTCCTGGCGGCGGCCATCCTTGGCGCGCATCGGGAGCCGCTTGCCTTGCTGGCAGCGTCGATGGCGCTGCACCTGTATGCGCTCACCGAGTGGCGCGCCAACTGGTATGCGGGCGACCCTGTCGGCTCCTGGACCAGCATGCTCAAGCGGCGCTACCAGGTCACGCTGGGCGGCGTGCTGTGCGCCATGGCCGGCATGCTGCTGCTGGCCGCTTACGTCACCTTCCTCTGGGCCTTCTGAGCCTTCGGCAGCGCGATCAGGCGGGTGCCGGCGATGCGGTCGTGCAGGAACTGGCGGTCCTTGTCGAGCAGGGCCGTCAGCGCCCAGGCCACCAGGCCGAGCGCCAGCACCAGCGCCCATTCCTTCAGGTGGTGCAGGTCGAGCAGGGCGCCGGTGGCCAGCGCCGGCGCGAACCAGCCCCAGGCCAGCAGGTAGCGCAGCGCCGCGTTCCGCAGCGGCACCTTTGCATGCCCCACTTTCACTACCTTGATGCGCCAGGTCTTCATGGCCAGCGTGAAGCCGGCGCCGCTCCAGGAATGCACGAAATAGGCGGCCGTCACGAGGAACAGGAACACCATCAGGCCGGCGCGGTAGGCCGGTTCCTGGCGGTTGCCGGTGGCGAAGATGAATACGAACACGGCCAGCGCCTCGATGGCGGTGAGCAAGAACGCCTCGTACACCATTGCGACCAGGCGGCGCTTGATGGTCGGCGTGCCGATCGCGGGCGGGTTAGCCGTTTGCATTCGACACGGTGGCGGGGGCGGCGGGTTGGGCGCTGGCGCCGGGCGCCGTGACGGCGGGCGTGGCCGGCGCCGATGGCGCGGCATCCGCAGGCGCCGTTGGAACCGGCGCCGGAGCCGGGGCAGGCGTTGGAGCGGCAGGCGGCGCTGGCTGGGTGAGCGCCGGCCCGCCCGGCAGCGTCCCCGGCGCATGCAGCGACATGCAGGTGGCGCCGCGGCGCGTGGTGCCGGGCGGGCAGCTGGTCGGGGTCACGATCGCCGGCTCGGCCGGCGTTGGCAAGGCGTCGGGCTTGCGCACCGGGGTGCGCGCCAGGCGCCGCTTCTGGTCGGTGCTGAGCTGCTTGTAGCTTTCCCAGGTGGCGGCCTTTTCGCCGGGCGCCAGCTTGCGCACCTTGGTGTAGTTTTCGCGCGCCAGGTTGCGTTCTTCGGGCGTCAGGCGCACCCACTGGCGCATGCGCTCGTGCACGCGGCCCTGTTCATCCGGGTTCATCGAGGCGAAGCGGCGCGACATTTCCAGCCATTTGCGCTTGCGCGCGCCGTCCATGGCGTCCCATTCGGCCTGCAGCGGCGACAGGGCCAGCTGCTGGGCGCGGGTCAGGTCGCGCCACAAGGGCTTGTCGAGGATGGTCGGGCCGCGCTTGCCGGCAGTGGCGTTGATGCCGGCGCTCGACGCGGCGCCCGCCGCGGACGCGCCCGGGTCGCCGATGCTCCACCTGTCATTGATGGCCCAGGCCGCGAGTACGGCCACCGCCACCGCCACGGCTGCCATCGCGCCGCGGCGGAATCGGGAGGTGCGTTTCGTCATTGGCGGCGCTGTTGCGACTCCACGTAGGCATTGAAGCCGTGGTCGAGGTAGGCCGTCAGCGGCAGCTCGTCGGCCAGCACGGCCGCGTCGAGCTCGGCCAGTTCGGCGATCTGCTGCTGTTGTTGGTACTGGTACATGCCGCCCAGGCCGAGGACCAGGGCCAGCAGCGGCACCGCCACCGCCAGGCGGCCCAAGGCCACATTCGACAACAGCGAGTCGACATCGAACCAGCTGCGGCGCCAGTCCTTGTTCGCGAACGGCGCGGCGCCGGCGGCCTCGGGCTTCTTGCGCGCCAGGGCCAGCGCGCGTGCGGCGGCCAGACGCTCGGTGGTGGAAGCCGGCAGCGCGTCGAGCTGTTCGTTCAAGGCGTGGCGCAGCTTGTACGCCAGGTTGATGTCGTCGGTATTCATAATTTTATTCCCTTGGCCCGCAGGGCATCGGCAAGCGTATGCGTCGCGCGCGAGCAGTGCGTTTTGACGCTGCCCTCGGAACAGCCCATCGCTGCGGCCGTTTCGGCCACGTCCATATCCTGCCAGTAACGCATAAGGAAGGCTTCGCGTTGACGCGTTGGGAGCTTTTGTATTTCCGCTTCGATCAGGCGCAAGGTTTGTGCCCGCTCGACCTGGTCCATGCTCGACTCGGCCGCGGCCGACCCTTCTTCCGCCTCGTACGAATTGAGTATATCAAAGTCCTCATCGCCCTCATCCTTGCGGCCAAAGCCCGAAAACAGGCTGACCCAGGTGTTGCGCACCTTTTCGCGGCGGAAGTAATCGAGGATGGTGTTTTGCAGGATGCGCTGGAACAGCATCGGCAATTCGGCAGGCGGCTTGTCGCCGTATTTTTCGGCGAGCTTGATCATCGCGTCCTGCACGATGTCGAGCGCGGCCTCGTCCTTGCGCACGGCGTACACGGCTTGCTTGAAGGCGCGCCGTTCGACATTCTCGAGGAAGTCGTTGAGTTCTTTGTCTGTCGCCATGCGATGAGAAGGGGTGAAGCGGGCGGATACTTGGTCCGTGCCTTATGGAAAACTGTCGAATCCTAGCAAAAAACCACGGAGCATGCACCGGAATTGCTCAGTCCAGGCCTTCCAGGGGGCTGAAGACAGCTTTCAGAAACTGCATGACGATCGTCGAAATGATTCGTTGTCGCTCCATTGGTGCGTGGCTAAGCTGGTCCGCAAGACCATTCCTTGTTTTCTTGCCATGCCTCTCGATACCACTTCCCGCCAGGATTTCGCCTGGCTGGCGGTGTCGAGCCGCGTATGGGTTGTCATCCTGCGCACCATGCAAACGCCCCCAACTGGTGCATATCTTCTGCATATCTTTTATCTTGACCAAAATGGTGCAACGCAGTAAGGTGTTCCTTACGCTTTGCACCCCCGAAGCTTCACTGTCATCCCTTCCGGCACACAAGGCCCGACTGGTTCGACACGCTTTCATTTGTAGGCAGTTTGCTCCAACCCGCGCCACAAGCGCGAGAGATGCGCCGAGCCGCTACAGACACTCAGCCAAACGAGTTGCGTTTTGCGTCGTTATGAACGGTATCTGCCGATACCCGGATTGAACGCCGTGCGCGCAGAAAGAAGGGAAGCTGGAGCGCTGTGGGGCAAACCGCATTTCGTTAGGAACGGGCATCCGATCAATCTCCCTCTGGGTCTTGAAAGGAACGATTCATGAATAACGAAGCCTCAGCGTCCGGATCCTCCGCGATCACCGGTGCTGAAATCGTCGTCCGCTGTCTTGCCGAGGAGGGCGTCAAGCACGTCTTCGGCTACCCCGGCGGCGCAGTCCTCTACATCTACGACGCCATCTTCAACCAGGACAAGTTCCAGCACGTCCTGGTGCGCCACGAGCAGGCAGCCGTACACGCGGCCGATGCCTATTCGCGCAGCTCGAACACCGTCGGCGTCGCCATCGTCACTTCCGGTCCGGGCGTGACGAACGCCGTCACCGGCCTGTCCACCGCCTACATGGATTCAATCCCGATGGTGGTCATCTCGGGCCAGGTGCCGAGCCACGCAATCGGCCAGGACGCCTTCCAGGAATGCGACACGGTCGGCATCACCCGCCCCGTCGTCAAGCACAACTTCCTGGTCAAGGACGTGCGCGACCTGGCCATCACCATCAAGAAAGCCTTCTTCATCGCCCGCACCGGCCGTCCCGGCCCCGTGCTGGTCGATATCCCGAAGGACATCTCGATGCACAAGTGCGCCTACGACTATCCGCGCGAGATCGAGATGCGCTCGTACAAGCCGGTCGACAAGGGCCACGCCGGCCAGATCCGCAAGGCCGTGCAGCTGCTGCAGGGAGCCGAGCGGCCGATGATCTACGCCGGCGGCGGCGTCATTCTCGCGAATGCCTCGCCCGAACTGAACCGCCTGGTCGAGAAGCTCGGCGCGCCGATCACGAACACCCTGATGGGCCTGGGCGGATCGCGTTCCAGCAGCGAGCAGTTCCTGGGCATGCCCGGCATGCACGGCACCTATGAAGCGAACATGGCGATGCAGCATTGCGACGTGTTGATCGCCATCGGCGCCCGCTTCGACGACCGCGTGATCGGCAACCCGAAGCACTTCGCCAGCCACCCGCGCAAGATCATCCACATCGACATCGACCCCTCGTCGATCTCGAAGCGGGTGAAGGTCGATATTCCCATCGTCGGCAACGTGAAGGATGTGCTGACCGAGTTCCTGGCCCAGCTCGATACGGCCGGCGTACGGGCCAATCCCGACGCGCTGCGCGGCTGGTGGAAGCAGATCGCCGAATGGCGCGGGCGCGACTGCCTGAAGTATGAGGATTCCAGCGTCGTCATCAAGCCGCAGTCGGTGGTCGAACAGCTGTGGAAAGTCACGAAAGGCGACGCCTTCATCACCTCCGACGTCGGCCAGCACCAGATGTGGGCGGCCCAGTACTACCCCTTCGACAAGCCGCGCCGCTGGATCAATTCCGGCGGCCTGGGCACGATGGGCGTGGGCCTGCCGTACGCCATGGGCGTGCAGATGGCGAACCCGGATGCGACGGTCGCCTGCGTCACGGGCGAAGGCTCGATCCAGATGTGCATCCAGGAGCTGGCCACCTGCAAGCAATACCACCTGACGCCGAAGATCATCCTGCTGAACAACCGCTTCCTCGGCATGGTGCGCCAGTGGCAGCAGATCGACTACGGTTCGCGCTACTCCGAGTCCTATATGGACTCCTTGCCGGACTTCGAAAAGCTGGCCGAGGCCTATGGCCACGTCGGCATGCGCATCGAAAAGCCGGGCGACGTGGAAGGGGCGCTGGCCGATGCCTTCGCCATGAAGGACCGCCTGGTGTTCATGAACTTCATCACCGACCAGAGCGAGAACGTCTGGCCGATGGTCAAGGCCGGCAAGGGCCTGTCCGAAATGCTGCTCGGCTCGGAGGACCTGTAAATGAGACACATCATCTCGGTTCTCCTGGAGAACGAAGCCGGCGCCTTGTCGCGCGTGGTCGGGCTGTTTTCCGCACGCGGCTACAACATCGAAACCCTGACCGTGGCGCCGACCGAAGACGCGACCCTGTCGCGCATGACGGTCGTCACCACCGGTTCGGACGACATCATCGAGCAGATCACCAAGCACCTGAACCGCCTGATCGAAGTGGTGAAAGTGGTCGACCTGACCGAGGGCCAGCACATCGAGCGCGAGCTCATGCTGATCAAGGTGCGGGCGGTCGGCAAGGAGCGCGAGGAACTCAAGCGCACCGCCGACATCTTCCGCGGCCGCATCATCGACGTCACGGAAAAGACCTACACGATCGAACTGACCGGCGCCAAGACCAAGCTGGATGCCTTCATCGACGCCATCGACCGCAGCGCCATCCTGGAGACCGTCCGCACCGGCGGCTCCGGCATCGGACGCGGCGAACGCATCTTGAAGATCTGACTGGCTTGCGGCTTGGACACGTAGGGTGGGCCGGGCCGCGCTGGGCACTTCGTGCCCAAGCGTAACGCTCGATCTGCCACCTGCGGCACAAAGAACATCCACCAATTTGAAAGCACTGGACAAAAAAATGAAAGTTTTCTACGACAAAGACTGCGACCTCTCCCTCATCAAGGGTAAAAACGTCGCCATCATCGGCTACGGCTCCCAGGGCCATGCCCACGCGCAAAACCTGTCCGAATCCGGCATCAACGTCACCGTCGGCCTGCGCCGCGGCGGCGCCTCCTGGAACAAGGTCGAGCAAGCCGGCCTGAAGGTCGCCGAGGTCGACGAGGCCGTGAAAAACGCCGACGTCATCATGATCCTGCTCCCCGACGAAAACATCGCCCAGGTCTACAAGGACAACGTCGAACCCAACGCCAAGCAGGGCGCCGTACTCGCCTTTGCCCACGGCTTCAACGTCCACTACGGCCAGGTCGTGCCGCGCGCCGACCTCGACGTCATCATGATCGCCCCCAAGGCCCCCGGCCACACCGTGCGCAACACGTATCAACAGGGCGGCGGCGTGCCGCACCTGGTCGCGGTCTACCAGGACCAGTCCGGCGCCGCGCGCGATATCGCGCTGTCGTACGCGATGGCGAATGGCGGCGGCCGCGCCGGCATCATCGAGACCAACTTCCGTGAAGAAACCGAGACCGACCTCTTCGGCGAACAGGCCGTGCTGTGCGGCGGCGCCGTCGAACTGATCAAGGCCGGCTTCGAGACCCTGGTCGAAGCGGGCTACGCGCCGGAGATGGCCTATTTCGAGTGCCTGCACGAGCTGAAACTGATCGTCGACCTGATCTACGAGGGCGGCATCGCCAACATGAACTACTCGATCTCGAACAACGCCGAGTATGGCGAGTACGTGACCGGCCCGAAGGTCGTGACCTCGGCCACCAAGGATGCGATGCGCCAGTGCCTGAAGGACATCCAGACCGGCGAGTACGCGAAGAGCTTCATCCTCGAAAACAAGGCCGGCGCCCCGACCCTGATCTCGCGCCGCCGTTTGACGAGCGAGCACCAGATCGAGGAAGTCGGCGCCAAGCTGCGTGCGATGATGCCGTGGATTGCGAAGAACAAGCTGGTGGATCAGTCGAAGAACTAAGCAGTACGCTGACCTCAACGTAGGGTGGGCAAGGCGTGCCTAGCGCGGCCCGGCCCACCCTGCGGTCAGCATCTCGGCAATGATCCCCATATGACAACGGTGGCCGTTTCGATAAGGAGTAACCAATCTCCCGACTTTGCAACTATCCATTACAAAATCACTCTATTCAGGATTGGGACGGTATCGTATAAGTAATGCACATACGCATTACTTATAGGAGAAAGCAGATGTCCCTTCCAAAAATGATCCTCCTGGCCAGCTTGATGATGGCTTCGCACGTGCAGGCGCAAACGGCGCCGTCGACCAGCATGCCGGCAACGAGCGGTACGACCGTTGTCGTGCCCGCCACCGGCGAAGTACGCGCCGCCAATGACCAGGCCGTCGTCAGCTTCATCGTCGAAGAACACGACAAGGACAAGCAGGCCGCCGCCGCGCGCGTGAACCGCAAGATGAAGGAGGGCACCGAGATCGTGCGCCGCGCCGATCCGAAGGCCGAGCTCAAGACCATGGGCTATTTCACGTATCCGGTCTATCCCGAGCCGCCAGTGCAGCCGCTGCCTGCAGGACGCACCCCCGTGCAGCCGGTGCCGATCGGCTGGCGCGTCGGCCAGTACCTGGAAGTGACGACCACCAACCTGGCCACGCTGCAGAAAACCGTGGCTTCGGCGCAGAAGGTCTTGTCGATCAATAACATCAGCTTCGGCCTCAGCCCGGCGCTGGAAAAAAAGCTCGATGACCAGCGCATCGCCGAGACTTACCGCAACCTGAACGAGCGCATCGTCTCGATCGCGCGCGCCATGGGCCGCCAGCCGGGCGATGCGGCCCTCGACGTGGTCGACTTCGAAGGCTCGGGCAACTATGTCCAGGCCGAGGCCCGTGCTGCGGCGCCGATGATGATGCGCGCCAAGGGCGGCGCGGCCGACGAGATGCCGGAACCAAGCTTCGAACCGGGCGAAACCACCCTGCAGATGCGCCTGGTCGGCAAGGTGAAGTTCAAGTAAAGACAAGCATCGAGGCGAGCAGGAAGGCGAGCAGGCAGTGCACCGGAGCGGTGCGCTGCCTGCGACCGACTATTCCATCATCCGTCCATAATAAGTTCCCAATAGTATCCGTTCGCTAACTGGCCGTCCTCGCCTCTATAATGCAGGGAACGGCGCTCGATAGCGCAGCCTTGAATACGGAAAACCATGCCAGCCTTCCCACGACGCAAAAAAAACGGAGGGGCGCCGCGCGCGCCGCGATTCTCCCGCCTCAGGCGCTTCGGCCGCCGGGCCGAGGACAGGCAGGGCAAGCGCGGTCGCGGCATCTACCTGCTGCCGAACGCGTTCACCACCGGCGCCCTGTTCTGTGGTTTTTACGCGATCGTGATGGCCATGAACCAGCGCTTCGACTACGCCTGCTGGGCCGTGTTCGTGGCCATGGTGCTCGACGGCCTGGATGGCCGCGTGGCGCGCCTGACGAATACCCAGTCCGAGTTCGGCGCCCAGTACGACTCGCTGTCCGACATGGTCTCGTTCGGCGCGGCGCCGGCCCTGGTGATCTACGAGTGGTCGCTGCGCGGCCTCGGCAAGCTCGGCTGGATCGCCGCGTTTGTCTACTGCGCCGGCGCCGCCTTGCGCCTGGCCCGCTTCAACACCAACATCGAAGTCGTCGACAAGCGCTTCTTCCAGGGCTTGCCCAGCCCGGCCGCGGCGGCGCTGGTGGTCGGCTTCATCATGTTCATGACCGACCCGGACATCAACATCAGTGCGCGCCAGGTCGACTGGGTGAGCTGGTGCATCGCCGTGTTCGCCGGCCTGACCATGGTTTCCAACGTGCCGTTCTACAGTTTCAAGGACGTGAACTTCCGCAAGTCGGTGCCCTTCATCGTCGTGTTCCTGATCGTGCTGGCGTTCGCGCTGGTGGCGAGCGACCCGACCAAGGTGCTGTGGCCGATCTTCGTGCTGTATGGCCTGTCGGGCTACGTGGTGTACGTGCTGCAGCGCGCCAAGGGCAAGCCGGTCAGCATCATCCCGACCGACGATGACGACGTGCTGAACGACCCGCGGCGTTAAGCCTCATCATTCCGTAAGCGGCGCGTTCGGTACGCGCCGTTTTTATGACGAGCCTCCATGCGCATTCCGTGACAGCAGCAAATAAACCTGCTGCATGTGCAAAAAAAACAATGCCATGCGGATATACTGCTTGCATCTTTTCCGTCCCGACTACGCCATGCTCCGACCCGCATCCTTGTTGTCCATCCTGGCCCTGTCAGCATTGGCCGTGGCCTTGTCCGCCTGCTCGCCGCTGAAACTCGTGAACGCCGTGTCGCCCGACGGCGACGCACGCACGACCCAGGCGGTCCACTACGGCGCGGGCGAACGCAACAAGCTCGACATCTACCAGCCGGCCGCTGACGCAGCAAAGGCGGCAGGGACGGCAGGGGCGCCCGTCATCGTGTTTTTTTACGGCGGGAACTGGGTAAGCGGCAAGCGCGAAGACTATGCCTTTGTCGGCCAGGCGCTGGCCAAGCGCGGTTTCGTGGTGGTGGTGCCGGACTACCGGCTGTATCCGGAAGCGCGCTATCCCGATTTCCTCGACGATTCGGCGCAAGCCGTGGCCTGGACCGAGCGCGAGATTGCCAAGTACGGCGGCGACCCGAAGCGCGTGTTCCTGATGGGCCATAGCGCCGGCGCCTACAATGCCGCCATGCTGGCGCTGGACGGACGCTGGCTCGGCAAGCAGGGCGTGCAGCCGGACTCGCTGCGCGGCTGGATCGGCATGGCAGGCCCCTATGATTTCTTGCCGGTGCAAAACAAGACCACGCGCCCGGTCTTCAACTACCCGAACACGCCGCCCGACTCGCAGCCGGTAAGGCATGTGCGCGCCGGCGCGCCGCCGGCCTTGCTGATTGCCGCCTACAGCGACAGCACGGTGAATCCGGTCCGGAATACCGGCGCCCTGGCCACGCGCCTGCGCGAAAAACACGTGCCGGTGCGCGAGCTGTACTACGACGGCGTCAACCACGCGACCCTGGTCGCATCGCTGTCGCGCTCGCTGCACACGCTGGCGCCGACGCTCGACGCCGTCGAGGAATTCGTTCGCAGCGACGGCGGCCGCGGGCAGCCCTCGCGCTAGGCGCCGGCCGCCAGCTTCTTACCAGCTGAAGCGTTCGCGCGGCTCGAACATCGGGTCGGGCCCATTCTGCATCAGGCGCACGATGCCGGCCTGGTCGAAGTGCACGTGCATCAGCGAATTCCAGACGCCGGCCTCCTTGTAGCGGTAAGACCAGACTTCGTAGTTGTGCATGGCCACGCCGGAACGTTCGGCCGGGCGCCCGACCGTGCGCAGCACGTCCGCCTTGGTGGCCTTGTCGATCTTGATGGTGGCGAACTTTTCACCGGTCAGCACCTGCTCGTACGTCAGCAGGCGGCCATCCGGCCCCATGTGCGCCATCCAGGTAAATTGCCCCATCGGTCCAGTGGCGTATTCCAGCATCTGGCCGCCGTCCGCGGCAGGGTAGGTGCTCGTTGGCTGGCCCAGCTTGCCCAGCACGGCCGCCACCGGCTCGCCGATGTTCGGCGCCTCGCGCAGGAAGGGGCCGGCGCAAGCGCCCAGCACGATTGCTGTGCACGCTGTTGCCATTTTTATCATTTTATGCATCGAACACCTCGAAAAATAGCGAAGGCGCCCATGATGCCCGAGCTGCGCCGTTTTAATCGCTGGTGACGCCAACTGTTTTCGCATATACTGGCGGGTCTGTCCGTTTTGGATGGAATTTCGAACAATCACGGTGCGCTGGGTTACGACTCTTGCACCGCATGTGAAAGGTAACATCATGTCCGTAGAAAACATCAACAAAGCCGCGATCATCGCGGACAACGCCCGTGGCCAGAACGACACCGGTTCGCCGGAAGTGCAAGTTGCACTGCTGACCGCTCGCATCAACGAACTGAACGGCCACTTCAAAGCCCACCAGAAAGACCACCACTCGCGCCGCGGCCTGATCATGATGGTCAACCGCCGTAAGAGCCTGCTGGCTTACCTGAAGGGCAAAGACCTGAACCGTTACCGTGACCTGATCGCCAAACTCGGCCTGCGTAAGTAATTTTTGCGTCAGCCGGTTTAGCCATGAAATGCCTGCGCCAGTTTTCGCTGACGCGGGCATTTTTTGTTTGCGCATCCGCTGGTTTGCACTAAAACGCCGCAATCGAGGCGTGAGTAATGAGGTGAACGACAGCCCCTGAAAATCTGTCGGCAAATAGAAAGGGATTACCCATGTTTAATAAAGTTACGAAAACCTTCCAGTACGGCCAACACAGCGTCACCCTGGAAACTGGTGAAATCGCCCGTCAGGCATCCGGCGCCGTCATGGTGTCGGTGGAAGACACCGTCGTGCTGGCTACCGTGGTCGCGAAGAAAGACGCGAAGCCGGGCCAGGACTTCTTCCCGCTGACCGTCGACTACATCGAAAAAACGTACGCTGCCGGTAAAATCCCGGGCGGTTTCTTCAAGCGCGAAGGCCGTCCTTCCGAAAAAGAAACCCTCACCTCGCGCCTGATCGACCGTCCGATCCGCCCGCTGTTCCCGGAAGGCTACCTGAACGAAGTCCAGGTCATCATCCACGTGCTGTCGGTGAACCCTGAGATCGATCCGGACATTCCTGCCATGATCGGCGCCTCGGCTGCCCTGGCCGTGTCCGGCATCCCGTTCAGCGGCCCGATCGGCGCCGCCCGCGTCGGCTACGCGAATGGCCAGTTCATCCTGAACCCGACCACCACCCAGCTGAAAACCTCGCAGATGGACCTGGTCGTTGCCGGTACCGAAACCGCCGTCCTGATGGTCGAATCGGAAGCCCAGCAACTGTCGGAAGAAATCATGCTGGGCGCGGTCGTCTACGGCCATGACCAGATGCGCGCCGTTATCGACGCGATCCACGACCTGGTGGCCGAAGGCGGCAAGCCGGAAATCGAATGGACCGCACCGGCCAAGAACGAAACGCTGATCGGCCAAGTCGCCGCCCTGGCTGACGCGAAAATCCGCGACGCCTACCAGACCCGCGAAAAATCGGCGCGCCAGCAGAAGCTGAAGTCGCTCTCGAGCGAAGTCCTGGCCGCCCTCGGCGAACAGGGCGTGCAGGCTGATTCCGCCGAAGTCGGCAACATCCTGTTCGACATGGAAGCCAAGGTCGTGCGTTCGCAGATCCTGGAAGGCGAGCCACGCATCGACGGCCGCGATACCCGCACCGTGCGTCCGATCTCGATCCGCACGGGCGTCCTGCCGCGTACCCACGGCTCGGCCCTGTTCACCCGCGGCGAAACCCAGGCGCTGGTCATCGCCACGCTCGGCACCGCACGCGACAGCCAGAAGATCGACGCGCTGATGGGCGAGTACACCGACGACTTCATGATGCACTACAACATGCCTCCGTTCGCCACCGGCGAAACCGGCCGTGTGGGCACCCCGAAGCGCCGCGAAATCGGCCACGGCCGCCTGGCCAAGCGTGCGCTGGTCGCCGCCCTGCCTAACCCGGAAGATTTCAGCTACTCGGTGCGCCTGGTGTCGGAAATCACCGAATCGAACGGTTCCTCGTCGATGGCATCGGTCTGCGGCGGCTGCCTGGCGCTGATGGACGCCGGCGTGCCGATGAAGGCGCACGTCGCCGGCATCGCCATGGGCCTGATCAAGGAAGGCGGCAAGTTCGCCGTCCTGACCGACATCCTGGGTGACGAAGACCACCTGGGCGACATGGACTTCAAGGTCGCCGGCACCGCGCAAGGCATCACCGCGCTGCAGATGGACATCAAGATCCAGGGCATCACCAAGGAAATCATGCAGGTGGCACTGGCGCAAGCCAAGGAAGGCCGCCAGCACATCCTGGCCGAAATGCAGAAGGCCGTGCCGACCGTGAAGACCGAACTGTCGGACTTCGCACCGCGCCTGATCACCATCAAGATCAACCCGGAGAAGATCCGTGACGTGATCGGCAAGGGCGGCGCCGTGATCCGCGCGCTGACCGAAGAAACCGGCACCCAGATCGACATCACCGACGAAGGCATCGTGACCATCGCGTCGGTCGACGCCGCCGCCGGCCAGGAAGCCAAGCGCCGCATCGAAGAGCTGACCGCATCGGTCGAAGTGGGCAAGACCTACGACGGCACCGTGCTCAAGCTGCTGGACTTCGGCGCGATCGTGCAAGTCATGCCAGGTAAAGACGGCCTGCTGCACATCTCGCAGATCGCCAACGAGCGTGTGAATGCCGTGGCCGACTACCTGAAAGAAGGCCAGCAAGTGCGCGTGAAGGTCCTCGAGACCGACGAGCGCGGCCGTCTGAAGCTGTCGATGAAGGCGGCTGATCCGGTTGAGGGTGCTGCGCAGTAATGCCCCTTTGAGCGGCGTTGCCGCTCCAATGAAAAACCGCCAGTGCGTGAGCCTGGCGGTTTTTTTATGGGGCGGTTCGAGGACATGCAAGCGCTTGATCATTGATCCATGGACGCCACGCCGCCGGCGCTCTACACTGCTGAGCTATCACCATCTCGGAGCACACCGTGGGAATCCTGGACTTCTTCTTCCGCAAGCCAACGCCAACGAAATTCGCGCAGATCGTCATGCAGGCCGCCAAGCGGCGCGGCTACAGCGGGACCATGGTGTTCGATGAACCGAACTTCCGCATCACGATGGGCGAGGGCGACTTCATCAACCTGCACAATTTTTACCACGACTATTGCCAGGCGCCGCGCGCCGCGCGCGACGAGGTGGTGGCCAAGTATTCCCACCTGTTCGTGCGCTCCGACATCCCGGATTCCTTTGCGGCGGCAAAGAAAAACCTGCTGCCCGTGCTGCGCGCCGGCGCCTTTTTGCAAGCGGCCCAGCTCGGCCCGATGGTGGGCGGCATGGCCCCCAGCACCACGTTCGCGGTGGCCGGCTTCAGCGCCGACACGGTCATGCTGCTGGCCTACGACACCGAGCACCTGACCCGCATCCTCGATGCCAAGCAGCTCGCCACCTGGGGCGTGCCGGCCGAGGAGGCCACGGCGATTGCCCTCGACAACCTGCGCGACCTGGCGCCCGAGCGTTTCGTGCAGCTGGGCGCCAACCTGTTCGCCAGCGACTGGAACGACGCCTATGATTCCTCGCGCATCCTGCTGCCCGACCTGGCCTACCGCGTGGCCGGCCAGCAGCCGGTGGCGATGGTGCCGACGCGCGGCCGCATGCTGCTGTGCGCCTCGCGCAAGCGCGACGACCTGCTGACCCTGCTCGCCTATGCGAAGTCGGCCATCGACACCGAAGGGCGGCGCGTCTCGACCCTGATGTACGAATTCGCCGACGGCCAGGCCGTGCCCTACCTGCCGGAGGACGAGGAGGTGGCGCGGGCCCAGGCCGACTTGCGGCGCACGGCCCTGCAAGAGGATTACGCCGAGCAGAAGACGCTGCTCGACAAGCTGCACGAGGGGCAGGGCACCGACATCTTCGTGGCCAGCTACATGCTGTTCAAGGGCGAGGACGAGCGCATGTTCAGCATCGCCAGCTGGACCGCCGGCGCCGATACCCTGCTGCCCGAGACCGACCGCGTGCTCTTGCTGGAACTCGACGAGCGGTCCGAGGTCAAGTGGCGCATGGACGTGGCCTGGGCCGACCTGCAAGCCATCGCCGGCCATTTGATGGTGCGCGAAGACGGCTACCAGCTGCCGCGCTGGCGCGTGACCGCCTTCCCGGACGCCGTCATGATGGCCGCGCTGGAAGCGCGGAATGCTGCCGGTGCTACAATTATTTCCGCTGGGTAAATATTCACGGCTTGCACTGTGCGTTGGCACGTTTCGGTAGGTATAAGCGTGCCGTAATGAAAAACGAATAGATGGTATAGTTGCCCATTTTTCAAATCATGGGAGCAATGCGCCCACGCCGCGCACAGGCCCCGGACTACCAAGCCAAAACCGACCAAGGATCAAGAGATGACCACGAAGGACAACGCCGCCCGCATCAGCCAGCTCATTCAGGAACACGAAGCCGAGATCGGTTCGCAATGGATTGCGCAGCTCGAGGCGCTGACCGTGCGCGGCACCGCCAGCGCCAAGGCCCAGCTGCGGACGCACTGCCAGCAGTTCCTGGCCGCCTTTGCCGTGGCCACCCGTGCCGGTGAAATGGAAAACGTCGACCACCGCTCGTGGGACGAAGTGCGCGACCTGCTGGGCGAGATTTCGTCGAGCCGCGCCAAGTCGGGCTCGACCCCGAGTGAAACCGCCACCTTCGTGTTCTCGCTGAAGCAGCCGATGTTCTCCCAGCTGAGCGCGGCGTTCGCCGGCGAACCCGAGGCCCTGGCCGCCGCTTCATGGTCGATCAACATGCTGCTCGACAAGCTGGGCCTGTACACCATCGAAGTCTTCCAGAAAGCCAAGGACCAGATCATCGTGCGCCAGCAGCAGGAGCTGCTGGAGCTGTCGACCCCGGTCGTGAAGCTGTGGAACGGCATCCTGGCGCTGCCGCTGATCGGCACCCTGGACTCGGCGCGCACCCAGGTGGTGATGGAAAACATCCTGCAAAAGATCGTCGACACCGGCGCCATCATCGCCATCATCGACATCACCGGCGTGCCGACCGTCGATACCCTGGTCGCCCAGCACCTGATGAAGACCATCGCCGCCGCGCGCCTGATGGGCGCCGACTGCATCATCAGCGGCATCCGCCCGCAAATCGCGCAGACCATCGTGCACCTGGGCGTGAACCTGGAAGACGTGGTCACCAAGGCCACCCTGGCCGACGCCTTCGTCGTGGCGCTGCAGCGCACCGGCACCACCATCGTCAGCCAGAAGGCGTAAGCGATGGAACGCATTCCTATCCTGCGGATGGGTGACCTGCTGCTGGTCACCATCCAGGTCGACATGCACGACCGCCTTGCGATGACCCTGCAGGACGACCTGACCGAGCGCATCGTCAGCGACAGCGCCAAGGGCGTGCTGATCGACATCTCCGCGCTCGACCTGGTCGATTCCTTCATCGGGCGCATGATCAGCAATACGGCGGCGATGGCGCGCGTGCTCGACGCCCAGACCGTGGTGGTCGGCATGCAGCCGGCCGTGGCGATTACCCTGGTGGAGCTGGGCCTGACCCTGCACGGCGTGAAGACAGCACTGAACGTCGAAAAGGGCATGGCCCTGCTCGGAAAGAACCTGACCAGATGAACGCTGCAACCGCAGTTGATTTCGATACCGAGCTGCTCGAGCTGAACGCCCGGCACCGCGTTGACCGCGTCACCTTGCCGCTGCGCGGCGACGAGGACGTGGTCGGCCTGCGCAAGCACGTGCGCGAGCGCGCGGTGGCCATCGGCCTGTCGCTGGTCGACCAGACCAAGCTGGTCACCGCCGCCAGCGAACTCGGGCGCAACACCATCAAGTATGGCGGCGGCGGCGCCTGCCACCTCGACAAGCTGACCGACGGTTTCCGCAACGGCATCGGCCTGCTGTTCGTGGACAACGGCCCCGGCATCCCCGACCTCGAGCTGGCGCTGCGCGACGGCTACACCACCGGCGGCGGCCTGGGCCTGGGCCTGAGCGGCTCGAAGCGCCTGGTCGACGAGTTCGATATCGATACCCGCGTGGGAGAGGGCACCGCGGTCGCGGTCGTGAAATGGAAACGCTGATTTCATCGCTGGACACCCAGCTGTCGTTTGCCATCACCCACGCCAGCGACATCGCCGCCGCGCGCCGCGCCGGCCAGCGCCTGGCGACCGAACTCGGGTTCAGCGAAACCCGCGCCGGCCAGCTGGCGCTGATCGTCACCGAGGCCGGCACCAACCTGCTGAAGCACGCCGGCGAAGGCACCATCTACCTGAACCTGGCGCAAGCCGAGGGCGTGCCGGGGGTCGACGTGCTGGCAGTCGACAGCGGCCCCGGCATCCTCGACCTCGACGCCTGCCTGCGTGATGGCATGTCCACCGCCGGCACCGCGGGCACGGGACTGGGCGCGCTGCGCCGCCTGTCCAGCGAGTTCGACGTGTACTCTCGGCCAGGGCAGGGCGCGCTGTTCTTCATGCGCCTGTGGCGCGACGACGCGGCGCCGGCGCTGTGCCGGATCGAGGTCGGCGCCTTGACCGTGCCGCTGGCCGGCGAGGACGCCTGCGGCGACGGCTGGGGCGTGGCCTGCGACGGCGCGGGGGCGACCCTGCTGGCCGCCGATGGCCTCGGCCACGGTCCGGAAGCGGCGGCGGCCGCCCACGCCGCCATCGCCGAGCTGCAGCACCGCCCGGCGTCGGAGGCGGCGCAGCTGGTCGAGGCCGCGCACCAGACGCTGCGCACCACGCGCGGCGCTGCGCTGGCGGCGGCGCGCATCGATTTCGAGAGCGACACGCTGCGCTTTGCCGGCATCGGCAACATCGGCGCCTACGTGATCGACGGCGACACCCGCCGCGCGCTCGTTTCGCACAATGGCATCGTCGGCCACAATATGCGCAAGGTGCAGGAGTTCAGCGCGCCGTGTCCGCCGGGCGCCGTGGTGATCATGCATTCGGACGGCATCCAGACCCAGTGGGACCTCGACCACTACCCGGGCCTGCTCGGGCATAGCCCGGCGCTGATCGCCGCTATGCTGATGCGCGACTACATCCGCCGCCGCGACGACGCCATGGTGGTGGTCGTGCGCAGAAGGGAAGACCACGCATGAGCCAGCGCATCCTCAACGTGGCGCTCGACAGCGACCAGGACGTGGTGCTGGTGCGCCAGCGCGCGCGCCAGGTGTCGCACCTGCTCGGCTTTTCGAAACAGGACCAGGTGCGCATCGCCACCGCCGTCTCCGAGGTGGCGCGCGCCGCCTCGCTCGGCGGCCCGGGCGCGCGCGCCGTGTTCGCCCTGGCCGAGGGGCGCGGCGGCCAGCAGCTGGAAGTGGGCATCCACGCCAGCGAACAGGCCAGCCTGGCCGCTGACCCGGCGATCGTCACCGCGCACCGCCTGATGGACGCCTGCGAGATTGCCGACGGCGCCGGCGAGCCTGGCCGCAGCCTGGCGGTGCTGATGCGCAAGGCCTTGCCGGCGCAGCCGCCGCTGGGCGCCACGCGCCTGGCGCAGATCGGCGCCGAGCTGGCGTCGGCGCCCACGCCGAACACCTGGCAGGAAGTGCAGCAGCAGAACCGCGAGCTGGTCGAGACCCTGGCCGAGCTGCGCGAACGCCAGGAAGACCTGCTGTCGCTGACGCGCGAACTCGAGGACACCAACCGCGGCATCGTCGCGCTGTATGCCGAGATCGAGGACAAGGCCGAGCGCCTGCGCAAGGCCGACGAAATGAAGTCGCGCTTCCTGTCGAACACCAGCCACGAGCTGCGCACGCCGCTGTCGTCGATCCGCGCGCTCTCGAAGCTGCTGATCGACCGCATGGACGGCGACCTGACGCCCGAGCAGGAACGCCAGGTGCGCTTCATCGAGACCGCCGCCACCGACTTGTCGGAGCTGGTGAACGACCTGCTCGACCTGGCCAAGATCGAGGCCGGCAAGGTCGAGACCCACCTGGCGCCGGTGGTGCCGGACAACCTGTTCCGCGCGCTCAAGGGCATGCTGCGTCCGCTGGTGACCTCCGAGCAGGTCGAACTGGTGTTCGATACCGGCGGCGTGATGGAGGCCTTCGAGTCCGACGAAGGCAAGATTTCCCAGATCCTGCGCAACTTCATCTCGAACGCGCTGAAGTTCACCGAGCAGGGCTCGGTGCGCGTGACGGCCGCCTTCGAGGCGGCCAGCGACGAGATCGTATTTGCCGTGACCGACACCGGCATCGGCATTGCGCCGGATCACCTGCAGATGATCTTCGAAGAATTCGCCCAGGTCGAGCACCCGCTGCAACGGCGCATCAAGGGCACCGGCCTCGGCCTGCCGCTGTGCCGGCGCCTGGCCGGCCTGCTCGGCGGGCGCGTCGACGTGGTCAGCCGGCCCGGCGTCGGCTCGACCTTTACCCTCACGCTGCCGCGCCGCTTCCCGGCCGTGCTGGCCGGCAGCGCAGACGACACCGAATCATGACCGCGAACCAGACACTCATCCTGAACGTCGACGACAACGACGGCGCCCGCTATGCCAAGACCCGCATCCTGCAAAGCGCGGGCTTCCGCGTGATGGAGGCGGCCAATGGCACCGACGCACTGGCGATGGTGCGCGAAGACGACCCGGCGCTGGTGCTGCTGGACGTGAAGCTGCCCGACATCAACGGCATCGAAGTCTGCCGCCGCATCAAGGCCGACCCCGACACCAATTGCGTGCTGGTGCTGCAGACCTCGGCCGCGCTGACCGGCCGCGCCGACAAGATCCGCGGCCTGGAAGGCGGCGCCGACAACTACCTGGCCGCGCCGATCGAGGCCGACGAGCTGATCGCCAACGTGAATGCGCTGCTGCGCATGCGCCAGACCCAGGACGAGCTGCGCGAGAGCGAGGAGCGCTTTCGCCAGCTGACCGACAACGTCGAGGACGTGTTCTGGATGTTCTCGGCGCCGGATGGCGTGCTGGCCTATGTGAGCCCGGCCTACGCCACCATCTTCGGGCGCAGCACCGAGTCGCTGCGCAACAAGCACGGCAGCTGGCTCGAGGCCGTCCACGGCGAGGACCGCGCGCGCCTGGCCGGACGCTGGGCGGCGCTGGCAACCCAGCCGCACTACGACGAGGAATTCCGCCTGCAGCTGGCCGACGGCGTGACGCGCTGGGTGCGCGACCGCGTGTTCGCGGTGCGTAATGCGCGCGGCGAGGTCTACCGCGTGGCGCGCGTCACCAGCGACATCAGCGCGCGCAAGGAGATGGAAGCGCTGCTGCGCGCGGCCGACGCCAACAAGAACCAGTTCCTGGCCACGCTGGCGCACGAGCTGCGCAATCCCCTGAGCCCGATCCGGAACGCCGCCGCGCTGCTCGGCATCGCCGGCGAAAACGCGCCCGAACGCCAGACCCGCGCGCGCGAGGTCATCATGCGCCAGGTCGACCATCTGGCGCACCTGGTCGACGACTTGCTCGATGTGGCGCGCATCTCGGAAGGCAAGATCGTGCTGCGCCGCGAGGAAGTCAACCTGGGCGTCGTGATCGCCCAGGCCATCGAGACCGCCGGCCCGCTGATCGCGGCGCGCGAGCACCAGCTCGAGGTGCACCAGCCCGATGCCCAGGTATGGGTCGCGGGCGACCCGGTGCGCCTGGCCCAGTCGATGGGCAACCTGCTGCACAACGCCGCCAAGTTCACACCCAAGGGCGGCCGCATCCGCCTGGAAGTGCGGGTCGACGGCGACCACGTGCGCATCGCCGTGATCGACAACGGGATCGGCATCGACGCCGACAGTTTGCCCCGCATCTTCGGCATGTTCGCCCAGGCGGCGGTGCCGCCCGACCGCGCGCCGGAAGGGCTTGGCATCGGCCTGTCGCTGGTCTCGCGCCTATTGGAGATGCACGGCGGCCAGCTGCGCGCCGAGAGCCCGGGGATCGGCATGGGCTCGACTTTCACGGTGGAGCTGCCGGTGCTGCGCGTGACCGGCGCGGCTGCGAGCGAGGCGGCACAGGAAGCGGCAGCGGCGCCGGCCGGCGGCCTGCGCGTGCTGCTGGTGGACGACAACATCGACGCCATGGAGATGATGGGCTTCCTGCTGGCCGAGATGGGCCACCAGGCCTGGACCACCCACGACGCCAGCCAGATCGTGCCGCTGGCGCTGGAACACCAGCCGCAAGTGATGGTGCTCGACATCGGCCTGCCCGGCGCCGACGGCTACGAACTGGCGCGCATGATCAAGGCGCATCCGGAGCTGAAGCACACGCGGCTGGTGGCCCACACCGGCTACGGCTCGCCCGAAGACCGCAGGAAGGCGCATGAGGCGGGGTTCGATGCACATTTGGTCAAGCCGGCGGAGCTGGATGATCTGGAAAAGGCGCTGCGCGGGTAAGCGTTTATCTGGCCACGAACAGCTGAGGCCGTAGGGTGGGCGCCCCGTGCCCACGCGGAATGCGATGCTGTGTTGGCTCGGTTTGAATGTTGTGGCCTGCTCAAAGACACGGTATCGCAATGAAGGCACCGCGGCTTCAACGAAGCCAGCATGACGCGCCGTTCCGCGTGGGCACAGGGGCGCCCACCGCACGGGCACTGCCGCGGACCTGAACATTGCCGATGGGACCCAAGGTCCGATGTCGTTTTTGTTCTATCTTGCCAAACCGACACGGATAAAATACGTGTCATGCGCGCCGCAACCGCTTCCCGTTCGCCGATCACCCGCCTGCTATTGCCCGGCACGGCCGCCGCTGGCCACCCGCGCGCCTTCGTCTCGCGCGACGGCCGCGGCTGCCCGCTGGAAGGCGCCGCCGCCCTGAACCGTTTCCCGGCCTCGGCCCACTGCACCATCACCTGGTTCCTGGCCGGCGGCGCCGAGCTGGTCGAATGCGGCGGCACTCACCTGCAACACCCGCTGGCGCGCTGCGCCGCCGGCGGTTGCCAGAGCGCTCCCGTGGTGTCGCAGAACGTGGGTGAAGTGCAGGCCTTTATCGCCATGCTCCATCCCGACGCCTTCCACGCCCTGTTCGACCTGCTGCTGGCCTCCATCATGCGCAACTTCGGCTGGTCCTCGGCCTGGTGTTCTGGGGCGTGGCCGAGCCGGTCTCGCCCTTCACCACCGCGCCACCGGGCCTGACGGCAGCCACGCCCGAGCCAGCTCGCGCGCAAGGAGAAGCTGTTGCGCAAGAAGGTCAGGGAGTGCGCGGCGAAGGAGTCGGCGGCGAAGGAGTAAGGTGGGTTCGAGAACCCACCTTACCCGCGGTGTCCATGCGTACTCCACAATGAAAAACGCCCGCGCGAGGCGGGCGCTTCAAACGGACAAACCTGTCCTTACTTGTCGGTGACGGTGAACTCGCCGAACTGCTTCAGCTGTTCGCCCACCGCGGCAGGGTCGCCCACCACCACGATCGCCTGCTTCTCCGGCGCGAAGTATTTCTTCGACACGTCGCGCACCTGGGCCGGGGTGACTTTTTCGATCAGCGGAACGTACTGCCCGAGGAATTCCGGCGGCAGGCCGACCAGCCAGTTCTGGGCCAGCGTGGCCGCCACGGCGCGCTGCAGCTGGTTGTTGATCAAATAGCCGCCGGCGACGTAGCGCTTGTTCATCGTCATCTCGGCCGCCGGCACCAGGTCGGACCCGATGCGCTTGTACTCGTTGAAGTACTCAAGCAGCGCCGCACCCGTGACTTCGTTGCGCACGTCGGCGCCGCCGACGATGGCGCCGCCCGCGCGGCTCATGCGCGCGCCGGCCGAGGCGCCGTAGGTATAGCCCTTTTCCTCGCGCAGGTTGATGTTCACGCGGCTCGAGAAGCCGCCGCCGAGGATGGTGCTGGCCAGGCGCAGCGGCACCTGGTCCTGCGCGCTGGCGGCGATGCCGGGCGCGCCGACGCGGATCGTCGACTGCACGCTGCCGCCGCGCTGCAGCAGGATGCGCGCCGGTTTTGCGCTGACTGGCGCGGGCGCCGCCTCGGCCAGGGCCGGGCCCTGCGCCTTCCAGTCGCCAAAGGCGGCTTGCGCCAGCTTCATGGCCTCGGCTTCGCCGATGCGGCCGGTGATCACCAGCAGCGCGCGGTCGGGGCGGAAGCGCTTCGCGTGTTCGGCGCGCAGCATGTCCTGGGTCACCGAGGTGATGGCCTCGGCGGTCGGCTCGGTGTGGCCGTAGGGATGGTCGCCGTAGATCGCCTCGTTGATGGCGCGCTCGGCGCGGAAGCGCGGCGTGGTCTCGGACACGCGCAGCGCCTGCAGCGCGTTCGCCTTGGCGAGGTCGACTTCCTTGGCCGGGAAGGAGGGCACGCGCGTGACTTCCGCCAGCAGCGTCATCATGGCGGCGGCGTGCGAGGCGAGGGCGTTGCTTGATACCAGGATGCCGTCGGCGGCCGGGCTGGCGGCCACCGAGCCGCCCAGGCCCTGGGCCGCTTCTGCAATCGCGCGCGAGTCGCGTTGCGCCGTGCCTTCGTTGAGCATGCCCGCCAGCAGGCTCGCGAAGCCCGGATGGGCCTTGTCGTCGGCGGCATAGCCGGCGCCGCGCACGGCCAGCACGTAGTCGACGCGCGGCAGGCCCTCGCGCGGCACGACCCAGACGGTCATGCCGTTGGCGAGGGTCCTCTTGGCGATCTTCGGCGTCGGGATCGGCTTGTCCTTGCCGTAGGCCGGCATCGGCGTCGACTTGGCGGTCGCAGGTGCGTCGGCCGCGAAGGCGACAGGGGCAAAGGCCAGCGATACGGCCAGTGTCAGCATCAGTGTTTTCATCGATGCGCTCCTTATTTCTTGGCGCCGCCGGCCGCTTGCGCGACAGGCTTGCGGTCAATGACGGTGCGGTTGTTCTTCACCAGGTAGGTGGCGGCAACGCGTTTCAAATCGTCCGAGGTCACGCCCTCGATCCAGCCCGGGATCTGGTTGACGACGTTGGCGTCGCCCCACAGGGTCTGCAGCTTGGCCAGGGTGTCGGCGCGGTTGATGAAGGACTCGAGCGAGTTGTTCCAGTCGGCCAGCATGCGCGTCTTCACGCGCGCCAGGGTGGCGGCGTCGGCGCCGTCTTTCGCGATGGCCGCCACTTCCTCGTCGATGGCGGCGAGCACCGCATCGGCATTGCTGGTCGGCTTGTACAGGGCAAACACGGTCAGCAGGGTGGGGCCGTCGTAGGTCCAGGGGTCGACCAGGCCGAACAGGGTATCGACGTTCAGCGCGATCTCGCGGCCTTTCACCAGGCCCAGGTACAGGCGCGAGGCGTCGCCGCCGGCCAGCAGTTCGGCCAGCACGGCCACCGGCGCCTGGTCGCGGCTGCCGCGTTCGGGGATCTTCCAGGCGGCGGCGATCGCCGGCACCTGGGCCAGGGCGTCGGTCTGCTCGACGCGCTTCTCGGCCTTGTTCAGCGGCTCGGTAAAATCGCCGCTCTTCGGCGTCGGCCGCGCGGCGATGTTGCCGAAGTATTTCTGGGCCAGCGCGAAGCCCTGGGCCGGGCTCACGTCGCCGGAAATCGCCAGCACCGCGTTGTTCGGGCCGTAGTAGTCGCGGTGGAAGCTGCGCACGTCGTCCAGGCTGGCGCCTTCCAGGTCTTCGAAGCTGCCGTAGCCGTCGTGGTTGTTTTCCCACTTCTGGAAGGCGTGCTGGCTGATGTCGATCCACATGAAGCCGCCGTAAGGCTGGTTCTTCACGTTCACGCGGATCTCTTCCTTGACCACGTCCTGCTGGTTCTTCAGCGTTTTTTCGTTGAAGTCGAGGGTCTTCATGCGGTCCGCTTCCAGCCACAGGATGGGCTCGAGCGAGGACACCGGCGCGGTCTCGATGTAGTTGGTGAAGTCGGGACGGGTCGAGCCGTTGTTGCGGCCGCCGCCGCCGGTGATGGTCTTGTCGAAAACGCCTTTCGGCGCATTCGGCGTGCCCTGGAACATCAGGTGCTCGAACAGGTGGGCGAAGCCGGTGCGGTTCTTCGGCTCGAGGCGCATGCCGACGTGGTACACGACCGACACGCCGACCGTCGGCGAGCTGTGGTCTTCGGAAACGACGACGGTCATGCCGTTGTCGAGTTTTTTCACATGGACCGGCAGGTCCCACTTGTCGCTGCTGGCCGCGAGGGCGGACATCGACAAGCCGAGCCCGGCCAGCAGGACGGGAAGTTGGCGCATGCGCATGGATGACCTCAAAAAAATGTCGGGACAAAACGGCCGTGCGGCGTGCGCACGGAACGATTTATATTAACGTAGAGCCATGTCAAAAAGTAATTTATCGCACAGGTATGTGGATGCCGCGGCACGCCCGGCAGCGCGGCGTCGTGCATCCTGTCCGCGAATTCTGCAGCCTGTCGCATTCCCGGCCGTTTGGCCCGGCGAGCGAGCTATAGTGGCAACATTGTCAGTCCCGCTGGCTTGCCCATCGAGGCAGCGGTGCGAATACGGAGAACATTGCATGCATAACTACCTGAAGCTCGCCCTGGCGGCATTCGGCCTGCTGGCGCTGGCGCGCCCCGCCAGCGCCGCGCCCGATACCGGCCCGGCGAGCGAAACCCGTTCCATCGACGCGCGCGTGGACCGCATCCAGATCGACGGCGCGGTCGAACTGCGCATCCGCCAGGGCAGCCCGGCCGTGCTGGTGCTGACCGGCGACCCGCGCTGGCTGGCCAGCCTGGCGATCGCGCAAAGCGGCGACACCCTGAATATCGGTGGCGGCGGCAAGCGCGGCCTGCGCCTGGTGCAGGGTCCGGTGGTGGCCGAGCTGGTGCTGCCGCGGCTGCGCGCCGTCAGCGCCGACGGCTTCGGCAGCACCGATATCGCCGGCTTCTCCGGCGACGAGCTCATCCTCTCGCTCGATGGCGCCGGCGCGATGAAGGCAAGCGTGAATTACCGCCTGGTGCGCGCCAGCCTGGGCGGGGTCGGCAGCATGCAGCTGCTCGGCCTGCGCAGCGAACGCATCGAGCTCGACCTGCATGGCGCGGGGCACGTGATGCTGGCCGGGCAAAGCCGGCTGCTCAAGGCCGAGCTGAGCGGCCTGGGCGGCCTCGATGCGCGCCAGTTCTCGGCCGAGAACGTGACGCTCGATTTGTCCGGCCTGGGCAATGCCACCGTGACGGCGAACCAGAATGCGAACCTGAACCTGTCGGGCATGGGGTCGGTCACAGTCTACGGCAAGCCATTGAACCGCAAGGTGAGCGTCGAAGGCCTGGGCAAGGTCAGCTGGCGATAGGGGCGCCGGACAGGCGCACGACAACGAGAGGCGAAGAGACCGGTTCCACGCACGAGACAATGAAAAAAATTACCGTAGCGATCCTGTTTGCGCTCGGCCTGCACGGGGCGGCGCAGGCCGGCTTTCCCGAGGGGGCGAGCGCGTACAACGCGCGCAATTACGCGCTGGCGATGAAGGAAATCGCCCCGCTGGCGCGCGCCGGCAATCCCGATGCCCAGCATTTGCTGGGCCTGATGTACTACATGGGCCGCGGCGTCGCGCGCGACTACAAGACGGCCTTCGGCTGGCACATCAAGGCGGCCCAGCAGGGCAAGGCCGACGCCCAGTACGTGGTCGGCGCCATGTACTACACCGGCAACGCCGTGCCGCAGGACCAGAAGCACGCCGTGACCTGGTTCCGCAAGGCGGCCGAGCAGGGCCACGCCGAGGCCCAGCACGCGCTGGGGCTGATGTACCGCTACCACGTGGCCGGCGTGCCGGCCGATCCGGTGATCGCCTACATGCTGATGAACCTGGCGGCGGCGAGCGGCAACCAGAACGCGCTCAACCAGCGCGCGGCCATGGCCAAGCAGATGAGCCAGGAGCAGGTGGAAGAGGCGCAGGCGCTGTCGCGTACCTGGAAGGTGGGGACGGCGCTGCCGGGGCAGTCGAAGACGGGTGGAGGATGATCGGCCTCGCTCGGCTGGCATCATGAAACCAGGGCTCGTATTCGCAAAGGCGTGGTCCGACGAAGACCTCGTGGGCCTGCATGTCGAGGCCTGCGATGGCGTCGCGGCTGCGGCCGTGGACATCTACAGCTCCCCGGCGCAGCTCTTGACGCTGGCGGGCGATCTCGCGCGGTTTGCCGGCATCATCGATACCCGCGTGTTCGAATGCGCGCTGGGCCGGTTCGGCGATGGCTTCGCACTCGGCGCGCTGCACATGCGCATGCAGTTCCAGCTGAACGGCAGGCTGCACATCACGCTGCGCCTGCAGTCGGCGTTCGCCGAGTTCGGCCAGGAGCGGGTGGCCAGCGAGGCGACCCTGCATCTGCGCTCCGAGCCGGCGCTGCTCGACGAGTTCGTGCGCGGCTTGACAGCCATGGCCACGAGCGGCTGTACGGATGCGGCACTGGAGGTGGGAGGCGCACTCCGGTAACGGCGCGCCTGGGCGGTCACGACGCCTGCCGGCAGCGCTCCTGCCGATCACGGCGACGGCTGTACAGTCAGCCAGACATTCACAGTCCGTATCGTTCGGTTGCGTGCGCCGATCGTGCGTTCGCGTCAAGGAATCGTACAAATGCGTGAGGATGTCGTGCGCTTTCGCGCGCAAATCGTGTGGAATCGCGCCGTATCGTGCGAATGGGCGAGGATGGGGACGACGCCTGCCCTGTCACCCGCTCCTCCTGCCCGGACTGAGCCGACCCGCCGGGCCGGCCCGAGCGGATTCATCTCTCCAGCGCCGGCTCGCGCTGCTTGGCGGCCGCCACTCCCAGCGACCGGAACAGCGTCAACGGCACCGCATTCCCCATCGCCTGGTAACCCAGGTCGTTCGGATGCAAATGGTCGCCGCTGTCATACGCCGCCAACAAACGCGTCGGGTGCGCCGGGTCGCGCGTGGCCCCGTCGAAGTCGATCACGCCGTCGAACTCGTCGCTGGAGCGGATCCAGTTGTTCACCGCTTGCCGCACGGCTTCCTTCTCGGGCGAGTAATAGCCCGCGCCCTCGAAGGGCGTGAGCGTGGCGCCGAAGATGGCGATGCCTTTCGCGTGGGCGCGGGCAATCACCTGGCGGTAGCCGGCAATCAAATCTTCGGCGGAAACCGGATGGGTGGCCGAGCTGTTGCCGATGTCGTTGATGCCGATGAGCAGCGTCATGTAGCGCACGCCGCCAGCGGCCAGCACGTCGCGGTCGAAACGCTCCTGGAGGCCGCGTCCGGCCAGGGTGTTCGGCGAGTCAGTCAGCAGGCGGTTGCCGCTGATGCCGCGGTTCACCACGCCGAGGCGCCCATTGAGGTTAAGCAAGCCCTTGCCCAGCACCGGGTCGCGCACGGTCTGCAGGCGCCGCGCCAGCCAGTCGGGCCAGCGCTTGTTGGTGTCGACCGTGCTGCGCGTGCCGTCGGTGATCGAGTCGCCCAGGGTGACGATGGCGGGCCCGCTGCTGTCGACGTCGACTTCGGTGAGGAAGGGCCAGGCCGTGATGGTGCGCTCTACCGGCAGGGTGGCGCTGGCCGTGAAGTCGCCCGGCAGCGAGACGTAGTTGGTTTGCAGGCCGGTATTGTGGACGGTGGTGGCGTCCACCGTGCCCGGCAAATACAGGCTGACGGCAAGGTCGCCCAGCGCCGGCACGTTCAGCTCGACCGGGTCGGACAGCACCGGCGCGCCGGGCGGGATGACGATCGATGAGCGGCCGCTGAAGGTCAGCACGCGGTCGGTGCCGGGCGCCACATCGGAACCGGTGGCGCGCACGCCGATGCGGGCCGCACCGATGCGCAGCGGCACGGCGCCGAACTCGTTCGACACGCGGATGCGCACGCGGTTGCCGCCGATGCTGGTGTGGACGATCAGGCGCAGGGTCTGGTCGGTGAAGGTTTGCAGGCTGGCCGGCGCCGGCGGGCCGGCGGGCGCGGCGCCCCAGGCGCCGGTCCAGCGTTCGCTGTTCCAGCCCTGGGCGTTGGCGCCGTGGCCGGGCAGGGCCAGGATGGCGGCCAGGGCGGCGCCGGCCAGCACCAGGCCGAAGCGCGAACGGCGCGTCGGGATCGGGCGCGGCAGGGCGGGCGCAGGAGAGGGCGTTCTGCGCGCAAAGCTGGACAGGGCGGACGGAATCATCTGCATGATCGTGCTCCTTCTGTGATTGTTGGAAACGGCTCGTCTGGCTGAGCTCGCGTCCTCCAATCTATGCGGCGGGCATGGGGCGGACAAGGTGGCCACGGACGAGTTCGTTGTGCCAGCTTAAAAGTTCCCCACAAAGCTCATGCATTGAAGAATTTGTTTGCGTTGAAGCACAGGATGCTTGATTCCTTCGCCGCGCAGCAACCATTCAGCCTGCCAACGCGTGCCGGTACGCTGGCGTACAATTGCCGTTTTCTTAAGGGAGGCGGCAATGCGCGCAATCGAAATCACCCAACCGGGCAAACCAGAGGTGCTGCAACCGTGCGAGCGGCCGCAGCCCGGGCTGAAGGCGGGCGAAGTGCTGATCAAGGTGCACGCGGCCGGCATCAACCGTCCCGACGTGCTGCAGCGCCAGGGCCACTATCCGGTGCCGCCCGGCGCCTCCGATTTGCCGGGCCTGGAGGTGGCGGGCGAACTCGTCGGCGGCGACCTGGGCGACAGCGGCCTGAAGATCGGCGACATGGTCTGCGCGCTGGTGCAGGGCGGCGGCTATGCCGAGTATTGCGCGGCGCCGCTGGCGCAATGCCTGCCCGTGCCGGAAGGCTTGAGCGCGGTCGAAGCGGCGTCGCTGCCGGAGACCTTCTTTACCGTCTGGACCAACGTCTTCGACCGCGCCGGCCTGAAGGACGGCGAGACCCTGCTGGTGCAGGGCGGCACCTCGGGCATCGGCGTGACGGCGATCCAGCTGGCCACGGCACTGGGCCACCGCGTGTTCGCCACCGCCGGCAGCGACGACAAATGCCGCGCCTGCGAGGAACTTGGCGCCGAGCGCGGGATCAATTACCGGAGCGAGGATTTCGTCGAGGTCGTGAAGTCGCTGACGAACGGGAAGGGCGTCGACGTGGTGCTGGATATGGTGGCGGGCGATTACGTGGCGCGCGAGATCGACGCCTTGGCGGACGATGGGCGGATCGCCTTGATCGCCTTGCTGGGCGGGGCCAGGGCGAACATCGACCTGGGGCAGGTGCTGCGCCGGCGCCTGTCGATCAGCGGCTCGACGCTGCGGCCACGGCCGGTGGCGTTCAAGGCGGCGATCGCACGCAATCTGCGCGCGCATGTGTGGCCGCTCTTTGCGGCGGGGAAGATCAAGCCGGTGATCTACAAGACCTTCCCGCTGGAGCAGGCGGCCGAGGCGCATGCCTTGATGGAGTCGAGTACGCATGTCGGAAAGATTGTGTTGCAGGTGGTGTGATTCAGGCGGCCTGTGCCCACGCGGTCAACGAAAGCCAGCCCATCGGCAGAATCAAATTCTTGCCACGCTTTTAACACCCGCACTCAGCCATTGTTTGACCACCCCCTGAACGGCGGCTAGAATAGCGGGTTATTTGACTGTGGGGTTGTATGCGTCCCAAACTCGTCGTAGGTAACTGGAAGATGAACGGCAGCCGCGCGGCGAATGCGTCGCTGCTGGCCGGTATTGTTGCTGGACTGGACAACGCACAAGCCACCTGCGCCGTGTGCGTGCCTGCACCCTACCTGCAGCAATGCGTCGACACGCTCACCGGCAGCCAGCTGGCCTGGGGTGCGCAGGACGTGTCGCAACACGTCAGCGGCGCCTACACCGGCGAAGTCGCGGCCTCGATGCTGGTCGAGTTCGGCTGTCAGTACGCCATCGTCGGCCATTCGGAGCGCCGCGCCTACCATGGCGAGACGGACGATGTGGTCGCGCACAAGGCACTGGCTGCGCTGAACGCCGGCATCACGCCGATCGTCTGCGTGGGCGAAACCCTGGAGCAGCGCGAAGCCGGTCAAACTAATGTTATCGTAAGCCAACAATTGTCGGCGGTGCTGGCAGCGCTTGACGCGGACAGCGTGGCGCGTATCGTGGTCGCCTACGAGCCGGTCTGGGCGATCGGCACGGGCAAGACCGCCACCCCGGGCATGGCGCAGGAAGTCCACGCCCAGTTGCGCGCGCAATTGCGTGAATGCAACGCCGAGGCGGCCGAATGCGTCGCCATCCTGTACGGCGGCAGCATGAAGCCCGACAATGCGGTCGAGCTGATGGCGCAGGACGACATCGACGGCGGCCTCATCGGCGGCGCCGCCCTGAAGGCGGCCGACTTCCTGGCGATCATCGGCGCCGCCGCCTGAGCTGGTACTGAACTGGCCGCTGAAGCCGCCACCTGAACAGAATTTGCAACGTAGTTAAACTTGGAATGGAACTGTAATGAACGTGTTGTTCAATCTTGTAGTTGTCGTGCAGGTGATCTCTGCCCTGGTCATCATCGGCCTGGTGCTGCTGCAGCACGGTAAGGGCGCCGACATGGGCGCCGCCTTCGGTTCGGGTGCGTCGGGCAGCCTGTTCGGCGCCAGCGGTTCGTCGAACTTCCTGTCGAAGTCGACGGCGGTCGCGGCGGCGATCTTCTTCGCGTCGACCCTGGGCCTGGCCTCGATGAGCAGCAACCGCACCCCTGGCGCGAATACCAGCGGCGGTGTGATGGAGCGTGCGGGCCAGACCACCGGCGTGCCGGCGGGTGCGGGCGCGAATGTACCGGCAACCACCACGGCGCCGGCTGATGCGGCTGCGCCGACGGCGGGTGTGCCGGCTGCTCCGGCAGCGACCGCGCCAGCGGCGCCGGCGGCCACCGCTCCGGCGGCGACGGTTCCGGCTGCGCCAGCGACCCAGCAATAATGCATTGCGCAGCCATGCCTTGACGGCGTGGCGGCGAGTGTTCGTTGAACGCGTGGACGGGAGACCCGTCCACGCCAGGTTCTAAAAGCAGTGCCCCGGTAGCGCAGGTGTCGTGTTTACGAATTACACCTGCTCCTCAACGCCTGGATCATGCTTCGGCTTGATCCTATGGAAAGTTTGAGAAAAAGCTTACTTTTCCTTGAGACACCTCAATTTGTGCATTGAAAGAAGGTGTTAAGGCAGGGTATAATACTGGTCTCCAGCCGACGTGGTGAAATTGGTAGACACGCTATCTTGAGGGGGTAGTGGCGCAAGCTGTGCGAGTTCGAGTCTCGCCGTCGGCACCAAGATACAAAAGAAAGCCAGCAAGGGCGATGAGCAACCGCTCTCCAGCCTGAGCTGGCTTTTTTACGAGGATCAGTCGTACGGTCCTGGTGGCACGAGGCCAGGATTGCGCGATACGGCGCTGCATCCAATGCAGTGGTTTCATTAACCGATCGTTCAAATAGGCTCCATCGTGAACCTCGAAAATTACTTCCCCGTCCTTCTCTTCATCCTGGTCGGCGTCGGTGTCGGCGTTGCTCCCCAGGTACTTGGCTATCTGCTCGGACCGAATCGTCCCGATGCGGCCAAACTCTCCCCCTACGAATGCGGCTTCGAAGCCTTTGAAGATGCCCGCATGAAGTTCGACGTTCGCTACTACCTGGTGGCGATCCTGTTTATTTTGTTTGATCTGGAAACGGCATTCTTCTTCCCATGGGGCGTCTCGATGCGCGAGCTGGGTTGGACCGGTTTCATCACGATGATGGTGTTCATCGCCGAATTCGTGGTCGGTTTCTGGTACATCTGGAAGAAAGGTGCCCTTGATTGGGAATAAGCCATGGCTATTCATGAAGGCGTTCTAAACGAAGGTTTCATTACCACCACAGCCGACAAGCTGATCAACTGGGCACGCACGGGATCGATGTTCCCGATGACGTTCGGCCTGGCTTGCTGCGCGGTCGAGATGATGCACGTGGGCGCGGCCCGCTACGACCTCGACCGTTTCGGCATCGTGTTCCGTCCGTCGCCGCGTCAGTCCGACGTGATGATCGTGGCCGGCACGCTGTGCAACAAGATGGCGCCGGCGCTGCGCAAGGTCTACGACCAGATGGCCGAGCCGCGCTGGGTGATCTCGATGGGTTCCTGCGCCAACGGCGGCGGCTACTACCACTACTCGTACTCGGTGGTGCGCGGCTGCGACCGCATCGTGCCGGTGGACGTCTACGTGCCGGGCTGCCCGCCGACGGCCGAGGCCCTGCTGTACGGCATCATGCAGCTGCAGAACAAGATCAAGCGCACCAACACCATCGCGCGTTAAACCAGCCGGATTCACCATGACGACAAAACTCGAAGTCCTCCAACTCGCCCTGGAAAAAGCCCTGGGCGAGGGCGCCGCTATTTCCTCGGCGCTCGGCGAAGTGACCGTGGTGGTCAAGGCCGCCAACTACCTGGCCGCGATGCAGACCCTGCGCGACGATCCGTCGCTCCGTTTCGAAGAACTGATCGACCTGTGCGGCGTCGATTATTCCGAATACGGCGAAGGCACCTGGGATGGCCTGCGCTTCGCGGTCACCTCGCACCTGCTGTCGCTCGAGCACAACTGGCGCGTGCGCGTGCGCGTGTTCTGCCCGGACGACGAGATGCCGCTGGTCGAATCCGTCACCGGCATCTGGCGCGGCGCCAACTGGTACGAGCGCGAAGCGTTCGACCTGTACGGCATCCTGTTCGACGGTCACGGCGACCTGCGCCGCATCCTGACCGACTATGGCTTCATCGGCCACCCGTTCCGCAAGGACTTCCCGATCTCGGGCTACGTCGAAATGCGCTACGACCCCGAGCAGAAGCGCGTGATCTACCAACCCGTGACGATCGAGCCGCGTGAGAACATCCCGCGCGTGATCCGCGAAGAAACCTACGGGATGAAATAATGGCTGAGCTTAAGAACTACACCCTGAACTTTGGTCCGCAGCACCCGGCAGCGCACGGCGTGCTGCGCCTGGTGCTCGAACTCGACGGCGAAGTGATCCAGCGCGCCGACCCGCACATCGGCCTGCTGCACCGCGGCACCGAGAAGCTGGCCGAGACCCGCACCTACCTGCAGTCCGTGCCCTACATGGACCGCCTCGACTACGTGTCGATGATGTGCAACGAACACGGCTACGTGCTGGCCATCGAAAAGCTGCTCGGCATCGAAGTGCCGGTCCGCGCCCAGTACATCCGCGTGATGTTCGACGAAATCACCCGCTTGCTGAACCACCTGATGTGGCTCGGCGCGCACGCGCTCGACATCGGCGCCATGGGCCCGTTCCTGTACGCTTTCCGCGACCGCGAAGATTTGTTCGACGTGTACGAAGCGGTGTCGGGCGCGCGCATGCACGCGGCCTACTACCGTCCTGGCGGCGTGTACCGCGACCTGCCGGACACCATGCCGCAGCACCGCGAATCGATCATCCGCAGCAAGAAGGCGATCGCCCAGCTCAACGAAGACCGCCAGGGCAGTGTGCTCGACTTCATCGAAGCCTTCACCAAGCGCTTCGACGGTTACGTCGACGAATACGAGACCCTGCTGACCGACAACAGGATTTGGAAGCAAAGGACCGTCGGCATCGGCGTGGTGTCGCCGGAAGCGGCGAAGGCCATGGGCTTCACCGGCGCCATGCTGCGCGGCTCGGGCATCGCCTGGGACCTGCGCAAGACCCAGCCGTACGCCGTCTACGACAAGCTCGACTTCGACATCCCGGTCGGCACGAATGGCGACTCCTACGACCGCTACCTGGTGCGCGTGGAAGAAATGCGCCAGGCTAACCGCATCATCAAGCAGTGCATCGCCTGGCTGCGCGTGAACCACGGTCCGGTCATGGTCGACAACCACAAGGTGGTGCCGCCGGCGCGCGAAGAAATGAAGTCGAACATGGAGTCCCTGATCCACCACTTCAAGCTGTTCACCGAAGGCTTCCACGTCCCGCCGGGCGAGGCCTATGCCGCGGTCGAGCATCCGAAGGGCGAGTTCGGCATCTACATCGTCTCCGACGGCGCCAACAAGCCTTACCGCCTGAAGATCCGTACGCCCGACTATGCCCACCTGCAGAGCCTGGATGAGATGGCCCGTGGCCACATGATCGCCGACGCCGTCACGATCATCGGTACCCAAGACATCGTTTTCGGCTCTATTGACAGGTAACGCGCGCGTCCGATAAGTCCGAAGGGAAAGAATATTATGTTGTTATCCGAGCAGTGCTATAAAAAGATCGACCGCGAGCTGGGCAAGTACCCGGCCGACCAGCGTCAATCGGCCGTGATGGCCGCGCTGGCCCACGCCCAGGTCGAACTGGGCTGGC
>Ga0265798_10001082_pt1 | contig 43228 bp, 37 predicted proteins | sample P3T30metagenome_FD_192430 | JGI IMG/M metagenome (GOLD analysis project Ga0265798, IMG submission 192430) | Plant litter microbial communities from East Loma Ridge, Irvine, California - P3 T30 | ecosystem: Environmental > Terrestrial > Plant litter > Unclassified | place: USA: California... | reverse complement strand
CGTCGAGGTACGGCAGCTCGCCGATGAAATCGAACTCGCCCGACTGCAGGCCGCCGGTGCGCACGCTGTCCTCGGTGATGACCGGGAACTCGATGCGCTCGAGGTACGCGTCGCCGGTGTGCTCGCGCAGCTCGCTCGCCCAGGCGTAGCCCTCGCGGCGGTCCATCGAGACCTCGGTGTTGGGCGAGTACGCGTCGTAGACGAAGGGACCGGTGCCGATGACGCCGTCCTGGCAGCGCGAGTCGGGGGTCGCCTCGGTGCTCGCCAGGCTCACGATGCCGAGGCTCATGGTCGACGCGCCCTGCAGGAAGGCGGCGTTCGGGGCGGCGAAGTCGACCGTGAAGGTCTGCTCGTCGGCGACCGTGGTGCCCTCGTAGCCGGCCAGGTACTGGTTGGCGAGGCTCGCGGTCGAGCCGTCGGCGGCCATCGCGATGATGGCGTCGAAGTTGGCGGCCACGGTCGCGCTGTCGAGCGCGGTGCCGTCGCTGAAGGTGACGTCGTCGCGCAGCGTGAAGGTGTACGCGGTGAGGTCGTCGTTGGTCTCGTACGACTCGGCGAGCCACGGCACGAAGTCGCCGGTCTCCGGGTCCTGGTCGACGAGCGAGTCGACGACCTGGCGGCCGATGTACAGCGCCTGGGTGACGCTCGGCTGCTGCGGGTCGATGCAGGTGGGGTCGGTCTCGACGGCGAAGACGAGGGTGCCGTCGGTCGCGGTGCCGGTGCCGCCGGCGGAGCAGCCGGCGAGCAGCGCGATGGCGCCGGCAGCGGCGACGCCGCTGAGCGCGATGCGGGGGATGTTCATGCGGGATTCCTACTCGAGGGGTTCGGTGGTGCGCTGTGTGGTGCAGAGGGGGTGCGGCCTCGTGGGCCGTGCATCCGTCGCAGGGGTGGAACAGCGGATGCGGAACCGCCGTCACGCGCGCCGTCGGGCGTGGGCGGGGGTCGGTTTCTCTTACGGGGCGGCGACGTGCTCGGTCGCGCTGATCGGAGCGGCCGGGGCGTTCTCCTCCGCCGAGTCGCCCACTTCTGTCGGCGTGTCGACGTCGGAGGTCGTCGATCCCGGCGACTCGGCGATCTCAGCGGAGCTGCCGGGGGCAGCGGAGCTGCTCGAGGAGGCGGTCGGGAGCTCGCCGCGCACGACGCGGCCGCGGCTGACGACCGCGACGATCGCATCCGCTCGGAGGTCCTCGATGCGCTGCCAGGGCTTGCCGCGCAGGAGGACGAAGTCGGCGCCGAAGCCCGGGGCGAGGGTGCCGACGGTGTCGCCGAGCCCGACCGCGGCCGCGGCGTCGCTGGTCGCGGCGATGAGCGTGCGCTCGTCGCTCCAGCTGAACACGTCGCGCATGCGGCGGGTCTCGTCGAGCTGCTCGCCGAACTGCACCATCACGCCGTTGGCGTCGGTGCCGAGCACGAAGCGCACGCCCGCATCCGCCGCGCCGCCGAAGTTCGCGTCGCGCTCGGCGACGACGGCCAGGGCCTTCTCGCGCGCCTCGTCGCCGACCGGGATCGTGCCGTCGGCGAGGCGGTCGTTGATGAGCAGCGTCGGGGCGACCGGCAGGTTGCGGGCGACCGCAGCGGGCCACAGCTCGGCGTCGAGGCCGGTGCCGTGCTCGATCGAGTCGACGCCCTCCTCGAGCGCCAGCTTGGCGGTGGGCTGGCTGTGCGAGTGCGCGGCGACCGGCATGCCGAGCGCGTGCGCCTCGTCGATGGTGGTGCGGATCTCGTCGACCGTCTGGTTGCGCCAGCCGACCTTGTCGCCCTGCGAGAGCACGCCGCCGCTCACGTGGATCTTGATGCCGTGCGCGCCCTTGCGCGCCCAGGTGCGCACGAGCTTGCGGCACTCGTCGGGGCTGTCGGCGACGGGCCGGCGGTGCGGGTACTGCGGCGGGATGAAGAGGTCGCCGTGGCCGGCGGTCATGCCCACCTGGCAGTGCACGACGAGGCGCGGGCCGACCTGGATGCCCTGCTCGAACACGCGGCTGACCGCGAGCTGGCGCTCGTCGCCGCCGAGCTCGCGCAGCGTCGTGACGCCGGCGCGCATCGCCTTCTGGGCGTTCGCGGCGATGTGGAAGACGAGCTCCTCGGGCGGCGTGACCAGCGACCAGTTGGAGTGCCAGCCGGGCGGCTCGTCGCCGGCGTGGCCGTCGAGGTGCACGTGGGTGTCGACGAGGCCGGGGATGATCGACAGCTCTTCGTCGTGCGCCGTGCCGGCGGGCTCGGGGCGCACCTCGAGGATCTCGTCGCCGCGCCACACGAGGGTGACGACGCCGAGGTCGCGGTGACCGTCCCAGAGACGGACGCGCTCGATGGACTGCTGTTTCACTGGGGTAGCTCCAAGGGGTGTGGCGCCTTGCCGATGAAGCAAGGGCGTTACTCAGAGTAAACGATGTCGTGTTTCGCGGAGGTAACGCGGGTGCTGGGGGTTCATCCGCTCGCCCCTCTTAGCCCGCGCCGCCCCTGTCTACTCTGCCGCCCCTGGCGTCGAGTTCCGGAGATCTGCTCTCATGAGGGGCGCTTGGCAGCAGTTCTCCGGAACTCGACCCTGGCTGCAGCGAGCGAGCACGGCCGAGGCACTCGTCGAGTTTCGGAAGAACGCGGTGATGAGCGCTGCATGGCCGCGGTTCGCCGGAACTCGACGTCGAGCGGATGCGGGCGGACGAGCGGATGCGCGCGGGCGCGCAGGCGCGGCATGTCCAGGCGGCGTCGAGCGGCTGCGCGGGCGAGCCCGGCGTGCCGCTCCGGTCAGATGCCGGCCGGGTTGACCAGCAGGTAGCGGACCGGGGTCTCGATGACGCGCACCGGGCCGTGCGGCGCCTCGGCGTCGAGGAGCACGGAGTCGCCGGCGCGCAGCTCCCAGCGACGGTCGCCGTGCTGGTACTCGAGCGCGCCGTCGAGCATGAGCAGGAACTCCACGCCCGCGTGCTCGTAGATCGGCAGCTCGGTCGCGTCGGCCGAGAACTCGACCATGAGCGGCTCGAGCGAGGGGCCCGAGGCGCTCAGGATGCTGCCGAGCGAGCGGTACGTGTGACCACGTGCGGTGCCCGAGCGCACCACCGGCGCGCCCTGCCCGTCGCGCACCACGATCGCGCTGGGCCGCGCCTCCGCGCCGCGGAACAGCGACGCGACCGGAACCTCCAGGGCCGTGGCGAGCCGCTGGATCGTCGTCAGGCTCGACGAGATCGACGCCGACTCGATGCGGCTCACCATCGCCGGCGAGATGCCCGCCGAGGCCGCGAGCTGCGCGGCGCTCAGGCCGCGCGCGGTGCGGAGCACCCGCACCCGCCGCGCCACCGCGTGCTAAAGCCCCTGGTCGGGCTGCTCCTGGGTCTGCTCCTCGGCGGGCGCCGCATCCGCTCGTTCGTCCGTCATGCCGTGCACCGGTCCCCGCATCCGCTCGTCGTTCCGTTCGCAGTATCGCGCGGAACGCCCATCCGCTCGCTCACTGCCGAGCTCAGTGCTTGACGAGGTGCATCGCCCGGGCGGCCTCGCCGATCGCGCCCGTCAGGGACGGGTAGATGGTGAACGACGCGGCGACCTGGTCGACCGTGAGGCGGTGCTCGACGGCGAGGGTGATGGCGTAGATGAGCTCCGAGGCGCGCGGGGCCACGATGACGCCGCCGATGACGGTGCCCGAGCCGGTGCGCGCGAAGAGCTTGATGAAGCCGTCCTTGATGCCCTGCATCTTGGCGCGCGGGTTGGCCGAGAGCGGCACCTTGTAGATCTCGCCCTGGGCGATGCCCTCCTCGATCTGGCGCTGGGTCCAGCCGACGGTGGCGATCTCGGGCTGCGTGAAGATGTTGCTCGAGACGTTGCGCAGCTCGATCGGCTGCACCGCGTCGCCCATCGCGTGGAACACGGCCGTGCGGCCCTGCATGGCGGCGACGGATGCGAGCGGCAGCACATCGCTGCAGTCGCCGGCCGCGTAGATGCTCGGCACGCTGGTGCGCGCGACCCGGTTGGTGCGGATGTGCCCGCTCGGGTTGAGCTGCACCCCCGCCTCCTCGAGGCCGATGCCGGCGGTGTTCGGGATCGAGCCGACGGCCATGAGCACGTGAGAGCCCTCGAGCACGCGCCCGTCGCTGAGGGTGACGACGACCTTGTCGCCGTCGCGCACGACCGAGTCGGCGCGGCTCTTGGCGAGCAGGTTGAGGCCGTTGCGGGTCAGCACCGACTCGAGCACGCGGGCGGCGTCCTCGTCCTCGCCGGGCAGCACCTGGTCGCGGCTCGAGACCAGCGTCACCTTGGCGCCGAGGGTCAGGTAGGCGCTCGCGAACTCGGCGCCGGTCACACCCGAGCCGATCACGATGAGGTGCTCGGGCAGGTCGTCCATGTCGTACACCTGCTTCCAGGTGAGGATGCGCTCGCCGTCGGGCTTCGCACTGTCGAGCTCGCGCGGGCTCGCGCCGACGCTCACGATGATCGTGTCGGCGTCGACCTGGTCGAAATCGGTGGCCTTCGCGCCGTGGCCCGCGGAGACGATCACGCGGTTGGGGCCGTCGAGGCGGCCGTCGCCCTGCACCACGCGCACGCCGGCGCGGATCAGGTTCGACTTCATGTCCTCGCTCTGCTGGCGGGCGAGGCGCAGCAGGCGCTGGTTGACGGCCTGCAGGTTGACGGTGACCTCGGGACGCACGGCGCGGCCGTTCTCGCCGCGGGTGAAGAACTGCACGCCCAGGTCGGCGGCCTCGCCGATCGCGTTCGTGGCCTCGGCCGTGGCGATGAGGGTCTTCGAGGGCACGACGTCGGTGATCACCGCGTTGCCGCCCACGCCGGTGCGCTCGACCAGCGTGACCTCGGCGCCGAGCTGCGCCGCGGCGAGCGCCGCCTCGTAGCCGCCGGGGCCGCCGCCCAGGACGGCGATGCGGTGCTTGCGATCGAAGACGTCAGCCATGGCATCCATCATCCCGGGCTCGGGGTGGCCGGGCCAAACCGGGGCGGCGGCTGTCACGAGCTGTTCACAAGCGCGCGGCGAGCGGTTCGGGCGCGGCAGCCGCTCGCCCATCCGTCTCGCCGAGTTGCCCGCTTCTGTCAGCGCGTCGCGCGACACGCACGCAGAAGTGGGCAACTCGACGAATGGAACCGAGCGCATGCGGGGCGCGGCGCCCGGGCGCACGGCGAGCGAATGCGGGGCCCCGCCCCGCGCATCCGCTCGCCCGTAGACTCCCGGCATGAGCACGCATCCCCTCGACGCCGCCGGAGCCGACCCCTTCGAGATCGCGAAGGAGGCCGCCGCGCAGATCGCGGAGCGCACCGGCGTGCAGCGCCACGACGTGGCGCTCACCCTCGGCAGCGGCTGGGCCAAGGCCGCCGACCTGCTCGGCGAGACCGTCGCCGAGATCCCCGCGAGCGACATCGTCGGCTTCAGCAAGCCCGCCGTCGTCGGCCACGTCGGCACCCTGCGCTCGATCAAGCTGCCGAGCGGCAAGCACGCGCTCGTCATCGGCGCGCGCACCCACTTCTACGAGGACCACGGCGTGCGCCGCGTGGTGCACTCCGTGCGCACCGCCTCCGCGACCGGCGCGAAGGTCATGGTGCTGACGAACGGCGCCGGCGGCATCAAGCCGACCTGGACGCCCGGTCAGCCCGTGCTGATCAGCGACCACCTCAACCTCACCGCGGCCTCGCCGCTCGAGGGCGCGACCTTCGTCGACCTCACCGACCTCTACTCGGCGCGCCTGCGCGCGGTCGCCCGCGAGGTCGACCCCACGCTCGACGACGGGGTCTACGTGCAGTTCCGCGGCCCGCACTACGAGACCCCCGCCGAGGTGCAGATGGCCAAGGTGCTCGGCGGCCACATCGTCGGCATGTCCACCGCCCTCGAGGCCATCGCCGCGCGCGAGGCGGGCATGGAGGTGCTCGGCTTCTCGCTGATCACCAACCTCGCCGCGGGCATTCAGCAGACCCCGCTCTCGCACGCCGAGGTGCTCGAGGCCGGCCGCGAGGCCGAGGGGCGCATCAGCGAGCTGCTCGCGAAGATCGTGGGCACGCTGTGACCGGCGACTCGGTCACCGACGGCGGCGCGACGGACTTCCGACAGCTCGACCAGCGCATCCGAGAGGCGAAGGCGTGGCTCGCGCAGGACCCCGACGAGGTGACCCGGCGCGAGCTCGGCGCCATCGTCGACGACGCGCTCAAGGGCTCCGCCGAGGCGGCCGACGAGCTCTCGTCGCGCTTCGGATCGCGGCTCGCCTTCGGCACCGCCGGCCTGCGCGGCGAGATCGGCGCCGGTCCGAACCGCATGAACCGCGTGCTCGTCGGCCAGGCCGCCGCCGGCTTCGCCGCCTGGCTGCAGGCCCGCGACGAGCGGTCGCTCAGCATCGTGATCGGCTACGACGGCCGCACCAACTCGCGGGTCTTCGCGCGCGACACCGCCGAGATCTTCGCGGGCGCCGGCATCCGCGCCATCCTGCTGCCGCGCACGCTGCCGACCCCGGTGCTCGCCTTCGCGGTGCGGCACCTCGGCGCGAGCGCGGGCGTCATGGTCACCGCCAGCCACAACCCGCCGCGCGACAACGGCTACAAGGTCTACCTCGGCGACGAGGACGAGGGCTCGCAGATCGTCTCCCCCGTCGACGGCGAGATCGCGGCGCACATCGACCGCATCGCCGCCGGCGTCAGCGTGCTCGAGCTGCCGCGCTCGGACGACTACGAGATCGCTGCGCAGGAGGTCGTCGACGCCTACGTCGAGGCCACCGCAGCGCTCGTCGGCCCGGCCAAGGCCACCCCGCGCGTCCTCTACACCGCCATGCACGGCGTCGGATGGGAGACGGTCGCCGCCGTCTTCGAGGCCGCCGGCCTGCAGGCGCCGGATGTGGTCACCGAGCAGATCGAGCCGGACGCGGCCTTCCCCACGGTCGCCTTCCCGAACCCCGAGGAGCCGGGCGCGCTCGACCTCGCCTACGCCGCCGCGACCCGCCTCGGCGCGGGCCTCATCATCGCCAACGACCCGGACGCGGACCGGCTGGCCATCGCCATCCCCTCCGACGCCGCGGAGAACGGCTGGTACCGGCTCACCGGGAACGAGGTCGGGCTGCTGCTCGGCTGGCGCGCCGCCGACCGGCTCTCGGCCTCCGGCGAGCGCGGCGCCCTCGCGGCGTCGTTGGTCTCCTCCCCCGGCCTCTCGGTGATCGCCGACGCCTACGGCCTGCCCTACCGGGACACCCTCACCGGCTTCAAGTGGGTCAGCCGTGTGCCGAACCTCGCCTACGGCTTCGAGGAGGCGCTCGGCTACCTCGTCGACCCGGCGAAGGTGCGCGACAAGGACGGCATCTCGGCCGCGGTCGAGCTCGTCGGCCTCGTCGCCGAGCTGCACGCTGCGGGCCGCACCCTCGGCGACCAGCTCGACGCGCTCGCGGAGCGCTTCGGCGCCTTCGCCTCGGGCCAGATCTCGATCCGGGTGACGGACCTCGCCGACATCGGCGTGATCACCGACCGGCTGCGCAAGCAGCCGCCGGCCTCGCTGGGCGGCATCGCGGTCGAGTCGATCGACGACTTCCGTCTCGGCGTCGACGGCTTCCCGCCCAGCGACATCCTGCGCTACCGGCTCGTGGGCGGCTCGCGCGTCATCGTGCGCCCCAGCGGCACCGAGCCCAAGCTCAAGGTCTACCTCGACGCGCAGGCCGGCGGCGCCACCGCCGCCATCGCACGCGCCGAAGCGGATGCGGTCGTCGCCGCCCTCGACGCGGCGCTGCGGCCACTGCTGACGCTGGCCTGAACGCGGGCGCGGCGCCGCTGCTCACGCAGCGCTGAATGCGGCGAGCGGATGCGCGGGGCCGGGCCCCGCGCATCCGCTCGGCTGCGCTCAGCTACCGTCCGCGCCGCTCGTTCGCCGAGTTGCCCACTGCTGTCGGCGTGTCAGGCGACGCAGCACCAGAAGCGGGCACCTCGGCGCGTTGCCGGCGCGCTCAGCCCAGCGCGTCCTCGAGCTTCGCCTCGATCTCGGCGAGGTCGAGGAAGTTGTCGATCACGATAACGTCGGCCCAGGTCTTGCCGATCGCCTCGACGTAGTGCTGCGAGGTCAGGATCACCTGCGCGTCGGCGGCGACGGTCGAGACCGAGGCGACGTCGGCCGCCACGACCTCGTCGCTGCGGCCGAGCTTCTTCAGCACGCGCTCGACGTTCACCTTGAGGATCGCGCTCGTGCCCATGCCGGCACCGCAGATGGTGACGATCTTCATGCGCTGGGCTCCTCATCCGCTGCGCCCTCGTCCTCGATCAGCAGCAGCGCCGCCTCGAAGCCGTCGCTGATCAGCTCGGCCAGCTCCTCGCGCTGCTCGAGCGGCAGGAACGACCCGGCGGCGGCGTTGAGCTGGAAGACCTCGAGGTCGGCCAGGTCGTATTCGAAGACCTCGACCAGCTGCGCCAGCTCGCGGGTGATGCTCGTGGCGCTCATGAGCCGGTTGTCGGTGTTCACCGTCACGCGGTAGCCGAGCTGGTAGAGCAGGTCGAAGGGCTGGTCGGCGAGCTCGGGGCCGAACCACTTCGCCGGCTCGGTCTGCAGGTTCGAGCTGGGCGCGATCTCGAGCACGATCTCGCGGTCGCGCACCCACTGGGCGGTGCGGCCGAGGGTCGCGAGGGTCTCGCCGTCGCTCTCCTCCAGCTCGATGTCGAGCGCGATGCCCACGCCGTGACCGAGCCGCAGCGCACGGCCGGCGAGCAGCGCATCCTCGATGCTCGCGACGCCGTCGGCCTCGCCGGCGTGCACGGTGACGGGCAGGTGCTCGGCGGCGAGCCGCTCGAAGGCGGCGCGGTGGGCGCTCGCCGCGAAGCCGATCTCGGGGCCGGCGATGTCGAAGCCGAGCACGCCGCGGTCGCGGTGGCGCAGCGCCAGCTCGGCGATCTCCTCGCTGCGGTCGAGGTGCCGCAGCGCGCAGAGGATCTGCCCCGCGGTGATCGGCCGCTCGGAGGCCTCGAGCGCCCGGTCGATGCCCTCCTGCACCGCCTCGACGGCCTCGTCGAGGCTCAGGCCGCCGCTGAGGTGCTGCTCGGGCGCCCAGCGGATCTCGCCGTGGACGACGCCGTCGGCCACGAGGTCCTCCACGAACTCCCGGGCCACGCGGATGAGGGCGTCGCGCGTCCGCATCACGCCCACGGTCACGGCGAAGGTGGCGAGGTACTCGTCCAACGTGCCCGCGCTGGCGCTGCTCGTGAACCAGGTCTCGAGCTCCTCGGCAGTGGCGGCGGGCAGTGCGAAGCCGGTCTCGGCGGCGATCTCGACGATGGTCTGCGGCCGCAGCCCGCCGTCCAGGTGATCGTGCAGGCTGACCTTGGGCAGCGCGCGCAGCAGTTCTTCGAAGTCGTGGGGCATGCCCCCATCGTAGGAGCCGCGCCGGCTGCGCCGCAGCCGCGCCGTGGCGGTCCCCGCCCGCCGACGCCTCGCTGCACCAGCTCTCCCGGGCTTCGCCTTCCTCCGCATCTCGTTCCCTACGGCGCCCTCCTCCCGCCTCGCTCCGGGCTCACCCTCGCCCTTCGTCGAGTTGCCCAGTTCTGTCGGCGTGTCGAGGTCGAGCACGGTAGATCCGGGCAACTCGGCGCGCTGCAGCGCTTCTGAGCACCGGAACAGCGTGCAGCTCGGCGCGCGGCGGCAGGCCGCATCCGCTCCTCCACCAGCCGCGCAGTGCACCAGTCCGCCGGTTCCCGTCTACCGGCGCTCTGGGGCATGCAGGATGCAGCGATGCGCGAGTCCATCGCTGAGACGTTCCGACGCCCCGTCACCGTAGCCGCAGCCCTCGAGCGAGGTATCGGATACGAGCGGATGCGCCGCAGCGATCTCGACGCGCGGGTCTGGGGCGTCCGGTGCGCCGAGCCGCTCGAGCGACTCGACGCCCAGGCCCGAGCCGTCGTCGAGCGGATGCGTGAGGGCACCGTCGTCTCGCACGACACCGCTGCACTGCTCCACGACCTGCCGCTGCCGCCAGGAAGGGGATCGGATGCGATCCACCTCACCGTCGGCGACGGTCGCGCCCCGCACGCTCGCGGGCTGCGCGGGCATCGTGCGCCGCTCAGCCCGGATGACGTCGTCCTCTGCCACGGCCTCGCGATGACCAGCATCGAGCGCACCCTCATCGACCTCGCGGCAACGCTCGAGCTCGCCGATCTCGTGGCGGCGCTCGATGCGGCCGTTCGCCGCGATGGTTCGCTTGTGTCCCGACTGGTTCGACGGTGCCGCACGACCTGGCGAGGGGTGCGTGCTCTCCGTCGCGCCATCGAGCTCTGCGATCCCGAGTCGCGGTCGCCGCAGGAGTCGAGGCTCCGCGTGCTTCTCGTCGAGGCCGGATTGCCAGTGCCTGCAGTCAACGTCGACGTCCGAGACCGGCGGGGCCGGTTCATCGGCATCGCCGACTTCTACCTCCCCGACTTCAGGATCGTCATCGAGTACGAGAGCGAGTTCCACCGAACCGATCCGCGGCAGTGGCGCAAGGATCTGCGGCGGTTCTCGCGGTACACCGCGTCGGGCTACCTGCCGCTGCGTGCGACGATCGCCGACGTCGTGAACCCCGCGGCGCTCATCCGGGACATCCGAGAGATCATGGCGCACGCACCCGACTCGCGCTGAGCGCTCTGTGGTTGGTGCCTGGTGCTGCGGGCGCGACGTCACCGGCTCCTGATCGCACCCACCTGTGGAGCGGCTTCGCACGTCATCTCGTCTCCGAGATGCCCACAACTACGAGCGAGTGCACCGACAAGCCGACAGAAGTGGGCGACTCGGCGGAGGTGCAACGCGCCGAGGCGACTGCCTGAGGCACAATGCGCCGAGGCAACTCGGTAGAGGCTCGATGCGCCGGGCATCTCACTGAAGTCGCGATGGACCGGGGCGATTCGCCGACGACCGTTCGTCCTCCACGCTCGACGGTAGCTAGCCGCGCCCCACGAGCGGCCGCGGCGCCGAGTTGCCCGAAACAACGACCCAGCCGGTCGACACGCCGACAGAAGTGGGCAACTCGGTGACCGCCACCGGGGATGCGGCCGCGGTGCAGCCGCAGGCGCAGCGCCGGAGGCGCAGCGTCGCAACCGCAGCCGCCACAGCGCAGGCGCGCAGGCCGCGCTACCCCGCGGTGATGCGGTCCGCGACCAGGGGCCCGCGAGCGGCCGCTGTGTCGGCGATCGACCAGGCTCCCTCGAGCGACTCCAGGGCCCGCTCGAAGCGCTCGGCCTGCTCGGCGTGCAGCGTGAAGAGGGGCTGACCCTCGACGACGGCGTCGCCCGGCTTGGCGTGCAGCTCGATGCCGGCGGAGTGGATCACCGGGTCCTGCTTGCGGGCGCGGCCGGCGCCGAGGCGCCAGGCGGCGATGCCGAAGGGCAGCGCCTCCTGGGTCGCCAGCACGCCGGAGCGCGGGGCGGTCACGACGTGGGTCTCGGGCGCGACCGGCAGCGCGCCGTCCGGGTCGCCGCCCTGCGCCGCGATCATCGCGCGCCACGAGTCCATGGCCCGGCCGTTCGCGACGTGCCCCTCGACGTCGGCGTCGGGCAGGCCGGCCAGGGCGAGCATCTCACGGGCGAGCGCCACGGTCAGCTCGACGATGTCGGCGGGACCGCCGCCGGCGAGCACCTCCACCGACTCGCGCACCTCGAGGGCGTTGCCGATGGTCAGCCCCAGCGGCACGCTCATGTCGGTGAGCAGCGCGGTGGTGGCGACGCCCGCATCCGCTCCCAGCTGCACCATCGTCTCGGCGAGCCGACGCGAGACCGCCTGGTCCTTGATGAAGGCGCCCGAGCCGAACTTGACGTCGAGCACGAGGGCGCCGGTGCCCTCGGCGATCTTCTTGCTCATGATCGAGCTGGCGATCAGCGGGATGCACTCCACCGTGCCCGTGATGTCGCGCAGCGCGTAGAGCTTGCCGTCCGCGGGCGCGAGGCCGCTGCCGGCCGCGCAGACGACCGCGCCGACGTCGCGGAGGATCGCCTGCATCCGCTCGTTCGAGATCGAGGCCTGCCAGCCCGGGATCGACTCGAGCTTGTCGAGCGTGCCGCCCGTGTGGCCCAGCCCGCGACCGGAGAGCTGCGGCACCGCCACCCCGAACGACGCGACCAGCGGCGCGAGCGGCAGGGTGATCTTATCGCCGACGCCGCCCGTGGAGTGCTTGTCGGTCGTGACCTTGCCCAGGCCGTCGAAGTTCATCGTCTCGCCCGAGGCGATCATCGCCAGGGTGAGGTCCTTGATCTCGCGGCGCTCCATGCCGTTGAGGAAGATCGCCATCGCCATCGCGGCCATCTGCTCGTCGGCCACGTAACCGCGGGTGTAGGCGTCGATCAGCCAGTCGATCTGCGGGGTGCTGAGCTCGCCGTGGTCGCGCTTGGCGCGGATCAGATCGACGACGTCGAAGGGCTCGACGGCCATGGGTGCCTCCTGGGGTGGTGCGATCGGCTCAGGGTACGAGCCGACGGTGAACGGCGGACGAGCGGATGCGGGCCTCAGCCCGCCGCGTACTCCTCGAGCTGCCGGGGCCCGAAGGCGTCGGGCAGCACCTGCTCGATGGTCTTGATGCCGCTCACGGTGTCGAGCAGCATGCCCGGCGCGCTGAACTCGTTGAGCAGCTGCCGGCAGCGGCCGCAGGGCATGAGGACTCCGCCGTTGCCGTCGACGCAGGCGAAGGCGACGAGGCGCCCTCCCCCGGTCATCTGCAGGTCCGACACGAGCGAGCACTCGGCGCAGAGGCCGACCCCGTACGAGGCGTTCTCGACGTTGCAGCCGCTGACGACGCGTCCGTCTTCGGTCAGCGCCGCGGCGCCGACCGGGAACTTCGAGTACGGGGCGTAGGCGCGGCCCATCGCATCGCGCGCGGCGTCGCGGAGGGCGTCCCAGTCGATGTCGGTCATGCGATCAGCCCTTGATGTACGGCGTGCCCGCCGCGGCCGGCCCGCGCACCTTGCCGGCGAGACCGGCGACGGCGATGAGCGTGACGACGTAGGGCAGCATGAGCAGGAACTGGCTCGGCACGGGCGACCCCACGATGCCGAGCACCGAGGCGAGGTTGCGGGCGAAGCCGAACAGCAGCGCCGCGAGCGTGGCGAGGATGGGGTTCCAACGCCCGAAGATGAGGGCGGCGAGGGCGATGTAGCCCTGTCCCGCCGTCATCTCCTGGCTGAAGGCGCCGACGGAGCCGAGCGTGAAGAACGCACCGCCGAGTCCCGCGAGCGCGCCGCCGAGCGTGACGCCCATGAAGCGCGTGCGCGCCACGTTGATGCCGACCGTGTCGGCGGCCTGCGGGTGCTCGCCGACCGCGCGCAGGCGCAGGCCCCAGCGGGTGCGGAAGAGCGCGAAGGTCACGATGGCGACCGCGATGAACATGAGGTAGATGATGAGCGTCTGCTCGAACAGCAGCGGCCCCAGCAGCGGGATCTGCGCGAGCAGCGGGATCTCGATCTGCGGCAGTCGGCCCGGCGAGTTCGAGGCGCTGTCGAGCACGGCCGAGTGCAGGAAGCTCGTGAGCCCGACGACGAGCACGTTGAGCACGACGCCGACGATCACCTGGTCGACGATGTAGGTGATCGCGAAGACCGCCAGCACGAGCGAGACGAGCGCGCCGGCGACGGCCGCGGCGAGCAGGCCCGCGTAGAGGTTGCCCGTCAGCGAGGCGACCACGGCGGAGCTGAACGCACCGGCGAGCAGCTGCCCCTCGATGGCGATGTTGACCACGCCGACGCGCTCGCTGAGCACACCGCCGAGGGCGCCGAAGACCAGCGGCACGGCCAGCGCCAGCGACCCCTGCAGCAGCTGCGTCATCGGCAGCGTGCCGCCGGCGATCGCCCACGACAGGGTGGCGAACACGGCCAGCACGCCGAAGACCGCGAGCACCCACGCGCGCACGCGGCCGCCGCGGCGGACGAGCAGAGCGGATGCGGCGGCGATCGCCAGCAGCACGATGCCGAGCACCAGGGCGGTGCCGCGGCTCGGCAGCACGAAGTCGGGCACGGTGAAGAAGTCGCCGCTCGTGCTGATACGGAACGTCGAGTCGCCCTCGGAGCCGATGAGGCCGAACAGCACGATGACGATGAGGGCGATGACGCCCAGGACGATCGGGGTGCGGTACGCGCGGATCATGCCTTGGCGCCCTTCGAGCGGGAGAGGATGGCGGTCGCGCGGCTGCCCGGCGCCGGCAGGCGGAAGATCGCCCGCACGAGCGGCGGCGCCGCGAGGAACAGCACGATGAACGACTGCACCACGAGCACGATGTCGACGGGCACGCCCTCGCTGGCCTGCATGGTGCGGCTGCCGGCGCGCAGCGCGCCGAAGAGGATGCCCGCGGCGAGCACGCCGAACGGCTTGGAACGGCCGAGCAGCGCCACGGTGATCGCGTCGAAGCCGATGCTGCCGGCGATGCCGCCCGTGAGGGTCCGCTCGGTACCGAGGATCTGCGCCGAGCCGGCGATGCCCATCAGGCCGCCCGCGATGGCGAAGGTGACGACGTAGATGATCCCTACGTTGATGCCCGCGGTGCGCGCGGCGCTCGGGCTGAGGCCGACGGCGCGGATCTTGAAGCCCAGGTTCGACTTGGCGAAGAGCCACCAGATCGCGACGACGGCCAGCAGCATGACGACGAAGCCCCAGTGCAGGCGGCCGACCATGCTCGGGAACATGGCGTCGCCCGAGACGGGCGGGCTGATCGGGTTGACCGTGCCGGGCTGCTGCAGCACCGGGGTGGTGAGCAGGTAGTCGAAGAGCCGCAGCGCGATGTAGTTGAGCATGATCGTGAGGATGACCTCGTGCGCTCCGGTGCGCGCCTTCAGGATGCCCACGATGCCGGCCCAGACGGCCGCGCCGAGGATGCCCGCGACGAGCGCGACGATCACGTGCAGCACGGGGGGCAGGTCGACGGCGAAGCCGACCCAGCCGGCGGCCGCGGCGCCCGCCACGATCTGGCCGGTGCCGCCGATGTTGAAGAGGCCGGCGCGGAACGCCACCGCGACGCCGAGTCCGGCGGCGACGAGCGGCGTGGCGTAGACCAGGGTCTCGGAGATCGGGCCGAGCATCTCGCCCAGGCTGTCGCCGCGCGGGTTGAAGACCGCGCCGCGCAGCAGCGCTCCGTAGGCGCCGCCGACCGCGTCGAGGATGGCGCCGAGCATGTCGCCCGGGCGCGCGAAGAAGTAGCCGGCCGTCTCCTGCACGTCCTCGTCGCTGGCGGCGATGAGGATGCCTCCGATGACGAAGGAGAGCAGGATGGCGGCGATCGAGAGCACGACGCTGCCGGACATGATCTCGCGGACGACCGCGCCGGCCTTGCCGTCGCGGCGATCGCGCTCCTCGACGGGCGGGACGACCGGAGGGGTGACGGCGCTCACGCGACGACCCCCGCCATCAGGCTGCCGAGCCGCTCGCGGCTGGTGTCGGGTGCGACCACGTCGACGATCCTCCCCTGGTACATGACCGCGATGCGGTCGGCGAGCGCGACGACCTCGTCGAGCTCGGTCGAGACGATGAGCACGGGCACGCCGGCGTCGCGCGTGGCGACGATCTGCTCGTGCACGAACTGGATGGAGCCCACGTCGAGGCCGCGGGTGGGCTGCGACGCGATGAAGAGCTTGAGCGGGCGGGAGAGCTCGCGGGCGAGCACGACCTTCTGCTGGTTGCCGCCGGAGAGGCGCCCGACCTTGGTCTCGATGCCCTGCGAGCGCACGTCGTACTCGCGCGACTTCTGCTCGGCGAACTCGCGCACGGTGCCGAGCTTGAGCGAGAGTCCGCTCGCGAACGGCTCGCGGTCGCTGCGGTCGAGGATGAGGTTCTCGGCGATCGTGAACTCCTTGACGATGCCGTCGTGCGAGCGGTCCTCGGGCACGAAGCCGACGCCCGCATCCAGCACCTGCTTCACGGACCGGCCGATGAGCTCGCGTCCCTCGAGGCTGATCGAGCCCTCGAGACCGCCGAGCAGCCCGATGATCGCGTTCGCGAGCTCGGTCTGCCCGTTGCCCTGGACGCCGGCGATCGCGAGGATCTCGCCGCGGTGGATGTCGAGGTCGACGCCGTCGAGCGTGACGGTGCCCTGCTCGTTGCGGGCGCTGAGCCCGCGGATACTGAGGGCGACGTCGCCCGGGTTCGCCGGCTGCTTCTGCACGGTCAGCTCGACCGCGCGGCCGACCATGAGGGAGGCGAGCTCCTGCGAGCTCGCGGTCGGCTCGGCGCTGCCGACGACCTTGCCGCGACGGATGACCGTGATCACGTCGGCGACGGCGCGCACCTCGCGCAGCTTGTGCGAGATGAAGACGATGGAGGTGCCCTGCTCCTTGAGCTGGCGCATGATGCCGATCAGCTCGTCGGTCTCCTGCGGGGTCAGCACGGCGGTGGGCTCGTCGAAGACCAGCACCTTCGCGTCGCGGCTGAGCGCCTTGACGATCTCGACCCGCTGCTGCACGCCGACCGGGAGGTCCTCGATGCGCGCATCCGGGTCGAGGTCGAAGCCGAAGCGCGCCGAGATCTCGCGCACGCGAGCGCGTGCGGACTCGAGATCGAGCACTCCGGCGGCCTTCGTCGGCTCGTGGCCGAGCATCACGTTCTCCGCGACGGTGAACACCGGCACGAGCATGAAGTGCTGGTGCACCATGCCGATACCGGCTCGCATGGCGTCACCGGGGCCCGAGAAGTGCTGCTCGACGCCGTCGAGCAGGATTGAGCCCTCCTCGGCCCGGTACAGGCCGTAGAGCACGTTCATCAACGTGGACTTGCCGGCGCCGTTCTCGCCCAGGAGGGCATGGATCTGGCCGGGTTCGACGACGACGTCGATGGCGTCATTGGCGGTGAAGGCGCCGAAGCGCTTCGTGATCCCGCGGAGTTCGAGTTGCATCGTTTCCCATTACAGCATCGGGGTCGGGGCAAAAGCGACGGGGGAACGGCTCGCGCCGCTCCCCCGTCGTCGTGCTGGATCAGGCGGAGGGGGTGCCCTCGGTCGTGATCACCAGGTCACCGGACTCGATCTGCGCGCGCAGCTCGTCCAGCTCGGCGGCCAGCTCGTCGGAGACGGCGGAGGCCTGGTCGTGGAAGTCCGAGATCGTGACGCCCTCGTTCTCGAGCGTGCCGACGTAGGTGGTCGCGTCGAACTCGCCGGCCAGTGCCGCCTCGATCGTCTCGAACACGGTCAGCTGCAGGCTCTTCTCGACCGAGGTGAGCAGGAGCGACTTGTACTCGTCGTGGGTCGGGTTCGCGTACCAGTCGGTGTCGACGCCGATGACTCGCACGTCGTCCGATGCGAGCGCGGCGATGCCGGTGCCCTGGCCGACCGGGCCGGCGACCGGCATGATCACGTCGGCGCCCTGCGCGATGAGCTGCTCGGAGAGGGTCTGGCCCGCCGAGATGTCCTCGAAGTTGCCGACGAAGCTGTCGGTGCCGAGCACCTGCACGTCGGCGCCCTTGGCCTCGTTGTAAGCCTCGACGCCCTGGGCGTAGCCCTCCATGAAGATGGTGACCGACGGGAACGGGTTGCCGCCGAAGGTGCCGACGACGCCGGTCTCCGAGACGCCCGCGGCGAGGTAGCCGGCGAGGAAGGCGGCCTGCGCCGTGTCGTAGAGCACGGGCTTGACGTTGTCGAGCGCGAGGGGGGTGAAGTCGTCCTCGCTCAGGGCGGAGTCGATGATCGCGTAGTTGACGTCCTCGTTCTCACGAGCGGAGTCGCGCACGGCGTTCGCCAGCGCGAAGCCGACGCCGATGATGATGCCGCAGTCCTCGCCGACGAGGGCGTTGACGTTCGGCACGTACTCGTCCTCGCTGGTCGACTCGGTCTCGCGGATGGTCACACCCAGCTCGTCCTCGGCCTGCAGCAGGCCGGCGTAGGCGGACTCGTTGAACGAGCCGTCCTCGAAGCCGCCGAAGTCGGAGACCATGCAGGCGACGAAGTCGCTGTTGTCGGCGCCGTCGCCGCCACCGGTCGTCTCTTCGGGTGCGTCGGCGCAGCCTGCGAGCACGAGCGCCGAGGCGGCGCCGAACGCGGCGAGCGCGAGCGCGCGCTTACGGGTGGTGATGTTCACGTGGATTCCTCCTGAAGCAGGTGCCGGGCGCGATGTTCCCCCGCACGATCGAGGTCACATTACCCGCGGCGCAACACGGCGTAACGACGCCGACGGCAGTCGGTGCGAGACCGTTACGAAGTCGCGACCGGCGCGAAACGCGCCCGTAATACGACACTCGTCGCGTGCCCCGATCGGGTGGCTACAGGACGTCGTTTCGGCCCGAGAGCTTGAGCGCGTCGACGACGCCCTTGACCCGCTGAGCGTTCTGGCTCGTGGTCACCAGCAGCGCATCCGGAGTGTCCACGACGACGATGTCCTGCACGCCGATGAGCGAGATGACGCGGTCGCTGCCGGAGACGACCACGCCGCTGGACGCATCCGCCAGCACACGGGCGTTCTCACCGAGGATCGCGAGGCCGCCGGCGCGACCGCCGTTGTGCAGCTTGGCGATGGCGGCGAAGTCGCCGACGTCGTCCCAGTCGAAATCGCCCGGGATGACCGCCAGGCGACCGGCCGCGGCCGCCGGCTCGGCGACCGTGTAGTCGATGGCGATCTTCTCGAGGCCAGGCCAGATGCGGTCGACGGCGGGTCCACGGGTCGCCGGGTCGTCCCAAGCCTCGGCGAGCTCCTCGATGCCGGCCAGCAGCTTGGGCCGGCTGCGGCCGAGCTCCTCGAGCAGCACATCCGCTCGGGCGATGAACATGCCGGCGTTCCAGAGGTAGTCGCCGCTGGCGACGTAACCCTCGGCCGTCTCGAAGTCGGGCTTCTCGACGAAGCTGCGCACGGCGCGCACGTTGGGCGCACCATCGACGGGCAGCGCCTCGCCGGTGTGGATGTAGCCGAAGCCGATGGCGGGCTCGGTCGGGGTGATGCCGATCGTGGCGATGTAGCCGGCGTCCGCGGCGACGACCGCCTCGGCCACCGTGCGACGGAATCCGCGGGCGTCGTTGATGACGTGATCCGCGGCGAAGGAGCCGATGATCACGTCCGGCTGGCGGCGGCGCAGCACGGCGGCCGCGAGGCCGATCGCGGCCGTGGAGTCCTTGGGCTCGATCTCGAGCACGATGTTGTGGTCCTCGAGCTCGGGCAGCTGCTTCTCGACCGCGGCACGGTGCGAGCGACCCGTGACGACCATGATGCGCTGCTCGCCGCTGATCGGCGTGAGCCGGTCCCAGGTGGAGCGCAGCAGGGTGCTTCCGGAGCCGGTGAGGTCGTGCAGGAACTTCGGCGCGTCCGCCCGAGAGAGCGGCCAGAGCCGCGAGCCGATGCCGCCGGCCGGGATGATGCTGTAGAAGCGCGAGATCGGGTCCGGGTTCACCATGCGCGCCACTCTATCCAGGGGCCCGGGAACCGTGTTCACCACCTCTTCATCCGCCCCTCATCGCCGCGACGCCCGCCGCATCCGACCCGCTGCCTAACCTGCGAGGACAGGCCCGGATCGGAGATCAGGATCATGCGCGTCGCAGTCATCAGCGAGAGCTTCCTCCCCACCGTCAACGGCGTCACCGGCAGCGTGTGCAAGGTGCTCGAGCACCTGCGCGAGCGCGGCGATGAGGCCATCGTGATCGCCCCCGCGGCGGGCGCGCCGACCGAGTACGCGGGCTTCCCCGTGCACGAGGTGCCGGCGCTCGCCTACCGCCAGTTCCCGGTCGGGCTGCCGAGCCCGATCGTGCAGCGCATCCTGAGCGACTTCCAGCCCGACGTGCTGCACGCCGCCTCCCCCTTCCTGCTCGGCGCGCACGGCATCTGGGCCGCGAACCGGCTCGGCGTGCCGAGCGTCGCCGTGTTCCAGACGGATGTGCCGGGCTACGCCCGCAGGAACGGCATGAAGGCCGCGGTCAAGCTCGCCTGGCGCATCGTGCGCTGGGTGCACGAGGGCGCCGAGCTCACCCTCGTGCCGTCGAGCGCCTCGCAGGCCGATCTCGAGCGGGCCGGGATCCAGCGGCTCGCCCGCTGGGGGCGCGGCGTGGACCTCGACCGCTACCACCCGCGCGGCAGGGAGACGGACGCGGCGCGAGCCCTGCGCGCACGCCTCGCCCCGAACGGCGAGCTCGTGGTCGGCTACGTCGGGCGCGTGGCTCCCGAGAAGCAGCTCGAGCGGCTGGCAAAGCTGCGCGGGGTCAAGGGCATCCGCATCGCCATCGTCGGCGACGGTCCCGCGATGCCGGTCGTGCAGCACGCGCTGCGCGGCCTGCCGGTCAGCTTCCTCGGCATGCTCCGCGGCGAGGAGCTCGCCGCCGCGTACGGCGCGATGGACGTCTTCGTGCACACCGGCGACGAGGAGACCTTCGGGCAGACCATCCAGGAGGCGCACGCCGCGGGACTGCCGGTGGTCGCACCGCGGGCCGGCGGACCCATCGACCTCGTGCATCCGGCCGTCGACGGCTTCCTCTTCGAGCCGGGCGACCTCGGCCAGCTGCGCGACGCCGTGCAGGTGCTCGCCCGCCAGCCCGAACTGCGCGCGCGGATGGGCGAGGCCGGCCGCCGCGCCGTGCTCGGCAGGTCGTGGCAGGCGATCGGCGAGGAGCTGGTCGGCCACTACGAGACGGCGATGCGCTCGCGGGCGCTGAGCCCGGGTTCTCCCCTGGCCCGGCAAGCGCTTACCGCGCAGCGCGACCGGCAGCTCGCGGACTGATCCGACTAAGGGGGGCCTTAGGGGCGAGCCGACGCCTGCCGGGTTAGGCTGATGCAGCCCCTGCCGGGGCATCAGCGCAGTGCCGCGAGAGCGCGGCACGCATCCGCAAGGAGGTCGCTCGTGACAGTGGAGTCAGGTGGAGCCGTGAAGGCCCCGCCCATCGAGACCCCGAAGCGCGGGCTCCGAGCGCCCGCAGGAACGCTCTACCGGGGCACCGAGGGCATGTGGTCCTGGGTGCTGCACCGCATCACCGGCACGGCCATCTACTTCTTCCTGCTCGTGCACGTGCTCGACACCGCGCTCATCCGCGTCTCCCCCGAGGCCTACAACGCCGTCATCGGCGCGTACCAGACCGAGATCATGGGCCTCGGCGAGGTCGCCCTGGTCGGCGCGATCGGCTTCCACGCGCTCAACGGGCTGCGCATCATCCTCATCGACTTCTGGGGATGGGCCACGCAGCACCACCGGCTGCTGTTCTGGATCGTGATCGGCCTCTGGGTCGTGCTCATGATCGGCTTCACGCCGCGCCACCTGATCAACGTCTTCAGCCACTAGAAGGGGCACCGCGATGACTGCAATCCCCGCACCGCGCTCCGGCGGCGGCCGAGGCGGACGACGCACCAACTGGGAGAAGTGGGGCTGGATCTACATGCGCGCCAGCGGCGTGCTGCTGGTCGTGCTGATCTTCGGCCACCTCTTCGTCAACCTCGTGGTCGGCGAGGGCATCAGCCAGATCAACTTCGGCTTCGTCGCCGGCAAGCTCGCGAACCCGTTCTGGCAGTGGTGGGACGTGGCCATGCTCTGGCTCGCCCTCATCCACGGCGCCAACGGCATGCGCACCCTCGTGAACGACTACGTGAGCCGCCCGAAGGTGCGCGCCGCGCTGAAGGTCGCCCTCGTCGGCTCGACCGCGGCGCTGATCCTGCTCGGCACCCTCGTCGTCTTCACCTTCGACCCCTGCCTCGGCGCCGACGAGTTCCCGGACCTCGTCCTGTCGATCTGCAACGCCTGAACCCCCAAGCAAGGATGAGCGTGACCACGACTGCCCCGATCGAGTCCACCGTCATCGACGGCGTGCACTACCACCAGTACGACATCGTCATCGTGGGCGCGGGAGGCGCCGGGATGCGGGCGGCCATCGAGGCCGGCCCGAAGGCGCGCACCGCCGTGATCTCGAAGCTCTACCCGACGCGCTCGCACACGGGCGCCGCGCAGGGCGGCATGGCCGCAGCCCTCGCGAACGTCGAGGAGGACAGCTGGGAGTGGCACACCTTCGACACGGTCAAGGGCGGCGACTACCTCGTCGACCAGGACGCGGCGGAGATCCTCGCCAAGGAGGCCATCGACGCGGTCATCGACCTCGAGAACATGGGCCTGCCGTTCAACCGCACGCCCGACGGCAAGATCGACCAGCGCCGCTTCGGCGGGCACACCGCCGACCACGGCAAGACCCCGGTGCGCCGGGCCTGCTACGCGGCGGACCGCACGGGCCACATGATCCTGCAGACGCTCTACCAGAACTGCGTCAAGCACGGCATCGAGTTCTTCAACGAGTTCTACGTGCTCGACCTCATCATGAGCGAGGTCGACGGCGTCAAGCAGCAGTCGGGCGTCGTCGCCTACGAGCTGCGCACCGGTGAGATCCACGTCTTCCACTCGAAGGCCACGATCTTCGCCACCGGCGGCTTCGGCAAGATCTACAAGACCACCTCGAACGCGCACACGCTCACGGGCGACGGCGTCGGCATCATCTGGCGCAAGAAGCTGCCGCTCGAGGACATGGAGTTCTTCCAGTTCCACCCGACCGGTCTCGCCGGCCTGGGCATCCTGCTCACCGAGGGCGCCCGCGGCGAGGGAGCGATCCTGCGCAACGCCAGCGGCGAGCGCTTCATGGAGCGTTACGCACCCACCATCAAGGACCTCGCGCCGCGCGACATCGTGGCCCGCTGCATGGTGCAGGAGGTGCTCGACGGCCGCGGCGCCGGCCCGAACAAGGACTACGTCTACCTCGACTGCACCCACCTGGGCGCCGAGGTGCTCGAGACCAAGCTGCCCGACATCACCGAGTTCGCCCGCACCTACCTCGGCGTCGACCCGGTCGTCGAGCCGGTGCCGGTCTTCCCGACCGCGCACTACGCGATGGGCGGCATCCCGACCAACGTCAAGGCCGAGGTGCTGGCCGACAACACCACGGTCGTGCCCGGCCTCTACGCCGCCGGCGAGTGCGCCTGCGTGAGCGTGCACGGCTCCAACCGCCTCGGCACCAACTCGCTGCTCGACATCAACGTCTTCGGCAAGCGCAGCGGCAACAACGCCGCCGAGTACGTGAAGACGGCCGAGTTCGTGCCGCTGCCCGCGGACCCGGCTGCGGAGGTGCGCGAGATGCTGGAGAGCATCCGCACCTCCACCGGCACGGAGCGCATCGCGCAGATCCGCAAGGAGCTGCAGGAGTCGATGGACCGCTGCGCGCAGGTGTTCCGCACCGAGGAGAGCCTCGAGGAGGTCACCGGCATCATCCACGGGCTGCGCGACCGCTACCGCAACGTCGCCGTGCACGACAAGGGACGCCGCTTCAACACCGACCTGCTCGAGGCCGTGGAGCTCGGCTTCCTGCTCGACCTCGCCGAGGTGCTCGTCTTCAGCGCCAAGAACCGCAAGGAGAGCCGCGGCGGTCACATGCGCGACGACTATCCGAAGCGCGACGACGAGAACTACCTGCAGCACACGATGGCCTACCTCACCGGCGACCCGCACTCGTCGACGGCGGCGGACCACATCCGCCTCGACTGGAAGCCCGTCGTGATCACCAACTACCAGCCCATGGAGAGGAAGTACTGATGTCCCTCACCCAGGAGGCACCGGCCGCCGGCAACGATGTCGAGGAGGCCCTCAAGCCCTTCACCGTCACCGTGATCATCCGTCGTTTCGACCCCGAGACGATGGAGGAGCCGATCTGGCAGGACTTCGACGTCCAGATGTTCCCGACCGACCGCGTGCTCGACGCGCTGCACCAGATCAAGTGGGAGCAGGACGGCACGCTCGCGTTCCGCCGCTCCTGCGCGCACGGCATCTGCGGCTCGGACGCGATGCGCATCAACGGCCGCAACCGGCTCGCGTGCAAGACCCTGATCAAGGATCTCGACATCTCGCAGCCGATCTACGTCGAGGCGATCAAGGGCCTGCCGCTCGAGAAGGACCTCATCGTCGACATGGAGCCCTTCTTCGAGAGCTTCCGCGAGGTGCAGCCGTTCCTCATGGCGTCCAAGCCCGCCGAGAAGGGCAAGGAGCGCGTGCAGTCCGTCGCGGAGCGCGCGCGCTTCGACGACACCACCAAGTGCATCCTCTGCGCCGCGTGCACCTCGTCGTGCCCGGTGTTCTGGACCGACGGCCAGTACTTCGGCCCGGCGGCGATCGTCAACGCGCACCGCTTCATCTTCGACTCGCGCGACGACCAGGCCGAGGTGCGCCTCGACATCCTCAACGACCAGGAGGGCGTCTGGCGCTGCCGCACGACCTTCAACTGCACCGAGGCGTGCCCCCGCGGCATCCAGGTGACCAAGGCCATCGCCGAGGTCAAGCAGGCGGTGCTGCGCGGGCGCGCGTAGCCGCACCTCGAAGAAGGGCCGGTGCCGGTGGCGCCGGCCCTTCGTCGTGCCGTGACCCCGCTCACGCCGAGTTGCCCATTTCTGTCGGCGTGTCGAGCGGCGGACCCGGAGAACCGGGCGACTCGGCGCGAACTCGACGGCCGCGCATCAGCGCACGGCAGACTGAGCGGATGCGCGCCATCACCATCAGCCGGCCCGGCGGTCCCGAGGTCCTCACCGTCTCCGAGGTCGACGAGCCGGAGCCCGGCCCCCACGACGTCGTCATCGATGTCGCCGCCGCGGGCGTGAACCGGGCCGACGTCGCCCAGCGCGAGGGCGCCTATCCCCCGCCGGCGGGCGCACCCGTCTGGCCCGGCTTGGAGGTGTCGGGCACGATCGTCGCGCTCGGCGCATCCGTCACCGGTTGGAAGGTCGGCGACTACGTCGTCGCACTGCTCAGCGGGGGCGGCTACGCCGACCGGGTCGCCGTCGACGAGGGGCTCGTGCTGCCGCTGCCGAAGGGGCTCGACCTCGCGCTCGCCGCGGGGTTGCCCGAGGCGCTGGCGACGGCATGGTCGAACCTCGTACTGGAGGCCGGTCTGAGCGCCGGCGACACCCTGCTGGTGCACGGCGGCACGAGCGGAGTCGGCTCGATCGCGATCCAGCTGGGCGTCGCGCTCGGCGCCACCGTCTACGCGACCGCCGGCACGTCCGAGAAGGTCGCCGTCTGCGCGGAGCTCGGCGCCGCACGAGGCATCGACTACCGCAGCGAGGACTTCGTCGAGGTCGTCCGAGAGGCAACGGACGGACGCGGCGTGGACGTCGTGCTCGACATGGTCGGCGGCGACTACCTCGCGCGCGACGTCGAGGCCCTCGCCAGCGGCGGCCGCATCATGCTCATCGCGACGCAGCAGGGGCGTGAGGCGACCATCGACGCCGGCGCGCTCATGGCGAAGCGGGCGCGCATCCACGGCACGACATTGCGGGCGCGACCGCTCGACGAGCGACGCGCGATCATGACCGCCGTGCGCGAGCACGCCTGGCCGCTCGTCGCGCGAGGCGACGTGCGCGTGTTCCTCGACAGCGCGTATCCGCTCGACTTCGCGGCGACCGCGCACCGCCGCATGGAGTCGGGCGAGCACATCGGAAAGATCGTGCTCGCGGTGCGCTGAGCGGCCTCGCGGCCGCGGCGGAGCCGCGCACGAACGGAGGGCCGGTGCGCGATGCGCACCGGCCCTCCGTCGTGAGGTCGCTCAGGCCGAGGCGGCGGCCTCGCGGGCGCCGGCGGCGGTCGTCGCGGCGAGCGCCGCGGCGGCCTTGGCCTGCGCCTGCTCGTAGGTGACACCGGCCAGCTCGGCGCGCACGTCGGCGAGCGCCGCGGGCGTCATCGAGAGCGTGGTGGCGCCGAGGCCGACGAGCACGACGGCGAGCTGCGGGTCGGCCGCGGCCTCGCCGCAGATGCCCACGCCCTTGCCGACGGCCGCGCCGGCGTCGCCGAGCATCTTGACGAGGCGCAGCACCGCGGGGTGCCACGGGTCCTGATAGCTCGCGACCGAGCCGAGCATCCGGTCGGCGGCCAGCGTGTACTGGGTGAGGTCGTTCGTGCCGATCGACACGAAGTCGGCGGTGGCGAGCACCTGGTCGGCGAGCACCGCGAGCGAGGGCACCTCGGCCATGACGCCGACGGTGTTCAGGCCCAGCTCCTTGCCGAGGGCGACGAAGTACTCGGTCTCCTCGGCGTCGGCGACCATCGGGGCCATGACCCAGAGGTCGGCCTCGGTCGCGTCCTGGGCGCCCTTGAGCGCGAGGAGCTGGTCGCGCAGGATCTGCTCGCTGGCGCGGAGCGCGCGCAGGCCGCGCAGGCCGAGGGCCGGGTTCTCCTCGTGGGCGTCATTGAGGAAGCTCAGCGGCTTGTCGGCGCCGGCGTCGAGGGCGCGCACGACGACCTTCCTGCCGGGGAACGCCTCGAGCAGCTTCGTGTAGCTGGCCTGCTGGCTCTCGACGCTCGGCGCGGTCTTCGCGTCGAGGAAGAGGAACTCGGTGCGGAACAGGCCCACACCCTCCGCCCCCAGCGCGACGGCCTCGGGGGCGTCGTCGGGCGAACCGACGTTGGCGAGCAGCGGCACCTTGCGCCCGTCGGCGAGGGCGCCGTCGGTGATGGGGGCGGCGGCCTGCGCCTTGCGCTCCGCGATGCGGCGCTCCGCATCCGCTACCTCGTCGGCCGAGGGGTCGACCGTGACGACGCCGGTGGCCGCATCCGCGACGACGACGGTGCCGTCCGCGAGGTCGAGGGCACCGGTGACCCCGACGATCGCGGGGATCGACTTCGAGCGGGCGAGGATCGCCGTGTGCGAGGTGGGGCCGCCGTCGCGCGTGATGAGCGCGAGCACCTTCTCGAGGTCGAGCAGCGCCGTGTCGGCGGGGGCCAGGTCGGGGGCGACCAGGATGAACGGGGTGTCGCTCTCGGGCACGCCGGGCGCCGCGACGCCGCGCAGGCGGGCGATGATGCGCTGGGCGACGTCGCCGAGGTCGGTGGCTCGCTCGGCCATGTAGCCGCCCATGCCGATGAGCAGGTCGGCGAAGGCCGCGAACGCCTCGTGCACCGCGCGCTCGCCGGTGCGTCCGCCGTCGATGCGACCGTTGACGTCGTCGATCAGCGTGGGGTCCTGGGCCATGAGGGCCTGGGCGTCGAGCACGTCCTTCGCCGCGCCGCCGGCCTTGGCACCGCGCTCGGTCAGGTCGGCGGCGACCCAGGCGAGGGCCTCGGCGACGCGGGTCTTCTCGGCGGGGGCGTCCCCGTCGAAACGGGTCTCCTCCGGCTCGGGAAGGGGTTCGGGCATACGAAGAACGGGGCCGACCGCGACTGCGCGACCGACACCCACACCGGTGAGTGACATGACCGCGATTCTAAGCGACCCGGTCGGACGCGCCCGCATCCGTGGGAGAGCGTGCAGCGGAGCACCGGCGACCGCGTCGGCGATGCGGGAGCTGCTACGCCGCAGGAGCGGCGGCGCAGCCATGAACACGCGGAGCGCGAGCGACCGCGCTCGGTCGCGCGGGAGCACTGCGCCGCAGGGGCGGCGGCGCAGCGATAAAGACTGGGCGGGCGCTCCCAGGGGACGGCCCGCCGCATCCGCTCGGCCAGACTGGTCGCTGCGACACGGAGGAGGACCGTCGATGCCGGCAGGACTGCAGCAGCTCATCAAGCGCGTCATGGCGCTGTTCCCGGTTCGGGTGGTGATGCTGTTCTCGCAGAAGAACGGGCCGCTCCTGGCCAACGGCCTGAGCTTCACGGCGCTGTTCTCGGTGTTCGCGGCGCTGTTCGTGGGGTTCTCGATCTTCGGGTCGGTACTGCAGGGCAACGAGGACCTGCAAGAGGAGCTGAGCCGGTTCCTCGTCTCGCTGCTGCCCGGGTTGTTCGGGCCGGGAGGGCTCAGTACCGACGATCTGCTCGAGCTCAACGGCGACATATTCGCCGGCGGTGGGCCTTTCCCGATCATCGCGGGTGTCATCGCGGCCCTGCTCGCGATCAATACCGCGCTCAACTGGTTCGGGTCCTTCCGCATCGCCTCACGCTCGCTCGCCGGACTCGAGGCGCCCGTCGTCAACATCGCGCTGCTCAAGGCGCGAGACCTGCTGGTCGTGCTCGGGTTCGGCGTCGCGCTGCTGATCTCCTTCGGGCTGCTCTTCGTGAGCAACGGATTCTTCGTGCTGATCTTCGGCGAGGACTCGTTCCTCGCGGGCACGGCGTCGCAGATCATCACCCTCGCCGTGATGCTGGCCTTCGACACCGCCATCGTCTGGGCGCTGTTCCGCATCGTCTCGGGCTTCCGGGCGCACTGGACCAACTTCTTCGCGGGCGCGCTGCTCGGCGCGATCGGCCTCGAGGCCCTCAAGTTCCTCGGCACCGCGCTGCTCGGCGGCGCGTCGAACAACCCGCTCATCGCGACCTTCGCGATCCCCGTCGGCCTGCTCATCTTCTTCAACCTGGTGTGCCAGCTGCTGCTCGTCGGCGCGTCCTGGGTGGCGGTCGGCATAGGCGACGACGAGGAGCGCAAGCGCCGAGCGGATGCGCACCAGAAGGCCGCCCCGAAGCTGCGGCGCGGCGGTGCGGTGCGCTGGAACGGCGGCCCCGCATCCGCTCCTCGCCCCAACCGGCCCGCCCTGCGCTCGTCGGCGCCTCGGACGGAACCGGCCCCCGCGGAACCTCAGAGCTTCTGGGCGCGGCTGCGCGCGCGCTTCTCGCGCTGACCGGGACCGTGTCGGCGGCCCTCACTAGACTCGCTGCATGAGCAAGCCCCTGCGCATCGCCTCCGTCAACGTGAACGGCGTGCGCGCCGCCTTCCGCAACGGCATGGGCCCGTGGCTCGACGCGAGCGGCGTCGACATCCTGGCGCTGCAGGAGGTGCGCGCCGCGACCGACGACCTCACCGGCCTGCTCGGCCCGGAGTGGTCGGTGCTGCACGACGCCGCCACGGCCAAGGGCCGCGCGGGCGTCGCGCTCGCGAGCCGCCGTCCGGCCACGATCCACCGCGTCGAGCTCGGCCCGGAGGAGTTCGACAGCGCGGGCCGCTGGCTCGAGGCCGACTTCGAGGTCGACGGCGGTGCGCTGGTGACCGTGGTGAGCACCTATGTGCACTCGGGCGAGGTCGACACCCCCAAGCAGGTCGAGAAGTGGAAGTTCCTCGACGCGATGACCGAGCGCCTGCCGAAGCTGCGGGCGCACAACCCCCTGGCCGTCGTCGTGGGCGACCTCAACGTGGGCCACCGGGAGCTCGACATCAAGAACTGGCGCGGCAACCGCAAGAAGGCGGGCTTCCTCGCCGAGGAGCGCGCGTACTTCGACGCCTTCTTCGCCGAGGAGGGCGCCGCCGCGCCGACCGTCGACGGCAGCGAGCGCACCGGTCTTGGCTGGGTCGACGTCGGCCGCCGCCACGCCGGCGAGGTCGAGGGCCCGTACACCTGGTGGAGCAACCGCGGGCAGGCCTTCGACAACGACACCGGCTGGCGCATCGACTACCACGTGGCGACCCCCGAGCTGGCCGCGAAGGTCGTGGACTACCGCGTGGACCGCGCCGCGAGCTACGCCGAGCGATGGTCCGACCACGCTCCCGTCGTCGTCGACTACCAGCTGTGACCCATCGCGGTCGAGCGCAACAACTTCGCAAGGAACGCACCTCATGAACGCCCGTCCCGTCATCCTCTCCGGCATGCAGCCCTCCTCGGGCTCGCTGCACCTCGGCAACTACCTCGGCGCCCTCGGCAACTGGGTGCGCATGCAGCAGGACTACGACGCCTACTTCTTCGTCGTCGACCTGCACGCCATCACCGTGCCGCAGGACCCGGAGGCGCTGCGCGCCGCGACCCGCGCCACCGCAGCGCAGTACATCGCCGCGGGCATCGACCCGGCGAAGTCGACGCTCTTCGTGCAGTCGCACGTGCCGGCGCACGCCGAGCTCGCCTGGGTGCTCAATACGCTCACCGGCTTCGGCGAGGCCGCGCGCATGACCCAGTTCAAGGACAAGTCGGCCAAGCAGGGCACCGACGCCGCCTCCGTGGGGCTCTTCACCTACCCGGTGCTCATGGCCGCCGACATCCTGCTCTACCGGGCGAACGCGGTGCCGGTCGGCGACGACCAGCGCCAGCACCTCGAGCTGACCCGCGACCTCGCGACGCGCTTCAACAGCCGTTTCGGCGAGACCTTCGTGGTGCCCGAGGCCTTCATCGGCAAGGAGGGGGCCCGCATCTACGACCTGCAGAACCCCACCGCCAAGATGTCGAAGTCGGCGGAGTCGGATGCGGGCTTGATCCGCGTCATGGACGAGGCGAACATCACCAAGAAGAAGATCATGCGGGCCGTGACGGATGCGGATGGCGAGATCCGCTTCGACCGCGAGGCGAAGCCCGGCATCGCGAACCTGCTCACGATCTTCGCTGCGCTGAGCGAGCGCACGACCGACTCGCTCGTCGAGGAGTTCGCGGGCGGCGGCTACGGCGACCTCAAGAAGGCGCTCGTGGAGGTCGTGACCGACCGGCTCGGCGCGATCCGCAGTCGCACGCTCGAGCTGCTCGACGACCCGGCCGAGCTCGACCGCACCCTCGGCGCCGCCGCCGACCGCGCCAACGAGCGGGCCGAGGCCACCCTCGCCGAGGTCTACGACCGGATCGGCCTCCTGCGACGGCGCTGAGCATGGAACCCGTCGACCTGCGCTCCGAGCGGCTGCTGCTCGACCAGCCGCGCCCCGAGGACGCGTCACTGATCGTCGAGGAACTGCGCGAGCCCGAGATCGAGCATGTGCTCACCACGCCCTGGCCGTACGAGCGGCACCACGCCGAGGGCTTCATCGAGCACGTCGTGCCGCAGGGCTGGGAATCCGAGCGCGAGTTCACCTGGGCGCTGCGGGCCACCGGCATCGACGGCCCTGCAGGCTTCGCGGGCATGATCGGGCTGCGCACCGAGCGGCCGGACCTCGGCTACTGGACCGTGCGCGCGCACCGCGGGCGCGGGCTCACCGCCGAGGCCGTGCGGCTCGTCGCCGACTGGTGGTTCCTGCGCGACGAGCGGCCGCTCGCGTGGGAGTGCGTCGTCGGCAACGCGGGCTCGGTCGGCGTCGCCCGCGCCGTCGGGTTCCGGTACACCGGCGAGCGGCCGGCGACGGCGGCGTACCGCGACGGATCGCATCCGCTCTCCTGGCACGGCGTGCTGGACCTCGGCCCTCGTCGACGGCACGGGGGCTGGCCGGCGTGACGCCGCGCGATCCGGCAGGATGCCGCGCAGCATCGGGCGACGGTGCGGGGTGGCAGGACACCGCGATCGGGCGGCGCGCTGACGTCACGGACGGCAACGCGGGCCGCGCCGGCGCACTGCGGGCGTAGGATCGCAGCACGTTACGTGCTCCGGGGTCGGTGGGAATCCGAACCGGCGGTACAGTCCGCGACCCGCGGAGGGCTTCGGCCCGAGGCGGTTGAGCCGGTGGAACTCCGGCACCGACGGTGATCAGGCCCCCGGGCCTGTAGTCCGGATGGGAGGCGCACGAACGGATCGGACCGCCGGCGACGGCGCCTCCGCATCCGTTCCGCGGCATCAGCGCGCTCGTGCACCCGCACGATCGCGCAAGCACACCCCGGACCACTCCCCCTTCAGGAGTCGGGCCGCCCGCCCGCCTCCGCGAGCGAGAGCAGGTCCATCCGAATGTTCACCGGCATCATCGAAGAGCGCGGCGAGGTCGTGCGCTGGGAGCCCAGCGGCGACGCGGCGCGGATCACCGTCCGCGGCCCGATCGCCGTCAGCGACGCGGCGCACGGCGACTCCATCGCCGTCAACGGCGTCTGCCTGACCGTCATCGACCAGGGCGACGAGTGGTTCACCGCCGACGTCATGGCCGAGTCCATCCAGCGGTCCACCATCGGCGCCGTGCGCGCCGGCCAGCGGGTCAACCTCGAGCGCGCCGCCCGCGTCGGCGACCGCCTCGGCGGCCACATCGTGCAGGGTCACGTCGACGGCACCGCCGAGCTGCTGTCGATCGAGCCGGGCGAGGCCTGGCGCGTGCTGCGCTTCAGCCTGCCCGCCGAGCACGCCCACCTCGTGGCGCAGAAGGGCTCGATCACCCTCGACGGCGTCTCGCTCACGGTCAGCGGCGTCGGCGACGACTGGCTCGAGGTCTCGCTGATCCCCGAGACGCTCGTCGCCACGAGCCTGGGCGATCTGCTGGTCGGCGACCGGGTGAACCTCGAGACCGATGTGCTCGCGCGCCAGGTCGAGCGGCTCGTCGCCGTGCGCGGCATCGAGGCGCTCAGCGCGGTCGGGGCGGTGCGCTGATGGCGCTCGCCACGATCGCCGAGGCCGTGACCGCGCTCGCGGCCGGCCGCCCCGTCATCGTCGTCGACGACGAGCACCGCGAGAACGAGGGCGATGTGGTGCTCGCCGCCGAGCTCGCGACCGCCGAGACCATCGCCTGGACGGTGCGCAACACCTCCGGCTTCCTCTGCGCGCCGCTCGCGGCGGAGCTCGCCGACGCGCTCGAGCTGCCGCCCATGGTCGCCGTGAACCAGGACCCGCGCGGCACCGCGTACACCGTGACGGTCGACGCCGCCGCGGGGGTGAGCACGGGCATCAGCGCGGCCGACCGGGCGCGCACGCTGCGGGTGCTCGCGGATCCCGCGTCCGCTCCCACCGATCTGCTCCGACCCGGGCACATCGTGCCCCTGCGCGGGCGGCCCGGCGGCGTGCTCGAGCGCGCCGGGCACACCGAGGCGGCGCTCGATCTGCTCGCCCTCGCAGGTCTGAGGCCCGCGGCTGTGATCGGCGAGATCGTCGGTGAGGACGGTGCGATGGCCCGGCTCCCCGAGCTGCTCGCGCTCGGCGAGCGCGAGGGCGTGCCCGTGGTGACGATCGCCGATCTCGTCGCGCTGCGTCGCGGCTCGGGGGTCGCGGCGTGAGCGGCGGTGGCGGCCCGGCGGTGGAGGGCTTCGACGGCACCGGGTTGACGATCGCGATCGTGGCCGGGCGCTGGCATGACACGATCGCTGCGGGCCTGCTCGCCGGTGCGCGTCGGGTGCTCGACGCCTCCGGCGCGACGGTGCTCGAGCACCGCGTGCCCGGCGCCTTCGAGCTGCCCCTCGGTGCGCAGGCGGCCTTCGGAGCCGGGGCGGATGCGGTGGTCGCGCTCGGCGTGATCATCCGCGGCGGCACCCCGCACTTCGAGTACGTCTCGGATGCGGCCACCAGCGGCCTCACCCGCGTCGCCCTCGACGCCGGCCGCCCGGTCGGCTTCGGGCTGCTGACCGTCGACGACGAGCAGCAGGGGCTCGACCGCGCCGGGCTGCCCGGCTCGCTCGAGGACAAGGGGGCCGAGGCGGCCGGCGCGGTGCTCGAGACCGCGCTGCTGCTGCGGTCGATCCGCTGAGCGCAGGGGTGCCGGGGCGCAACCGCCTCGGCACCCTCTAGCACAGCGGAGTGCACGATCTCCTCCGAGAACGCGTACAATCGGCAGGTCGTCACAAGCGACCCCTCTTCCACCGCACCCCCTCCGCGATGCCGCGACCCCGGTGCTCCTCCTGTCGGTGCGGTTCAGCATTCGACTCCCCTGGAGCATCTCTCGTGTCCTCTGCACCTGCGCCCGCGGCCTCCTCGGCCCCGGCGCCCGCCAACCCTCGTGGCCGCGTCATCTTCGCGAGCCTCATCGGCACCTCGATCGAGTTCTACGACTTCTACGTCTACGCGACCGCCGCCGTGCTCGTCTTCCCCGCGCTGTTCTTCCCCAACGCCGACCCGACGACGGCGCTCCTGTCGTCCTTCGCGGCGTTCGGCGCCGCCTTCGTCGCGCGCCCCCTCGGCTCGATCGTCTTCGGCCACTTCGGCGACCGCATCGGCCGCAAGGGCACCCTCGTCGCCTCGCTGCTGACGATGGGCGTCGCGACCGTCATCATCGGCGCCCTCCCGACCGCGCTCACGCCGGGCTGGGAGTTCCTCGCCCCCGCGCTGCTCACGCTGATGCGCTTCTGCCAGGGCCTCGGCCTCGGCGGCGAATGGGGCGGCGCAGCACTGCTCGCCACCGAGAACGCCCCCGAGGGCAAGCGCGCCATCTACGGCACCTTCCCGCAGCTGGGTGCGCCCATCGGCTTCATCCTCGCCAACGGCGTCTTCCTGCTGCTGTCGTTCAACCTCACGCCGGAGGCGTTCAGCGCCTGGGGCTGGCGCGTGCCGTTCCTCGCGAGCGCGATCCTCGTCATCGTCGGCCTCTACGTGCGCTTCAAGCTCATCGAGACGCCCGCCTTCACGAAGGTCGTCGAGCGCGGCGAGGTGGCGAAGCTCCCCCTCGTGACCGTCGTCAAGACCGCCTGGCGCCCGCTCATCCTGGGCACGTTCATCATGCTGGCGACCTACGTGCTCTTCTACCTGATGACCACGTACACGCTCACCTACGGCACCAAGCCCACGGCCGAGCAGGCGGCTGCGACCGCTGAGGAGGCGGGCACCGCGTTCGACGCGCTCACCTACACCGCGGGCCTCGGCTACGTGCGCACCGACTTCCTCATCATGCTCATCGGCGGCGTCGTGTTCTTCGGCATCTTCACGCTCGTCTCCGGGCCGATGGCCGAGCGCTTCGGACGCCGCAAGCACCTCATCTGGGTCACGGTGGGCATCATCGTGTTCGGCGCGCTCTTCGTGCCGCTCTTCGGCGGCGGCTTCGCCGGCGTCATGGGCCTGCTCATCATCGGCTTCTCGCTCATGGGCCTCACCTTCGGCCCCATGGCATCGGTGCTGCCCGAGCTGTTCTCGACCAACGTGCGCTACACCGGCTCGTCGATCAGCTACAACGTCTCGAGCATCCTCGGTGCCGCGGTGGCGCCGTTCATCGCGGTCGCGCTGTGGGAGGCCGCCGACGGCAGCCCCGTGCTGGTCGGCGTCTACCTCTCGTCGATGGCGGTGCTCACCCTCATCGCGCTGCTGCTCTCGAAGGAGACGAAGGACGTCGTCTACGAGGACTGACCTTCGCAGCGTCCAGCGGATGCCCGTCCTGCCTCGGCAGGGCGGGCATCCGTCGTCCGCGGGCCGGGTCGCCGACGGAGCGAGCGGATGCGCGGTGCCGGCGGCCCGCATCCGCTCGGCCCGCTCCCGGCGAGGCCGGCGATATCCTGGAGGGTGGCGCACGGCACCCCGTCGCCGGCAGCATCCCGATGAGAAGGCCATGACCGCAGAGACCACGCGCGCCGCCCGACGATCCCCCTTCGCCCGCAAGGCCGAGACCGGCCCGCGCGCCACCATCGGGCAGCTGCTGCCGTACCTCTTCGAGAAGCGCGGCCTGCTGACCGTCGTGATCGTGCTCAGCGTGCTCGGCGCCGCCGCGAGCCTGGCCCAACCGCTGCTGGTCAGCCAGGTGATCACGCAGGTGCAGGACGGCGCGATGCTCGGGCCGCTGGTCTGGCTGCTCGTAGCGCTCGTCGTCGTGGCCGGCCTGCTCACGGCCTTCCAGCACTACCTGCTGCAGCGGATGGGCGAGGGCGTCGTGCTCTCCAGCCGCCGCCGCCTCGTGGGTCGCATGCTGCGACTGCCGATCGCGGAGTTCGATGCGCGCCGCACCGGCGACCTCGTGTCGCGGGTCGGCGCCGATACGACCATGCTGCGCGCCGTGCTCACCCAGGGCCTCGTCGAGGCCGTCGGCGGCACGCTCACCTTCGTCGGCGCGCTCATCGGCATGGCGATCCTCGACCCCGTGCTGCTCGGGCTCACGCTGCTCGTCGTGTTCACGGCCATCGGGCTCGTGCTCGGCCTCTCGGGCCGCATCCGCCGGGCCAGCGCCGAGGCGCAGGCCAAGGTCGGCGACCTCGCCGCGGCCGTCGAGCGCGCGGTCAGCGCGATCCGCACGGTGCGCGCGGCCAACGCGACCGAGCGCGAGGCCGAGGGCATCGACCGCGACGCGGTCGGTGCCTACCGGGCCGGGCTCAAGGTGGCCCGGGTGTCGGCGCTCATCATGCCGGTCGCGAGCATCGCGATGCAGGTCGCCTTCCTCACCGTCATCGGCGTCGGCGGCTTCCGCGTGGCGAGCGGCGCGATCGAGATCTCGTCGCTCGTGGCGTTCATCCTCTTCCTCTTCATGATGATCATGCCGCTGGGTCAGGCCATCGGCGCCGTCTCGGCCGTCAACCAGGCGCTCGGCGCGCTCGGCCGCATCCAGGAGATCATCGACCTGCCCGGCGAGCAGGAGGGCGACGCGGCCCTGGCCGGTGGCGCCGTCGACCCGATCGACACCGAGGACGCGGTGCGCTTCGAGGAGGTGCGCTTCGCCTACCCGGAGGCGGTGGTCGCCGCTGCGACCGGCGACGACGAAGTGCCCGAGCCGGCGGACCGCGAGGTGCTGCGCGGCGTGAGCTTCGGCGCGGTCAAGGGCCAGCGCACCGCGCTCGTCGGCCCGTCCGGCGCCGGCAAGAGCACGATCCTCGCGCTCATCGAGCGCTTCTACGACCCGACTGCCGGCGTCGTGCGCCTCGACGGCGTCGACCTGCGCTCGCTCGATCGCGAGCGGCTGCGCTCGCTCATCGGCTACGTCGAGCAGGACGCGCCCGTGCTCGCCGGCTCCCTGCGCGACAACCTGCTGCTCGGCTCCCCGGAGGCCAGCGACGCGGACTGCATCCGCGTGCTGCACGAGGTGAACCTCGGCGGCGTGCTCGAGCGCGACTCCGCGGGCCTCGACGCGGCGGTCGGCGAGGACGGCGTGATGCTCTCCGGCGGCGAGCGGCAGCGCCTCGCGATCGCGCGCGCCCTGCTGGCGGCCCCGCCCATCCTGCTGCTCGACGAGTCGACCTCGTCGCTCGACGGCCGCAACGAGCAGGCCATGCGCGAGGCGCTCGACGCCGTCGCCGAGCACCGCACGCTCATCGTCATCGCTCACCGGCTCTCGACCGTGGTCGACAGCGACCGCATCGTCGTGCTCGAGCAGGGCCGCGTCATCGGCGTCGGCACCCACTCGGAGCTCGTGCAGTCGACGCCGCTCTACCGCGATCTGGCGAAGCACCAGCTGCTGGTGTGATCGTGGCGGAGCTTGAAGCTTCAAGCTCCGTCATAGGAACGACCGGCAGACTGTCCCGGTCTCCCAGCCCGCTCTCCGTGAGGAACCCCATGTCGCGCCGCGCCAAGATCCTGCTCGCCATCCTCGGCGGCCTCGCCGTGCTCGGCGTCATCGCCGCCTTCGTCGTGCCCCGCATCTACGCCTCCGTCATGGAGGACTCCGCTGCCGAGGCGCCGAGCGTCTCGCTCGAGCCGGAGGCCAGCACGGTCGAGGACGCGAGCGACCTCAGCGGCACCTGGGCCGTCGGCGAGGGCTCCTACGCCGGCTACCGCCTCGACGAGGTGCTCAACGGCACCGACGTGACCGTGACCGGACGCACGGAGCAGGTGACCGGCGAGCTCACGATCGACGGCCTGACCCTCAGCGCCGCGACGATCACCGTCGACATGGCGAGCATCGAGACCGACAACGGCAGCCGCGACGAGTACTTCCGCAACAACGCGCTCGAGACCTACCAGTACCCGGAGGCGACGTTCGTGCTGACCGAGGCCGTCGAGGCCGCAGGCGCCCCGGTCGCCGGCGAGCCCCAGACCCTGTCGGTCACCGGCGAGCTCACCGTGCACGGCGTCACGCAGACCGTCACCGCCGAGCTCGAGGCCGGCCTCTCCGGCGACGGCGGCCAGATCGCCGGCTCGATCCCGATCACCTTCGAGGACTTCGGCGTCACCGCCCCGGACCTTGGCTTCGTCTCGGTCGAGCCCACCGGCTTCATCGAGTTCCTGCTGGTCGTCGATCCGGCCTGAGCCGAGCGCGCACCGATCCTCTCAACCCGCCATCGCCCAGATCGCGACCGCGCTCGCGGCCGCCACGTTGAGCGAGTCGATGCCGTGGCGCATCGGGATGCGCACGACCGTGTCGCAGGCCTCGAGCGACGCCGCGCTCAGCCCGTGGCCCTCCGAGCCGAGCACCAGGGCGACGCGCTCGGGGCGCTCGGCGGCGAAGGCGCGCAGGTCGACCGAGTCGTCGCTCAGCGCGAGCGCCGCGAGGTGGAAGCCGTCGAGCTGCTCCGTCGGCAGCGCGTCGATGCGCGTCCACGGCACCTGCAGCACCGTGCCCATGCTCACCCGGATCGCGCGGCGGTAGAAGGGGTCGGCGGTGCCCGGGGCGATGAGCACCGCATCCGCTCCGATGCCGGAGACCGACCGGAAGATCGCGCCCACGTTCGTCGGGTCGGCCACGCCGTCGAGCACCACGACCGTGCGCGCGTCGCGCAGCAGCGCGCGCGGCTCGGGCAGCGGCGGCCGGTCCATCGACGCCACGATGCCGCGGTGCAGGCTGTAGCCGGTCAGCTGCGCGAGCAGCGCGTCCTCGCCGACGAGCACCGGCACGCTCTCGTCGCCGCCGAGCGCCTCGAGCGCGGAGGCCTCCTGCCCGGGCAGCGCGAGCACGGCGCGGGCGCGATGCCCGGCGCGCACCGCGCGGGCCAGGACGATCGCCGACTCCGCGAGGTAGAGCCCGTGCCCGCGCGTGTAGCGCAGGGCGACGTCGTTGGCGTGGGTGAAGTCGGCGAGCAGCGGATGCGCGAGGTCGTCGACCGGGACGATCGGCATTGGTCAGGCGGTCGGCCCGCTCGGCGCGGGGGACTGCTCCGCGGCGCCCGAGGCCTGCGAATCCCCACCGCCGGACGACGCCGGCTCCTCCTGCGAGTCCACGATCTCGGCCCCCGCCGCCGCGAGCTCCTCGAGCGCCGCGGCGCTCGACGCGGGCGCGACCCCGGCGACCAGGTCGCGGAGCACCCGCACGCGGCGGCCGACGCGCAGGGCGTCCCGGGCCGAGGCGAGCACGCAGTAGTCGGTGGCGATGCCCACGACGTCGACGTCGCGCGCACCCCAGGCGTCGAGCAGCTCCGCCACGGTCTCGCCGCGCTCGGTGACGCCCTCGAAGAGCGAGTACGCGGGCTCGCCCATGCCCTTGCGCACGTGGGTGCCGATCGACGCGGTGCTCAGCGCCTGGTGGTACTCCGCGCCCTCGGTGCCGGCAACGCAGTGCACCGGCCAGGTGCCCGCGAAGTCGGGGGCCGCATCCGTCGCGAAGTGACCGCCGTTGTCGCCCTCGGCGTCGTGCCAGTCGCGCGAGGCGACCACGTGCTCGTAGCGGTCGGGGTGCTCGGCGAGCAGCGCGCTGATGCCCGCGGCGACGGCGGCGCCGCCGTCGACCCCGAGCGCGCCGCCCTCGGTGAAGTCGTTCTGCACGTCGACGATGAACAGCACGCGGCCCATGACGCTCCTAGTTGTTGGAGAGGTTGTCGCCGCAGCGGTAGACGGCCGCGGTCAGCGCGTCGATGGCGACGTTGCGGCTCGCGTCGTCGCCGCCGACCGAGAAGAAGGCGAAGGCGAGGTTCGAGCCGTCGGTCGCCGAGATGTGGCCGGCGAGCGCGCGGACCGGCTCGATCCATCCGCTCTTCGCACGCACCGAGCCCCGCGCATCCGCCGCCTCGCCGGTGAAGCGGTCGGAGGGCATGTTGCCGCCGGCAGTGGGCATGGCGTCGTAGACGATGCCGAGGTTCTGCTCGCGCTGGAACATCTTCGCCATCAGCTGCGTCACGTAGCTCGTGGGCACGCCGTTCTGCCGACTGAGCCCCGAGCCGTCATCGACCTTGAGCGCGCTCGTGTCGACGCCGTAGCCCCGCAGCGCGTTCGGGATCGCCGTCTGCAGGCTCGACCAGCTGCCGTCGAGACCCTGCGCGATCGCGACCTGGCGCGCCAGGGCGTCGGAGACCACGTTGTCGGAGGGGCTCATCAGCTGGGTGATGAGCGTGCCGGTGCTCTGCGAGGAGACCTCCGCGAGCACGGCTGCGCCGTCGGGCGCCTCGCCCAGCGACACGCTGCCGACCTGGATGCCCTGCGCCGCGAGCGCCTGCTGGAAGAACTCGCCGGCCTGGCCGACGGGATCGAGGGTGCGCTCGCTGACGAGCGCCTGCGGGTTGGCGCGGCCGCCGTCGACCATGAGCGCGGTGCTCGGGGTCGCGTAGCCCCGGGTCGCGAGCCCATAGGCCGCCTCGTCCGTGCGGTCCCAGTTCGGGTTCCAGCCGCCGGCGGCATCCCAGAGGGTCGCGTCGAGGATGAGCTCGGTGATCGGCTGGTCGGCGGGCACGCTCGCGCGCACCTGCGCGGCGAGATCGGAGAGCTTGGGCGCGTTGCGGAAGGCGTAGGGCTGCTGCCCCTCGGGCAGCCGGGAGAGCGTCGGGTCGCCGCCGCCCACGAGCACGATCGCGCCGGGCGTCGCGCCCTGCACGACGCGGGTCTGGAAGCTGTGATCGGGCCCGAACTGCGCGAGCACGGCGGAGGCCATGAGCAGCTTCATGACGCTGCCGGTGGGCTGGGCGGAGCCGGCGTCGCGATCGAGCAGCGCCTCGCCGGTGTCGACGTTCACGACCGAGCCGTAGAGGGTCTGGATCGCGTCCGCCGACGTGTAGTCGGCGACCGAGCAGGTGCGCAGCCGCGATGCGGTCGCGATGGACTCGGGCACGGCGCGCGGCAGCTCCTCCTCGGGCTCGGCGGAGGTCGCCGTCGGGCTGGGGGCCGGGGCCGCCGCAGGGGTCTCGCGGGCACCGCCGACCGCGGAGCCGGCCAGCACGGCACCGGAGCCGAGCAGCACGAAGCCGACCGACAGCGCGGCCGCGAGCCAGGCCGCGGGGTGCTTGCGGATCAGCGCGACGATGCCGCCGCGCGCGGCGGGCTCGGCGGCGCCGGTCTCGCGCGACGCGCGCCGCGCCGACGCGGAGGGGTCGGGGCGGCCGGGCTCATCGGGCTGGTCGATCACCCGGCCATGCTACCGGCCCCGCTCCGAGGGGTAGCGGAGCCCGATCCGCTCGCGGATGCGGTCGAGCAGGCGCATGATCGCCACGCTCTCCGAGGGCGGCAGCACCTCGGACTCGACGCCCTCGCGCACCAGGCGCTCGAGCTCGAGCGCCTGGAAGCGGTAGCCGCGCTCGACGCGCTGCTCGAAGACCTCGACGACGCTGCCGCTCGAGTCGTAGACCGTGAAGCCGGTGGGCGCGTAGAAGGCGCCGTCGATCTCGACGTAGCCGTCGGTGCCGACGACGGAGGCGCGGGTCGACCCCTTCGTGTCGAGCGCGGCCTGCAGCAGCGCCTGGCGCCCGTCCGCATAGCCGAGCACGATCGCGGTCTGCCGGTCGACGCCCGTCTCCGTGAACGCCGCGTGCGCGAGCACCGTCTCGGGTTCGCCGAGCACCGACCAGGCGAAGGAGACCGGGTACACGCCGAGGTCGAGCAGCGCTCCCCCGCCCAGCGCCGGATCCTGCAGCCGGTGGCCCGGGTCCTGCGGCAGCCGCTGCGCGTGGTCGGCGATGACCGTGCGCACCTCGCCGAGCAGACCGCTCTCGAGGATCTCGCGCAGTCGCACCATGTGCGGCAGCCAGCGGGTCCACATGGCCTCGAGCACGACTAGGCCGCGCTCCGCGGCCAGCGCCGTGACGCGCTCCGCCTCGTCGCCGTTCAGTGTGAACGGCTTCTCCACGAGCACGTGCTTGCCGGCCCGGAGGGCGAGCTCGGCGTGCTCCGCGTGGAAGGGATGCGGGGAGGCGACGTACACGACGTCGACCTCCGCATCCGCCACCAGGTCCTCGTAGGAGCCGTGAGCGGTCGGCACCCCGTGCCGATCGGCGAAGGCTGCCGCCGCGTTGTGGCGACGCGAGCCGACCGCGGCCAGGCGGAGTCCGCTCTCGCGCAGATCGTCGGCGAACACTCCGGCGATGTGGCCGGTGCCGAGGATCCCCCAGCCGAGTCCGTCGGTCATGGTGTCCCTCCCGGCGGCGTCCGTCGCCATCCGCGAGAGACCCTAACAGCCTCCCCAACGAGCGGATGCGCGCGTGAAGCCGTAGCCCTCGTTCGGCAGGCCGCCGTGGGTCATCGCGAAGGTGATGCAGACGCCGGCGACCGACTTGCCGGGCTGGTACAGCGAGGCGCGGTGCGCGGAGGAGTCCCACCACTTCTGCGCCATCGTGGCACCGGAGTTGCCCGAGCCGCCGGCCAGGTTGCCGTCGCAGCCGCGATCCGGCACCGACTGCGAGTAGGCGTTGTTGATGGTGCCCTGGTGACCCCAGGTGTTGACCGGGTTGGCGTCCGGGTCCTCGGCCATCCAGACGAGGCGATCCTCCATGCAGGAGCTGTAACGGAAGTTGGAGTAGGGCACCGGCTCGAGGCAGTTCGCCACGCGGATGGCGTTGTACGCCGCCGCGAAGCTCGCCAGGTCGTCGCTCGTGGTCCGGCCGATGCCGCTGCCGGTGGAGCCGCCCGGGCCGCCGCCCGCGCCGCCGCCGATCGCGGAGGGGCAGGCCGGAGCAGCCGGAGCCGCCTGCTGCACCGGAGCGGCCGCGGCCTGGGTTCCGCCGCTGGAGGAGGACGCACCGGACGAGGAGCCGCCGGATGATCCGGAGCCGCTGCGCGCAGTACCGCTGCTCGATGCTGCGCCGCTCGATCCGCCACCGCCGGCGGCGACGGCCTGCTCGACCTGCGGCTCGGGAGTCGGCTCCGGCTTGGGCGCGGTGGTCACCTGCGCGAGGTGCTCGCTGTCCTGCTGGAGGCGCTCGCGCTCCGCGGCCTCGTAGGCCTCGGTCTGCTGCTCATCCGCGGAGACGCCACCCGAGGCGCTCGACGGCTCGGCGGCGTCCTCGGCCTGCGCGGGCGCGTTCTGCGCCACGGCGGCCGCAGCTGCGGAGCCCGTTTCGTTCTTGATGAGGTCGGTCGCCCCGGAGCCCATCGCGAACGTCACGACGAGCGCCATCAGCAGACCCGAACCCAGCATCGATACCCGACGATGCATAGCAATCTCCGTTCCTGGAGTACCACCAGGCGCGATCCATCGCGCCCCGCTCCCCTACCCGAAAGGGGAACGAGGAAACCGTACGACCGGGTCGAGCGAGGTTCCAAGCCGAGCGGCCCAAAACCCCTCGCACTGGGGGCGGTCGGCCCCTAACGCCTGAATGCCAGGTGTCAACACCGAGCGCGGATCAGAACCCCTCGCCGATGCGCTGCAGGCGCTCGATGCGCTGCGGGATCGGCGGATGCGTGCTGAAGAGCCGGTCCATGATGCCCGGCTTCATCGGGTCGGAGATGTAGAGGTGCGCCATCGTCGCGTTCTGCCGCCGCAGCGGACGGCCGTGCTGCTGCAGCTTGTCGAGGGCGCGGGCGAGTCCGTCCGGGTACCGGGTGATCTCCGCGCCGGTGGCGTCGGCCAGGTATTCGCGCTGGCGCGAGACGGCGGCCTGCACGACCGCGGCCACGAGCGGCGCCACGATAGCCGCAACAAGGCCGAAGACGATCAGCAGGATGCCGTTGCTGTTGTTGTTCGAGCGCCCGCCGCCGAAGAACGACAGGCGCAGGAAGAAGTCGGCGATGAGGCCGACCGCGACGACGAGACCGAAGACGATGAGCGAGACGCGGATGTCGTAGTTGCGCACGTGGCCCAGCTCGTGCGCCATGACGCCCTCGAGCTCCGCGTCGTCCATGATGTCGAGCAGTCCGGTGGTCGCCGCGACGACGGCC
>Ga0265798_10001081_pt1 | contig 43257 bp, 32 predicted proteins | sample P3T30metagenome_FD_192430 | JGI IMG/M metagenome (GOLD analysis project Ga0265798, IMG submission 192430) | Plant litter microbial communities from East Loma Ridge, Irvine, California - P3 T30 | ecosystem: Environmental > Terrestrial > Plant litter > Unclassified | place: USA: California... | reverse complement strand
TATCCCACGCATAAGTTCAGGAATCTTCTTTCCTCCAAAAATAAGTAAGATTACCACTCCAATTAAAATGATCTCTATAGCCGACATATGTAATTTTTAAACAATATACGTTAAAATAAAAAGAAAGCGTTTTCTAAATGCAATTAAGTTAATCTATACCGGAAGAACCTTTAAGGTTCTGTTTTTGATTTGGGGTAATTTACCATGACGAATATATTCATCAAAACCCCGCAATTGTTTAATCGATTTTATCGCTTCGTAGCCCTCATAATTTGTTCTTATTTTATTGAGTAACAGCGTATCCGTTTTAAACATATCACCTTCAGTGAGCAATCCTTTACTGATGAATAATTTAATAAGTTCGGCCATTTTCCCGTTAGCATATAAATGCACGGGAAGCATAAATACTTCATTGATTAGTTTTTCAAATGCCTCATTGATCCAGGTGGCTTCAAGATCCTGATTAACGGCGATTTTACCATCGCTCAACACCACAGCATTCAGGAATTGTTTAGCCCGTTGCCTCGAAATTACCCCACCATGAATCCCGTCTCGTAAGGTATAATCCAAACGATCTGCACAAAGGAATGGCATTGGCTGCTCCAAAATACTGAAAGTACCATAGAGGATCTCATCTACGCTGAAACCATATTTCATTAACACATCAGGAATTTGTGAGTTATAGATGATTTCTGCAAAAACCTTCTCATGATAATCTTCCTCCACATGATCAAATACATAATCGCCCACATGCGAGAACGCGGTGTGCGAAACATCATGTAATAAACCTGCGATCTGCTCCAGAACTGTGCCACCTAACTTTTTAATCAGCATGGCAACGCCTATCATATGTTCTAAACGCGAATGGCAGATATCTGGATTAACTAAAAAAATTGCGCCACTCTGGTGAACGCCTGCTAAACGTTTCAAGGCATCCGTTTCCAGAAGCGCTGCAAACACTTTCGGAAATTCCGTTTTTCCATATAAAAAATCGTCGAGCTGAATCATAAAATTAAGTTTTAAAAGAAGTTTACAATTATACTAATATTCTTAGCTAAAAGCTAAAAATAGATTTCCACAAAAGCAGACCATTAACTAAATTAATTAGCTAAAAACTAACTTTCAAATATTTTGAAAGCATTTATTACAAATTAATGATTGACAATTATGGCTCTCCAAAAACAAGGGAATCATTAAAACGTTATAATTGTAAATAAACACGAATTATGGCAACTGCTCAGCAAATTAGACAAGCATACATTGACTATGTTTTAACCAATAATGAAAAGCCGAAAACGGTATATAGTTTCGTGAAAAAACTAAAAATTACGGAGGCCGACTTTTATCAGTTTCATGCTTCTTTCGAAAGTATAGAAAAAGCGATTTGGTTTGAGCTCACTTTCGATACCATTACTAAAATTAAGGAACAGGAAGTTTGGCTTCAATATACTTCCCGCGAAAAAATGCTTTCTTTCTTTTATAGTTACCTGGAAAATTTAAAGAACCAGCGCAGTTTTGTCATCTATAGTTTAAAGAATAATAGTGGAAAGTTTTCTACACCGGACGTGCTTTCCGGCGTTAAACCAATTTTCGAAAATTTTGCACAAGAAATTATCGATGATGGTTTAGAAACAGGTGAACTGGCAGAACGAAAGTTTTTAACCAAACGTTATAAAGATGCACTTTGGATTCAATTTGCATTCATTGTAAACTTCTGGATTAATGATAACAGTGATGGCTTCGAAAAAAGTGATGAGGCGATAGAAAAAGGTATTAATGTAACGTTTGATCTTTTCCAGCATTCGCCCATTGATAACCTGATTGATTATGGAAAGTTCTTATCAAGAAATGGAAAGTTTAAAGAGAAAATGGGGTTTTAATCATTGATGAAGACACAACAGAGTATTCCAACAACAAAAGTAGAGCGGTCAGCTAAATTTGTAAAAACAGGGTTTCAGATCGGCGGAAATTATATTAAGCATTATTCTAAGAAATTGTTCAATCCCGGTATGGATCGCGATCAGTTAAACGAGGATAATGCAACAGATATTTATAAATCATTAAGTGAACTTAAAGGCAGTGCGTTAAAAATTGCGCAGATGTTGAGCATGGATAAAAATATCCTGCCAAAATCTTACGTAGATAAGTTTACGCAATCGCAATACAATGCACCTCCCCTTTCCGGGCCACTCATTGTACGTACATTTACCAAGAATTTTGGTAAAACGCCAGAACAGATTTACGATACCTTCAATCTTTCATCCAGTAATGCGGCATCTATCGGACAGGTGCATCAGGCTACGCTGAACGGTAAAAAGCTCGCGGTAAAAATCCAATATCCAGGTGTAGGAGATAGTATTTCATCAGATTTAAAACTGGTGAAACCTTTCGCGTTTCGTTTGCTGGGTATGTCAGAACGCGAACTTAACATCTATATCAAAGAGGTTGAAGAACGTTTACTGGAAGAAACGGATTATGAATTAGAAGTAAGAAGGTCGATCCAGTTTTCTGAAGACTGTAAAAACCTGGATCATGTGGTTTTCCCAAAATACTATCCGGAACTATCTGGAAAGCGCATTATCACCATGGATTGGCTGGATGGGTTACACTTAAAAGAATTTTTAAAAACCAATCCAAGTCAGGAGTTAAGAAATAAAATTGGCCAGGCACTATGGGATTTTTATAATTTCCAGCAACATGAATTAAGGGCTGTTCATGCCGATCCACATCCGGGAAACTTTATGATTACGCCGAACGAAGATTTAGGCGTGATAGATTTTGGCTGTATTAAAGAGCTACCAAACGATTTCTATTATCCGTTTTTCTCCCTAATCTCTACGGATGTGATTAACGATAAGGCAAAAACGATTGATGCTTTCAGAAAGCTTGATATGATTCACCATGATGATACTGATGATCAGGTGGAATTTTATTATAAGGCTTATAAGGAAATGATTAGTCTCTTTGCTAAACCCTATATCAGCAAGGTTTTTGACTTTAGCAAAACTGAATTTTTCGAGCAACTATATATTTATGGCGAGAAGATTTCAAAAATGCCTGAATTTAAGCAAGCCAGGGGTGTTAAACATTTTATTTATGTAAACCGTACTAATTTTGGCTTATATCAGATTTTGCATGAACTTAAGGCGATGGTAAATACAGATACCTATGAACCAACTTTAAACAGGTAATCAGCTGTTTTTCTTTACCACTTCTATCATGTGATCGATATCAAATGGTTTCTCAATATAATCATCTGCCTTGCACTCTTCGGCTTGCTGAGGCAATTTATTGGATGTAGAAGTCAGTACTGCAGATACATCTTCGGTTTCAGGATCAGATTTTAATTCCTTAATTACTTCTGATCCTCTCTTTTCACCTTTAATGTGATCATCCACAATCACTACGTCTGGCTCAATCTCATCTATCCGGTCTACAGGATCAGTTGTTAATGATGCCGTAACATCAAACCCCTCTTCCTCCAATACCTGGTCCATTATTTCAAGGATTTCTTTATTGTCCTGCACAAGCACAACCTTTTTCTTCATATAAATATTGAGAATATTATGGCTTAAAGATAAGAAAAAGAATAATTCATCAGGCAATTTCGAGAGATTTTACATTGCGTCAAAAAAAGTTTTCTGATTTCGTCTTCAATTAAGGCCTGTTGGTCGAGAATTTCTCCTATGTGGTATAAAAGTACAGAAGTGCCTGCAACGTTTTTGATGTAGCTGCGTCTTATCTACAAAACAAAAACAAAATACCCTAAACGATTAAATAACAATTAATTAACATTTAATTATTAAATAAAGACATTATGAAAACTTCCATCAAAACCCTAATTGCAACTTCATTAACAGCAATCGTTTTATCTGTAGCTGTAAGTTCAACCACTGTTTCTGCATCAACAGTTACGCCGCTATCCATCTCAGCAGTTAAAGGCTTCAAAAAAATATCCATCGGTGGGAATGTTGAAGTTACTTTGATCCAAAGACCTGCAACAGGCGTGGCCTACACAGATGATAATGCAGGCACGGCCAAAATTATACAGGAGGGTGATATGCTCCGCGTAACCTCTACAAGCGAAACAACTGCCAAAGTAATCATTTATCTAGACAATATTTATAGAATTCAGGCAAACGGAAATGCAGTAGTTAAAACCGAAGGAAAATTGAATTCTCAATATCTTCAAATATTCTTAAAAGGAAATGCACATGCAGAGATTAATACAACTACAGAAGGTTTATACACCGTGATTGAAGATCAGGCTGACTTAAAATTAAGTGGCTCTACCGACAACCATACTTTGGTAATGGGCAAAGAGCAAAAATTAACCATGGATAAATTTGCAGCCTTAAAAACAAATATGAGTGCTGTTGAAATCAAAGCGGTAGAAAAAGAAATCGCATCAAATAACTAATCATTAAAACACACAAATGAATAAGGCTTTCTGATGATCAGAAGGCCTATCGTTTTTAAGCCATTTTGAAACTTCAGGATTTCTTCAGAATCAAAAGCTATCTTGCGTAAACTAATCAATATAAATGATCAACATACGTAAGAGCAGGTATTCCATCCTGTTTGGATTTATCGCCTATTTCCTGTTATTTTCCTTCATCATTCGTACCATTCTTCTTATTGCCTCGGCGCAACATACAGATTTTAGCGCCTTTGAAATTCTAAAATGTTATTCGGTAGGTCTCTTTTTTGATTTAGGAACAGCTTTGATCATCACTTCATTTTACGCGCTGTATCTACTCATCATTCCCAATTGGCTATACCAGAAAAGATGGAACCAGGGTTTGACCATTGGAGCCTTCCTCCTCTTTGTACTCCTTACGCTATTTTCATTCTTTGCCGAAATTACCTTCTGGCAGGAGTTCGAAAGCAGATTCAATTTCATTGCCGTAGATTACCTCATTTATACTTACGAGGTAATTCACAACATTAATGAGTCTTATCCCCTTCCCTATCTTATTTCCGGCATTTTACTCCTCTCATTTGCGATAACATATATCTTTTACAGGCTTAAAATATTCAAATTAAACTTTAAAGACGAAACACTTCCTAAAAACCGCTTAATCATATCCTGCGCTTTAATCATTGCAGCAATTTCATTTTCTTTCTTTATTAAAAACAGCAGTGCAGAGCATGGCAATAATCGGTATGTGAATGAACTGAGTAAAGCCGGCATTTACTCTTTCTTTGCTGCATTTAAAAATAATGAACTCAACTATCATGAGTTTTATAAGCTAATTGATACCAAAAAAGCATTTGCAATCGTTAGAAATCAACTCCGTCAGAAAGGTGTATCGTTTAAAAACGGTTCAACAATTTTACGCGATATAAAGGGTAACCAATCCAGCTACCAGCCTAATGTGATTCTGATTACGGTAGAAAGTTTAAGTGCAGAATTTCTGGCACATTATGGGAATACCGAACACCTTACACCACGACTGGATTCTATTGCCGACCATAGCATTTTTTTTAGTAATATGTATGCAACAGGTACAAGAACCGTTCGCGGAATGGAAGCTTTGAGTTTATCTATTCCGCCTACGCCGGGCAGCAGCATTGTAAGGCGCACAGATAATGAAAATCTATTTACAACCGGCCATGTTTTTAAAGCAAAAGGTTATACAAATACTTTCTTTTATGGTGGTGATGGTTATTTTGACAACATGAACCACTTTTTTGGTACGAATGGTTACAATATTGTAGACAGAGGCCGCAAACTTCTCAACGAAAGCTACAATGGAAGCAGAACCTTAATTGCAGATCAGCAGGTAACTTTTGAAAATGCATGGGGCATTTGCGATGAGGATATTTTTAAGGCTGCATTAAAGGATGCTGATGAAAAATACAAGCAGCACCAACGCTTTAACGATTTTATAATGACCACCTCGAATCACCGGCCTTATTCCTTTCCGGCAAATAAGATCCAACTTCCATCGGGAACGAGGACAGGTGCGGTAAGGTATACCGATTATGCCATCGGAAAATTTGTAGATAAACTAAAAGCTAAGCCTTATTATGCAAATACCGTTGTTATTATTGTGGCAGACCATTGCGCCAGCAGCGCCGGAAAGAATGAAATTGATATTTCGAAGTATCAGATTCCCTGCATGATTTTAAATTTAAGAAATCAGCCAAAGATGAATATCGCTAAAATGACTTCACAGATTGATCTTTTTCCCACACTATGGTCGTTATTAGGCTGGAACTATAGCAGTGAATTTTACGGACAAAATGTACTGGATAATACCTATAAACCACGGGTATTTTTGGGCACTTATCAAAAGCTTGCCTACCTCAAAGGAGATAGTTTACTGTTGTTGAGTCCGCATAAAAAGGTGGATACCTACTTATACAATAAAGCTAAAAACGAGCAGAAACCATTTAGGCTTCCAAAACGATTAATAGACGAAGGCATAGCCAATTATCAGACTGCGTTTGATTTATTTAAAGACGGAAAGTTAAGGCTTTAATAAAATGATCAACCTCGTAGGTCTGAATGCCTGCGAGGTTGATCAGAAGCAATTAGTTTTGCATCATGGAAGCAATTTCTTTCTCTATTGATTCGAGTTCTTTCGGCTTCAGTTTCTTCGCAGTTTCCTTTTTATTCTCGGTATACTTTACCCCTACACGCAAGGCTTTTAATCCGGAAACACCTTGCAGTTCATCTAACTCAAGCTGTTCCAAATCATCATTAAAATAGCCCTGAACCTGCATGTATTTTACATATTCCAGGTATTCCTTTGCCTCATCCGGATTAAAATAAACCATGGCCACCTTATGTGGCTGTGTTAGCCGCTCATTTTTACCCTTAACCAGAACTTTATCAATTCGTTTTTTCACCACTTCGTAACGGATGTTATACGCACCTTCCACATCGAACCTTCTTTCATCATTTCTGAAACTGATGTCGATGGCGTTTGAGTGAATAAAAATCAGCTGTGTGGTTTCTAAAGGCCGGGGCATTTCACCAATTAATCCTTTAGATAACCTGGCAATTTCTACCATAGAAGTTAATTGCCACAGGCGAATATTTTTCAGATACAGTAAATCAAATGGTTTTTCCGGCGAAATGGCCTGACCAATATAAATATCATACTCTACCCCGTCAGTTCTGAATTTAGCAAAGTAACACGGATAAGAAGCCTGGAGGTTAGCCTGTGACTTCTCCAGAAACTGACTCACCTCTGTATTAATCATTTGCATCGAAATTTCCAGTTGCCTGCGGTTGGCAAAAGCGCCACCTGTTTCAGGAACAATTACCTGGAAATACTCGTCGACAATTTCTGCAGTTTGCGGATAGTTGGCTTTTATAATGGAAAGAAACGGATAAACTTCTGCCGTTAAAAACTCAGAGAGCTGGTTTTCTTCATTTGAAGAAGCCAGGCTACCAATTCTTTTTGTCCAGTCTTTACAGTTGAACAAAATTTTATCTGTAATCTCGAGAGAAACTATTTTTTTGATTGCCTTAAGTGCCTGTGTCAAACTATTTAGCAGCACGGTTAAATCATCTTTTAAGGCTTTATTCCGTTCAATGGTAGAGTTACGAATATCAATGGCTCCAAATAATGGATACATATGTTTAAACGTAACCGTTTCTATTTCGCTAATCTTATTCTTACCGTTATTTTTCTGCAGGAACCGCCAGACGGCTTCATTAAATTTCCATTGCACAGAAGGCTGCAAAGCTGTAAATTTATCCATCAACACTTCATCCATCTTGGCATCAAAATCTTCGATATTGTATTGGAAAAGCTGACCAATTAAGGGCATCGCCGGGCGCAATCTTGATAACAATTTATCATCAATTGCAATTTCCTGTTCGGAATAAACTTCCAACACTCCAGCCAATTGCGTATTGTAATAAACCGGCAACACCGAGTAAGAACAAACCCCTGCCTCTTTTAATACCCTTAAGAACGGATCCTTTAAAATCTGATCTTCATTAATAGCAGAGACAAAAATGGCCCTTGGATTCTCCTTGTATTTATCAACCAGAGAGTAAAACACTTCTTCTTCGAGATAGGAAGCTTTAGCAGAATTAATCAGTTTACTCTGCGTAAATTCCTTGTGATCAAAAACCAGTTTATTGTTTACCGTAAGAAAGGGCATTAACCCAAACTCAAGGTCACCATTTCCACTTAAACTCTTTAAAGCCTGGATTACATGCGCATATGCTTCAGTTTGATAGTTGTGATTAACCAACGCGTCACGAATGCCATCAATAGAATGCTGTAAGGTTACATCAGTGATCGAAATAATACTAAATCCCTCGAAAATAAAATTATTTAGCGGGATACGATCACATAAATACTCCAACTCGCTATCATCCTGAAATGCTTGTCCAAGCTCTTCGAAATTAAGTTCCGGCAGCGAGTCTTTATATTTTATATCAACAAATTTGGTATCGGTTTGAATATTATAGTATTGCGTTAGCTTCGTTTCTTCGTTAATGTGACCATAAATGATTTCATTTTTAAGCACAGAAGTGAAGTTATAAAAGCGATTCAGAATGATGTTGTAAACAAATTTAAGTTGTTTCTTCTCTACCGGATCGGTGTCTTTCGAAACTTTATTTTTAGGATCGTGATCTTTAAAAAATTTATAAAACGCATTCGTACTGAAGAAAATTTCATCCGGGATTGGGGTACTCAAGGCCCAGAAAAAATCATCCTCATTATCCATTAAAGGGGTAAGAATGGTGAAAATTAGTTCTAAAGTATCTTTGTATTTCACTAATTCCTTCGCACTTATGCTGCTCAAAAGCACATCATCTTTCTGGATCTTTTCCAGTAAAAATCTATAAAATTCAGACTTCACAGATTTCTCTGTCTTCAGCCTTTGCTTTAAATACTCCACGAGGGGACGAAAAGACAGATATGATTCTACCTGTGCATTTACACATTCGTTTTTATGTATTTGTATTACATTGGTATTCATATTGGATTCCTTTCTGTGGTGTAATTTGCTGCTATCTTGTTCAGTACAAAGATATTAACAGGTTCCCTATAAGTAGGTCTTTAAAACGTAATACTTAGATTACGATACGTTATTAAGTTACGCAAATTTAGTACCTAAAGTTTAAAGAAATGTATGGATACCAGCCATCCGAAGAGTGGCCAGCCACTAATCGTACAACTGTGAGTGATGCCGGAGCAAAATAAACGCCTCCGCCAACGCCATGATGCCATGTATTGGAAACTTCATTCCGTTTCCAAACCCTTCCAACATCATAAAAACCCAATAAGCCAATTTGTCCGGGCAATACATAACTTACCAGGTCACCTAATTTGGCCCTTAACTCCAGGTTATTGTAAAGCGCATGTTCTCCGGCAAACCGAAACTGCCGATAACCCAGCAAATTTCCCTGACCACCTAAAAACATAGACTGGTAGAAAGCTGGTTTTCCTACGGTTACTCCACCACCGAAGCGATCTGCCAGAATGAAGTTCTTTCTGCCATCGAGATTTTTATACAAGGCGATGCTTGCCAGAAACTGGCCATAGGAATTCGAATATTTGTTAACACCTTTATAGCCTAATAATTTAAAATCAACAAAACTTCCAAGTGTTGGAAGTAAATCGTTATCACGGGTGTTGTTAGTGAAATTGATAATTGCACCGGCAAACATCTTCTCATTACGAACCGTTAAGCTGTCTGCAGAACGCAACTGGCCTGAGTTCAGAATAAATCGCCCTTCGTTATCTTCCTTATTAAATTTATAGTATTGATAAGATGGACCGATTGACAAAGTAGACTTTGGCCTCCGCCACCTGATGGCTGCATCTACCTGATACAAATTAAACCTGGCCCTGTAATACCTGATCTCATCTCCATGTTCGTCAAATCTGGTATCGTTTCCTAAGCCAAAAAAGTTCTGGGTATTGTTGGGTGCATTTGCATCTGCTTTTAAAATAAAATCGCCTTTTCCAAAAGCCTTTAACCATTCGCCCTTATAGTTGAAACGAAATGCCCGGGTAGAAAAAGAGTGCAAAAATGAAAAAGTTTGCGAATTTCCCCAGGGTTGTCTCCTGAAACCCGGGTTGGTTTGCTTGTAAATTAATCCCAATAAAACGCCATCATCGTTATTAAAACCCGCGTTTAAATTATACGATCTCCTTACGTACATATCTTTATGGATATGGGTAAAGTTCGAGGTATCGTTAGAAATGATTTTCCTTATCTTATTTTCATCTGCTCCGGTGTAGGTAGCGCGATCAGTTCTGCCATACAACTTTACGGTTGCGTTGCTATTTTCAAAATTATAGTATTTGCTTCCTTTACCGCCAATAATTCTGATCTTAATCGCTGCATTTTTGTTATCCAGAATTAAGCTGTCGTTTCCATTGTGCAGGTAAAAACGAAGTTCTTTGGTTACTTTCGGGTCGAACTCGCGATTAAACAATTCGTCTTTAACATTCCCTTCTTTAGATATTTTATTAATCTTCACCTGCAGCCCATTATTTTTGGTATCGCTGATTTTGATGAGTTCATTTTTGTTGGTTACTTCTATATCCACAATGCGGTTAAAGAAATGGTAATAATCATTCATCAGTTTGGGCAGGTTGGCAGTCCGCTCCCGAAGCGTTTTTAAAAATTCATCGTGATGTAATGAATAGCTAGGCTCAGGAAGTTTGCGAAGGGCCCTTTCGAAAACCTCATCATTATAATTTGCACAGAAATCTTTCACGATCTGATTAAATTCTTCCTCTTCTATATTGGCGGTCCAGCGGCTGCTGATCTCCCTACCTTCCCATAAAAACCAGTTAATATTTTTTAACGGCCGTTCATATCCCTGCATCATCGGAAGCAGCGATGATGATTGTGTAAACCGCTGCAGGAAACCGTCGGATCTGAAAAAAACCTGATCCCGGTCTCTCGGAACCGGGGTATATAGCGAACCGTCTTTCGTTTTTGTTTCTTTCCAACGCCACTGATCTTCGTGCCTGTCCCAGTCGCCTAAAAGTACATCTAATGCCCTTGCTTTTACCCACGCAGGGCCATCCAGTTTGTTATCATTATCATCATTCAGCTTTTTATCCATTTTCGGAGAACTGTCTGATTCACCAACCGGCTCTCTTTCTTCGAATAAACACAAAGTATTGGCAAAAGCAGATTCATATTCTCCTAAACCATCATCCGGAGAAACCCAACCAATAATCGGACTGGTGTGGGGAATCTTAGCCGCTTTTGCAAGTTCCGGAACAACTAATGCAGAGAATGGATGCTGTGCAGACATGTTATCTTTAATAACGTCTTTTGCAAAAGTATTTCGTAAGGCTTCCGGCAATAGAACCTCCGGATATTTCTCTATACTTCTCAGTACATATTCTTTACCGTCCTTATCTTCTAATCTCAAAGAGCGCGACTGGTTACCGCCACCCCGTTGTGTTGCTTTTAGGCCGCCCATCATTTTAGAGACATGCAAAACCGGCACTCTAGTTTTTTCAGCATATTCCTTTCGGTAATTTTCGCCGAAAACAAATCGATGGAAGCGGCCAACACTGTCGTACTCCGGTTTAATGCGGACGAAAATGCTATCTACGGTGAGCGGTTTATCTCTATTCTTAACGATTGTTGGAATTTGCTCAAACTTTTTTATGTAGGTATATACTTTCTTAACCGTTGTATCTGAATAAACATAATACTCGTAGCGCATATCATTATTCATCAGCTGATCTGCCACCACATAGCCTTGTTGCATCTCCTGAAACAGGGAGGTTTTGCCTTTTTTATTCGGTGAAACCTTTGAGCCGGAGCCACTAACAATCTGCAACTGCTTTCCTTTAATTAACTGTAAACCATGCTCATGACCGGCAACGTAGGTAACATTCGGATAATCTCCGAACACCCCATTTACTGATTTGATCATGTCTTTATAAGCCGGGTGATTTAAATCTTCAGGACTTAAAAGTGTAGATCTTAAAAATGGATAAACCGACCCTAAAACAGGCATCGGGATATATAGATTTTTATTTAAAGAAGTAAGTGGAAAAAGGTGATTTCTCAGGTTAAAATAGCCGCCATGCGGACCATAACTCTGGAATGGATGGTGTGAAGCCAACAAAATTACTTTGTTTTTATTCTGCTCCAGCAACTGCTCCATTCGTACCAAAATCTCATCTTTTGTACGGCAGTCACATTCCCCCTCAGCATTAGCTTTATTATAAGGGAATAACCACCATTCACTATCATAAGCAATGATGGTTAGTTTATCAGTAAGGTTTATCGCTACCGGATCCGGACACCCGTTAGCAGGGATTAACTTTAGTAAAGGGTCATTTTGTGCCTTTAAATAATCATCCTGAGCTTTGATTTTGGCCAGGCCATTCGGTCCTGATTTATCCCAATCGTGATTTCCAGGAACAAAATAAACTGAAGCACCCATTTTTCGCATCGGCTCAAATTGCGAGCGCAGAATCTTTTTGGTGTCTTCCTCATTCGCACTTCCGGGCAAACCCATGCCTGTTGGATAGATGTTATCACCTAAATAAACTACAGTGGTTTTCTTTGGAATAATTTGCTCCGCAGCATTTTTTAAATCCTGCATTTGCCCCTGATTCATCTCTCCGGCATCTCCAAAGAGAATTACGCGGTACTTAACATCATTTTGAGCAAAAGACGTGAAACTGAAAATAAAAAAGGATGTAATTATTAGGGTAAACGTTCTGATCATATTTATCGCTTAATGCGATAAAGATAAGTAATTTCAAATGCCTTACTTAGACTTGAACATTAAAATATTTCCAGCTGATAGTGAGCCGCCTTCATTTGAAATGTACAGGTTATTGTCTTTATCGAATGCAATTCCCTCCGGCTGATTAAATGCATCGCCTGCTAATGCGTGAGTAGCTTTTATTTTGAAGTTTTCATCCGTGATCACCAACAATTTATTCATCGAAGAAAGGATATACCACTCTCCTGTTTTTGGATTTTTAGCCAAAGCAGATGGACGGAAATTCATTTTACCTTCTCCCGCTGCTGCTGCAATTTCTTTGTGAGATAATGAAAAAGTTCCTGCAGCGGTATAGTTACCCTGATCAAACTTGAATGCAAAAATTTCAGTTTCTCCTTTTTTACCTTTTTTTACTTCTTTTGTAAGTACATATACGGTTGCGGCTTTATCGTCAGCGGCTAAACCTTCGTACTCGGCCTTTGGCACTAAATCGTTTGTCTTAATTACATCTGTTACTTCAGCATCATTAATTTTTGAGATTGGAAAAGTATGCAATTCGCCATTACTTTTCAAAACGATTACCTGATCTTTTAATATGGCCAAATCTTCGTAATCTCCTTTACCACCAAATTTCGTATATTTTGCTTCTTTATCTGCTAAGCCAAGATGAAATAAATCGCCGTCTTCATCCTGAATGGCTAAAACCTGTTTCGGATCGCCATTATGAAAGGTGATTCCGGAGATTTCAAACAAATTCTGAGGCATATTGTATTTCACAGGATTGGACAAATCATAAGTGAAATCTGATTTTTCAGCACCAGATGAAGCATTTTCAGTGGCGGTTTCGGTTTTATCTTTGCCCTGGTCATCATGTTTTTCGTTTACACAGGAAACGCCGATAAAGGCAATTGCGAATGCTGCTACCAATGATGTCAATTTTGTTCTATTCTTATTCATAACCTGAAACTTAATATTTTTCTTTTAAATACTGGTAAATACCCTGCTGTGATGAAACGGCATTTTCACCAGTCTGAACCGGGACATTATCCATTTTGTCATCAATTGAAACAGCCTGTACGTTATCTTGTTTTTGTATGTCGATAATATCCAGAATTTCTTTTTTGATGCTCTCATCATAGATCGGGAAACAGACTTCGATTCTGCGGTAGATATTTCTGTTCATCCAGTCTGCAGAACCTAAATACACGTCTTGTTGACCAAGATTATGAAAAACAAAAATCCGGCCATGTTCCAGGTAACGGTCTATTATGCGTGTCACTTTTATATTTTCACTCATGCCCTTTACACCCGGAATTAACCTGCAAATACTCCTGACAATCATATCGATTTTTACGCCGGCATTAGAAGCCTCATAAAGTTTGTTAATTAAAACCTTTTCTTCGAGGTTATTCATTTTGATAGTAATGGCCGCAGGTTTACCTTGCACAGCATGTGCTATTTCCCGGTCAATTAAATCTAAAAAAGCTTGCTGCAAATTAAATTGCGCCACCAGCAAATGTTTAAAGGGAATTAAATCTGCAGAACTGGGCTTAATTCGTTTGGCCAGAAAAATAAATAATAACTCTACCTCACGCAACATCTCTTTATTCGCCGTCATTAAAATGTGATCGGTATAAAATGATGCCGTGCTTTCATTAAAGTTTCCGGTTGCGAACAAACCTACATAGCGCATCCGGCCTTCAACCTGCCGTTTGACCAGAGCAACCTTTGCATGAACTTTCAGTGCCGTAACGCTGTAAATGATATCTACGCCGACCGATTTCATTTTCTTCGCCCATTTGATATTATTGGCTTCATCAAACCTGGCTTTAAGCTCAACCAAAACGGTAACCTTCTTGCCATTTTTAGCCGCACTAATCAGCGCGTTCACGATTTTAGAATCGCTGGCTACCCTGTAAAGCGTTACATAAATTTCCTTAACCGTTTCATCTATAGCAGCCTCGTTAAAGAACCTGAGCACGCTTTCATAGCTTTGAAACGGGGTATGAACAATGATATCTTTTTTAGTGATGGCTTCGGTGAGGGTACCGGTGGCAAAATCGGTATTGCAGATTTTTTCCCAGGGTGGATTGGAAAGCTGGTCGTTTTTAACCGGAAAGCTCATTAAATCTTTAAGGTTATGGTACTGACCGCCTTCTACCATGTTTGCCTTTTTGAGATTAAACAGTTTTTTCATCACCTCAAACACATTAGGCGGAATACCAGGCTGATGAAGAAAGCGGGTGGCTAAACCTAAATCCCGTTTCATCAGTTGCTTCTCCAGCTGATCCGATAAACTGCCCGAATATTCGTCCTTCAAGTCAATTTCAGCATCCCGGGTAATTTTAAAGCTAAAGCAGCCTAACACTTCATCATCAGGAAATATACGATCGAGGTGATAGCGAACCAGATCATCTAAAAACACAACAAAGCGCTCACCAGCACTTTCTACCGTGTAAAAGCGAGGCAATTCATTTGAAGGAATATTTAAAATTACGGCTTTGGAATCACTTCCATTCTTTAAAGTAATCAGGAAGTATAACTCATTGTTAGATGGGAAAAAATCCGTTTTGTTATTAATATAAACCGGCTGCAAAAATGCCATTACCTGACTCAAAAAGTACCTCGTTAATGTTTTTTGAATCTCTTTTGGAAAAGGCTGTCCGTAAAGCAGATTAATTTGATGGGCTTTGAGTTGTGGAATAATTTCCAGTTGCAGTACCCTTCCATATTGCTGTTGCTGGCGTGAAATTAAGTCGTTCGCACTCTTGAGCAAGTCCTCTTCAATATGAATATCATTACCCTGCCTGTTGCTCAGTTTTTCTAACGCAAGCAATACGGGCATCCTCACGCGATAGAATTCATCCAGATTGGAAGAAAAAATGGAAAGAAATTTGATGCGTTCCAGGAGCGGAACATTACTCCGGCCAGCTTCCGTTAAAATGCGTTCGTTAAATTTCAGCCAGCTTAGATCTCTATTAAAAAATGCGGTTTCAATCATCTGTTCCATTAAAGTTTCCCGTAAGCTGCGTAGGCGATAACGAAAGCAAATACCGCAGCAATTAATCCAAACATGAAAATATTGTAGGCCAAACGGATGAGTTTGTATTTACGGCCCAGCACAACCCCCTGAGAGTAAACGTCGGTGATTAGTGTGCCATAAAGAAAATCTTTATCATTCATGACCTGGATCATCCCATCAGTATAGCTCGGTAAGCTCATTTTATAGAAGTTACCAAAAAACAGCAGATTTACTTTTTTATTGTCCATATCTTCCTGGGTAAATTCACCCTTTGGAATGGATGGCCGGGTGGATAAAATGGAAACCACTACACAGGTTAAACTCACAATTAATAAAATGAAGGTCGGGATAATCAGGTTGCCGTGATCTTCCAGTCTTCTTAAAAGCAAACTCACGATCAGGGAAAGCATAATCGAATTTACGGTAATCAGGATATGTGCTTTATTATCGGCCATGTCGCTCAAACGCTGGTTATTTGCTGAAGTTATCCTGAACATGGTTTCTATCCCCTTATCCGGCCGATCATCTTTGCCTTTCTTTTTACTGGTATCGGGAATAATATTTGGCGCGAAGTTTTTAGGTTCTTCCTGTTCTACCTGAATTTCTTCCTGCGCGGTAAGCTTGCTTTTAAGCTTACTGATATTTGCCTGTTTCTGATCATTAAGCAACAGGATCACATAATCGGTTTGATAGCGATGTGATTCCATAAACTGAATATCGCGCTTGCGCCATTCCTGTTTACTGATCTTTTTATTGTAGATTAACTCAACTTCTTTGTGCATCAGTTTGCCTTTCTGCCTGAAATTGGGTAGCCCCAGGTGGAATAAATCTGCATCACATAAAATTTTGTCGATCTGATTTTCCGGGCGCTGTGGAATTTTCGTAGCTAAAATAGCACTCTTTACATGGTCTCTTACCTCCATTCCTACCTGGTGTTCGGCCAGAAACTGATCTGCCAGCGCTGCTCCTTTTGCTTCATGCTGTAATGCTTCTTCGAAGTAACCCGTATCGTGAAAGTATGCCGCAACGGTGACCGTAAAAAAGTCCTGATCATTCAGCTGATAATGATTCGCAATTTGATGTGCCGCATTTACCACTTCCTGCGTATGTTCGAAATTATGGTAAACCAAACGTGGATCGTGATGCGTACGAAAGTAATTGCCAACGTGTTTCTCTACCTCCTGTTGCAATTGTTTATAGTTTATGGGCATGGTAATGTGATAAGATCTTTTTTTTATAAAATGCTAATGCATTTCTTTGATGGTTTAAAGCTAAAAATTAACCGCAATAACAGTTATAAAACTACACTAAATTTAAATAAAATAATGCGTTTAGGGCTATAACAGAAATTTTGACTTATTTATTATACGTCTCACAAAATTGGCTAAATTAAAAACAGTTTATTGACCATACATGCTGCTTTGCAGACTATTTGTAAGAATTCAGCAAACACAAGAGACTGGAAATAAAGTGGATGACTGATTTACGTTATTTTTTGTAAAAAAGTTTTTCAAAATTGAATGCAAATTTGTAACATTGCCCTCGCAAAAAACAAAGTTTTTTCGGGGCCTATAGCTCAGCTGGTTAGAGTAGAAGACTCATAATCTTTTGGTCCCTGGTTCGAGCCCAGGTGGGCCCACTGCTTAAAAAGCCGTTTTTCTTATCGAAAAACGGCTTTTTTCGTTTCAGAAATGTGATTGTTGTTAATCGAAAGGATCCAATGTCGATCACAATCTCATCTCTCATTCGTATATTTTACAAGTAAGTCGATGATTTCAGTTTTGTCGGCTAAATATCGATTACATAGAAACACACCGCCCTGACCCGTCGAAGGATTAAAGAAAAGAAAAGAACTCACTCTAGGATCGTCACCGTCATGGCCGATAGTAGAATTGAAAAGGGGTTATATCTTGTCAGAAAAGGAAGGCATCCATTCCATACAGTGAATCTTTCTTACAACTATGAACTTGTGCAGATGCAAGCGGCAATAGTTAACACATAATGTACTTGCCCTAATGTCGTTCAAGTTATTCATTATTAACTCGTTGAGAATATCTTTGAATCTAGTTTCATAATTTTAATACATCAAATGTTTAAGGTATGAAAAATTGGATCTCATTATCCTGCCTTTTGATAGGCTTAATTGCTTTTGAAGCAAAAGCTCAACCAGGTGTAGGATGCTTTCGTGCATCAGATGAATTGCTTTATTCGCAAAAGAACGGTTTTGGCTATTATGAACTGCTAGGTAATAGATATCCCACATCTCCGCCTTCTTGCCCCAGAGTTCAATTAGGTGCTAAAACAGGTTCGAAGTGTCAATTTGTTGCGTTGGGCACACAACATGATGAATATAATTACGTATTATACACTGCAACGGGCCCGGTTCAATGTGACCTTGATCATTATAGCTATGGAGCACTAGCTATAGCTGGATTTTTTGCGGTTATGAGAATGAGATCACGTAAATAAAAAAGACCAAAGTGTTTTTCATTTTCCTGCCAAGCTAGGGCTTTATATTTTAAAGAAATCAACTGCAATCGATCACCTCCATTTCTGTAAATTGAAGTTTGTCAGTAGAAAAAGATAACTTAAATTCAAGCGAGCAATACATAACACATGCATGTCCAACGATAATATGTCGTTTCCCAAATATGATCATACTTTCGTTAGTCTACTCTTCTGAATTCAAGGACATACTTTACTTGTTAGCATACACAAAAGGATTCTCCACCTACCTAAATGTTCCCCTCACAAAAAGCATATAAATCCATAAAAAAGATCTCGAAGGTACTACATTCGTTAACTAAGCTGTTTGTAGAACGATATTTATCATTTAAAGCAAATTCTGAAGTTGAATATTTATCAGCCAACCGCGAAATAATGAGAATTAGCTACTAGCTAATTTAATAAATTCATCAGGCCTTTAAAAATTTTCATTTCCACCTACTTTTGATCACTTCAGTCCTATGCATCATTCCCCAGTCTATCATAGCATCAATAACTTTGGTAATGTTTTTTCCAGAATCGGTTAATATGTATTCTATCAGAACAGGCGTTTGGTGATATACTCTTCGCTCCACAAAACCATTTATTTCCAGCTCTTTTAACTCCTTGGACAACATTCGGGGCGTAATATTTTCTATATTTTCCATGAGGTCTTTAAAGCGAATCTTTCCATGTAACAAAGACGCTATGATCGGCAGCTTCCATTTGCCATTAATTACGTTTAAAGTATCGGTTAAAGCCAATACATAATGTCGTGGACATTGCTGCACTTTATCCCGGTCTATTAAATCCTTAAAGCTATCCATATAATTTGTTGTTATTTTACTATACAAATGTATAGTACTTATTTTTAATAACGAAGTATATTTAATATAGCTATAGCCTTATGTTTGCATCACATTAAATTAAATAAAATGATTTTAGTTACAGGTGCAACAGGTCAGTTTGGTTCAAAGGCCATAGACCACTTATTGAAAAATGGCAGTAATAGTTTAAAAATTTCTGCACTAGTTAGGGATTTGGACAAAGCGAAAAGTCTTGCGGACAAGGGAATAGAATTAAGAGTTGGTGATTATAATGATTATGACTCACTGATCAACGCATTCCGCGGTATAGATAAGCTATTATTAGTTTCAAGCAATGACAGACAAGGCTTTGAAAATAGAGCTAACCAGCATATAAACGTAATAAATGCAGCAAAGGAAGCTCAGGTTAAACATATCATTTATACCTCGTTTGTTAGAAAACCTCATTTCGAAGATTCTGCTATAGCTGCATTTCAAGATTCACATGTACAAACGGAAGAATCCTTAAAAAAGAGCGGTATTACTTACACTATCCTTCAAAATGGAATTTATCTGGAAATGATTCCAGTATTTGCAGGAGATAAGGTGACTGAAACCGGAAACATTCTATTTCCAGCTCAGGCAGGTAAGGCGAGCTTTGTGCTTCGTGAAGAATTGGCTGAAGCGGCAGTTCAGATAGCATTAACCGAATCACACGAGAACAAGGTTTATCAGCTAACAAATAGTGAGTCGGTTACTTTTTACGAGATAGCAAATGCGCTATCAATTTCTATTGGAAAAGACGTTAAATATAACTCACCTAATGTAGATGAATTTGAGGCTTTAATGACCAAAGTGGGTGTCCCTGCTTTGTATATTGGAATGTTTATCATGTGGGGCGCTGCGCTAGCACAAGGAACAATGGATATTAAAGATAATACATTGGAGGAGATCTTAGGCAGAAAACCAACATCTATGATGCAATTTATTAATCAGGTATTTGGATAATAGAATTACAAAGGGTTAAAATTTGGTCTTAATATAAGTCGTGAAAACTTACTTACAACTGGCCCTATACCATGTCATACATCAAAGGTGAAAGAGTTGGATATTCTTCTGAAAATAGAATATCCGCTCTTAAATGTAAAATTTCTAAATATTTGGATTTAAATGAAGTATTTCTATCTATTACCATACACTGTAGATTTTTGATAAACAAAGAATCTACAGTGTAAACCTTGTCTCAAAAAACGAAGGCATCCCCTACTTTATATTTTCCTTTCAGCTGTATGTTTATATGCACCGAGTACGGCAAAGAGTAAAAATGTCTCACAAAGCGAATATTGCTGGTTACAGACCATAATAGTTATTTCGACCTACTGTATTTTGTTTTACCAAAGAAGTGCTTAAATTACCACAAACAAACAGCGACCTGTCTCAAAAAACGCAGATAAATCTTGTTAGTAAACCTAGGGTCCGGAACAGTTTTAATCTTCTTAAATACTCGCAAAGGGCAATTCCCATTTATTCTTTTGAGATTTTATAAGGGTAAGACAGAAGGCTCATATAGTAAAAAGCCAATATCCAACTATTGAATATACGCGATAAATCTAATTAGTCAATCTTACAGCTTTAGCATCAAAATGTTGTTCGAGATAAGCTTTTACAGCGGCCTTCTTTTTGGGATCATTAATAAAACGATCAAGTGAAATCAAATGATCGTCGTAAATACCTATAAACTTTGCGTTGTCTTCTGTATTAGTCGACCACCAATTTGTGATATTTAACATCAACCTGTTAGCAATCGTCTCGATCTTCAACTTGTTGATATCACCTCCGGTTGAGCTGTAGTAAATTTGGGCAGAGGAATTCGCATTAAGGTTCTTCAAATTTACCTCATCTAAGTAACCGGTTGATAAACCAAAAGTACGCTTTAACGCGTAACGCAAACCTTCCATAACGACTTTATCTCTATCCTCCGCAGGTGCCTCTGCCTGATAAATCACATTAAATCTTGAACCCATTTCAATTCCAGTCAAAACGTGTGTGCCGTATTCTTTAACAAGATCTTGGGGGCTTAATGTGGCAACATCATTTTTAAAACGCACTGTAAGATAGTCGTTTAAAAATTGGTCATAACCGAACGCATATCTCTTCCATACCATGTAGCTAGAATAATGTCCGTAAACATATTTCTTATCGGCGGTAACAGTTCCAGGAAACGTCTTTTGAATCGTGTTTCCAAAAAGCCGGAGACCTTTGGTTGTTTCAATGGAATTAGAAAGTTTTTCAGATAACTCTACTGCATCTTTAGCTTGAATAGTAGTCCAGGAACCTTCTGTACCCCGAATAGTAACTACTCTATAATTACCACTCGCAGCATACGCCGGAACATCGACTACACCTCTCCTAACTGAGGCTTCATCGTTGTATTGATCTGTAACATCATATCCAAACCCTAGAAAATTATAGTTTTGAGGACGTTCATATAGAGGTTGAGTCTCCTGGGTCGCGCCCTTTACTGATACTTCAATGTCTGGGGACAGTTTCTGTGGTTCTTCAATATTGGCAGTATCGTTTTTCTTGCAGGAGGTTAGTATGGCAAGTGCTGCCACTACCAATAGCGTTTTTCTCATATGATTAAATCTGTGTGTGTCTGTTTGATGGTATCCCGAAAGAAGCGTCGACGCAAAGATAATGAAATGGAGGATTCAATCAAGAGGTGACATTTACGATCTACCGAAGAGCGTTATTTCAAGAATGAAAACATGTCTCAAAAAACGAAGAATACCAGGCAAATGCCAGAGCTTAAGAAAATAGCTGCAGATCTGGGTGACTTACTAAACATGAGACAGCCGAATACGGTAAACAAAGTTCGAGTAAATATATTTGTTCGGGAGCCATCAAGGCGCTAATGCATCATGCCGGAGTCGCTGACGATCCAATTGTAACAGAATATTTAAAATCAATGATTCTGATGGGGTGCATGGCCCGGCCACAAGAAATTACTGAAGCCCTATTATTTCTGGACAGTGATTACTGGTTGCTCCCTACCGGTAGAAAGTGGCCAGGCCGCAATATGGTATAAGTTTGAACTTAAATAACTGGTAACAATGCCTATCTATAAAGCATGGCCCAGGAGCATGCTTTATTTCAAGGTTTAGCCGGCAAGGTTAATCATTATTTACCCTCCTATTCCTGACAGACAACCGTTATAAGAAAAGAAACGCAAATGTTGTAACATAAAAATACTACTGCTTTGGCGCAAGTAGCACTTAAGCAGTAGCATGTGTAGCAGAATACTTATGGGGGCGACTTTAAGAAACCTTGATTACTATTTTCCCAAAAGCTCCTTTAGCCAAGTGTTGGTATGCTTCAACTGCCTGTTCAAATGGGTATACCTTTTCAATTACCGGCTTGATATTATAGGTATCAAAAGCTTTATTCATTTCTTCAAATGCGGTTAAGTGGCCTACAGCAATTCCTTGTATTTTGGTTTGCCTGAAGATGATGCGCATCAGATCAAGATTTGTGGTTTGTCCGGCCAAAAACCCGATAACTGAAATTTGTCCTGTTACCTTAGTTGCTTCAATGGAATCGTTCAAACCCTCGCCACCTACTACTTCCAATAACTGATCTGCACCTATGCCATTTGTTAACCTTTGAACTTCCTTTGCCCAATCAGGTGTGGTGACGTAATTGATGATTTCATCAGCACCAAGTTCCTTTGCCTTCTTACCTTTCGCATCGCTGCTTGTAGTGACGATTACGCGTGCACCAAGTGCATGTGCTATTTGCAGGCCAAAAATGGATACACCTCCTGTTCCCTGTATAACAACTGTTTCGCCTGCTTTTAAATTTCCATAGGTTACCAGTGAAAACCATGCGGTTAATGCCGCAATTGGCAGCGTAGAGGCTTCTTCATCGGTAATAGTTGATGGTGCAAGTACAGCTGATTCAGCTTCCAGTATCATATACTCTGCGAGGCCGCCTGGATAGGGAGCGCCAAGGCAATAATCAGGCTCATCGGAAGCCGGGGCACCATCTATCCAGTGTGAGTATAAATGTGAGATTACACGGTCACCAACTTTGAATTTTGTAACATCAGCACCAACACTAACAACAGTACCGGCAGCATCCGATACGGGAATTAAAGGCTTGGGTATCATTTCAGGTTCATAAATTCCATCCACAATAGCCTTGTCTCTGAAATTTAAGGATACTGCACCTACCTTAATTAAAATTTCGTGTGCTTTTGGCTCTGGCGTAGTAACGTTACCCAATGTTAAGTTATCTAGACCAAACTCGTGGAGCTGCCAAGCTTTCATTGTTTTATTAATATCTGACATGATCATTTTCTTTAGCACAAAGATAAAATCAAAACATCTACGAGAACAGGGGCAGATGTTGTAAAAAAAACGAGAACAGTTTGTAACTTTATAAATTAGTATTTCTGAAATAAATTATGACAGGAAAAAGCTTTCGTTACGAGCAGATTGCAGGAAAGGTAGAAGAAACCATAAAACTTTTAAAATTGAAGCCTGGGGACAAGGTTCCTTCAATCCGCCAGATTGTGAGAGATCAAAAGGTAAGTATGAATACTGCTTTTCAGGCCTATTCACTGCTTGAAGCAAAAGGTATTATTGTATCCCGACCACGGTCAGGTTATGTTGTTAATGCATTGGGAACATTAAAAGCCCCAGATACAAAAACCTATCCGATGCTTCCTGCAAAGGTGGAAATCACTTCAATGGCTACCGCCATGATGAAGAATGCGAAAGAACATGGTATCATCAATTTTTCCATCCTTGCACCTGTTAATGAGTTTCTGCCGATAACAAGTTTACACAAATTTGTAAAAGCTTCACTTGCCGGGGCCGGCAACGATAATTTTCAATATCCGCTTGTAGACGGCCATCCTGAATTGCTTAAGCAAATAGCGAAACTATCTCTGGGATGGCAATATCCCATATCCTCTGACAAGATATTGGTAAGCAATGGAGGAATGGAAGCCATTAACCTTTGTTTAGATGCCATTACATCTCCTGGCGATATCATAGCTGTGGAATCACCAACCTACCACGGCATTTTGCAAAGCCTGGAACGCAGGGGATTGAAAGCACTTGAGATAAAAGTTGACCCGGAGACCGGACTTTGTATCGAAGACCTCGAATTGGCCTTGCAGGAGAACAAGGTTACCGCGTGTATTTTTATGCCTAGATGCAACAATCCGACCGGGTTTTCGATGCCTGAGATAAACAAGATCAGATTGGTTGAATTGTTAGGTGAAAAGAATATCCCGTTGATAGAAGATGATTGCCTTGGTGAATTAAGCTTTGATAGCACTACTGGCTTTCCTGCAAAAGCCTATGACAAATATGACAATGTGCTTTATTGTTCTTCCTTTTCAAAGACACTGGCACCTGGCTTCCGGATTGGTTGGGTATCATCAGGCAGATACCATCAGGCAATAGAAAAGTTAAAATTCGGATCTAACATTTCTACGAACGGTATCTTTCAGTATGCTATTGCAAAGTACCTGGAAAGTGGTTTATATAACAGGCACATCAGAAAAATGAGAAATGACCTCCAGGGGCAGATGATCAAATATATCGGATCAATAGCAGCGCATTTTCCTAATGGCACTAAACTGGCAACACCAAAAGGTGGGCTAAGTATTTGGATAGCGCTTCCAGATGACATTGATGCATTTGAATTTCAGAAGAAGGCATTAAGCCAGGGAATAGGCATTTGTCCCGGGCATATTTTTTCATCTTTTAACTACTATAATCATTATATACGACTGAACTGCTGCCCATTATGGAGTAATAAAATTGATAAAGCAATTGGGGTGCTCGCAAAAGTAATGTAGTGGGCCAACTATGGCAAAGAGAAAAATGTCTTACAAAACGAATGTTTTGCAGGTTCCAGACCCTAATAGTATTTTGCCCTATTGTATTTTGTTTAACAAAAGAAGTGCTTAAATTACAAGGAAAACAGCAATCTTTCTCAAAATACGAAGATATTCGTTCCAGTTGTATGTATAAATTATTGTATAGTTAAAGTTATGGGGGTAACAATTCACTTCGAAGGACAGCTAATATCTGAACAAGAGTTTAATCTTGTAATGACTAAGGCAAAAGATTTTGCTCAAAGAAATAATATGCAATACAATCTGATGTCTGATGCATCTAAACGTCTTATTAGAATTAAGGATGAAAAGGATTGGAACTATGATGGTCCTACAAAAGGAATTGCAATTCAGCCTGATATAAATTGTGACCCCCTAATTCTAGAATTTGACGCCGAACATTATATTCAAGAATATTGCAAAACACAGTTTGCGGGAATTGAGGTACACTTAAAAATTATTTCCTTTCTAAAAGAAATCAAATCCCATTTTTCTACTCTAACAGTTATTGACGAAGGGCAATATTGGGAAAGTGAAGATGAATTGCTACTGCAGAAACATTTCGATTATTATTTTATTGCTGCAGAAAAAGCTGTAATAGAAAATCCAAGATTAAGTGGACCATTCAGGCTCCAAGATGGTCGACTGATCGATTTGATGGATAATAATTAGAACCCTGAGATCTAGCCACTACAAACTAAAAAAGTCTCAATAAACGAATATTCCTATTTGATAAATTTTCATAAGAAAATCATTATCAACAACATAAACCTCTTTGATTGATGGAATGAGTTTCTGATAATTGGCAAAACAGAAACAGATAAATTAGGCTGTTTTAAAACAAAATTTATCATTTAAAGCAATATCACAACTCTAATAAATTATCAACTAACCAGGGTTATATGAGATGAACCCTATCTGCTGAAATAACCTGTTATCAATATCAGCTCTAGAATTACCCATTTTGAATTGATCATTGTTTGACCCTGACCACCAGCTTTGACAAACGTCTGTTATGCTTTAAACTTCTTTAAATTCCCGTTTAGGATCTTCATTAAATCTTGGTGACTTATTTGCATTGAATTTGCTGAAAGGTTAAAAGGTGAACCATAATTCTTTACATTAAATTTCAAAAGCATTTTTTTTATCTTTTTGTCCTCTTTGTCAATCCAATAATTTGAATTATTTATGTTGATAATAACAATCTTTGTACCTTGTATTTTGATTTCGGAAAATCCTTCTATGTTTTTCCATTCTATTGTTTTAATTATTGGACCTTTCGGATTGACATTCAAGCCAAATTTGTCAATTATGAGAATTAGCTGATCACTTATTAGTTGTCGAATTGAAACATATATTCCTAGCCCAAAAAATAATACTGACAAGATTCCCATCCCTTTTATAAAAATAGGACTTCTCGATCTGTAACTTGTGAGGTATTCAGCATTAATAAACATATAGATTCCACCAATGACAAAAAATAATGAGGCAATTAGTAATAAAAACGATTTTTTCTTGCTTGAGTAAATTTCAATATTCTCCATAAGTTCTCTCTGCTAAAATAATAAAACAATAGCTTTTTTCTGACTTTTACTGGTTGATGCGTTTCGGTTCTAACTTATTCCCACTTTGTTATCATCTGGGCTACTTCATGTTTCATTAGATTTGAACCAAAGCAGATTTAACTTTAATCGTCCTATATCCGGAGTCGGACCGTTGCCAAGATATTTAGAATATAAATATTCTCATTACCCAAAAATGGTGGATTTGTGATAGTCCAAAAAATCTATAGAGTAAATTTTGTCTTAAAAAACGAACGAAAATGATCCAAAATTAACGATATCTAATAAGAGCAGATTCATTAATGATATTTTGCCTAACTTGATAGTTTGAAACATACACTTCACAAGAAAGCATGGAAATATTTAATGAATTGTTTTCAAAATATAATTATCTGGAACGTTCTAAAAAACCTTCTATAACAATCGAAGATATTGAAAGCACTGTAAACTTTAAACTTCCATTGGATTATATATCATACCTTCAAAAATACTTAGGTTTTGAGGGATTTATTGGAAAAGAATATTTGCAATTGTGGGATATTGATGAACTATTAGAAACAAATAGAGATTATGGAATTTTCCAGAACCTACCTAAAACGCTTGCAATAGGCGGAAATGGAAATGGTGAATTTATTGCTATTGAGTCTGCAGATCAGGGAAATTATAGAGTTGTTTTATCACCTTTCATAGACCTTAACAGCCAATCACATATTGAAGTTGGTACATCATTTACCAACTTTCTAAATCGATTAGACAATGGACATGAATGGTTTAAATAAGTTTTTAATTTAACCCATGCTCATACCCTTCTGACTTGCTTTATTTTTGATCCATTTTTTACAAACTATCATCTCACAAAACGAACAATTAATGATCCCTCCTGAGCAACTGGAAAAATCTTATTGTGAGCGGTGTAAACATTTAAATACCCCATTAATCAAAACTAAATATCAGTTAAAAAGACCGTTTCAATATCTGGTATGGAGTTGCGAATTATGCGGGTCATAAAAACTTATTTCTCACAACAGGAACGAGGTAAAAAGAAAAGAATCGAAGCATTTTAGAATCAAATATCCCAGGTATAACTTGCTAAGTCCAGATTGAAAACTTATCAGCTTTAATTATAATATAGGATTTATTTACCTTGTAACCTATGAAACATGTTTATTTGCTTTGGCATACCAATTCCAATGAGGCGCTTTTGGGTGGAGAAGATATTAAGCTAATTGGTGTATATACATCAGAGAAAAATGCACACGATGCACAACTCCGAGTTGCACAATTAGCAGGTTTTAGAGATCATAAAAATGGATTTGAAATCTCTGTTAATACCCTTAACAAAGATGAATGGCTGTCAGGATTTATAACGGTTAAATAGCAATGTTAGCTGTAACGCTCAATTAAGTCTCCTTTTCCAATGTTTAATCTTTACTATTGGTAAGCGCCGCTAACGTAATAGACGACTCATTAGTCAAAATGAGTCGTTCAAGATTTCTCTAATCAAATGCTATTCAACAAAGTAATTTTTTTTATTAGAAAGGACATTGATCCAGACTGAGCTCCAACTCCCGAATCACTTCTTAAAGGCAAGCAGCAAAAGTTAACAGGTCAAAGAAGTTCATCAACTCACACAAAAAAGTAAGCATAGAATTACTCTGCTTCTTAACAGGAAATTACCAGAGATGTTGGAAAATAGCTGGATGAATTCGATAAGGTAATTTAAAATATTGTATACCTATTTAATTTTCTAAGCTATGACTTAGTTTTTTTTGTCCTTCGGAGGATTTGGGTCATTACCATAACTATTAGGATTTTGAATCTTCCCGTCTTTTCCATGAGGAATAAATTCTACCTTATCTTTTTTAGCAAGTTCTTTTCCGTACTCCACTGCATCTGCTTTTTTATCAAAATGTTTAGAAGCTCTTTCTGCCTCTTCTCGCTTTGCATCCCATCCCCCTTCATTGTTAGGCACGACATGTACATCTTTTTTCTTTGTCATTATTTTGTTTTTAGTGTTATTTTAAATTGATTCATTACCATTTTATAGATTATTATTTTAATGCAGTTATATTTTATAAAATTTAGCTTCTATCCCTACAACCGAAGCTTGACTTTTAAACTGTTTAAGATAAATCTCTACCCACATAAGAATGAAATTTGATTGAGATAAAATCATATAGCACGATTCAGAGAAGTTGTTCGTATCAATACTAGAACCCTCATCTTAAGATGGCAGAATTCGAATATTTTCGCTGAATCTTTAACCCCCTACCTCATCCGCTCCCTCGCTTCGATCTGCTCATTATACCAAAACTTTTGCGTAGAAAAATCCAGCGGCCAGTCCTGCTGCGCTTTCGCCTTGATACTATTATCTTCTATTGTAAGCATATATTCATATGCATCAATCTGCTCATTCACCCAAAACTCCTGCGTTGAGTAATCATCTGGCCAGTCACTTTTAGCTTTCACCTTTAACTTTTCGATGATCATTTCTTTTTCACGCTCCACTTTTTCATTCTCCGGTGACACCAGGGGTATCGCTTCCGCAGGCTTACTCACAGAATGCTCAGCAACAACTTCCCTGTTATCCGCTTCGGTAGCCTGAACGGGCCTATCCTCTTTATTTAAATTAGCAAAAATTACCACAGCAATAAAAATGCTTACCGCGATTTTCCAACCCGTTGCAATCAAAGAATTTTTCCAAAGCGCATACAATCCCACAGGAAAGAAAAACAGGCATAGCATTACCACAAGCCAAGTTTTCTCGTACCATATATCTTTTTTCTGCGCAACGAAGGGCATAAAATTTCCGGCTGGGGCATTCCGCCATTCTGCGTTCTGAACACCGACGAAAGGCAAAGTATGACTATTAACAGCTGGCTGAACCTGAGCAGACAAAAGTTTAGAAGTATAAGAAAGGATATCCTCGATATTCTTTCTATTCTTGCCCATATCAAAAGCCCCACCGAACATGATGCCGGTTTTAGGTGAAGAAGTAATCTGCACCCTCGTTCTGTTCTCGGAAATCTCAATTAACTGAATGGGAATATGCTCTCCCCAGCTATACAAGCTTACCCCTCCCTTAACCAGAAACCTCCCCTGCAGCTTATCCGCACTTTCAATTTTAAGGCCATCAATTGCCGGAATGGCAATACACATTGCCTCAAATACTTTGTCTTTTGACATCGGGAACTCACTCTCCCCGTTTTGGTCTAAAAATGCCATCTCGATTCATTTAGTTTTCATCAAAGTTAAATGAGTCCACCTTCACTACCTTACGGGTTCCCGTAAGAAGGATCAAAGACCGGCTATGTTATCTTCCAACCCATCAACCTTCGATTTGCACAGCAATCCGTGAGGATCAATGACTTGGTTTCTTGTAGCTATTTGTCCAGTGATAATTAAATATTACAACAAACATCCATCCTTAATTCATTGTTAGCTAATAATAAGGTTAACCTATGGAAAGAAGAAAATTTATAGCACAAACCGCGATCAGCTCGTTGGGTCTGGTTGCAGCGAGCACCATTCCAGCCCTGGGGCAGATAATTAAAGAAACTGATATGAATCAAGACACCTTAAAAACCAATCGTTACCGCCCACTTACCCTTTCGGGTTTCGGCGGAGTAGCCGCAGGAAATGGATTTCACGAAAACCCTGACCAGGAGGTAAATGCTGCACTTAATGCAGCCTGGGACAGTGGGGTAAGATATTACGATACCTCCCCATGGTACGGACTGGGCATCAGTGAGCGGCGGATGGGGTATTTTTTAAGAAATAAAAACAGGGAGGAATATACCCTGTCTACCAAAGTTGGCCGTTTACTCACACCAGATGCTAACTTTATTCTAAAAAGCGGCATCTGGAAAGGCAAACTCAACTTCAACTATCGATATGACTACAGTGCCGCAGGAGTAAGGCGAAGCGTGGAAGATAGCCTGCAAAGGCTGGGTTTACCTTTCCTTGATATTGTGTACATCCATGACCTCTCTCCCGATAATGGCGATATGAAGGAGAAATGGGTTGAATATTTTAAAACCGCCCAGAACGGCGCCATGAAAGAACTGACCAAGATGCGGGACGAAGGATTGATCAAAGGCTGGGGACTTGGCGTGAATACCCTTGAACCTGCAAAAAAAACAATTGAAGTCGCCGATCCTGATATCTTTCTGATCGCAACACAATATTCACTGATCAAACATGAAGATGCCCTTAATACCCTATTCCCGCTCTGCGAAAAAAGAGACATTTCCATAGTAGTCGGAGCGCCCTTGAATGCCGGCTTCCTGGCAGGCGTTGACCGTTATGATTATAGCGGAACTTTCCCTGAGGGTGTAAAAACCAAATTAACAAGCCTTTCTAAAATAGCTACCAAACACCAGGTTGATTTGAGAACAGCAGCTTTGCAATTCTGCGCTGCCCCAAAAGTGGTATCGGCCGTAATCCCGGGCGCATGGAAAGCCGAACAGTCCAGCGCAAATGCAGCATCCTTTAAAGCAAAGATCCCGAAAGAATTCTGGCAGGAATTAAAAACAGAACAGCTAATTGCACCCAATGCACCAATACCGCTAGCTTAGATCATTATTCAATATAATCCTGGGCTATTAGTTTATAAGAAAATGACTACGGCCAGTGCGCTACGCATCACTGGCCAAATCTTTACCCAAGTGAAGGAAAGGCGCTTATGCTAAGCCTTCATTTGTTCGTAACGGGCAATGTGATTTCACCTTTTCTCAAACTACATCCAGTACCCACGCACAGAGGCCTATCCTGCTGTATTCAAACCGATCATTGTTGTATCTACCTTCTTTTCCGGAGATCAAATTAAAGCTGTAAAAACCCATGCCGATCAAACAAAATATTTACTTCATACTGCTATCTCTGCAGAGATTTCCATAGATTTAAATTAAATTTCTATGTCCAAACTATGTATTTCCTACGTTTATCTTAATAGCTATTCCTGAATAAATAATTGAGTTTTTTTACCTTCCCAAAACCCTCCTCACCGGCCCTCGTAAAATAAGTTTTAAATAACTCCTGGACTTTAATGGCGGAAATCCTACCTGAACGTCCCGGACAATGTGCTTCATAAAAGACCGGAGAATAAAATTTCAGGTCTTTAATCCTTTCTTTGGTAATCAGCTTAAACAAGGGACCACCTCCATCGAATATCTCCACAACATTTTTACCTTTTACTACAGGACAACCCTCCCCTTCTATGGCATCATCTTTAATATTCCATATTTGTTCGTTTATCAAGTCCTTCCAGAACATATTTAAAATTTGCTTATCAACAACCATTACTTTTAAAAGCGTATTGATAGCGGGCGCCTGATCAATTGCCATGTAATTCACACGTGCAATGGCTTTTGCAAATGCTTTTGGTACCTCAACATTTATCGGTGTTTCAATTAAATTCCTAAACCTATAGGTATACATATTTATGGTATCACCTTTTTTGCTTACAATGAAGTAATCCGGATATTCATAAATATTCTGAAGGTGCGATAAAACGATTGTGCTGTCAGAATTCTTTTCAAAAAAATCAAATAATGGTGCAGATTTATGTCTTTGAGCATGCGCATTAAATGTAAATGACATTACAAGTAGTAATATCACCGACTTAAATTTATTTCTCTTTACAAATCGTTGTTTCAACATGCTAAGCATTGTAATCTTCATATTTAAGATAAGGGTAAGATAGGTCTTCTTTGTTAGCAAAATACCAGACCTACCCAAAGGAATGAGATCGTCCATATTTTTATCAGACCAGGAAGGCGAATCTTGAACACCGCTCCAAAACAGGCTATACGCATCTTCAAGCGTTAAACCATATGCGCTTTGAAGATAATTTGCCATCGAATCTAAATAATATTGAACCAGGGAATTGTTATCATTAAATATTTTACTTTGCGTATAGGTGATATATGTTGACCGGAAAGTACTATAATAATTGTAAGAAATCGGAATGTCTTGTCAAATTGTGAGCTATTTTTTAAATAATCTGTTTAACCCTCCGGTGCATCCGCAGTAATCGCTACCCAGGCATGGTGAATAAATCAGTTTACGCCAACCAATTCTACCTCCTGCATTAGGCTTAACAACATTTAATTATTATTTGGCAACAAAAAATTCTTATAATTGTTATTAGCGAGAACTATGAGCAAAGTATTTACTATCACAGAGGGGCTGGAGAATTTAGGCGCGCTGCGAACCGGCGGACAAGGATCTGTATACAAAGGGAAGCGCATGGGTGCCATTTATTCGGCCGTAAAATTAATTCCTACACCCATTTACACGGAAGACCGTGAGGATAAAAATTACCGCAATTTTGAAAATGAAGTATCGAAACTGCTCAGGGTAAATGAAAATCCAAGTCCGAATGTCGTAAAAATGCTCAGTTTCGGCATCACTGAAAGTGGCTCATTTCCATTCATTGAAATGGAATACATCGAAGGCCCTGACCTTTGCGAGCTGCTTCAACCGCCACACGAGAAGATTTTTAAACTTCAGGAACTGATCAAAGTTGCACAACAGCTTGCGGCAGCCCTTGCACATTGCCATAATCTGGGCGTTAAACACGGCGACATTAAAAGCAATAACGTTAAATACAATGTGCACACCGGCAATTACGTGTTGCTCGATTTCGGATTGGCCATTATGAGCGAAGAACAGCGTCGCAGTAGTATCCGGCATGCTGGCGCGGTGGAGTTTATGGCGCCTGAACAAAATGAAGGCAAAATGCTGCTGCAGAGCGATATCTATAGCTATGGCATTATCCTCTATGAATTACTGGGCGGAGAGGTTCCTTTTCCCCTTCCGGGAAACAGTGATACCGGTCGTAATGCCGTGATGATTGGCCACATGGAGAGTAAGGTGCCTGATGTGATGAATTTACGCAGGGCCAACTTACCGGCGAGCTGGAGTGAGGAAGAGAAAAACAGGGAAATGCAGGTCCCGGAATGGCTTTTAGCACTAATTAATAAGTGTTTACTAAAAGACCCTTTGCTGAGATATGGTAATGGCACGATCCTCCACGAGGCGGTAGTGAACGGAGGAATGTCTCGCCCGGTAATGCCGGCAAACAACCCCGAGACGGTATTGTTGAAACAGGAAAATGAATCACTCCGACAACAGTTGGCAGCAATGGAACCCGTAGCTGTAGCGCCCGAAAGAAAAGGGATCTTACTCTCCCATTTCACATTTGCTTGTCTAATCGTTTTGCTAATCGGGTCAATGGCCTTTCTGGGTTACTCACAATTTGGAAAAAGTGAGCCTAAAACGCCCCGGGCCTCAGTGCCTATCGACTCTGTAGCACGTGTGACTGACACCACAGCACTGGAAAGAAGAAGGTTGGCAATGAAGCGTAAAACGGCAGAAGCAGCAGCAACAAAGCGGATCGTGGATAGCGCCATCAGGGCTGAAATTGAAAAACAAAAAGCAACAGATACTACAGAAGATCTCAGTGCAGACACTTCCCTTAAACCAATAGAATTTTAATTCAATAATACGAACGCCCCCAGGCAATACGCATTGTAATTTATGGAGACTAAATCAAATTTCTGGCAACGCATCGGCATTCAAGATTGGTTTTTAACCGATGAAAGCAAAGGTAATAACGAAAAAGTACAGCAGCTCACCCCGGAAATTATCTACAGTTTCATTGTAGAAAAATTCAGGGAATCCATCAGCGAGTTATCTTTTGCTGATCGCGTGGTTTTCTATCATGAATTCATCATCACCTTTAACGCAGACGATTACCGGGCATTTATCGATAACAAGCAGGGTATTTTCGGCTTGATCGTACAGGAAACGGTAAAGAAATTTTACGAGATTCTCAAGGAATACCGCCAGGCGGGTAAAACCGTTGAACCCTCTGGGTCGAAATGGGTTTTCCGACTGGTATCCCACCCGGATTATGCCAGTGGCGATCGGGGGTTTATTGGAAAATTGCTGCCTGATAGCAGTCAAAAGACAGAAAACCTCCGGGTAACTTTTATTCCCCGTCAAACGGGTATTGCCCAAACATTTGACGTAAACAACGATATTTTAAAGGGCTTTACTTATTATAGCGATGGTTATATGGAAATTCCATACGAAGACCAGCTGGAATTGGCAGAAGGCCAGGCCGTACAGGAAAATCAGCCCGTAATTGCCCGTTTAGAAACCATCATTCCTGACAAACAGTTCGCAGGTAAAAAGATTGAGTTTCTGATTAAGACAGAAGATACTATTGTATCAGGTAATGAAGACGAAAGAGAAGATGCCAATATCTTCAAAATCGCCTCAGAATGGGCCAATTCGCCACATTTACATATCCGGTACAACAAGGCGGACGGAAATTTCTATTTAGCCTCATTCGGCGAGCTGACTACATTAAATGAGGTTTTGGTACAAAGGAGTGAAATCAATTCGCCCCAATGGATTCCTTTACCGCTCAATTCCAGAATGCTGCTCAATGGAATCATCGGATTGAATTTGTTTAAATCATAACCCATGTCGCAATTTTTATCAGTGATACTTTTGGCAACCGTCATCGCGCTGTTGATCGTTCATTTCAAAGACATTAAAAATTCCCGGAACAACAATGGATAACAACTTTTTCGGCCTCACAGATACTGGTAAATCCAGAGACAACAACGAGGACAGCTTTATTGTAACGCCGCTTAACAGCGATCAGCTGATCCTGGCCGCAGTGATAGATGGTGTTGGTGGTTATCATGGTGGCGAGGTGGCAGCTGCTATCGCTAAGGAAGAAATTTTAGGCCAGTTTAAAACCCGTCCTTCCGATCCGGTTGCGCAAATGATCCATGCATTTAAAAAAGCAAATGAAGTAATTGTTGCTAAAAAAATGGCAGCGCAGGAGCTTTCGGAAATGGCATGTGTCGCTACATTAGTGCTGGCAGATATCGAAAACAACCAATTTTATTATGCCCACGTGGGCGATACCAGGCTATATCTCCTGCGAGACGGATCACTCATCAAAATATCCAAAGACCATTCTTTTGTGGGCTTCCTGGAAGATTCGGGCAGATTGGATGAAGCCGCAGCCATGCAGCATCCTAAACGCAATGAAATTAATAAGGCGATTGGCTTTAGCGATCAAATTTCCAGCGACGAAAGTTACATCGAAACGGGCCAGTCTCCATTCCTTCCCGGCGATGTATTACTGCTCTGCAGTGACGGCCTGACAGATATGGTAAACAAGCAAGACATCACCAGCCTGCTTTTTCAGGGAGATACACTTGCGAAAAAAGCGGGCAACCTCATCGCGCTTGCCAATGAAAACGGCGGCCGAGATAATATCACTGTGGTGCTGGTGCAGAACCATAAAAAACCTATACCCATCCAGCCAACCCGGCCCAGCCCTGTTCAACAAGTTTCAGCAGCGGCGGAAGTTGAAAATAATGAAGCTAAAAAAACTGTAACCCATACTGAGGTGGAAAACAGCCGGCCAAAATCACGATATGGGTTCACTGCCCTGATCCTACTATGCCTGATCTTGCTTGGCACTACGGTATTTCTCTATTTGAAAACTCAGGGCACAACTGTTCCTGGCTCCACACCGATTCCATTGACTAAAAAAACGGTTAGAAATAGTCAGGAGAAATTATTACAAGATGCATTCGATCATGCCGTAGGTGATACCCTAATCCTCTCCGACTCGATTTTTAAAAGTCCGGTGCTGATCAGTGATACTTTGAGACTACGAAGAGACACCTTATATGTTATGGCCAATGGCATTATATTGCAGGCAGATACCGGATACAAGGGCGCTGCAATAACAATGTTATCGCAAGCGAAACTGTTGAAGTTAGACAGCTTGCAGTTTAAGGGCTTTGACAACGCAATTGCCATTTCCAACCAAGCCTTGTCGTTAAAAAATGTTGCTTTTTATGATTGCCTCCTGCCTGTAAAAAACAGCTTCAGCTTTTCAGGCCAGCAGCAGGTAAACGCAGATGTCCTCCCGCTTAATTCACAAAAAAGTGTCACTCCAAAAGCCACAAACTCAAAAGATGGAGCAGAATAACGCAGGCATCAAGGTAAGCAGGCTTCGTGAGCGAATCTTTATATTAGCCATTGGATTCATTCTCTCACTGTTTTTTTACCAGTTATACACGGTGATTCAGCCCCGGTTTTCGGAAGTGGGCCCGCGCTTAAAAGCAGGTACCATGGTGAACCTGAATGCAGGAAAACCGGCCGAAAGTATCAGGAATTTACTTAAAAAAGGCTACTATTTTGAAGATCAGCGGGATGTTGACCTTATTGAAGCGACTGTAGCCAATGCCTCACAAAACATTCAATCTTTGGATAACATCGGCGAAATCAATAAGCGCCGATACTTTATCCTTGCAGATGAGGCATATAAAAAAGGCGGTAAATCCTTCAAGGCAAGGGTTCTGGCCTCGCGGACATTGTTGGGCTACACCGGAGATGACTCGCTGAGGTTCGCACAGGAAGAGAAGAACCCCCGTTCATACCCGGCCAGCGCAGACTTGGGTATGGGTGAACACACGATCAGCGGGAAAATAGTCGAAAATGAAAAGCCGGTTGCCGGAGTACTGATCCGTTTGGAAATGATCCTGCCTCAAGACAGCATTTACAGCGACGAGCCAACAGAAAACATCAAAAACATCACCGAAAAAGCAAATGGCATTACAAAGGTTTTCACTTTGGATACTGCCGGCAAACGGAAATTGCAGCAGCTTACTGCTTACCTCCGAACAGATGCTGCTGGTGAAGTCAATTTCACAAGTTTACCCGACAACGAAGCGTTTAAGCTATTGCCCTTAAAACCTGGCTTTCAATTCGGTGCTTCCAAGGGTATACAAAATCTCGATGAAGATGCTGCATTCACTTTTGAGCAACGTCCGCACACAATAAAACTGTTTTCGACCAGAGATTTTAATATCCTTAAAAAAGAGAAATCACTGATTATCAGAACGCCTGAAGAATTTAATACCTGGTTCATTATTATTTGCGGAAGCCTGATTTTTGGATTTATCCTGGTGCACCTGGTACTATCCTGGAAATTTAGTTCAGCCGATCAGGTGATCCTGCCGATCGTGATGCTGCTTACAGGAATTTCCTTCCTTACCCTCTTAAGTTTACAAGATCCGCTACGCGATCGCTTCCTGGCCAAAGATTCGCTGCTGTATCTGCTTATGGGCTTTGGCGGTATGTTGTTGATTTTATGCATCAACTTGCGCCGTTTTAATACCGATACCCTGGTTTATCGCCTGCTCCTGTTTAAAAATATCCGGTCGGCTGCCAACGGTTGGCCCTGGGCAATAGGTGCCATTGGCTTACTTGCCCTCACCATTTTATTTGGAACCGGACCCGAAGGCAGCGGTGTAAAGGTAAATCTGTTCGGTTTCCAGCCGAGCGAGGTGGTCAAGTATCTCATTATTTTCTTCCTGGCCGGTTTTTTTGCCGTGAACGAAAAACTCATCAGTGAATACACCAGCTGGAATAAGCGGTGGTCGTTTTTCTCATTTGCTGTTCTCGCCATCTTGCTCTCCCTCATGCTCTTCCTAATACTGGGAGATCTGGGTCCGGCGATGGTTGTCTGTTTCACTTTTATCATTTTATTTTCATTCTCCCGGGGCGATTTTATGTTCATGGCAGGTGCTGTGGTACTATTTGTACTTGCCTCATGGATTTTCGATAACGTATGGATCTCCACTTTAGTCACCCTGATCCTGGTTGGCGCACTGATGGTCTTCAAACGCCGGCAACTGAGCGAATCTGCCATCATGGTGCTGGTGATTATGTCGGCATTTTTAACCATCGATCAGATTCCATATTTAGATCGCGTTTTCCCGGGTCCTGTTGCGCGCCTGGCCGATCGGAAAGCGATCTGGCAGGATGCCTGGAACAATGAGGTTTACGGTGGCGACCAGGTGGCAAACGGGCTATGGGCAATGTCTACCGGCGGAGCAACCGGACAGGGTGTTGGTGAGGGTTTTGCAAAAACCATCCCCGAAGCCCATACCGATATGATTCTCCCTTCGATTGGGGAAGAATTTGGCCTGACCGGAATGCTGTGTATATTTTTGCTTTTTCTGTTATACCTCCACAGGTCAATCATTATTGGCCGGCGCACAGGCTCACCATTTCTGTTTTATTTAAGTGCAGGCATTGGGGCATCTACCTTTGTTCAGTTTTTGCTGATTGCAGGAGGCTCTACAGGTGCCCTGCCTTTATCTGGCGTTTCCCTCCCCTTTCAAAGTTACGGCGGCTCCTCTCTGGTACTCAATTTTCTGGCCGCCGGATTTTTAGCCGCTGTTTCTATGGTAAGAGGTACACCTGTGCAAATGAAATATATTGCCAAACAGCAGGATAAAAATCTTGTACCTGCATTAATGGCTGCCTGTCTGGGGATTATCTTTTTGGGCGCCAACGCAGCAGGGTATGTGCTTAACAACCGGAAATGGGTAGTGCAACCAGCCCTGGTGGCCGATCGAAGTGGCGCCAGAATGTTCAGTTACAACCCCAGGATTGCCATTTTGATGAACCGCTTAAAGGCAGGTAACATTCATGACCGCAATGGCATCTTATTGGCCACCAGTAATGCTGATAGTGTGAAAGCCCAACATTTTAAACTCATTGGTGCAGGCATCCCCCATTATAATCTCGATTCGGCCGTACACCAGCGTTTAGACCGGTATTACCCTTTTGAAGAGCAACTGTTCTTCTGGACCGGCGATGCCAATTCCGGTGTATTTAATGGTAGCGTAAATGGCTATTTCGCTGATTATGAACATGCGGCAGAACTCCGTGGTTTTAAATTACCGACTAAAAGTTTTGCCGTGCTTGCAAATAAATATAGCGAAAACCGGTTCCTGGCCAGAGGAGTTAAGGAAATGACTGTCGTTAAAAAAGATTACCAGGCACTTTCTCCATTGCTCCTTGCGGGGATCAGCAGTAAGGAAGTTGATGCTTTCAAGAACAGGAACCGCGACGTGCAACTGACCATTGATGCCGGACTCCAAACCAAGATCCAAAAGTCAATTGCACAGGATACCGCCCTATTGGATAACCGGGTTTCTGTAGTGGTTATGGAAGCAAATACTGGTGATGTGCTCACTTCTGCGGTATATCCCCTCCCACCGATACACGACTGGGAAAAGTTGACCATGACCAATACAGAGCAGAATCAGCTCGCCGGGTGGATCACTACAGCCGATCTTGGTTTTACCAGTTTCACACAGCCCGGCTCTACCGCTAAGCTGATTACGGCCATGGCTTCCTTTAATAAGCTGGGCATGGCCGCGCCTGATCAAAAATATCCGGTAGCTGCCTGGGAGCGGATTCGTACAAAGGGTATCGAGCCAGATGAAACCGGATGGATCAATCTCGAACAAGCTGTGGTAAAATCCAACAACGTCTATTTCATTAAGCTCGCTAACCAGGAGCAACTTCAGGAGAACATGGGCGATCTATATCTGAAAACAGGTATGTTTCTGCATGGAGCCGGCGGATATTATTACCAGAAACCTGGTGAAAATGCTGTTCAGGAAGAAAAATGGAAAAAGCTATGGCGCAAAACGGAATTCAATACCAAACCGCCATATGACCCGAACAATATTCGCAGAACCAGGGCTAAAGGGATTTCCGGAATGTCCTGGGGCCAGGGCGCGCTCATTGCGAGTCCTGCGGCAGTTGCCAGAATGGCTTCTGGCATCGCCAATAATGGAAATATGATCGCCAACAGGTTTGTACTTAAAGTGAGCGACAAACCACAACCGATAAAAGCGGGTACGAAATTGGTTAATAGTCCGAAATACGCACAACTGATGAGGGAATATATGATCAAACAGAGTGCGTTTAAATCTGGCATACTTGGTGTAACGGTAGCCGGAAAGACCGGTACGCCGGAGCGCATCTGGAAAAAAGCCCAGATCAATGATGGCTGGTATGTATTTTTCGCGCCGACCGCAAACGGTAAGGGAAATATTGTGGTGTGTATCCGCATCGAAGCAACAAAGGGCTCATCCGATGCGGTAAGGTTAGCGGGGAAACATGTTGTGCCATTTTTGAAAGCGGGTGGCTACATCAAAAATATTGTCTCGCTTAACTAGACGGAAACACCTAAAAAACGCCAAACTTTAATAACACAAAATGAAGATATTCGACCTATTTAAAAGCAAGAACGAAGAACATCCTGATGATGTGAAGGGAATCAGACATGCACTGCTCCAATTCGTTAAACAGGAACTGCAAAAAGCCGAGGGTGGCGAGGGCGGAAATATTAAAGGCCTAGCGATCTACATTTCCTGTGCCTCATCAGCCAGACAGGTTTATGAGGCAGCAACTTATGCTGACGATCCGGATCAGCTGAAGGAGGAGATTCAACGCATCAGCGATGATTATTCCCTCAACCTGCCACCAAACTGGGTACTTACCTGCCACTTTGATGAAGCCGCTCCTGCAGATGCAATCGAAATGCAGCAGCTTCCCGTTGCCCTCTTTGTAAAAACCAAAACCCATTTTGTTAAGCAGCAGGCAACAGCTTACCTCAAAGCACTTAGCGGAAAAACTGTGCAGCCAACCTACATCATCAGCTCGGAAGGTGGAAAATATAATATTGGCAGGGATGAAAAAGCACAGTCAGACGAAGGGTATTTCCGTACCAATCACATCGCATTTCCTTCAGAAAGTGATGATGAACGTAATAAATATATCAGCAGACAGCATGCCCACATTGAGTGGAATAAAAACCTAGCGAAGTTTGTACTTTTTGCAGATGAGGGTGGAATTCCACCGCGCAATAAGGTAAAACTCCGGTCTGCTCTTACCGAAAACGTATTGAAACTCCATGCCACCCAGATTGGGCAGGAATTGGAGGAAGGCGACCAGATTATCCTGGCAGACTCAATTGTATTGGAATTTAGTTACCACCCTCACGATCATGAGTAAGATTTTTACCATTGCCGAAGGGCTGCAAAACCTAGGTGCATTAAAAACCGGCGGACAAGGTTCTGTTTACAAAGGCATGCGGATGGGTCCGGTTTATTCGGCTATTAAACTTATCCCGACGCCAATTTATGTGGAGGATGAAAGTGATAAAAACTACCGGAACTTTATCAATGAGGTGACCAAACTGCAGCAGGTTAACCGCCAGTCCAGTCCGAATGTAGTGAAGATACTGAGTTCGGGGATCACCGACAGCGGTTCGTTTCCTTATATTGAAATGGAATATATTGACGGACCTGAACTAAGCGAACTGTTATTACCGCCTCATCAAAAAGTTTTCACACTCAAAGAACTGTTTAAGGTAGCTGACCAATTAGCAGCTGCACTGGCACATTGCCACCAACTCGAGGTTAAACATGGCGACATTAAAAGCAATAATATAAAGTACAATACCCAAACCGGCAATTATGTTCTTTTGGATTTTGGCCTTTCGATCATGAGTGACGAGCAGCGCAGAACCAGCATCCGCCACGCCGGAGCAGTAGAATTTATGGCACCGGAACAGCATGAGGGAAAAATGTTGCTGCAAACTGATATCTACAGTTATGGAATTATCCTATATGAACTGTTATCCGGACAGGTGCCATTTCCGCTGGAAGGCAATGGAGATACCGGCCGCAATACCGTAATGGTGGGACATCTTGAAAAAGAAATTCCCGACGCGATGATGCTCCGTAGAAAAAACCTGGAAAATACCGTTCAGGATGATGTTTTGCTAACCGAAATGCAGGTACCTGCCTGGTTTCTCCAGCTGATCGACCGCTGTTTACAGAAAAATCCTGCAGACCGGTATGCCGACGGAATGGAATTACAACAGGCCATTAGCCAGGGCCTGTTGTCAGCCCCACAAGATGTTCGAAACCCGCAAAACCTTCAGCCTAACGAATCGTTACAGATCGCCGCATTGGCAAATGAGCTGAAACAGAAGAACCTAAAGCTCGAAAAAGAATTATCAATATTAAAGCCGCTGGCCTTGGAGGCCGGTATCAGCTATGACACAGCAACGGGCGGCTATCGTCAGGGAAATAAATACCTCAAATCGAAAAAAGCTTATCTGGGATGGGCCCTCTCCGGCCTGCTCATCATCGCCTTTGCAAGTTACCGCTTAGTGGCCAGTGAAGAAATTGTTCATACTGCCGCTCCTTCAACAAACTATCAAACAGCATTTGAAATCGCCAATCAACAATACCAGCAAAGCCTTCTGAAAGCGAGGGAAGACAGCATAAGAGCAGCGAAGATGCAGTCGGCCGAAAAAACCCGGAAACAAAACGGGAAGCAGAAAAAGAAGAAAAAGTTTTTAGGAATTTTCTAAAATAAAAAGTCAATGTACCATAAATTCATTCCTGAAAATTTGGGGAATGATTCCAACACAGTCAAAAATACGATAGTGGTTTGCTGCACACGCGAACGTTGCTGACTGTTGTTTAGATCAACCTCTATCCTGCCTATTACATCATGGCTGATTCAAAGCCCGGGATTACCGCCAGGTAAAGCAAAAAGTTAATATTCGCATAACATAACTGAGCAGGCTGCTTTGCTAAGTTTGCCCCCATCAATCATTTAAAATTTTCATGAAAAAAAATTTAGTAATTATAGGCTTGTTGTTGGCCAGTACAGCTTTCTCACAACAAAAGTTGGATGTTCAGGCGCACCGCGGAGGTATGGCGTTATTACCGGAAAACACAATTCCGGCAATGTTAAATGCAGTAAAGTTAGGCGCTAAAACGCTTGAAATGGATGTGGTAATCTCGTCAGATGGAAAAGTAGTGGTATCACATGATCCTTACATGTCTTCAGCCTTT
>Ga0265798_10001080_pt1 | contig 43264 bp, 31 predicted proteins | sample P3T30metagenome_FD_192430 | JGI IMG/M metagenome (GOLD analysis project Ga0265798, IMG submission 192430) | Plant litter microbial communities from East Loma Ridge, Irvine, California - P3 T30 | ecosystem: Environmental > Terrestrial > Plant litter > Unclassified | place: USA: California... | reverse complement strand
CGGGGTGGGGGGGGAACTTACTGACGAGGTCCTCAGCGCTGCAGCGTCCTGGGGCGCAGCCGGTGATGGACTCGGTGATCTTCGCGTTTCCAGTGGTGCACTGGCACTTGGTGTCGCTGAGACCGCAGCCGGAGCCGGCGACGGCAGCGGCGAAGCAGGGAATCTGAAGAAATTCAATCAGCAAACTTATCCGTTGAGGGTTGATGTCGTCTGAGATCAAGTCGGAAGTACTGATGACTCCAACGTAGCTAAATGGCGTGGCTGGGACCCGAACAGATCCATTCGGCTATCATCTGTGCAACATGGTGAAACTTACAGCGCAAGTAGGAATGCTGCTCAGATCCTGAGCGGCAACCATGGCGAACGAGGTCGCAACAGCGAGGGCGGCGGCAGATGAGAAACGCATGTTGATGGTTGATGGAACGAAAGTCGTTTGTGTGAGTGCTTAAGTTAGGTGTGTATGTGAAAAACGATTGTGTTACCAAAACAAAGGACAGGAACAGAAGCGAATATATACCCAGGTACGCAGACTGTACTACAATAGCTCCATCCGGAATACCAGTCTCGCCGAGCTTGAGTAGTCCCGCGCCAGCGCTATCGAATAGACGTCGGCGGACCGCAGGCAAGGGGCCAGATGTGGATTGATATGGCCCTTGGCGGTGGTGTAAGGTTAAGGACGGCGCAAGTGGAGTTCTAGAAGGCTGGTGAGGATGCCGAGGGTGGCTTGACCTGTTGGTACGTAAGCTTGTTCTTGTTGTGGCGGCTGTGTGTGTTTCTTGTTCTGTCTTTGTTCATAAAACGTAGGATTGAACAGGATGAGGGTACTGAATTGAGTTGCTGGATGTATTGCACTGAATATGCCCGAACACATCGATGAAGTAATAGTAGATCCGAAGCCGCACATCATCAAACTCTGCAAAATCTGCACTCTTGCGACGATGTTCCAACAAGCTACTGGCACTTACGTCCCCTTGCCACCCGCTGCAGCAAATAGCAATGCAAACCTCGGCATCAATAGTGCCTTAGCACCTCTCTCCGCATCATCCAGATCGCCCACAACGCCCCGGCCGCAACCCCGCACAAAGCTATTTGAAAAGATGAGCGCCTCACATGAAGGGACCGCGGCAGCTTCATGCGAAACCCCGCTTGAGCCAGCTAATAAAACGCGCGGGCGATCGGTCGAGGCGCGTCCTCGATGTGTTGGAAGTTGGAAGAGTTGTTGTGTGAGGACTGACAGTCGGAGGTTCAGAATCCGATGATGCAGGTACGCCGCACGGGTGCATTGTGGCGGTTCCCGCTGCTTCCTTGCTTCCCCAGATCTTGTCTGCCCCAACTGGCAACAAGGCCGCTGTTTTTTGTTCATCCCGGCAGCACATCAACTCAATCTCACCAGCCTTATTTTTGCGATAAATTTTCGTTCTTGAAATGACGGTAATGTCGCATCCCAACGGAAAGGTAATATCATGGATCCACCCATAATCTGAAACACGACTCTCTAGACACGCCGATCAGGGGCACGCTGCTGCCCAGGTTTGATACCGATGGTGAAAGCCCATCTGCATGCACTGCATGCTGCAGTTTACAGCATCGGGGATTTTGCGTGGAAGGTTTGCATGCCGGCGCACGAGGTCGTATGTTTCAACATTGTCGTCGTTCAGCGTGGGGGCTCGCGTCAAAATTTTGTCTCATTCCTGAGGGAGAGCTTTAGGTTTGTTTGTAGTGACTTTGCATCGGCAAGCAGCATCCGCCCGCCGCGAGAAGACCTCGAAATAAGCTGCAGACCCGCCAATTAAGCCCTCTATGGCTTCGTCGGCCTTTACCTTTTTGACGGCACCCGCACCAGCATCGGCCCTGCATGCGCTGCGGAACGGGCGGGTGCATGATTCAGACTTTGTCGTGACGAGGATGGGAGGCTCGGAGACATACAGTGACAGGTAATGAACATGAGACGTGAATTCCGGGGTTGGGTCCCAAAGCCCGCTCGATATGACGGCGTGCTTTCGAGCAGGATAAGTCGACGACAGAGAGGCTGCATAGATCGCGCAAAGGTATAATAGCAGTGTCGTGTATTAGTCCACCACTTTATGCGCAACGTGATACCAGAGCATGCATGACCAAAGCTGTGCGCAACACTTATTTTCATTTAACACTATAACAGCGTTGTCTACGCAACGCATGCTCTACCCGTATCGCACGGACGACCAGCATACTCTCTTTGACCGAGCAGTGGCTAGTAGTACAGCTCTTCGAACTCAGCATGATCATTCAAGGAGCCGACCCATGTCCTAAAGCACGATACCACATTAACACCGAAGTCCAGCCCGGCGTCAGGTTCGCGATCTACCTCAAAATGACCTCCAAATCAGCCGAGTAAAGGTTCGCCAGAAATCCCTAGTGTCTGATGTAGGAGAAGAAGAAAGGAGATGGTTGACAGGGCACAGGTATATTGCTGAGGAAAACGATGGCCGTTTAGAGGTACAAAAATAGAAATTAGGAAAGAAAAACAGATGCAGCAAAGTACGCTGATATGAAATCTTTTGTAAAACCGCCGAAGAGATTACCATGCTAAAACATGGCACCGTCCATGGGACGCTGAGCCACCGGCTGTTCATGAAGTGGCCGCGGCGGGGAGTTGTTGCGGCCACCGAAGCCTCCTTGTGGAATGGATGGAGACGGTCTTGGCTGCGCTTGTGCCTGTCCTCGCAGACTCTTGCCCTCGCTAGACGTCTTCCTCAGGCGATTCCTCGAATGAGCATTTTGGCTCGGGAGGGCATCTGACGAATTGGTGCGCGTCGGCTCCGCATATGGCGCGCGAGGTAAATCGAATCCAGCCTGAATGGCAGGGTCGTATGGATTTGGGGTTTCTGTCCGCCCGAAGCCAAAGCGTTTGCGCATAGGGTTGATAGGCGGCACTGGCGGGGCAACTTGATCAGCGCCGTTCTTCAAGGATGCACCAGCTGGGAGATTGACGAGGTCGATAGAAGATGTCGTGGACAGAAAAACGGGCTCAGAGATGTCTGCTTTGGCAATCGATTTCTTTCTTAGCATGCCCTGGCGAGGTTGCACGGTGCTCGGATTGAAGGCAGCCGCATTTGGTGTGGAAGGATTAGAGACTGGAGGTGTGTGACTTGCTGAGAACGGTGGCATAGGCGATGGCATCGAGCTGTTGTAACCACCTGGTGAAGGACGTGGTGAGATGGGAATGCCAGGAGAAAATTTGGGATGTCGAGGTGAACCATTACCGGATGCAGTACCCGTTTGGATTGGCTGCAAGTGCTTAGAGTCAAAGTAGTTCGCCGCAGTCGTCCTACTGTTGCTCCGTGATCGCATGCGCTGACTGTCGATTGAGGGTCGCTCGGATGGCAGTGGTGGCGTGGGGTGAGCCACATAGCCTGGGACAGATGGCAGCATGTTGGGTGGGTACGCGCTTCGTATACCCTCGGTCATCGCTTGATCGAGGTCGTCACGATACTCACCGTGACGACTGCGCGACCGGCCATTTGATGTGCCAGAATTTGAGCGCTCGCGGCCTGAGGTTCTCGTCGAGGCAGAAGGAGATCTGCCTGTCGGACGGCCAGACCGGCTACTATCAGTTCCTGATCTCTGTCGATTTTCAAGCTCCCGTTGAGCATCCTGCTCACTCTGCTGCAAAATACGGGATGGCTTTGGTCGTAGGGCAGGCATATCTGACCGAGCTCCTTCCGATACCTGTCCTGCCAGAGATGTGCTACTAGCGTTGTTGGGATTAGCACCAACGGTCAATTTCCTTGGAAGCCTCGCTGGTAGTTCAGGATGTCGGTCGACAGTTGCGAAGGATTCACGACTTGACTTTGCTCGAAGCATGTTCAGAGCATTCTTCAGGCCGCTCGCAGAGTTGGGGGCTGGGCTTGTCGACCGACCTTCGGCTCTAGCCTTGAGGCTCTCTTGTATCACGCGTTGGCGTTGAGCTAGGTCTCGCTGGAAAGCTTCGTGATCAGCTTCAGTCTCATTGCTGGCAATGCGCTCATGGTTCCGCTTGGGAGTCAGATCCCATTGGAATCCAGCGTCGGTCGGCTCTGGGGTCGTGCTAGAAGGCTGACCTCCTCCCTTCTGCTGGTCGACAGGGCTCAATGAGCTCAAGCTGCCCCGCTCGTCGCGGTAAGGGTTGTCCAGGTCGTCCAAGTCCCACGGGTTCGAATGGCTGTATGTCGATGGCGCAGGTGTGACATTTTCAGATCCGAATTGACGATTTTGTAGACCATATTCCTGTGCCTGCAGCGCAAGACCGGCAGCAGTAGTCGTAGGAGGGCTCGTCAACGCCGCATCTTGCTCACCGTAGTTCGACGATACGTTGCTCACATTACGAAGATGTTGTCGAATTAGACCACTGAGTCCGCCGTTGTCTGGACCAAGCGTTGGCGAGTCTACGTCTGCGTCATCCGGCCTCGGCGATGGCATATGTGCCTGCTGTGAGCTATTCGGAGTAGGAACTGGGGCTTTCATCCTTTCCTCAGAGGGATTGCGGGACACACTTCGAGAGCGCATAGCTGGGTGCTCGAAGATCGATGGGGCTGGCCCAGTCGCTACAGGCAGCTTTTCAAAGCGACGAACAGGCTCAGTAGAACGAGCAGTGGCTCTTGTGGCTGATTCTTGTTCATCATCACTTGACTCGCGAGAGGTGAAGAATGTGGCTCCTTCGTCAGGAGATTCAACCTGAGGAGTCTGGAGGTTAGGCTGCTTGGCCTTTGCATCTGGCGACGCGGGGCTACTTCCTTTCATCTGACTTGCTGCAGCTTGAAATCTTGAGAAGGCGGTAGCGGCTGGACTCACTTCAGCAGGACACTCTGATCTGTGCTGTTCAGTAGTCTGCGCCTCGGCACGCCTGCGTTTCTCTTGTTCTGCACGCTCCTTCAAGGTAGGCTTTCGCGGAGGCGACTTGTCGACCTTGGGCGTCGGCACCTCAGGAACGTCCCGCTCGCGATGCATTTGCTTCATGCGCTCCGCATACTGCTGCTCACTGAATGCCGCTTTTGGCTTGTTGAAAGCGCCCATTGCGGTGGCCTTTCCACGATCATGAGGCTGAAGTGCAGCCTTCAAAGCGTGACCTTCTTCAGTGTCAGACGTAACCGGACTTGCAAGCGGAGGTGACATCGGCCGGGCCAGGACCGGGCTGGACCCAGCAGATGAGTTGTTTCTGCTCATGTTGGGGTGCACAGTAGAAATTGGGCTCTCGGAGCGGAATGTAGGGCCACGGTTGAACCGGTCGCTCAGGTTAGTCGCAGACCTTGCCTGTGGAAATGGAATTGGAGGCGTTGATCGACCTGTGGGCGCGCGTACTCTTTGTATCGAATTAAGACGGTTCATTGCAGATGATTGCTGCTCTTGTATGTGCTGATCCAGACCTTGATCATAGAGTCTGCGAGCTTTGGTGGTGGTTCGGCCAGCTTCGAGAGGCGACAGAGGCCCACCCAGCGGCGAGAAGAGAGGCGAGCTCACAGGAATGGAGTTGGCGCCCTGTGAAGCGATCGAGGTAGCAGCGGTGGATGTGCGGGTATTGGCGGTGGCAGAGTTGGTTGACGAGGACGTCTCTCGTTTCCGGCTGAGAGCCGAGGGACTGGACGGCTCCGATCGCTGACCATTGTGCTCTTCCTCCATCCGTCTCAACTTCTCTCTCTCTTCCTGCCGCAGCTTCTGGTACGCAGACATGTTTACGTCGTCGTCGTAGAGTGTGCGTCCAAGCCCCTGCTTGCTGTTGTTGGAGACGACATAGATCTTCTGGCGACCGCCGAACAGCACGTTCCCTTCACCAGGCCGGGCTCTGGTCATCATGCTACCAGAGCCATCATCGTCCCTGGTGCTGTCGAATGAGCTCTGTCGCTCGTTTGCAAAGGGTGGCCGTATCGAGCCGTTGAGCGATGCTACTTCGGCGATGTCTGAGAGTCCGCCAGGGACAAACCCAAACTCGTGGAGGCGAGACTGGCGTTTTGGTAGCAGGACGCTGTCGTCGCTTGCCTTACCAATCTTGGAGCTGGGGTCGTCCTGCTCTCGCAGCATGCTGAAGCGCGTAGAAAGGCCGGGCATGATCAAACTCGTCCGGAAATCATCTATCTTGGGCAGCACTGCGTCTAGGTTGAATTCCGGCTTGACCTCCTCTTGCCCCTTCTTGCCCTTCTTTGCCTTCTTCACCGCTGTCGCCTCGTCGCCATCCTTCTTCCGTGTCAACCAGCGATTCATGGCGACCTGATATTTGTCAGAAATGTGCACGAGAGAGCATTGGCGCCAATGGCGACCCATGGCTTCGAGTTTGCTGCGCCGAGTGGTAGAGAGAGAACAACTTACGGTTGATGGCGGCGGCGGGGTCTGGCCGTATGTTCACGCCTTAGGCAGGTGCAATCGTGGTCGAGGTAGTCGCGACCTTGACAGGCTGGTACGCTAAGAAAGCTGTTAGCGAATGTCCTGCAGGTCGATCCGTCCCTGCAGCTTGCAGTTCACCACGTTGAATATTTGGTACACGTACCCGGTAATGTTCCCCCCTCTCTCTCTCTCTCTCTTCTCAGGCTTATTCAATTGCTGATCCTGTCGACGGCGGAGGTGCGCGTGGGGTGGTCGTCCGTATGTGCGAGGCAGAGGCGGACCCCATGTAATTGCGCGCGAGGCAGCTGTGATGTTATGGCGACTGCAGGTCCTTCCAGTTGCGGAGGAATGCGTTTGGGTGAGGAAGGCGCGTTGCAGGTGTCCCGATGGGTAGGTGTCTCGTCCGGGGTACTCGAAGCGTGGCTCGGTTGGCGGGAAAATGGGAGATGTCTAAACAGTAGATTATGTGCAAGTTAAGGAGCGTGTATAGCTGGGACAGTAGGGTCAAGGAGTGTGGGTGCACGCGCGCTGCGTTGTGTGCGGCAGTGAAAGTAAGGAATGCAAGAAGCAGATCTCCCGAACAAAATCAATCAGCACCGGAGAGGAGCTTGAAGGAGCACAGCAGCACAGAGCGGGCACGGAGAGGAAGCCACAAGCAATTCGAGGCACAAGGTTCATTTCACTGCTAGGCCATTTCTGCCCATCCGCATGGGCGCGCTCGAGGTAGCAGGGATCACTACTCGTGCAGGAGCCGGCGCGTTCAAACCAACGCCGTCGCCGGGGGATGCGGGCGGCGGGCGACAGAAACATCCCAAAAGCATATTAACGGGCGTTAGGCCGTCGCTTCTCCTGTACGCTTCTGACGAGCCCCAGCATCCCTTCTTTTGTGGCCATCGAGACGACAACAACACCGCCGCGACTGATTCACTCACCTGCAGCGCGACTCAGCGGCCAGAATGCATGATCTCGCACCGCGATGGGTGACAGCAGCAGCCACTGCAACGAGGAGAGCCACTCATGCTTAGCGGCCGCTTATCGCCCCAGCCAATCACCGTGCTGCCCTGAAATGCGAAAAGGGTACCTGCAGGCTGCATGACGGGAGGGGCTGAAGGAATCCCAATCCGTAGCTTACACTTTCGCCCATGAATAGCCTTCAAGTGGTGCTGCATCACCAGCCTGGCCACTGCTGCACCATCATACGGCGCCCAGAGACGTCTGAGTTCTGTCTACTGGCTACGAAAAGGCCAGGATGAAGAGCCTGCGGGGAGACGACAACTCTCCTGACTTTGCCGTAGAACAAACGCCATCGCGTACCTGAAGCCGCTAACTTCGGGAAGCACAACGCGCAGAGAAGGAAGCGAGCGAATCAAGTGCCGAGGACCTGGTGGCCACAAATTCCCCCTGGCCTAACCGCTGTCTCACTGTCAACTTTCTTAGCAACGCGAGTGATCTCATTTTCCGATTTCAAAAATGATCTTGCTGCGACGGTCTGACTGTTGTCATCCTGCAAATCAACGGTCATCGTGTGCAGCTTCCACGACAAGAATGACCTGCAATTAAGAATACCATTGCTCGTATCAGCAAGTTCTCCGCGTGGCTTCTCGAAGCTCCGGGCTGCACCTTGCTGCGGTTATATCCTCCGTCCGGTGTCGTCGAATAAGACGAGCGATCTTTATTGCTTTGCGGGGGACTTTTGCTCGTGCGTTGGCGCTGACGAATGCTTGAATGCCTCACGGGTTGGGCTTGTGTGCGACACCTTGCGTGGTCTTGCAGCAAACGGAGAAAGTTTCCGTCACTGTTTAATCTTTGACTGCCGTTTGCGCTTGAATTCGCTAGCAGACTCGTCGCCCGCTTATGTTTCACCTCTACCTCCATGGTGCCGAAAAGATGATGACTGTCGCTCTGCTGACTTTCAGTCGTCATCCGTGGGCCCAGAGCAATCGATGGCGGCGATTTTGAGAGATCGGCCACCACTCTGTTGGTAACAGCGATCTATTCCTCACCCGCCGTGAAATTGCAGCAGGATCCACGCTACCCTCAGCCTTGCGACTCGGCATCGCTCGCTGACATCTCCGCACACGCGACAGAGACGCGTCAAATCACGCGTTCGTCTGTTGACATTGTAGGTAAGTTCTGAAGTTTTCATCAAGCAGCCATATGCCAGCCAATTCTGAGGCACATATGCCGGGTTTTCGATTATGTACTCGGAAATGCGTTTCAGCACGCGCATTGTGGAGAAAAACTCTAGCGTACGTGTGGACATCCGAACTTATGGCTCACAAGCATCATCGCTGCAGAGGCCTGCAAGGCAACTTTCAACGTTGTGCGACAATCCTCGACAAAGCGCCGTCGAGCTGCCAATCATCCTCGACACCCAGCAGAATCGCTGTCCGAGCATCACCAGCTGCTCAGATTAGAACACGACGGCGCATGCAGGGTCGTACTTGAACCCGGCACCTTTTTCGTATTACACAAATACGAAAAGCAAACAGTCTCAAGCTCGATCAGCACCAGTAGGTATTGACGTCAACCGCCAGCACGTTCAGCTGTCGGTCTGCCAGTCTCGCGCCGAAGTGAATTATGGGCATGGCATTTGGTAGGCAGATCGAGATCGTGAGCCTCATTTCGGATATTGCGGACGCGCTCTGATCACAAGCGCAGGCTTGCAAGCTATGTTTGAAAATTGCACAATCCGCAGGTCACGAGACATCTGAGATTTTCTCCGGTGCCGAAGCTGACATGCGCCGGAAGTAGCAGATATCTATTGTATATTTCACCGAGATCGAAATGTAACCAGCGTGGCGTACGGGTAGACATCGATAACAAACGGAGTGCAGCTGATACTAGATATCCACGAGAGGGAACCCACAGTCCCAGAGCATCAGACTATTCACTTTTCAGCAGCAACACTCCTTGACCGCGGTTCTGTATGCCAGTCAACTCTAGCTGCCGAATTGGATACCGCTCACCGTGGCCTTTGGGTACAGCTGCAGCTCCATCTACTGGCGGTATACAGCATCTGGATGTGTTGATCAGCCACGAGGCCTTCTGCTAAATGTGTTTTGGCTACAGAAAGTAATAAGATAAGCAAGCGAGGGTGTTGGAAACCGCGAAGTATGGTCTTGAAGCCTTTCTCACCTCCCAAAAGACAATCGAGTCAAAGCCCGAAGCATCCTGGACAGACGCGTAATGCATGAGGCTGACTACCAGTTCGAACTCGCAAGCTCCCTGTCTGAAGTCGAAAAGCAGCCAGACGGTGGATGAGTTGGTTGATGTGGACAATGTTGCGCCTGCCATCGGAACTCTTGGCAGGCCGAAAAACTACATTACGGGAATGCCATCACGCATACGCACGCCACTGAATCCCTGTACCTCACCCGGCAATGCCTCTTCTTGCCGTGGCCATCACAGACATGGACTAATCAGCAGGGAGTGTACGTTACAACAAGGCTCATTGCATTGACAAGAAGCTTGAGCCTGTGGCTGATGTCACACTTTTGGAGCGGATGATCGAACGACCTTGGATACTGTACCGCCGTCTGGTTGCGTAAGAACAATAGGTGCTAGGCAATTTCTGACCGTCTTCCTATCGTCAACACTCGCCTCAAAGCGTACTGGCAACGGTAATGCCGAAGATAGATGCCCAACAGCGCTCGCAAGCGGCACTGAAAGGAGTTTCGTGTCGAATATTGAACTTCTCATCTGACGCCTTCGAGTGTAAGTCCGGGGTTACACCCATGCAACACCAAGGTAAGGCCGGTGCTAGTCGAAGCTCAACGCGTGGTTCAGATGGACTACATTGAAGAGGCCTTGCTCAGCTGGTATAAATATCTAGGTCATTCTCGTTCATGGCACATCAACATCAATCAGACCTTCTCAACTCAACACTTCATCAACCTATTCAAAGACACCATGCTCGGCCAATCCCTCTCTGCCCATGCCTGGGTTGCCTTTCTTCTCTCTTCTCAAGCGGCTCTTGTCCACTCAGTAGCTGTCCCCGAATCCATCGATGTTGCGGTCGTCGGGGCCGGACTGTCAGGTCTCACGGCAGCACAAGCACTCCTCGACGGCGGCAAATCGGCCATCGTCCTGGAGGCGAGGAACCGTACAGGTGGCAAAGTGTTCAACCAGCCGCTGCGCAACGGTGGTGTCACTGAGGTCGGTGCTGAATTCGTTGGGCCAACGCAAGACAAAGTTTTGAAGATGATCTCCGATCTTGGACTCGAAACTTTCGACACCTACAGCAGCGGAAAGAATCTGTTGTGGCGCAATAATACACGTCTCCCCTTCGTACCTGACCCACAGCTCGGTGGCGCTCCTCCCGTTGCACAGTCATCTCTAGTTGAGATTGCAACTGCGCAAGCGCAACTGAATACATGGGCGGCTGAAGTGAATACCAGTGCGCCTTGGACTCACCCCAATGCTACAGCGTGGGATAGACAGTCATTCGACCACTTCCTGGACCAGTATACGCCCATGGCAGACGCTAGATTCGTTCTCACTACAGCATGCAAGGCCATCTTTGCTGCTGAGCCACGCGAGCTGTCCTTACTCTACGTCATCTCCTACATTGCCGCTGCTGGAAACGAGACAACACCGGGCGACTTGGGCAGGTTGATCGCCGTTCAGACTGGTGCTCAGGAGAAACGCGTAGTAGGCGGCACAGGACTAATCCCACAGCGCTTGGCAAAGAAGGTGGGCAGCGATCACATTATTCTCGATGCTGCTGTCACCAAGATTTCGAGATGCGCGGATGGCTACGAGGTTGTGTCTCGCGCTGGGACAATCCGAGCAAAGAAAGTGGTACTCGCCATGTCGCCTCCCCTTCTCCGACAAATCACCTTTGATCCTCCACTACCAGCAAACCGTCAACAGCTGAACCAGCACATGATGATGCCGGCGATTGGAAAAGCTATTCCGATCTACCGGACCCCATTCTGGCGCAAAGAGGAGGACTTGAACGCCCAGGTCGTATCAGACAGCGGTATCGTAAAAGTCACTTTCGACAGCACTCCTGAGGACGCCGCCTTTGGTGTGATTCTTGGCTTCATTCTGGGCGACGAGGCGCGGGCAATCGACAAACTTACGGTCGGTCAAGCTCAAGAGAAAATTGTGGGTGATTACGAGAAGTACTTTGGACCCAGCGCGAGGAACATGACTGATTTTGTGCTATTCCGCTGGGATTTAGAGGAGTGGTCGAAGGGTGGGCCGACGGCTATTGCGCCACCTGGTGTGCTGAGTCGATACGGTAGTGCGCTGAGGAAAAGTGTTGATGGAATACATTTTGCTGGCACGGAGACGAGTGAGTTCTGGACTGGGTACATGGACGGTGCAATCAGAAGTGGTGAACGTGTGGCTAGGGAGATTCTGGGCGCTTGATACCGCGATCGAGGGTATGGAAATAGCTTGAACACATCTGCATAGGTTCAATATAACTTGATGTTCGCTACCATTGTTACTCGGGCCTCTGACACACAGATATTGATCACTGCTCGACAATCAAACGACCAACACCGCGCGGTACCTGATCGAACCATCGTTTAGCTTGGAAATAGCGTTCACCGCCCCATCTTCCGTCATGGGAAACTCTTCGACAATCGGCCTGACACCATTCTTGGAAGCAAAGTCGAGCATGGCATCGAATTCGCTCGGTTTCGAAGTGCAAGCCCCGTGGATCGAAAGCTCTTTTCCTAGAACAGGGTAGTACGGCATGTGCAGCGGCTCATTCGTGATGCCCAGTAGCAAAATATGACCGAATGGAGCCATCTGCTCCAAGAACCTAGAATCGAGTTCAGCTTACTTCAGTCGTGCGGGTGCCAGGAAGTAACCTACACTTCCCAATCTGGAAGTTTCGCAGCTGTAACGATGAGGTAGTCCAGCTTCAAGTCCGGCTTCTTAGCCTTGAGGTCCTGCGACAGCCAAAAGTCCGAAGCACCCAGTTTCAAGGCTTCCTCCTTCTTGTTGCTGCTGCTCGAAAACACGGTGACCTTTGCGCCCAACTTCGCTGCAAATTGGATCGCGAGGTGTCCGAGTCCGCCGATACCGACGATACCTACGTGATGACCTGGCTTGACGCCGTGTCTTTTCATCGGCGTGAAGACAGTCAGGCCAGCACAAAGTAGTGGCGCGGCCTCAGCATCCGAGATGTTCTCGGGGATCTTGTGGAGATTGTCTTCTGGCCATACCGCATAGTTGGAGAAAGAGCCCTGGTCGTGATCTGAGGCCCCGTACTGACGTGGTGCGACCTTGCAGTAGTAGAAGTCGCCCGAAGCACAGTGTTCACATTCGCCGCACCCTCCCTTGACGTAGCCGAAACCAACGCGGTCGCCATCTTTGAACTTTGTGACGGCATCTCCAACAGCTTCGACTCTGCCGACACCCTCATGTCCTAGGACCATATCTTGATGGATGTAGTGTAGGTCTGTGCCGCACACCTGAGGCGACTTGTCAGTCTGTTCATCAAGCTGATAATGTAATACATACTCCACTGTGTGTCATGCGGAGAGCAATCTCACTGGACCTGAGCCTACTCTTACCAGACAGCGTAGCTGCGACAGTAACGCCTTGCTTCGAACCTTTCAGCACCTTGATCTCCGATGGTAGAAACATGTTGCGGGGTGGATGGCGTGTTTGTGATATTGGTTGCTGCCGAGGAGAAGTGAAAAGTTCAAAAGTTCGTGTCCGGAGGCGCCTAGGTATGGAATGCTGATCAGTGAGAATGAGAGTGAGAGTGAGAGTGAGAGTGAGAGTGAGAGTGAGAATGAGAGTGAGAGTGAGAGTGAGAGTAAGAGTGAGATGGGGCACTATATACGCTGCACGTCTAGGTGCAGAGCCATTGCAAATGGTGAAGCGGCATGTGGATTAGCCTCGACCGGCGGTGTAGTGTAGTGTTTTTCGCGATTATTCAGATTATGTCAAGGACCGCGACCGGCTTCGTAGATATCGTGTTCCTTCCAATATACAGTGTTGCTATCGTCGAACGGCATGTTCAGTAATCTCGGCAGCATGATGTGTGTTGTGCCTTCCATTATTGCATTACTGTGTAGGCTACACCCTTGCTAGCTCGCGGCCGATGCATCGCTAGCGCCATTCTACAATGATAGTAGGATCTTACCAAGATGAATCATCATCGGCTGTGTAAACAGCTCTGAGTAAGCTAGAACTGTGGTCTATGCTACCCAATCGCAGCTTGTCTGGTTCCAGAACCATCGTTGATCTGCCGCCCTGGCTTGCCACAAAGCAATTATTTCTCGGAGACAGCGTGCCACACTCGTCAGAACTGCGCTCAAATTTATGTACAATACCGCCGACGTGCGAGCAATGGTCTGAAATGTTTCGCAGTGCATTTGCACGTTGATTTCTCATTGTTGATACCTACGAATTCTTGCTCCAAGCTGGTAAAAGGCACCTGGGCAGTAGTGTATCTGGACAGAGTACCACTAGTGTATCTGGACAGAGTACCACTGCAATGTATGATTCGATCGGCTGATAATTGATGTAGTATCCGCTAAGCCAGTATATGTCTCCGTGATGTGCACAGAAATGTCTCCGTGGTCTCTTGAAGGCCATGCTTGCGGCGACTTTACGTGAATGTGTCCGTCAAGGCCTTTGTGGTGTATAAATTGACGTTGCTCATGGCCCTGGTGGTCCATGTATGCAAATTACTCTTTGCTAATTGCGACGTTCTGCTGTCAGCAATGACCACAAATGTGGAGATGATGGACTCGGGGTAAGATACTGGTATCAGTAGGGCCAACAACACAAGGACTGATGACCTGAAGGGCTATCTCGGACTGGTTCGAGGCGTGTCCCATGAACGAAGCCATGCGTAAACAACTGACAGATTGCGTGCGTGCACGACTCGATACCATCGATATCAAATGGAGCACTTGTGGTGCAGAGGTCAAGATGCTCGATTATGCCTGTGGCAACGGCTTCTTCAGCAGGGTAAGCACTTCTCTCTATCCAACTGGTCTGGGCGCGACGGCTGATTAGGACCACAGGTATTCGCACCGTACGTGACGTCGATCGAGGCTGTCGACGCGTCGGCCATCATGATCGAAAAGTACGACGAGAGGATTGATGAACTTGGCTCCATCCACAAGGGCACTCGAGCGGTATTGGGCGATGTCCTTGAAAATCCTCCACAGTCCGTCCTCAAGAGTGGAAGATACCACGATTTCCATCTCATCACTGTCGGTGCAGCTTTGCACCATTTCGCTGATATTGGAATCGCGGTCCAGCGCCTAGCCCATCGGCTTCGTCCTGGCGGCGTGCTCTACATTCAGGACATGCTGAACAACAATGACGGAGCAACTGAGGACAAGAAACCACGTGGGTTCACATCAGATGAGATGGGATTGCTCATGAGCAATGCTGGGCTCGTTAATCTCAGGTTCGAGGTGTTGCCCGGCACAATTCAGATCGAGGTGCCAATTGTGGGGGTGCTAGAACTCCAATGCTTTATCGCTAGCGGTACAAAAGGGAGCAGTGATGGCTGAGCGGACTGTATTGAATTTGAATAGATATAGGAACAATGCAAAGCTTGTGAGGTACCATAGGGAGAGTTCGACTCGAAGGTGCGGTGCGAGTTGAAGACGCGCCTGCAGCCGGGACTTGCCGAACCGCAACACCGGGCGATGCCAGCGTCAGCATCGCCATCGCCATCGCCAGCATCGCTAGCATCGCCAGCAGTACTATACACAACTTTGGCGTTCTGTACGAGGTCATAAGACAGTGACGATTACCTACGTAGATTGTCTCCAACCCAGTGCATTGTCTTGCGCATCATGGCTCTCGGCACCAACCTGCCAACATGGCCAGCGATCGTCTTCACGTACTTTGAGTCTGGTAAGCTTCGCCGTCGCCACACCAGAACAGCAACTCATCTTCCTACAGCAACCATCATCGCAGGTTACTACGTCGCCTTCTTCGACAGCAACACCTTCGTGTCGCGCCAGCTCCCACCCACACCTGTCCTCACATCATCCACCGTCCCACCGCACGCCACAATCCTCTCCCTCTCTATCGCAAACATGTTTCTCGTGCAATGCATGCTCTCTATACTGCTCACTGTTGTGACGCGCGAATCACGAATGACCAAGTACTATCTAGTCGCCGCTGCGATTGGTGATGTTGGGCACATATTCGCGAGCTACAAGGTTATGGGCAGCGAGATATTCTGGGATTTCGGTGATTACAACGACTTAATGGCGGGGAATGTGTTTCTCGGCGTGTTCCTGTTCGTGAACCGCCTGTTGACGTTATCCGGTGTGTTCGGGAGGATTGGACGCAGGGGATAGTAGGAACGCATGCGTTGCCATGCTTTTTTCTCAACACAAAGTGGCATGCGAAAGTATTGACTAAAATATGAATTCCATTTAACGCCTAGTCATCACTTATGAAAGACACTGCGTCGAAAACTCCGTTCGCGCCGACGACCCTGAAGGAGACGATTACTTTCCAATGCCCTGGAGAGCCAAATTGAAATCCTGCATCATTGCCTCCCCGTCCTCCAAACTCAACATTTCTACTGGCGCAAATATACCGATGTCCATAGCGCCATTGCGCATAGTCGTTTCGATATCAATTGCATGCTGGATGCTAGTCAGTCGTTGGATTCCAACCTCATGCATGGAGCTCGACTCACCAAGTACGCATCATTCACCCTTCTGTCTCCCAGATGTTCTATCTGCTCGCTTGTCGGGGTTTGATAGTCAGCAGTGTGTTCTGTCACGCGACTCAATGGTCCATTCCAGTGGCTTCCAGCAACGATGCTGACACCTTCCTTGATATCCCCTTCTCCGACTCCTTCAGCATCTGGGAGCGTCAAGAAGTTGACGAATGTGTCGACTTTGATGCCAGTCCACTCTCTAATTTCGTAGAGACTCGCAGTCGCGTTGGCAAATTGTCCGACTTTCTGAAGATCCTGCTGAATCTGGCGCGCAACATCCACTATTTCCCCCTCCAAAGGTGAGCGCACGCGGATTGGAAGAAGATTGACAGTAGGTACCGCGGCGTTCTCAACGCCAGCGAACGGAAGCGAGCGGTTGGCAAGATAGATACCAATCGCTACATCATCTCCTTCTGGGGTACACGTGAGCTTCGCGTGGAGCATTGCATATGCGGCGAGGAAGAGTGCTTGAACAGAGACACCGTTCTGGCGCGCGGCGTCTTCCAGCACTTGGGTTGTGACTAGTTGTGGCCGGAAGATCTCGATCTTCGTGGATGGTGACGAAACGGGCTGAGTGAGAGGACGCTGCTCGAGCCCATCCAGATATCTTGTCCAAAACGATTTCCGAGCGTCAACAGCTGAGCGCTTGACGCTACTGGCCAAAAGATTTGCAAATGTGTCATGAGATTGAGGCCCGGTCCCGCCATTGCAGATATCCTGAAACTGCTGCATGAGGAGAGGTAGGCTGACACCGTCGTAAAGAGCATGGTGAATCTTTAGCTTCACGTCCCAACCTCCTTCGATATGGCGGACATGGAGCTGTGCCCAGGGCTGGTCGATCTTGGGAGCCATCTCTTTAGTTGGACCAGTTTCGTTGACAATGGCGGTCTGATAGACATCATGCACTACCTGAACGTATGGAACCTGTGGATCTTGAGTAGCTACGAAGATGGTTCGCAGTATTGGGCTTGCTGCCATCAGAACATTCCATGCCTTCTGAAGCTCTTCGAATGAGATCGACCCGAGGACTTCATATGTGAACTCAGCACGGAAGTTGCTTCCATTTGTATTAAGCCACATGGACAACATGTACAGCTGTCCAGCCGTGGCAGGCAAGATGCATTCATGGCTGTGGAGCTTGGCACTTCGCTCGATATCCTCGAGGTCCAAGTGGCTCAAAGCCTGGCTGATAGTGGTACTCCAATTGCCTTTTATCATCGGATCTTGCAATGAGCGAGAGTGTGCGATCCGCGCCATGTTGCTAACACTGCTAGCTTTGAGCATCTCGCCGACACTAAGGACAACATCTCTGCGGCGAAGAAGAGAGGAGACCTTGATGGCACTGATTGAATCTAGTCCAATGTGAAAGATGTTCATGTCGTCGGTGATCTCGTCCTCGTGAGCTCCGGAAACTGCGCCCAAAGTTTCGCGGATGGTTAGCAATGTGTCTGAATCTGGCGGGCCCTCTTGCTCGTGCTCATTGTTAGGGATCGTGCTGGGCGAGTTGGCTGTTCGGATCTCCGCGTCGTGGAAGGGCGGTAGTCCGCATATGGAGGTACCTTCCGACCTGAACTGGATGACAGGTTCGTCCGGCGCTGCCATGATCTGGTGGAGTACTTCATCAAATATTCTCATCATCTCCCTCGAGCCTTCTTCATCCAAGACTTCGTCCTTGACAGCGCAGCGCCACACGAGCTTTTTTTCCACGACTTCCATTTCCACGCACATTGGATACTCAACGTCGCTGCGACCTTCGATACTTTTGTAAAGTGTTTTTGTCGGATGCTGAGATCTTTCGGCGTTTCCCTGGTAGATGAACAAGCTCTCAAAAAGCCCGCCGCGTGCATTAACCAGCGCGAGAGCTTTGCGAAGTGGGAAATGCTGATATTGTTTCAAGCTCAAGGAGTTATCTTGCAGGTCATGCAGGAGTTCCAGTCGAGATCCGTGGAGGATCGTACGAACGGCGACAGTGTTCATAATGGGAAAGAGAAGCTCGGAGGTCGTTTCGTCGTCACGACCAGATAGCACGGATCCAAAGGTCACGTCTAGGGATCGCACATAGGACGCCAGGACCATCGTGAATACTGCCTGCCCTAATGTTTGAAGCGAAACACTACTTTTCTTCGCAAATCTGCTGATTTCACTCATGGGTACCTTGCTTTCATGCTGCAGACGATGAACAGCCGTAGGTGACTTCACATCGTCCGTTCTCCTAGCGAAGATACTGAGCTTGGCCTCGAACAGGTGATCTACCCAGTACTCAGCGGCATCAACTCCGGAAGTTGAGAGTACGCTGCAGAGGGTGGGCTCATAGCTGGGACGAGGCTGCAGTCGATCTTCATAGGCGCGCGCCACATCAGCGTGTATGAGGCCTAATGACCACCCATCATACAGAGCGTGTGCGATGGATAGGATGAGATAAGTATGTCTGGGAGCTCTGAGGCACACCACTTGGAATGGCGGCACAGAAGCAGCACGATCCTTGGTCTCCTGTCGAAGCTTGTCGAAAATGGTAGGAAAATCGGGTACCCTTTCCACACACATCTCCGCCCAAAACTCGTGAGGGTGGGCAGACAGAATCTGAGCGTAGGAGGCATCAACATCCGGATCCTCGATGTTGACGAAGGAAGTGCGCAGAATTGGTGATAGCTGGACTACCTGAGTCCACGCAACGCGCAATTGGTCAATGTTGGTGCTTGCGTTGAGCTCCATGACATCAAAGTTATAGTATCTGGTATAGTCGGAAGTGATCATGTCGGCAACCATGGCTTCTTGTAGTGGCGTTAGAGGGAGAATATCTTCCACCTGCTTCAGGTCCGCACCCTGGCTGATCAAATGGCTCTTCAATTGGTTCTTGAGCGCGGCGTATGAGGAGTCGCTCATGATGCTTTGCTCCCGAGTTTCGTCTGTCTTTCCGACGTCGGATAGCATGTTTGCAATGGTGAGGCCGCGCATGATCTTGCTAACGGGAAGATTGATCCCGTTCTTCTTCAGCTTGGATGAAAGCTGTATGGCATCGATGCTGTCTAGCCCCAGCTCAAAGATTGATGTTGTGCTGCGGATATCTTCAAGCTCACTCTTTGTCAGATCTGCAAGCACCTTTCGCAGTTGCTTGGCATCGTCCGTCCATTCAAAGGGTGAAATGCCATTAAGTCCATTGGCTACTGGCTTCTTGATGTTCACTTCGTGCGATGCTGCATCCTTCGTGTCGGGCAATGTCTCAAGAAGCTTTTCCGGTTCGTTGATTGCCTGATGTAGGGCACTTTCGAACTGATCAAGCAATTCGTTTGATGTTTTCTCGTCCGCTACATGGCCTTGTGTGACTAGCATCAACCTGAATGTGCCGGCTTGTGTCTGTTCGATCTCGATGGCCATCGGATAATCAGCAACAGCTCCTCCATCGTGCACTCTCCAGAGTTCGTTGTTACTCCAGTGGTCTTCAGAGTGGCCCACCTGAAAGACGAACAAGTTGTCGAAAAGCGGCAAACTCGAGTCGATTTTGCTCCACTTTGTGATATTGCGTAAAGGCGTGTGTTGATACGGGTGGGCCGCCACATTGAAGTCGTGCGACCTTTCGATCAATGAGACCCAAGACTCATGCTGTTGTGGCTGATGGCAATATGGTATTGTGTTGAACATTGGGCCTATGATATGGTCGGCGCCTTCCAGATCGATACTACGGCCAGAAACGACCATACCCATTGTTGTCGCTCCTTTAGTCAGTCTCTGTAGTACACTGAGCCAGCAACCCTGGAATATAGCTTGAGGTGTGACATTGAGCTTCCGTCGGATGGTTTCGAAGGCGGGTGGGCTAGTAAGCTGTCTGGTGACTTTGATCGGCTCACTGCTTCGCTCTCTGATTCGCAAAGGAAGTCTGTTGGCTGCAGAGAGGGAAAGATGACTCTTCCAGAAGTCTTCTGCCCCTTCTTGAGCCCGGAGCGGACCATGCGCTAGAGCCGAATAGAAAGAAGGTGCGCGGTTGCTCTCCAATTTGCCGTTGTATGCGTCCCAAACGGCCTTGAAGATTAGTTCGATGCTGATACCATCGTACAGTCCGTGGAATATATGTACTATCAGTAGCTCTTGCTCTGGCATCGAAACAGCGACGAGCTCGAATGGTCGGAGAAACTCGCCGTAGTTGCGCTGAAGCCACTGGCGCCTCAGACGTGAGAAGCAGTCGTGCAAGGACTCGCCTTTTTCTGCCCTTCTTGATACCCACGGTAGAGTAACCTCGTGCGGACTTGCTTGAATATAGCCAACTTCCGTACCTACAAAGCTTGTCCGTAGAATCTGTGTCTCAGCATACACCTTGCGCCACGCCTCTCGGAGTTGATCATGATCAACATCGCTGCTTAGCTCGAACACGAAGCTGTTGAAGTACAGACCATTGTCGCTATCCAAAGACCTCGCTATCATACCTTGTTGTAACGGCGTACACGGTGCAACAGCCTCGATCCTCGTGACATCAAGAGAAAGTGATCGAGCCACAGCACGTCGATGGCGATGTTGTACTACAGCAATAGCTTGCTGTGCCGCGAGAAGCGACGCACGCTCGCTCGTAGACAAAATCTCAGCAGACACTACTTTGACTAGTCGACGCAGGGTAGAATGTCGCATGATCAACGACGCAGTCACGCCACGGATTCCAGCTTCTTTCAAGCCTCGCCCGACGCTAATCACGGAGATTGAATCCATACCCAGCTGAAAGAAACTAGTGTCTCTTCCGAGCGTATCCTCACTTGCGCCGAGCTCTCTTGCAATCAGGCTGCGAAGATTCAGCTCCTGAGCTGACCACTGCTGATCGAGTCCGTTGGGTGTCACTGACAGCTTGTGCAGATCTGACGCCGACAAGCTCTCGTATAGCTCTTTCAGCTTCTTCTTATCGGCCTTGTTGTTGATATTGAGTGGTAACGACGAGAGAGGGACAAAGTGCGTAGGTACCATGTAAGGCGGCAATCTCTCATGGCAAGCCTCTCTCGCGATCACAAGCTCGGACGCTTTGTCCAAATTGACACCGGTATCGCCCTTCACTCTTCCATGCACAACAAAAGTGACAAGTTGCTCCTTTTGCTGCCGTGGATGCTTGAGCACGAGGGTAGCTACATCGGAGATGTGTGTGCTCGATCTCCGGATCACGGAATTGATCTCGCCAATTTCCAGTCGTTGACCTCGTAGCTTGATCTGATCGTCGGCCCGACCAAGGAAGTCGAATGTGTCATCATGCAAGATGCGCACCAAATCACCTGTACGATACACTCGCTCACTGAATCTCTCCAGGCGGGGGAAGCTCTTCTGGGTGAGATCATCGCGGTTGAGGTAACCTTTTCCGACCAACTTGCCAGAAACACAGAGCTCACCAATGCCTCCCCTCAGCACAGGCACATCTGTCCCAGGCTTCAGAACATACGTGCCCACATTATCGAACTGCCGTCCTATGTTTGACGGCTTACCGTTGAAAGGAACTCGTGTGTACATAGTGCAGCCGATGGTCGCTTCAGTCGGTCCGTACCCGTTGTATATAACTCCTTTCGGACCCCATGCATCCAGAATCTCTTGCTTCAAACTTTCGCCTCCAGTGATAAAGACGCCTTCACATAAGCTCGGTACCTCATCCGGATGCAGCGTCTGGGCAAGGCTAGGTGTTAAATCAATATGCGTGATTCGCAATGTGCGTATGGAGTTGGCTATGTCTTCGAAGATGACATCTCGAGGAGCTGATACCACGCAGATGCCGACGGACCAGCTCCAAAACTGCTCCAGCACGGACACGTCGAAGTGAAACGATGCGAACTGCAGCCATCGCGATTTGTCAGTCCAGTGGCCAGCGAAGAGGCGCCGGAATGCGAGGAGAGCTTGTACGGCGTTCTCGTGAGTTAGTTCACAGCCCTTAGGTGTACCCGTGGTTCCGCTAGTATAGAGACAGTAGCTGCGATCCTGAGGGGTGACAGCTCTAGCCAAAGCAGGTTTGCAACTTTGCAACGAAGTTGTGTCCATACCATCTAAGTTTAGACATGGCACAGCGACGTCGTCAATAAACGCTTTCGATCGCGCGGCCATTGAGAGAACAGCTGCCGCCCTCGAGTCTTTGACGATGAATGACTGACGAGCGGCTGGTGCTCCAACGTCTATTGCAACGAAGGCGCATCCAGCCTTCAGAATACCCAGCATGGCGAAAGAGGCTTGTGGGCACTTATCAAAACAGATGCCAACCAGCTCGCCAGGTTGCACGCCTTCGGCAATGAGCAGATTGGCAATTCTGTTCCCTTCGGCATCCAGTTCAGAATAGGTCCAGCTGTCCGCTGAGTACTTGTTGCCATCCATGGAACGTGCGAACTCCAGAGCGGTCCGTTGCGGGTATTTCCTGGCGGTCATCTCCACAAAGTCGTGCAAGAGGCGAGCTTCGGAAGGCAGTGTCGGCTGCTGTGCGGGTGTGACTGAGTAGAGCGAGGTATCGGTAGAACTTAGCCCCGAATTCTCGCACAGGAACGATTGCATCAGGTGATCAAATTGCTCAAGCATAAGCGCAGCCTGCTCTGGTGGTATGTTATGCGGCGCGAAAGTCAGTCGATACTCAAGATGACCTTGCTTGGGCTCTAGCTCAATTGAGACGGGGTATTCAATGCTTGCGTTCTCATCAACGACGGTCCAGATACGGTCCTCGTTGTCGGCCACTGGAATCTTCTGGTAAGCGAAAATGCTGTCGAACAGCGGCTGGGTAGGGAACCCCATGATTCTCTGTATTTCGTTGAGCGGAATGTGTTGATGTTGCTGAAGCTCAGAAACAGAGAACGTGACAGCTTCCAGCATTTTGCTTGAGTCTGACATGACTTCATGTGCGAACGGTACCGTGTTGATACACGGAAAAACAGCGTCCGCGGCTTGGGAGTCACGACCCGATAGTACCACGCCGCATGTCACTGCCGGTTCACCAGTATAAGCAGACAACAGAGACAGCCAACTCGCGATACCAGCAGATTGCATCGTGGTGTTGGCTCTCCGGCAGCCTTGTTCCAAGTGGACTAAAGAACTTCGTGATCGATGTACATGAACTATTGGCCGCGAAGACTCTAGTCTGAGCGGAGTCAGGTTGGGGAAGCGACATGGAGCCGCATGCTCGCCTAAACGTTTCCAAAATATATTTCCTTTGCCACCAAGATCGCCACTGCGGTGTAGAATCTCATCTAACAGAGGCTCGATCGCTGCTTGTCGCGGCAGCGAACGGTCTTTGTAGGCGATAACGACAGTATGTAAGATTGATTGGAGACTCTGGGCATCGAATAGGGCGTGGAAGATGACAAGGTCGAGGTGGCAGGCATGGTTACTTCGTACAGTCCGGAGACCCCATGGAGGCCTGTGCAGCTCTTTGGATGCTTTGCGTTGGAACGAATCGCGCCAGGCACTATGCTTGGCTGGAGTGTCGTCATTGGATGAAGCAGTCCACGGTAAGTCGGTAGCATCTGGTGAATACTTCACCATGCCAAACGGACTGTCCTTGTCTTTCAAATCCACAAATCCAGTCCGTAGCATTTGATGTACGACCATGGCACTGCGCCACGCCTGCTCTAACTTGTGTAGATCGACATCATCGTCTAGTCTCATGCGAAGATGGTTCATGTAGACAGCACCATCCTGGGCCAACATCTGGGAAATCATGCCTTTCTGCAGTGGTGTGCATGGAAGAATAGCCGCGATGGCTTGATCTCGTGCATCACATGCTTCCAACACGTAAGGCCTGTGCTTTTCGTCGAAAGAGCGGAAGTCGAAGCCATCTTGTGCGGATCTCGTCCTGGTTTCCCCTCCGCCAAGGTGGGCCGCGATGTCCACGCAGGTCAGGTACCTCATGATATCCGCTGCATATACGGCATAACCTTGATCGCGGAGTGCGGTGGCGATCTGCACGGCACTGATGCTATCAAGCCCAAGCTGGTAGATCGTTGTGGTCGGAGACACGGCTTCTGCCGGAGAATTTGACAAATGCGTAAATACATTTCTGATGGAGGTTTCGGCTTCGGTCCAGTGATGTTTTCGATCTAAATCAGTTCCATTGCACACACTCTCCTGGTTCATCGTGGCACGGAAAAGTTCGCCAAGAGCCTTCTTGTCCATCTTGCCAGCTGGCGATAGAGGAAGCCGATCAATGAAAATGAAGAATCGTGGTACCATGTACATCGGTAGACGATCTTGAGCAATCTCTCTCAGATACTTTTGGGTATCTGGACGTTTGTCGTTGCCATGTTGAGCGCGCTCAGTCACGAATGCGACTAGTTGCTCCTGGGCCGACGCATCTTTTTTGAGAATGAGCGTGACAACTGCAGTAACATCAGTACACGAGTGCTGGAGCACGTTGTTGATCTCATCAAGCTCGACTCTCAATCCACGAATCTTCACTTGATCGTCCGCGCGCCCAATGAATTCGAAGTTGCCATCAGCCAGCATTCGCACAAGATCGCCACTACGATAGTATCTCTGACCCTGCTTTGGGATAAATTTCTGACCGGTGAGGTCGGCTTTGCCAAGGTAGCCTCGAGCTAGCTGCGCGCCACCAATGAACAGCTCTCCGGTGCTGAGTATGGGTGATGGAAAATCCCCGTGTGTTGGGAAGACAGCAAAAGATGTACTTGGGAACGGCCGGCCAATAACGCTAGCTTTGATATCCTTCGTTACCGGATGTATAGTGGTACAGAAAGCGCTTTCAGTCGGTCCATAGGAGTTGACGCAGGCGCCTTCCCACTCGTTGACTATGTTCGGCGACATGGATTCACCTATACAGTATAGCCATTCGACCGCTGGTACCTCTTTTCGCGAAAGGGTGGTCGCTACAGAGGGCGTCAAATCCAACAGGCTCGCGTGCAGAGTATTAATGGCGTTCGGCAGCTCATCGAGCAGCAGGTGTTGCTCCGCAGAGCAGAGCGTAAAGCCAAATGTCCACGCCAGAAAGCAGTCATAGTAGCACATGTCGAAGGTAGTGGCTGCGTATTGTAGGAGTCTAGATTGTGAGCTCCATGGGACAAGCGATCTAGAAGACTCGACTGTATGCATAGGGGCCCGGTGTTCCATGCTGACAGCCTTAGGTACGCCAGTAGATCCGCTAGTGAACAAACAGTATGCAAGATTGGTATCAGCAAGACCGCTCACGAATGGTTTGTCAGTTCCAACCGACATCAAAGCTCCGACATCGAGAGTGCTGGCTTTGGTAATACCGTTCGGAAGTGGAGAACCCCTAGTGATGAGAACGAGATTCGCATTGAGCTCCTCCAGCATAAGACGCTTACGAGCATCAGGTAGACCGGGATGTACGGGAGCAAAGGCAGCACCGGCCTTCAATACACCAAGCATGCTAGCATAGAACAACGGATCCTTAACAACATGTATGGGAATGATGTCTTCGACCTCGACACCAGCATCGATCAGCGCATGCGCTATGTCGTTCGCTTTTCTGTTGAGGGTATCGAATGTCCAAACAGTTCGAGCGCCGCCAAGATGAAGGAAGTCGAGAGCTGTTCGATCGGGATTCACCGTAGCGTTCGTCTCAAAGCCAGAGTGTAGAAGCTGACCGCGGGCTTCAATTGTCTTGAAGTCGAGATTACTCTCAGCACGCAGATGCGGAGGAGGATTGACGGCATCGCCGATAGATACTTTCGGATGAGAAATAAGATGTGCCAAGTTTATATCAAAGGTTTCCGCAACTATAGCAGCCTCCGTGGTGGAAAGTATGGTGCTGTGGTAATGAAGTACCAACTGGAGCTTGTCGTGCTCCTCATCTTGTGAAATCTCACATACCAAAGGCAAATCCATCTCTCCACGATCTTCTTCGAGCGTCCAGATTGATGCATCCAACGCTGCGGACGGTTGTTGCAAATTAACCAGAGTATCGAACAATCGGCCGCCATCCGTGAGCGACACGTTCTGAATGCGTCGAAGTGGCGTCAATTGGTACGACAGCGAGTCTACGTTGAATTTGTGCATTGACTGCACAAGAGATTCATTGTTGTTTTTGAAGTCGAGATTGATTCGGACAGGTAGGGTGTTGAAGCAAGGTGCGACAAGCCGCTGCAAATCATGACCGGCCAAGGTACGCCCACTGACGACGTTGCCAAAGCAAACTTCGATCTCTCCAGTATAGAAGTATAAGAGCTTCGCCCACGTCGCATGGACGACAGCAAGTAAGGATACAGATGCGCTTTGGCAAGCTTCTCGTACCTCGCTTAGCGATAGATCGAGCTGTCGAGAGTAAGATGCGGGTGATGAAGTCATCTTGCCGGTCTTTCCTGTAAGGTCGGGAAACGACGTCGGCTCAAATCCTCGAAAAGAACTTCGCCAGAAGTTGTCTGCTTCTTCGAGATCTTGAGCCAATAAATGCTGCAGATACAGATCGAATGGTACTGGGGGCGGCAGTTCGCGGTGATGATAGACCTCTTGCAACTCGTGGAGCAGAACTTGTATCGCTACGCCATCATATATAGCATGATGGCAACAAAAGACGAGCCTAGTAATATGTAAATCGTGCGCCACCGCAAGCCACACAGGTGGTTGATAGGTGTGTAGCAACTCCAAAACTCTCCGGTTAGCATGCACGTGCACCTCGCTCGACCAGGGCAATTTACCCCATTCCATACTTATGTCGCTTGTAACCACTTGAGCAAAAGCATGAGAGATATCCTTTGTTGGCACAAAAGCAGTCCGAAGAATGTCATGTCGTTGTACCATAGTGAGCCAGCATTGCTGGAGTCGGCTCAAATCTCCGTTGATGGAGAATACCATGACGTTGTTGTAAAGTGTTTCGGAGGATGTTTGCGCGCTGGAGATCATGGCTTCTTGAAGCGGTGTGCATGGAAGAATAGCTTTCACTGGCGTACCTCTGTCACGCATAAGTGTCCGGAGTCTGCGCAGTTCCGTCTCATTGATCGCGCTCTCGGGGCTCGGGGTAGTGCCATTGGTAAGATGGTTAGCACTCGAGGGCGAGATTCTGGACCCCGACAAACGTGCGATGGTAGGGTACTTCATGATAGCCGAGATTGCGAACTCGCCCAAAGTCGCCTTTCTGAGTCCATTGCTGAAACGTATGGCGGATATTGAATCAAGTCCCAAATAGAAGAACGATGTCGTCCGGCCGATCCTATGTGATGGGATTTGAAGCGTCTCCGCGAGTGTTTGGGCGACTTGAACTTCCCAGTGATCGGTGATTGCTGAATCACCTGAAGTGTCAGGAGTGTGAGCGGACGCCTCCAAATATGTCGGCGTGAGGCCTTCGAAACTCGCTTCTAGCAGCCGCTTATCTACTTTACTCTGTGGCGTCATTGGTAACCGAGAGACAGGAATAACATGCGAAGGAACCATGTAAGATGGAAGTCGATGAGAGGCGGTATCAAAGATGTCGAGAGTGGTGGGGCGAAAGATCCGCGGATCTAGTACAGTGAATTTGGCTTCAGATGGCATAAGAGGAACCCAAAAGACGATCAGCCGAGTCGTATCAAGACTGCCGACTAGAAGGGCTGTGCAATCACGAACAGCCTCATGATCGAGGATGACCGATGTAAGCTCCCCCAGCTCCACGCGTTGGCCGCGGATTTTCACTTGATCGTCCATCCTGCCGACGAAGAGGAGGGAATCATCATGCAGCATCACCCCCAGGTCGCCGGACCGATAGATCCGGCCATATTGGGGATGGTCCAAAATCCTTGCGGCTGTCAATTCGGATTGGTTGAGGTAGCCGCGAAAGACTTGGAAACCGCCGAAACACATTTCGCCCACTGCGCCTCGTGGCAGGATATTAGTGCTTTGCGGATCAAGTACGAACGCAGAGGTGTTGTCGAAGGGACAGCCAATGTTGTTGATCAGATCTGTCGACGAGACTGACGTGCGCAGCGTACATATGTTTGTAGTTTCGGATGGACCGTAACCTACATGCTAACTGTCAGCTTGATAAATACGAGCAATCGCAGATCTAACCTTGATATAGTCCGCGACCAGCCCACTGACGTCGCACATGTTCCGTCACCGCTTCTCCTGCAGTCACAAGAAATTCAACGCACGGTACATTGTCTGGATCTACCAGTGCAGCGACTGTTGGAGTGAGACTGAGATGTGTAATTTCCAAAGTATTGATGGCCCGTTCTAGATCAGCAAACAATTCATCTTTTGTTGCCGTACACAAGCAAATGCCGACGTGCCAAGAGAAAAATATCTCGAACACCGAGACGTCGAAGGCCTGAGAGCATGCTTGCAAAAGTCTCGAAGTGGCATTGTAGGGATATACCCGAGAAAGGTAATCCAAGTTACTCATCAGGTTGTTTTGCGTCACTAGTACGCCTTTGGGGATGCCGGTGCTGCCACTCGTGAATATTGCATAAGCAATGTTGGAACCGTCGTACACGGCCTGAATATCGTGTTCCGGATAGACCGAAAGATTGAGCTGGTCGATAGATAATACAGCAGCAGATGTACACTGTCGAACTCGTATCGATGCTGCGACATCGCTAATGCAGACGAAAACTTCTGCGTTGGACAATATAGCCCTCATCCTTTCATCTGGGAGGTCTGGAACAAGCGGAAGATAGCCGGCGCCTACTTTCAAGACCGCCAGTATGGAAGTGTACAGGTCGATAGACTTTTCCATGATCAAACCAACCAGGGCTCCAGGACGAACGCCTCGCTCTTGAAGAACACGAGCAATTTGATTGGCGCGGCAATTGAGCTCGGTATATGTTACTGTGGCTGTTATCTGTATCGCACCATCTATGTTGCGAGCGAAGAGAATGGCTGCTCTGTCTGGAGTGGCGTGCGCCCACTTCTCAACAGCGTGGGCTGGCCCATGAACCATCGGTTGTTGTTGTGGTATTGCGTTGGCGATAGACTCGGACGCTGCCGTGAAGCACTTCGCAGCTTCAGAAGTCTTGCTTTCAGGATTGTCCAGGAAGAACTGAACAGCTTCATCGATTTGTCGAGTCAGGTAGTGAATCTGCTTTTCTGGAATCGTGGTGGTATCGAAGGTCGCCCGAACCGAGATATGATCAGAGTGAGGCTCATATTCTAATGTGATCTTGAACTCGAGCTCATCGGCACCATCGATCAGACGTACGCCAGTCGTAGCGTTGGGGTTAGAGTACAGAGACTGCTGCCAGACGAACAGGACATCGAACAATCGAACACCGGCCGGTACATTCGCTGCCTTCGCAATCTCGCGCAGGGGTAGAGAAAGATGGTCAAGACTTTCGCGATTGAGTCGCTGTGTTTCACATAACACATCTCGCACCTGGAGCAAGCCATCGAAGTGTAAGCGGCATGGAAGCGAAGCGATGCATGGTCCGATGATGTCCTCCACACCAGCTACGGGGATCGTGCGACCAGAAGTCACGTTGCCAATTACGACATCGGTAGAGCCAAGGTACAAGCTAATGACAAAAGCAATGGCTGCTTGGAAGAAGACTTGTGGATTAACCTGCAGCTCGCGAGCTCGCTCAATCAAAACCTGTGGCTTTACTGCCGAGTATCCTGCTATGGATCGGCTGGCCGGCCCCTCCACAAGCTTTCCATGGAAATTTGGTAGTGAAGAGTCTTGCCGGTCTCCCAAACAATCGGTCCAGTATACTCGATCGATTCCGTGGGAGTGTTCAAGCCGCGTATGAAAATCAACGACTTCGCGAAATTGTGGTCGCTGTGGAGGGCGTTCTCTTCGGAGCGTCCTGCCTAGATCTTGCACAATGAGATCGAGAGACCAGCCATCGTACAACGCGTGATGAATCCGAAACACTAGTTGTGGTTTCTGTCCAGTTAATCTTACTTGGATAGAGAGTGGCCGTAGCAAGGAGTCGCAGGTGTCCAGAGAAAAGGCGGTGGAAAAGGTTTCTACCTCTCGAATCTGCGAGGTTTCCAACTCTTTCCATATGATTTGGACGAATGTCCCGTTGCCGGTGGTCGCAGGATAGAACCCAGAGCGGAAAATCTCGTTGCATCTTGCAAGATCGTGGAGTGCCTGCTCGATTTCCGCTAAAGTATGTGACACATCCATTTCCACTTTGAACCAGTTACAATACGCGCTGGGTCTGGCAACAGTTTCTGCAAGCATCGCTTCTTGGAGCGGAGTGCACAGCATAGTGTGGGCGATATTTGTGCGCCAGCGCTCGAGCTCTGGAATTTCCTCTGGTTGATGCCCCACGAAACTTGTGTTGTCGGTGTGTTTGGGAGCATTCGTGGTTTTTGGGTCATCTGCGGCAGCGATGATGTCGCCCACTGTAGTTGCGGAAAGTATCGATATTGTGGTCATTTTGTAACCTTGCTTCCTGAATGCGGATGCCAACCGTATAGCTTGGAGCGAGTCAATTCCAGCCGATGCAAGCTCGGTATCCATGTGTACAGCTTGTTCCAAATGGCGACTGAGTATGTCAAGAAGTGGATGAGCAGCGCCGGCCTCCGAATTGGCCAGGCTCGATTCGTTGAGATGCAAGCTACGTTGATACTCTGCAATAAGAGTCGCTTTGTCGACTTTGCCAGAAGGGAGTTGCGGCATGCTGTCGAGGAAGACCACGTGTGATGGTATCATCATCTTTGGTAGCCATCGCTGGCAGACTTGTTCAACATCTTTGCGGGTTGTGTGGTAAGAACCGGTCGCACAAAAAGCAATCAGTCGCTCTTCCACAACCAGTACGACAACTGCGCGACAGCCAGCGACTTTCATGATGATTTTTTCGATCTCTCCCAGCTCGACCCTTTGGCCCTTCAGTTTTACTTGGCCGGTTGTAATACGCCCAGAGCATTCGAGCGTATCATCGGCCCGGAGTCTCGCCCGATCGCCAGTCCGATAGAGGTACCCATAGTCCGCATGGTGTATGAAGCTTGCGCGGGTAAGCTCCGGACGATTCAAGTATTCTTCAGCAACCTGAGGGCCACCCACCACAAGCTCGCCTTCTTCCCCCATTGGTAGCAGTGTGAAGGTCGAGGGCGAAGCACCTTGAGGAACGGGCGCAACTATGAAGGCTGAGACGGTATCCAGAGGAATCCCTATAGTTCCAACTGATGCGGACGTGGACAAGCGCGACTGAAGAGTGCAGTGTATGGAGGCTTCTGTTGGACCATACATAGCCCACAGTATGCCTTCTCTTTCATCCGAATCACCATATTCGGAGATTAGGTCTTGCGTCAGCATCTCTCCAATGGTGAGTAGTAGTTTCAGGCTCGGCACACTTGAACGACCGGTAAGTAGATTGTTCACCACCGTCGGGGTAAGTTCAGCAGCGTCGACGTCAAGACTGCGAATGATTTCAGGGAGGTCACCGAGCATATGAGCACGGGTACAACCCACCAGTGTGCGTGCTCTGTACCATGGGAAGAAAATCTCGAAAATTGAGACATCGAAAGTGGGCGCTGCGAACTGGAGGAATCGACTGAAGGATGGGATATGACGATCGTGAGCTAGAAGGCTCTGTGTAACTGCACGATGAGACACGCTCACGGCTTTGGGCGTGCCGGTGGAGCCGCTAGTATATAGGACATAGGCAAGATTGTTGGCGTGAGGTTTTGATGGTACCATTTTCGCAGATTGCTTTGTGTTTGAGAGTTCATCTTCGACGTGTAATGTAACGATGTTGGATGGCAATTCCAGGGCCTTGCCATGCATCACATTTGTGATCAGGAAATCTGCTGAGATGTCCTCCAGAATGAAGTTCAATCGATCCGAGGGTGTATCGAGGCCGATAGGGCAGAAGGCCTTGCCGGCTTTTAAAATCGCAAGGAGCACAATGTAAAGTTCTGGACCTTGTGGAAGGAGGACAGGAATGATGGCGGAAGCGTCTTCCAGCGGTGCCACCAGTTTTACGATCTTTTGAGCGAGGGTGTCGCTCATCATGTGTAGCGTTTCATAAGAAAGCTTCCGTCGTTTCGACCCATATTCCAGGAAGTCGATGGCGGTTGCAGCGGATGGCGGCGCGACCAGTTCGTGCAAGCGACTCGGTCCATCCATTCGGGCTGGTGCGTCATTGATGATGGACAGTTTTTGTGTCGTGTTTCGATATTGCGCCATTTTTGGGAGTTGTGTAAGATGATCGCTTGTTGAGTTCGGTCTGAATGGGGCAGGTGCTGCCCGATCATATATCGCAACCACGAGTTGCAACAACTTGCAGCAAACGACTAGTTGATAGATCTTGACCTTGAGATCTCAAGTCTTGCAAGATCGCATACGACGACGTCTTCTGTTACGTCTCCGTGGATGAGAAACTGGCGAGCGATGATTGGCTGAATGAGACTCAGTACTCGCCGGGAGGCTGCGAATCACGTGAGGGTTGCGTTCCCTGTTGTTTACGTCGAGAGCAAGCCGAACGACGTGCAGCGGTAAAAATTGCCCAGGCTTACGGAATATCGAGTGTAAAACCGTGATGATGAGCTGAGCCTATCGCGGTATCGGGTAACGTCGGGCCAGCCCTAGAAACTGCATTGTAAGATGAGATAAGTTATTCGCGACAGTAGTTAATGGTCGTAGGTGCTGAAAGTCCGCGCGGTAGCGTCATACATTAACTAGTGCAGGCATCGACAATTGACATGTCAAACGGTGGGATGACGAAAAACCACAAACAACCAGTAGAGCCTCACACGCAGAGAAAATACTCAAAGCGAGACCGACCCGCAATGGAGCTCGCTGCTCCACCATAACATAATATGTGCTAGCTTGCCAGTCTCACGCATTCGATCAAAGAAGGGCAGGTGGATGCGTTGGTCAAGTCCAATAAGCGCGTCGCGTTCGTCCCAGACCCCTACTCTTTTCAAAGGCTCAGCTGGTGCCATCTCCCGCGCGGACAGTGAAATATCGTGTCAACAAAGTGCGCGTCGTCAATAGGTGATGGAACACGTAGGATCAGTGCTGGCGGAAGTATTTTCAGCCTCGAACGGGCGTGCCAGCGACATCGGTTTTCGAGGAGGGGCGTGGACACTGCCGAAATTAGGCGTTCGACCTCTTCGCATTTTTCTCGGCCCCATGATCTTTGATCAGTCTAAGCCGTTTGGGAACTGACAGGATCTGATAACCTTGGAACAGCCCTCGAGCTCAGACGCTAAACGATGTCGGTCGTACAGCGGCGTTTTGGCGCGACTGGATCCCAGAGGACATGTGGAAGCACACTAGTGAGAACAAGGCTGTATTCTTTTGAAATTGTGCGATGGGCAAGACAGGTCAAGATCATGGTGTCGGCGAGGTTGATTTGGCGATGGTGCACAGGCACGAATCGTTCGCGCTAATCCACTAGTGTCTGTTTGTCCTCGCCGTCATCGAAAGGAGTTCTGCTTCCTCACGATGTAAACACACAACCACTGATAATGGCATCATCTCGATGGCCGCCACGCTCATTTCCATAGGCAACTGCGGCCACGTGACACCGATCTCCAACGGTCTGGTGCAACAATAACGAACATGCAAGATCCTGGAGCGACTGCAGCGCTCCAAAGCACCCATGTCTCGGTTGAGACAGACACCGAAAGCACGGAGAGCCAACCTCTTCTCGAATCCGACGATGGGAACTACGAGGAGAACATCTCTGTGCGCCGGAGCTCGCAATGGGACCGACATGTCGAGCCATCTTTGGCCACCGTGCAACCTCAATTCACAGATCTTGTTGCGATCCGCCAAAAGTTCATCCGTCAGATTCTGGGTCTGAATCCATTCAAGACGTCTTATTTTGCACTTTATCGGGTTCTAGACGATGCTGGATCAAGGACCATCCTTCTTATGGGCATCCTACTTGCTATGGCGGCTGGCACGCCGTACGTCGAATGCTTTGAACACTGCCAGCCTCATACTAATGAATCCTAGGATTCCAATCATAGGTGTGATATTCGGTCGGATCATAAACAGCTTTCCCCCGGATGCAGAAGAACTCCAAACCCTTCTTACGCGACTCATGTCGGTAGCAGTCTTCTACTTCGTCGTAACCTGGGGTTGGGCTGTCTGCTGGGCCGTTACCGGGGAACGAGTCTCTCGGAAGCTACGCGAGAAACTGCTTCATCGTGCTCTGGGCATGGATATGGCCTACTTCGACACCGTATCTCCCGACATGACCAATATCTTGACAGAAAAAACTCAAATGGTCCAACTGGCGAGCTCGGAGAAAGTGGGCTTGTTCATCGCATCGATCTCTTACTTTGTGTCTGCTTTCGCTGTGGGCTTCTCTCTCAACCCCAGACTGACCGGTGTGATGTAAGACTGGCGTTGTCCGTTGAAGAGAAAGCGAACAACCCGTTGACATGTTGCAGGTTCATCACCGTCATACCTTCCATGACCAGTGTCGTTATCTTCGGCACCAAAACCGTTTCGAATTTGTCCAAGCAGGCTGGCCAGTACACCGACAAGGCGGCTTCAGTGGCAGAGAGTGCGATCAGGGGCGTACAGATCGTGCAGGCCTTTGGACTATTTGACCAGCTCAGTGATGAGCACGTACACCACCTCCGACATTCTCTGCGGGTTGGGGTCAAGAAGAGCATGGCTGGTGCCATCATGCTTGGCTCCATATACTTTGTTGCTTATGCCACTAACGCGTTGGCTTTCTTTTATGGAGACCATCTTCGAGATGGTAGCGCTGAAGCCGGTACAATTTACGCGGTTGTCTTTCTTATCCTAGATGCGTCGTTTGTGCTGGGGAGTTTCGGGCCATTCATACAAACTTTTGCAATGGGCGCAGCTGCTGGCCAAGCCGTCTTCGAGGTCCTAGACCACCCGACCACCAACACCGATGTGTACTCAGCGAAGGGTAAACCAGCCAAACGAACACACTTTGACAGAGAGATCACGCTTTCTTCAGTCTCATTCGTCTATCCGGCTCGACCTACGGTTCGCATCCTCAACGAAGTTAACTTGGTCATCGTACCGGGCCAGATTACTGGTCTCGTAGGTCCATCAGGCTCTGGAAAATCAACGATAACGTCCTTGCTCATGCGGCTGTACGATCCTGCCCATGGCACGATAAATCTAGGGCAGGATCCCCTGAATGCCTTCAATATCCGTAGCCTTCGCTCGAATATCGCCCTAGTGACCCAAACTCCAGTCCTGTTTACTGGAACAATATTCGAGAACATAAGGATGGGCTTACGTCAGCCCCTATCAGACGACGAGGCTCTGTCTCGGTGCTTGTCAGCGGCCAAGGAGGCGTTCTGCGACTTCATCGAACGTCTGCCGGATGGCATACATACGAAGATTGCCGCGGGCCCGCATTCGCTCCTATCGGGTGGCCAAAAACAACGAATCACCCTCGCGCGCGCACTGATCGGTGACCCTGCCCTACTACTCCTTGACGAATTCACTAGCGCTATGGATGGTACGTACTGTTTCAGCAGGTCTTTCCGATAAGCCTGTATAGCTTTAATATGGGTTGAGAACTGTCGGCTAAAATTTGACCATACGCTAATGTATGAGGTTACAGGCACAAGTGAAGCAATAGTGCTGGAAAACCTCAAGCGCTCCTCTGCCAGCCAAGGTCGCACTACAGTCATTATCGCACACCGGTTGGCCACTGTGCGGAACGCGGACCGAATCATCGTGATGAAGGAGGGTCGTGTCGAAGAAGAGGGCCAACACGAAGCTCTGTTTCAGGCCAACGGCGTCTATGCGGAATTAGTACGTGCACAACAATTCGACAAAAAGCATGAAGCATCCGCCGCGCCTTCGATCGTATCGACGTCCCGCTCGACACATAAGGAGAGGCTCTCAGTAGCCAGTACAGAGATCTCTAGCTCGGCGGACGTTGCCGCCCCCGAAGATAGGCCCAAGTTTACTGCTTGGCAGCTGATTTCGAGGTGCGTTGCCATGAGCCGTCAAGAGTACCCGGCTGTCGTGGTCGGTCTCGTGTGCTCAATCTTTAGTGGTGCAGTGATCATAGGAGAGGTGAGTACAACTCTACCCGAAACTGCTGCCAAGGATATCCAGCACACACACAATGCTAATCAGCGGCAGGCCATAATATTTGGCAATCTCGTGGAACTGCTGAACGACACTAACCACTCGGACAAATTGACGTCTAGGATTTCGCTTTATTGTTTGCTTTTCCTTGCGCTGGCCTTTGTTTCTTTGCTGTCGCATAGCATTGGCAAAACAGCTTTCGGGATGGTTTCTGAGAACCTGGTTCTACGTGTCCGAGATGTGTCCTTCCGTACGATCCTACAGCAGGACATCGCTTGGTTCTCGAAGGCAGGTCATTCGCACCATGCCTTAATGGCAAAGGTCAATATGGACAGTGGCTCCATTAGCGGTCTATCTGGCGTCATCCTTGGTACAATGTTCTCTATCGTTACCTCGGTAGTAGGTGGTATCATACTAGCTCACATCGTCGCCTGGAAGATCGCCATCGTGCTCCTGGCGGCCGTGCCGGTCATGCTGCTTGCGGGGTTTCTACGTCTTCGCATATTAGCCATCGCAGAGGAGCACCACCAAACCGCCTACAACGACGCCGCAGCGCTTGCCTCGGAGGCGACGTCGTCCATGCAGATTGTGGCGGCTTTTGGTCTCGAGGACCACTTCTATCAAAGCTACCGGGAAGCGGTACGCAAGCCATACGAAGAAAATTTGCGCTTTAGCGTTTTTGGCAATATTTTGCTCGCCTTCTCGCTGTCAGTAACCTACTTTGTTTACTCCTTGGCCTATTGGTGGGGATCTAAACAGGTGCGCAACGGCAACTATACTGCGAAGGAATTCTTCATCGTACTGCCAGCCTTATTGTTTTCGGCACAAGCTGCTGGCCAGCTCTTCAGTCTCGCACCAGAGGTGACTCGTGCGAAAGCCGCAGCACAAAGCGTTTTTTCCTTACACGACGAAAAGCCTACGATCATCACGAAATTGCTGCCATCGTCGACGCGCTCAAGTTCAACGGAACGCGAATCGCTTCTACCGAGCTCATCAAACACGTACGGCACCTTCGGCGTCAAAGGCGAGCTAGAGTTTCGAGGCGTCAGCTTTTGCTACGCGTCTCGCCCCGACGTTCCAGCGCTGAACAAGGTCAGCTTCCTTATACAGCCTGGCGAGTATGTGGCTTTCGTCGGGCGATCAGGGGCTGGCAAGTCAAGTACGATACATCTCATCGAGAGATTCTTCGACCCCACAGCTGGGCAAGTGTACCTTGACGGCCATGATATACGCACGGAGTCAGTGCAGACCCATCGAGCTCGTCTAGCTCTTGTTGTAAGTACTTTCCACCTTCAAAGTCATCAAAGCTCTCCCACCAGAATCGCGATAATGGTGCAAATACAAACAGGCGCCACGTTTCATCTACTGACTTCACGCTAGGAGCAAGAGCCCGATCTTTTTCCAGGCACCGTAAAGTTCAATATCGGTCTAGGCCGGCGGCCAGGGACAGAAGCAAGTGACGAGCAAATCATTGACGTCGCTCGAAAGTGCGAGCTACATGACTTCATCATGAGTCTACCAGAAGGATACAACACTGAAGTCGGAGCGCACGGCTCGAAGCTTTCAGGTGGCCAGCGCCAACGGCTGGCAATCGCCCGAGCCCTAATACGAGACCCCGAGATTCTGCTGCTCGACGAAGCGACATCTCAACTCGACGCGACCACCGAGCGAGATGTAAAAAAGGCTATTGCGGCGGCCTCAAATGGTCGGACCACTATCATGATCGCTCATCGTCTAGCAAGCGTACAGCACGCTGATCGTATATTCGTGTTTGATACGGGTCGAATCGTGGAACAGGGCCGCCATGATGAGCTTGTGAACCAAGGTGGCATATATGCTAACATGGTCTCAGCGCAGGAGTTGGACTGATCACTTCAAGTGATTCTACATGCCCTGAATGTGTTTGTCTTTACAACGGCAATTGTACTTTTTGAGTCGCCTAGTTTGGCCTTCAGGGTGTCCTGAAGGCTGGCGCAAGATTCACGAGCGGGTTCCTATGGGTTTGAAGCTTTGAGATTTCTGTATATACTTATCCATTGCCTCAAGTCATGTAATCTGCTCAGGCTGGCGAGAAAGCTCGCCCGTATGTACACTATAATACAACCCCCACGCCCTTTGCTAAAACCCAGTCATTAGCGACTGCAAAAAGCAAAATGGCCTGAACCTTCAAGGCACCACTACCACCCACCTGATACCGACAAGCCGCATGCGTCGCTTCTGGCGGATTAATTCTCGGGCGGGTCGTAGTGGTTGCATCGCACTGTGCACATCGGCAGCCGGGTCAAGAACGGGTCAAGCCTCCTTCGTCATCCGAGTAAACGATCAGCGGCTAGCCCGAGCCAGCAGCAACGCCGATGCCCTGCATGGGTACGTGGTGTTGCAGGCAGCCCACAGGGGATCTAATCAGATTTTTTGATAAAGAGATTTCTCCGACTTCGCTCCATCAAGCTTCAATCAATCCACGCCGCCTATTCCACCAATCCACGCAAGCGTTGCGGGTCCGGCTCGAAAATTTTGCCTGACTTTACGGCTTGGTGCCCGAGGTTGACATTATCAGATGATCTAATCTTGGCCCTAGAATTATCAGTCAAGCACCCTACCTTGGAACGGACTGTAAGTGGCATTAGCGGACAGCAAGCATCAGATCATCCTCTAATGGACAGTGCCGATCCCTAGACTGACATGACGGCTCATTCCAAGCCTGGCGACCCGGCCGTTCGTGTGCAAGGGTTCAAGGTGGTAGCCGTCCGTGGTGGTTCATAACCTGGCGACCATGACATTGAAGATCTTGCTCACCTATCCACTGTACGGACCTGTGTCTTTAACCTCACAGTGTACTCGTCGAGGTATGTCTAATATTCCAAATACTACTCTGAAATATTCCTTAGAACTTTCTTCTACACTACAGGTGTAGTGTAGACGTCATTGGTTCACTATGAAGTAGCTGACGACCAATGCAAGCAGAGCCATTTCACCGTAGTCATCCTTTGAACTGAGCGCACGAAGCAAACACTGTATAACGTTACTCGTGACAGCTGTTAACTAATTCTTTGTGGTGAGGAAACAATCACATATAGAGAGCATTATCCTAACATGGCCCAGCTTCAAAGTCCACCCCAATCTACCAACATGGCACCACACGCCGAAATAGACCCGGACATGTCGCATAGCCCTCCACCAGCAACGCAGACGGCCTTTAGTGGTTTCCTCACCGAGAACATCCAAGAGAGTCACTTTCCCACCCTCGAAAACCGCTCGCACCTCCGCTACACTCCAGAATCTGAACTCCACGATCTGATATGCGTTGGTTTTGGGCCCGCGTCTCTGGCAATTGGCGTGGCTATTCATGACGCCCTCGATGGCACGGATCCCTCGCTGGAGGATATACCAGGCCTACAAGGGCGAGCGCCCAAGGTAGCTTTCCTCGAGAAGCAATCGCAGTTCGCATGGCACGCAGGAATGCTTCTGCCCGGCGCAAAGATGCAGATTACCTTCATGAAAGACATGGCGACTATGCGCAATCCGCGTAGCGAGTTCACCTTCATCAACTACCTGCACCAGAAGGGTCGATTGGTCGAGTTTGCGAACCTCAATACTTTCCTCCCTGCTCGCGTCGAGTACGAAGACTACATGTCCTGGTGCGCGTCGTGGTTTGAAGACGTCGTGTCGTACAGCCAGGAAGTCGTGGCTGTTACACCCCAGAAATCTCCTTCAGGGGCCATAACCTCTTTTGCCGTGGTGTCGCGCAATATTCAGACCGGTCACACCGAGACGAGACGTACGAGACATGTGGTTATTGCGGCTGGTGGGCGGCCGAACCTGCCTGCGCCGTTTCCCGCGAATCATCCAAAGATTATACACTCAAGCAAGTTTCAGTATATTTCCAAGCAGCTCTTCAAAGACCATTCAGCACCATACAACGTCGCCGTCGTGGGCAACGGGCAGAGCGCGGCCGAAATCTTCGACTTCCTGCACGCCAACTACCCCAACTGCAAGACGCGGCTGCTCATCAAAGGCGGAGCGCTGAGACCAAGTGACGACTCGCCATTGTAAGTCTCTATTCCATAGTGGAAACTGGGCGATGCTAACGTCCTCAGCGTCAACGAGATCTTCAACCCCTCCCGCACCAACACAACATACGCGCAAGATGTCTCCCTCCGCTCAGCCACCCTCGCACTCGACAAAGGCACAAATTACGGCGTCGTGCGCATCGGTCTACTCGAACACATCTACGAGACACTTTACATGCAGCGCATCAAGTACGGCAACACAACGCAAGAAGAAGAGAACTGGCCGCACCGCATCTTACCACACCGCCTCGTCACTAACGTCTCAGACACCAGCAGTGGCGGCGTGCGTCTAACAGTGCGAGATCAAAGTCCGCTGTACTTGTCCGAAGAAGTCGGTGCTACTGAGAGGCAAGAAACGCTAGATGTCGATGCGGTGTTCGTAGCAACCGGTTATCAACGAGACTTGCACGAGACGCTACTCAAGGACGCAAGACACCTCATGCCGGGCGGCGACTTGAAGGACGCGAAGTGGTTTGTACAGCGAGACTACAGAGTCGCGTTCGAGAACAGATGCGTGAGTGATGAGGCTGGCGTGTGGCTGCAAGGATGCTGCGAGAAGACGCACGGTGTAAGTTGATGACGTCCCGCTATGGTATGGAGTAGGGCGCTAATGACGGGTAGTTGAGCGACACGCTGCTTTCGGTGCTTGCGACGCGGGGTGGGGAGATGGTGAGGTCGATTTTTGAGAGGTCGGGGGCGTGGAGTGGGGAGGATGTGTTGGGTGCGTATGAGGAGAGGAGGTAATACACTTGCTACTGCGGAGGTTCATGAGGGAGTGGGAATGTGTAGAAAATAGATATCATCAGGAACGGCATTCATTGTCTGTCCTCGGAACCAAGATTTGATGTGTCCAGCCCATGCGTTACTCCACCTGCGACCATGGTTCTACTGAGGTCGCCCGAGTGACGGCGTTATCAATGGTAATAACAATACTCCCAGCCTCAGCGACTGCCCTAATTAGTCGTGCTGTGTGTTGGACCAGTCGATTGTCATTGAAACTCGATGAGACTCATGATGGTACCTCGCTCGCAACGGTGCTCCTTCCACGTCTCGGGTTGCACCTGCCGTATTGTGGCTTCGAAGTGAGCTGACGGTAGCTGACGGTAGCTGAACACTGAAGCCAACTCGTCAGGCGCCTTAGGACAGCCTCCAATAGAGACGTAAACATGTTGATTGCGCGTGGGTGGAGAGATTTGGCGCGAAGCTGGTTGCGTTGCTGGGTGGGCTAGCACGCTTACGGCGAGGAGCCCAACTGAGTGCCATGGTGCCAAACTCCAAGCGCGCGAGAGCCGTAAAGTTGAAGCTGTTCCTACACACCCTCCTACCACCCGCCTCCTCCGCTCCCCTAGGCAATCCTTCCTGAGCGTCCACCCAGCGCTGCCCCCCTCTCGCCGGCTCTGTGGTGCTGCTCAGTGCCGTACCAGCGCAACAAAGCCTCGTGGCCCACCCCGCAACGACGAGACGTGCTTCCGAGTCCCACACGGGCACGTAAGCGCCTCCCTCCAAACAGGCAGCCTGTATAGCCTTAAAGCGTCTGAGCTCTCGCGAATTCGGCATGCAGCGGTCGCATTGAATGCGCTCAGCTACTGCGACGTTGATATCACCCTGTCTACCTGTAACATAGTTTCACGCGCCTATCCTCTCCCTCCACGCACACGCACACGCACACGCACACGCAGCCAGCGCCGACATGGACCAGCAGGCCCAGCAGCAGTGGACCGCCTATTCTGCCGCTGAAGCGCCGGCCGCCAGTCGTCAGCGGTACAACATGGCGTCTCCGCAGGTCGCCCAGCGCGATGCCAGCGTGCCCTCGCAGCAGCAGATCAAGCAGGAGCCGTACATCAAGCAGGAGCCATACGCGTCGACGCCAGCATCCTCGTCGCGGCAGAGCACGTTGGGCAGCATCCAGTCACCGGGCCACAATGACGGCGACGGCGACGTAGCCATGGAAGACGCCGACCCGTACAAGCCCAAGTACAACAGCAACAGCAACACCATGTCGCGGCAAAACCACCAGCACCGTCATTCGCAGCAGTTTCTGCAGCAGGAGGAGAGCGCCGCCGCGCGCAGGTACTCGCCCATGAACCTGTCGCCCACCTCGCCCTACCCCGGCAGCACCCAGCAGGGCGGCCAAAACTACGCCAGCTTCTCGCCCGCCTCGCAGCCGCAGAGCAGCAGGCAGAGCCCCACGCGCAACAATCCCTACATGTCGCCGCCAAACAGCTACTACTCACCTCCATGTACGTCACGCTAGTCGCCAATTGGAATCACCTCGGCGCCGCCATACTGACCACTTCACGTGTAGCCACCCGCCCACATGCGCCCCAGCTTCCGCCCCTGCAGTCAAACATGAGCCCCGACAGCTACTACCCTCAGAATGCGACCGCGCAATTGAACGCCGTGTACAACCGGGAAGCACGCTCACCGCGCACGGCGACAAACCCGAATCCTCCACAGCTCCCGCCGATAGGAGGTGGCCCCGTGCCCAAGTTCCAGACGGTCAAGAACACGGCCGACTTGGTGCCCAAGATCAACACACAGCCCCCATTTCGCCGCGCCAACCCTGAGGGTGGCTTCATAAGTGTGAGTAGGACAAGGCTCGACTATTGGGCTGTGCTGACTGTGACAATAGCCTCTCCAGGCGCTGACGGCGCATCTGCCCACCACGTACCAGCTGTGCAACACGCAATTCAACTACCAGTCGTCCCGAAATCCACGCCGAGTTCTCACAAAGCCGAGCAAGGGAGTCAAGAACGATGGCTACGACAACGAGGACAGCGACTACATTCTCTACGTCAACGATATCCTTGGGTCGGAGGAGTCAGGGCATAAGAACCGCTACCTGATTCTGGACGTGCTGGGCCAGGGCACGTTTGGTCAGGTGGTGAAGTGCCAGAACTTGAAGACACAGGAGGTGGTTGCTGTGAAGGTGATCAAGAATCGGACCGCGTACTTCAACCAGAGCATGATGGAGGTTTCTGTGCTGGATCTGGTGGGTCTAGCCTAGGAAGAGCATGCGCGCAAAGCTAACAGTGTCTAGCTGAACAAGCAAATGGACAAGAACGACGACCACCACCTACTACGGCTGAAAGACACCTTCATCCACAGGCAACATCTGTGCCTTGTGTTCGAGCTACTCAGTGTCAATCTGTACGAGTTGATCAAGCAGAACCAGTTCCGCGGATTATCGACGACGCTGGTGCGCGTGTTCGCTCAGCAACTGATCAATGGACTTGCGCTGTTGGGCAAAGCTAAGCTGATACATTGCGATCTCAAGCCAGAAAACATTCTCCTGAAGAAGTGAGTGCAGCAGCG
>Ga0265798_10001079_pt1 | contig 43287 bp, 31 predicted proteins | sample P3T30metagenome_FD_192430 | JGI IMG/M metagenome (GOLD analysis project Ga0265798, IMG submission 192430) | Plant litter microbial communities from East Loma Ridge, Irvine, California - P3 T30 | ecosystem: Environmental > Terrestrial > Plant litter > Unclassified | place: USA: California... | reverse complement strand
TCTTCAATATCCTGCTGACGGGCGGCCTCATCACGACTGGCATCATCCCTGAAATCAAGCAGTGGTGGTAGGCAGCCTGCGTGGCTAGTCCTCCCCTCTACCTATACCGACCTATATGGAATCGCTAAGCAACCGCGCCAAGAAACTGGAAAAGAAGCCGATGACGCTCGCCGAGCGGGCCTATCTGCCGGCGATTTTCCAGGGCCTGTCTATTACGATGCAGCACTTCTTTCGGGCTGCTACGAAAAAACAAATTACTGTTCGCTACCCTGAGGAAACGCGTCCGTTCTCGCCCGTTTTTCGTGGCCTGCACGTGCTGAAGCGTGATGAGCAGGGCCGCGAGCGCTGCACAGCCTGCGGGCTGTGCGCCGTAGCCTGCCCCGCCGAGGCCATCACGATGGTAGCTGGCGAGCGTAAGAAGGGTGAGCAAAACCTCTACCGCGAGGAGAAGTACGCCGTCAGCTACGAAATCAATATGCTGCGCTGCATCTTCTGCGGTCTGTGCGAAGAGGCTTGTCCTAAAGCAGCTGTTTATTTGCAGGCTGACAAAATGGCGCCGCCGCGCTACGAGCGCGATGAATTTATCTATGGCAAGGACCGCCTCGTAGAACCCGTGTCGCCCGATGCGCGCTCGAAGCGTGGTATTCAGCTCACACCCGAGCAGGCCGATAAGCTCCGTAGCCAAACGCAACCGGCCTAGGTACCCTAGTTCGTCCTGCTGGCGAAGGAAGCATCTTATCAAGGCTGCTTTCGTCAGAAATAAGTAACCCCAGCATTGTAAGCGTAATAAGACGCTCTGCAAGCTCAGCATGACTTCTTCATGTCCCTCTTTCTCTTTCTCTCGTTCGTAGCGCTGCTGAGTGCCCTAGGCGTAGTATTGGCCAAAAACCCAGTACACAGCGTGTTGTTCCTCATTCTCACGTTTTTCACGCTATCGGCTCATTACCTGCTGCTCAATGCGCAGTTTCTGGCTGCAGTGAACATCATTGTATATGCCGGGGCCATTATGGTGTTGTTTCTTTTAGTGATTATGTTCTTGAACCTGAACGAGGAAACCGAGCCCCAGAAGCCGATGCTGGCCAAGGTAGCCGCTACTATTTCGGGTGGCCTGCTGCTGCTGGTGATGGTGGCTGCCTTGCGCAATGTGGAGCCCACCGGCTACAACGCGTCTACCTTCGATTCGCAAATAGGCATGGTAGACCGCCTAGGCATGGTGCTGTTCAAGGAGTACTCACTGCCGTTTGAGCTGGCTTCTATCCTACTGCTAGCGGCCATGGTTGGCTCCGTCATGCTAGGCAAGCGCGAAACGGGCGAACGGAATTTCTAGAGATACACCCACTACAAAAAGAAGCCGGCTACTGATACTTCAGTAGCCGGCTTCTTTTTGTAGGTACCTAGGGTCCTATTTTGCGACCACGGCTGTCTTGATGCTCAGCTCCGTCAGTTGCTTATCTGAAATTGGCGAAGGCGAATCAATCATCACGTCGCGGCCCGAGTTGTTTTTGGGGAAGGCAATGAAGTCGCGGATGCTGTCGGCGCCGCCGAAGAGCGAGCACAGGCGGTCGAAGCCGAAGGCGATGCCACCGTGGGGTGGCGCACCGTACTCAAACGCATCGAGCAGGAAGCCAAACTGCGCCTGGGCTTCCTCGGGCGAGAAGCCGAGCAGCGAGAACATCCGCGCTTGCACGGCGCGGTCGTGGATACGGATAGAGCCACCGCCTACTTCTACGCCATTGATGACTAAGTCGTAGGCATTGGCGCGCGCCTGGCCGATAGTCTCGGGGTTATCGAGCAAGTGCAGGTCGTCGGGCTTGGGCGAGGTGAAGGGGTGGTGCATGGCGAAATAACGGCCTTCCTCTTCGATGTACTCCAGCAGCGGGAAGTTGACGACCCACAGCGGGGCGAAGGTATCCTTGTCGCGCAGACCTAGGCGCTGGCCCATTTCGAGGCGCAGCTCACTCAGCGCTTTGCGGGTTTTGTCGGCCGGGCCAGCCAGGATGAGCAGTAGGTCGCCTTCGTTGGCATTGAAGGCAGTTTTCCACTTCTGCAATTCTTCCTGTGAGTAGAACTTATCGACCGACGACTTCACTACGCCGCCAGCTTCTACGCGGGCATACACGAGGCCAGTGGCGCCGAGCTGCGGCTTCTTCACGAAGTTGGTCAGCTCGTCGAGTTGCTTGCGGGTGTAGGCGGCGCAAGTAGTAGCATTGATACCCACCACCAGCTCAGCGCTGTCGAATACCGGGAAACCTTGGCCTTTCACCACGTCATTTAGCTCCACGAACTTCATAGCGAAGCGCACGTCGGGCTTGTCATTGCCGTACCAGCGCATCGCGTCGGCGTACTCCATGCGGGGCACGGTCGGGAAATCGAGGCTTTTAATTTCTTTGAACAGGTAGCGCACCAGGCCTTCAAACGTGTTCAAAATGTCTTCCTGCTCTACGAAAGCCATTTCGCAGTCAATTTGCGTGAACTCGGGCTGGCGGTCGGCACGCAGGTCTTCGTCGCGGAAGCACTTTACTATCTGGAAGTAGCGGTCGAAGCCCGACACCATCAGCAGTTGCTTAAACGTCTGGGGAGACTGCGGCAGGGCGTAAAACTCGCCGGGGTTCATGCGCGAGGGCACCACAAAGTCGCGGGCGCCTTCGGGCGTACTCTTGATGAGTACGGGCGTTTCCACTTCGATGAAGTCTTGGCCATCGAGGTAGCGGCGCACGGCCTGCGCCATCTTGTGGCGCAGCATTAAGTTGTTGCGCACGGGTGTGCGGCGCAGGTCGAGGTAGCGATACTTCATGCGCAGCTCGTCGCCACCATCGGTTTCGTCTTCGATAAGGAAGGGCGGCAGCTTAGCGGGGTTCAATACCTCGATTTTCTCTACGCGCACTTCAATATCGCCAGTGGGCAGGTGCGCGTTTTTGGAATAGCGCTCGGCCACTTTGCCAGTTACCGAAATCACAAATTCGCGCCCTAGGTCGCGGGCTTGCTCGCGCACCTCGTCCGACTCCACGCCTTCTTCGAGGGCTAGCTGGGTGATGCCGTAGCGGTCGCGCAGGTCAATCCACAGAATGCCGCCTTTGTCGCGGGTGCGCTGCACCCAGCCCACTAGCGTAACAGTTTGGCCTACGTTTTCTTGGCGAAGCTCGCCGTTGGTATGACTTCTCAACATGACCGCAGATTATAACGGATTAAACGGATTTCGCAGATACGCCTGCTAAAGCAGGCTGACTATGCTTGGGTGGGGCCGCCTTTTGACAAGCGGGCCAAATGGGGGCAAAGTTAGTTCGGGTTGGCGAGCGACAACAGCTTAGTTTGGTATGAAGTATGTAAAAGGGAACCTAGGGCTGCTTATGCGCCGTATCCTTTTTCTTCCAGTTGACATGAAATTTCTTCCTTCGCTGGCCCTAGCGGCCGCTTTGCTTGGGGCCGGAGCCGCCCAGGCCCAAACGAAAGTAAAGACCAAAAACAAGTACGAGAGTGGCGCCGAAGTCAAAACCAAAGGCGAAGCGCCGGCCGTGACGCTCGATGGCCCCATTAAGCGCGTAGAAACGCTCTCGGGCATTGACATTTTCCCGAAGCCGAACTCTAATAGCGTGATGCTGAGCTTCACGCAGCAGTTTACCAAGCCAGGCACACTGGTGATGACCGACTACAAAAACAAGGTTGTGTACCAGCAAGAGCTAGACCCGCAGAATAATACCGGCGCCCCAGTAGACCTAGGACACATTTCGGCGGGCACGTACCTGGTAGAAGCCAAAACGGGCAACTATGTGTACTGGAAGAAGGTGCGGATTAAGTATCCGACGCGCCAGCGTGACTAATCGTAGCATACCTAAATGATTGTCATGCTGCGCTTGCGAAGCATCTTGGTCGGGTTCGTTGGAGCATTACTCCTCACGCGACCTGACAAGATGCTTCGGCAAGCGCAGCATGACAGCTATTTTAAGGTGGATTAGCTGCTAAAGCTGCCCGCCCTACTTTTGCCCTACTTATGAAAATTCTCGTCTTGCTTTGCTCGCTGCTCGCGCTCACCATCTTTGCACCTAAGCCTAAGCTCACGTCGGTGAAGGTAGCGCCGGGCCTATCGGTGGGGGTGCCGCAGGGCTTTACGCCGCTGCCCGACGAAGGCATTGCGGTCAAGTTTCCGTCGCCGCGCAAGCCGCTAGCCGTGTACAGCAGCCCCAACGGCAAGACAGACTACAGCGTGGCGGTGCGCCCCACCATGTTTGGCCCCGACTACAATGTGCTGCTGCCCATGTACAAGGCCAGCATTCAGCGCTTGTATACCAAGGTAGAATTTTTGACTCAGGAGGTACACAAGGTAAATGGCCGCGAGTTTGTGTCCCTAGAGTTTGTATCAACGATGGCTGATAATCGCCGCAGCAACGCCCTAGCTACGCTCAAAAAATACGAGTATATCCAGTATACAGTACAGGGCGAGCAACTGTATATCTTCTCCTTTTCGGCCCCGGCCGAAGAGCAAGCGCAGTGGCGGCCCGTGGCCCAGGCTGTGCAAAGCGCCATCAACCTGAAATAGTGCTCACCGACGAGTACTTCATGCGCCAGGCATTGGCTGAGGCCCAACTGGCCTTGGCTGAGGGCGAAATACCCATTGGCGCGGTGGTTGTGCTCGACAACACCATCATCGGCCGCGGGCACAACCAAACCGAGCGCCTGCGCGATGTGACCGCCCATGCCGAAATGCTGGCTTTGTCGGCTGCGGCCAATTTTGTGGGTAACAAGTACCTAGGAGCCTGCTCGCTATACGTTACCATCGAGCCGTGTGTGATGTGCGCCGGAGCCAGTGCCTGGGCGCAGGTGCGGCAGGTCATTTACGGAGCCGAGGAGCTTAAGGTAGGCTACCGGCGGCACAGCCCTAGCCTGCTGCACCCGCGCACGCAGGTGCGCAGCGGGGTATTAGCAACGGAGTGTGCCGCACTCATGCAGGATTTTTTTCGCGGCAAGCGAGGGTAAACTACTTTTGAACCGTCGCAACCCCAACGGCGGATTGCGGGTTATATACAGAATACCTCGTTTTCACTCCTAAAACGTTCTCGCACCATGGCTTTTGAACTGCCCAAGCTGCCTTACGGCTACGACGCCCTCGAACCTACTTTCGACGCGCAGACCCAGGAAATCCACCACACCAAGCACCACCAGGCCTATGTGACCAACCTCAATGCCGCTATCGCGGGCACCGAGTTTGAGAACCAGAGCCTAGAAGATATTCTCCAAAATATTGCTAAGGCCACGCCAGCCATTCGCAACAACGGCGGCGGCCACTGGAACCATTCGCTGTGGTGGACCATCCTGAGCCCCAACGGCGGCGGCCAACCCACCGGCGAAGTGGCTAGCAAAATCGACGCAGCCTTCGGCTCGTTCGACAAGTTCAAGGAAGAGTTCACCAAAGCTGCTACTACGCGCTTTGGCTCGGGCTGGGCGTGGCTGTGCAAGCAGGCTGATGGCTCGCTCCAAATCTGCTCGACCCCGAACCAGGACAACCCGCTGATGCCCGACTCTGGCTGCAAAGGCACCCCTATCCTGGGCCTCGACGTGTGGGAGCACGCCTACTACCTCAAGTACCAAAACAAGCGCCCCGACTACATCGCGGCCTTCTTCAACCTCATCAACTGGGAAGAGGTAAATAAGCGCTACGCTGCCGCCTAGGTCAGCTTGCTCCGCTTTTTAGAAGCCCACCGGCCCCGCGCCGGTGGGCTTTTTGTTGGCCCCTAGGTAGCAAAAAGCTTCATACAGAGCCTACAGCCTCCTTAGGCACCTACTAGGGCGCGGTGTTTCTGGTAGGTTAACTTGTATCTTTAACACTAAAAGCTACTTCCAACATTTTACTTGTGCCAGCATGAGCATCAAGCTGCGTCTTACTATTCTAAGCTTCCTCCAATTTTTTATTTGGGGTGCGTGGCTGATTACAATTGGGGCTTACTGGTTTCAGACCAAGCAGTGGTCGGGGGCCCAGTTTGGGGCTATTTTCTCGACTATGGGCATCGCGTCCATCTTCATGCCTTCGCTCATGGGCATCGTGGCTGATAAGTGGGTGAATGCCGAAAAGCTCTACGGTGTGCTACACCTGCTGGGTGGTGCCACGCTCTGCTGCATTCCGTTCGTTACGGACCCCGGCGTGTTCTTCTGGGTTATCCTGCTGAACATGATTTTTTACATGCCCACCCTGGCCCTATCCATTGCCGTGTCGTACTCGGCGCTGAAAAGCCAGGGCCTGGATGTGGTAAAGGACTACCCACCCATTCGGGTTTGGGGCACCATTGGCTTCATTGCGGCCATGTGGGCTGTTACATTTTTAGGCTTCGAGAAGTCGGCCAATCAGTTTTTCGTAGCCGCTGGGGCCGCGCTGCTGCTGGGTTTCTATGCTTTTACGCTGCCCGCCTGCCCGCCGCCTTCTAAAGGCGCCTCGGGCCGCTCGCTAGTTGATGCGCTAGGTCTGAAGTCCTTTGCTTTGCTGCGCGACCGCAAGCTGGCAACCTTTTTTGTTTTTGCGCTGCTCCTAGGTGCCGCTTTGCAGCTCACCAATGCCTATGGCGATACTTTCTTGCACGACTTCGACAAAGTGCCCGCTTACCGCGATACGCTCTCAGTAAAGCACCCGGCCTTTATTATGTCCATTTCGCAGATTTCTGAAACGCTATTTATCCTAGCTATTCCTTTCTTTTTGCGTCGCTTCGGCATCAAGCAGGTGATGCTATTCAGCATGATAGCCTGGGTGCTGCGCTTTGGCCTATTGGCCTACGGCAATCCTGGCGGCGGCTTCTGGATGATTATCATGTCCTGCATCGTGTACGGCATGGCCTTCGACTTCTTCAATATCTCGGGCTCACTGTTTGTCGAAACACAGACGCAGCCTAGCATCCGGGCCAGCGCCCAGGGCTTGTTTATGATGATGACTAATGGGTTCGGGGCCGTGCTAGGTAGCTCGATAAGTGGTCTGGTCATCCAGAACTACTTCACCGATGCCAGCGGCAACAAAGACTGGCACGGCATCTGGCTGGCTTTTGCAGCTTATGCGCTAGTGATTGCTGTACTGTTTGTGCTCATTTTCAAACACAAGCACCAGCCGCAGGTAGCTGAAGCAGTACAGGCCGAGCCAGCTGTTTCAGCCTAATTTAAAGTATCCTCATGCTCCCCAGCTTACCCAGTACCACGGCGCTGCCGGCAAGTATCCTTCCCTACCTAGGTGAGAATTATTTTAATCCGCTAGCGTGGTTCTGCCTCACCTTCGGCGAATACCCACACCGGGAAGTTTACCAGTTATCGGCAGCAGAAGCTCGGGAAGCGGTTTTAGCTGCACTAGCTACTTCCTTCGACTTGGCAGCCGTTACGGTTGCCCATTCTACCTACCTCGAAAAGCAAGATAAGGCACCCGAGATTCAGACGTATGCCCTGAATTTGGCGCCGCACCTGTTGCTATTTTTTTCGGATTACGACTATTTTGGCGATAAGGGCGCCCTGCTCTATTACTCAGCGCGTGCTGATGCTGCCATGTTAGCGCAAGTGCGTGCCGTATTAACAGGTCACATCAATTCGGGTAAGGAAGAGCACCAGCGCATTCAGGTGCTGCGTCAGACTAGTCGCCGGCTCGACTTCTCGCCCCTACCCCTCAAAATTCCGGCTCTCGACCTCGCTGCCAATTACAACGACGACCTGCTGCCTGTGCACGAGGCCATCGTAAAGCGTTTGCAAAAGCCCAATGACAAAGGTCTGGTAATTCTGCACGGGCCGCCTGGCACCGGCAAAACCAGCTACATCCGGCACCTGTGCGGCCTTACGGATAAGCCCAAACTTTTTATTCCGCCGAACTTAGCGCTACGCATTGCTGACCCTGAGTTTATCAATTTGCTGCACGACAACACCAATTCTATCCTGCTCATCGAGGATGCGGAGGAATTGCTAACTAAGCGAGATGCTACTGGCAGCAATGCGGTGAGCAACCTGCTGAACCTAAGCGATGGGCTGCTGTCCGACGGATTCCACATTCAGATTATTTGTACCTTCAATGCCGACCTAGCGCGCATCGACAAGGCGCTGCTACGTAAAGGCCGGCTTATTGCTTCTTATGCCTTTGAAGCGCTGGCTCAGCCGAAGGCCCAGGCTTTGGCTAGCTCGCTGGGCCAAGGCTTACCAATTACGGAGGCTATGACGCTGGCTGACATCTATAACCGCGAAGATGCCACCTTTGTGAGCGAGCCTAAGGCTACTGGCCGTATTGGCTTTAGCCGAACCTAGGGAACTCGACCAGCACAAATTTGGCACAAAAAAAGTATGCTTTCAGTATAAATAAAAAGCCGCTCTGCACGACGCAGAGCGGCTTTTTTGGCTTTTAAGCTGAGTCCAACTAGCCTTATTTGCCGAAGAAGAATTCGCCTTCGATTTGAGCGTTCTCGTCCGAGTCAGAGCCGTGCACGGCGTTTGCCTCGATGCTCTTGGCGTACTTTTTCCGGATGGTGCCTTCCTCAGCGTTGGCAGGATTGGTGGCGCCAATGAGGGTGCGGAAGTCAGCCACAGCGTTGTCTTTCTCTAAAATAGCAGCTACGATGGGGCCGCTCGACATATATTTTACGAGGTCGTTGTAGAAGGGACGCTCCTTGTGCACAGCGTAAAAATCGCCGGCGCGCTCGGGCGTCAGGTTTACTTTTTGAAGCTCCACGATGCGGAAGCCGCCTTGCTCAATCATGCTCAGGATGCCGCCAATGTGGTTTTCGGCCACGGCATCGGGCTTAATCATGGTGAAGGTGCGGTTGGTTGCCATTCGGTTATTCGGGGAAAATAGGTTGGGGGGGCAAAGGTAGCCGGAGCGGGGCGCTTATTCACTTCCGGGCGAACCTTCCCAGGCACTTCGCTTGTTGAAACCTAATTCATGCCGACCTTTGCCGGCCTATTTGCTCTTAGTTAGCCCAATCCGCTTTTTTCGCATTTGCAGGCCATTCACTTAGTCGATGTCCACTTCAGTTTCCGAACTACAGGCCTTGCTGGCTCAGCCCAAGCAGGTGTTCATTACGACCCACCACAAGCCTGACGCGGATGCCCTAGGCTCCTCTTTGGCCTGGGCCAGCTACCTCAAGAAAAAAGGCCATTCGGTAACGGTGGTCACGCCGTCCGATTACCCAGCCTTCCTCAACTGGATGCAGGGCAACGATGAGGTAGTAGTGTATGAGCCGCGCCACAACGACCGCCAGGTGCGCGACCTGGTGAGCCGCGCCGAGCTCATCTTCTGCCTCGATTTCAATTGCCTGGCCCGCATCAATGAGCTGGGCGAATACGTGCGGCAGGCGCCGGGCACCAAGGTGCTCATCGACCACCACCAGCGCCCCGAAAGCTTCGCCGACGTAAGCTTTTCGAACCCTGAGGCAGCCGCTACGGCCGAGCAGATTTTCGAGATAATCCGGGACCTAGGCGACCAGGACCTCGTAGACCAGGCATGGGTGAGGCGCTCTACGCGGGCATCATGACCGATACGGGCTCGTTTCGGCACCCTAGCACGTCGCGCAACGTGCACCTTATCATTGCCGAGCTGCTGAATGCCCATATCGACCTAGCTTCGGTGCACCGGCGCATCTACGACTCGCACTCTGAGATTCGGCTGCGCTTCCTAGGGTATATCCTGAAGGATAAGCTGACGGTAAAGCGCGAGTTCAACACGGCCTACATTTCTGTGACGCAGCAAGAGCTGCGGGACTACGACAGCAAAACCGGTGATACAGAAGGGCTCGTCAACTACGCGCTTAGCATTGAGGGCATCGTGTTTGCGGCCATTTTTATTGACCGCGGCTCAGCGGTAAAGATTTCCTTCCGCTCGGTGGGAGACTTCTCGGTGAGCGACTTTTCGCGCAGCCATTTCGAGGGCGGCGGGCACCACAACGCCTCGGGCGGCGTGAGCCACCAGTCGCTGGATGCCACGGTAGAGCGCTTTCTGGGGCTGCTGCCTACTTACCAGGCGCAGCTAGTGAGCACGCCAGCCGTACCCGTAGCGGTTGCGCCGCCTATGGCCTAACTTTGGCCTCGTATCTGTTCTGTATTCCCAATAATTTCTGTCTTCATGCAGTTTTCTTTCCGGCCCCGCGGGGCCCGGCAGCTGGCCCTGGCGGCCGGTGCGCTCAGCCTGGCCTCTTTCCTTGCCTCGTGTAATAAAGGCGGGGGCGACTTCGACAAAACCAAGTCGGGGATTGAGTACAAGATTTTCAAGAACGTAGGCGGCAAGTACGAGCGCCGCGAGGTGGCCAACGGCGAAGACCCCACTTATAAGGACCGGCTAGGCAAGTTTATGACGGCCTACCTCTACTACCGCACCGGCAAAGACTCGGTACTGGAAGACACGCGCAAGAAGTTTGCGGGCACGGCCGTGCCCATGCCCATGATGGAAGTGAAGCGCAAAGGCATGCCCGACGAGGCTTTTGCCCTGCTGCAGCCCGGCGACAGCGCTGTGTTCCGCTTCAATGCCGATTCGCTGTTTAAGCCCCAGGGCCGCCCGGTGCCAGGCTTCCTCAAGAAGAGCGGCAACGTGATTGTCATTAATGTAAAGACGGACAAGCTCATCACAGCGCAGGAAGAGCAGGCGCTGGAGCAGACCCTGCAACAGAAAATGATGGCCGAGCAGCAGAAGCAAATGCAGGCCTATGCCGAAACGCAGAACAAAAAGGATGAGGTAACGCTGCAAGATTACCTCAAGAAAAATAACCTGACCAACGCCAAGAAAACCCCCGGCGGCGTGTACTACATCATCACGCAGCCCGGCACGGGCCCGGTGGCCAAGCCTGGCCAGCTGGTGAGCGTGCAGTACCGCGGCACGCTGCTCGACGGCAAGGAGTTCGACTCGTCGGCTAAGAGCATGGGCGGCAAGCCCTTTGAATACCCGCTAGGCCGTGGCCAGGTGATTCCGGGCTGGGACGAGGGCGTGGCGCTGCTCAACCAAGGCGCCAAGGCTACGCTGCTCATTCCGTCGTCGCTGGCCTATGGCGAGCGTGGCTCGGGTGCGGCCATTCCGCCCAACTCGCCCCTGCGCTTCGACGTGGAGCTGGTAGGCATTAAGGATGCGCCAGCCGCACCGGCTGGCCCCGCTCAGTAAGCCCTAGCTATTAATTGCCGCCGTGCCCTGTGGGGCGCGGCGGTTTTTTCTTATTGCCCCAAAGGGCTGCGAGTGGTGCCTAGGCGTTGCGCCGGGCACCACTTTTGCATTATGGCCCTATCTTAATTTCCTTTTTCGACCACCTTTATGCAGCGTATCTTTTTGCTACTGGGCACCTTGCTGCTAGCCCAGTGGGCCGCGGCCCAAACCACGCCGGCCCCCGGCTTTGCCACCCTACCGGGCAGCACCACACAATACCAGTTGTTTCGGCGCGATGCGGCGGGGCACTATGCCCCTAGGGTGCTGGCGCCGGCCGGCGATGCGCCCTACGCTAGCCGCGCTGGGCAAGTGCTACTCGTGTACATCCAATACCGCACCGACCGCGACTCGGTGCTGATGTCCTCGCGCCAGCTGCGGCCCGAGCCTGTGCCAGTGGGCCTGGCCCCCACTACCAAGCAGGGCTCGATAGAGGAGGCCATGGGCCTGCTCCTGCCCGGCGACAGTGCCGTGTTTCGCTTCAATGCCGATACGGCCTTTACCCAGATGCGGCAGGCGGTGCCGCCCTTCATCAAGCGCTCGGGCAACGCCCTGCGCCTGACGGTGGCAGCCAAAGAGCTGGTGACAATGGAGCAGATGCAGGCCCGCCAACAGGCCATGATGCTGGAGCAGCAGCGCACCGCCAAAGCCCGCGCCGCCAAGCAGCTGGTGGCAGATGACGCTAAGATTCAGGCTTATTTCAAGGAGAAAAAACTAACCTCGCAGGCTAAGAAAACGGCTGGCGGCACGTGGTACGTCATTACCAAGCGAGGTACGGGCGTGGTGCCCAAGCCGGGTCAGACGGTGAGCGTAAAGTACCGCGGCACCATCCTGGAAACAGGCAAGGAGTTTGACTCCACGGCCAAGCACGGCGACACGCCGTTTGACTTTACCTTGGGTCAGGGCCAGGTTATTGCGGGCTGGGACCAGGGCCTAGCGGTGCTGCCCAAGGGTAGCAAGGCCACGCTCTACATTCCGTCGGCCCTAGGGTACGGCGAGCGCGGCGCGGGCGGCGACATTCCACCGAATGCCAATTTGAGCTTTGACGTGGAGCTGATAGACGTGAAAGGCACGGCCACGCCGCAGGCTGCGCCGACCAAAACTGCGAGCAAGGCACCGGTGAAAAAAGCGGCTACTGGCACAAAAAAAGCTCCTGCCAAAAAAGCCCCTATAAAGAAGAAATAGCCCCGAGGTGGGGTTTGCGTCAAGTAGCATCTCACCGAGCACCTAGGGCTCAAAAAAAGCCGCTTCCAGCTATAGGAAGCGGCTTTTTTATTTGTGAGCGTTGCGGGCTCTTAACCGCCCAGCACTTCGCTCAGGATGTCGAGCGATTTGACTTCGCCCAGGCCCTCGACGTGGAGCTGGTAGTAGCGGATGAGCACCGTAAGCAGTTCGCGGCGCACCTGGCCGTTGGGGATGCTCACGGCGGCCGGCGTGTGCAACAGCTCGTCGAAGTACTGCTCGAACTCACGTAGGCGCACAGTGGCGATGCCATTGCCCTGCCCAGGCCCCATGGCGGTGCCGGCCAGCACTATCTGGTCCATCAGCTCGGCGCCGGTGTTTATCCCAAACCCTAGGTAGCCCGCCAGGTGCAGCAAAAAGAGCAGGGCAAAGTTTTCGGTGCCCACCGTTTGCTCATCAAAGGCCAAGATGGAATCGTGCAGGAAGCGGAAAAGCGGCTCGTTTTCTTCTTCCTCCCGCACCGACTTGCTCAGCACTTCCGATAAAAACAGTGCGACGCTGCTCTTGCGCATCTCGTAGGGCAGCGTGCGGAAAGGCTCGGCGCAGCGAAACTCGGAGAGGCGGGTGAGGTCGCTGCCCTGGCGCGGCACGTAGGCCACTAATTCGAGCAGCGTGAGGGGCTGAAACAGGGCAATGCGCCCCGGCGGCTTGGCCTTGCGCACGCCATTCACGATGTAGTTCTGCACGCCGCGCCGCTCGGTATAGATGCGGGCGATGATGCTGGTTTCGCGGTATTTGAGAAAGCTCAGAACGATGCCGCGGGTTTTGATAAGCATGAGGAGCGAGGTGGGCGGTTATAAAACGATGGGCAGTACGAGGAAACCCAATGGAGCACTTGCACTCGCACAGTATACCCAGGACTCACCTAGGGGCGCTTGCTTGGTCGGGCTCCCTCCTGCTAACAACTACTTGCTGGATTTCCTTCCCTAGCGGCTCAATACGGCCACTTTGCTGACGCAGCTATTCTTGCCGTCGGCGTCGGAAGTGAGTACTAGGTACACGCCCGAGCGTACGCGCCGGCCCTGGGCATCGTTGAGGTCCCAGGTGAGGGTGCCGCCGTTGGCGCGGGTGCTGTACACGAGGTGGCCCGCCACGTCGGTTATTTTCACGTAGGCGTTGTTGACCAAGCCCCGGATGCCTACTTGGCCCACAAAATCGGGCTGCACGGGGTTAGGAAACACTTCGGCGCAGCTCGGCGCCTCGTCGGTGAGGGTGGCCGAGCCCTGGTAGCTGACCACGCCGCCATCGGTGGCCACGAAGACTTCGCCGGTTTTGTCGTTCACGGCCACGTCCACGATGCTGTTGCTGGGCAGCGGGCTGTTATCGGTGGTGAAATGCAGCAGGGCTTTATCGGCATTGGGGCTGAACAGCCACAGGCCGGTTGGCGTGCCAAACCACTTCCGGTTGGCGCCATCTACCGCGATGCAGCGCACAATTTGGTTATAAAGCGTGGGGAAGAGCAGGCCTTGGCTGTTCGGCGTGAAGGGAGTAATAAACACGCCTGCACTAGGGGCGCTTCCCCGCAGGTAGCTTACCACCTGGCTAGGGTCGCTGAAATAAGCCACGCCATCGCCGGTGCCAATCCAGATGCTGCCGGTGCGGTCGCGGGCCATGCCATATACTTGGTTGACGGTGGTGCCCGTATTGAAAGTAATAGCTTGGCGGCTCAGCGTATCGTACACAGCCAGACCCGCGCCGCCCTTGCGCGACTGCGCAGCCCAGGGGTTGCCGTAGGCATCGACCACTACCCGGTCGAAGTTCTGAGAACCAGGAAAATAAGGGGCGACCTGCCAAGTATTAGGGCCAGGGCGAAAGCGGTAGAGTCCCGACACCCCTACCCGCTCGTGGCGGTTAGCCAGCCACAGATACTGGCCGCTGGGGTCGGCGGCTACGTCGGTCACGCGCACAAAATCGGTATAGCGCTGGTCGGGGTCGAGGGTGCTGCGCAGCGGCGCACCCGGCGTGCCAAAGGTGTACTGCTTAAACTGCCCAGGCCCTTGCCACTGCAACAAGCCATTGCCATAACTGGCCACGTAGAGCGTCCCATCGGGCGTGCGCGCGCCGTGCGACATATCGAGCAGGTTAGGGAAGTCGGTAGCCAACGGGTAGTTGCTGGCCGTGTAGTTGGTCCACTGGCCGGCTCGGTACTCATAAAAGCCATTGCGGCGGCCAAATTGCAGCCCGCTGTCGCCGTTGTAGCCACCACTGAATATCACCACCGAGTTGGTGGCGGCATCGGCTAGCAAGCCATACGCTTCTGCCGTAGCGGGGGCATTGGGCTTAATGACTTCAGGAGTAGTGCTGCCTGCCGCAAAGCGCAGCAGGCCACGGTCGTAGCTGGCCACGTAAATAGTGCCGTCGGCTTCGCGCACCACATCGAACGGATAAGTACCTAGGGCCGCCTTGGGCAGCACTGTACTGAGCGCCCCTGTCCTGGGGTTATAGCTGCGCAGGTCGGTATCATCGAAGCTAATGAGCAGGCCCGCGGTGCTGGGGCGCAGGCGACGGGCATTGGTGCCGTAGCTGCCCTGTAGCGGGCGCCAGGCGCGGCCGCTGCCCGTGCCCGTCAGGCTATATACGCCGCGGTAGCTCGCCTGCGCGTAGACGTGCCCCCGGTAGGTGACTAGCTGCTGGTACGTATCGGCCGGCAGGCTAGGGTTAGGTAGCTCTTTGGTCCAGTTGCGGTAGTCGAGCAAGTTGATGGCCGGGCTAAGACGGCCGCGCAATACGCCCTGCGTGGTGCTGGCAAAGATGGTATCGTGCACAATGGCCGTGCTATACACCGTCACGGCCTGGCCACTGGCACCGATGGCGCTATACGTGTCTCGTATTTCGAGCTTGCTCAGGTCTAGCACTATCAGCCCTAGGTTGCTCGCCAGGTAGGCCACGCCGTTGTATACCTGAATCTGGGTGATGGTCTTGGCCGTTTGCTGAGCTTTGCGCAGCACGTCGGTCACGTTCGTAACCGTGCCATCGGGCCGCAGCAGGTCAATATTCCCGTTTTGGTAGGCCACAATGACCTGGCTGCTGGCCGAGTCGTAGGCCACGGCATTCACGCCCACGTCGCTTAGGCCATCGCGGCGCGAGAGTGCCTGCGTGGTACTGAGCACCTTGTCGTAGTAGTAGAACGACGACGCATCGGCCACGTAGAGGCGGTCGCCGGCATCGGCTAGCATCTGGGGGTGGGCCGCCGGCAGGTGCAGTTGCCAGTCACCGTAGGCCACGCCCTGCGCGCGGGCCGCCAGCGCAAGCACCCAGAAAACCAACAGCAGGGGGGAGAAGTAGCGCATAAGCAACAAGAAAGCAGAAGCAACAAAGTGCCCGGCCCTAACGCCCGGCTGGTGGCCTTAGTGCACCTAGCTTCCGCTGTGGCACCCTAGGGAGTAGTCGCAGCACCGATAGCTAACGCGCTGCCTGGGCCGCCCGCGCGGCCTCGATGGCTGGCCGCGCGGCGGGCCCCGCCAAAAAGCAGGGCCGGCAGCGCGCCTCGTAGGCATCAGTTTCACCTAGCAGCACTTGGCTTTCGCTGGCCGAGAGGCGATAGGAATAGGCGGCCAGCTCGCCGCAGCACACGCACACGGCGTGCACTTTGGTCACAAACTCGGCGGTGGCCAGCAAAGCGGGCATAGGGCCAAATGGCCGCCCTAGGTAGTCCATGTCGAGCCCCGCCACAATGACGCGGGTGCCCGCGTCGGCCAGCCGGCGGCACACATCTACCAGCGACTCGTCGAAAAACTGGGCCTCGTCGATGCCTACTACGTCGGTGGCGCCACCGGCCAGCAGCAGAATTTCGGAGGGCGACTGCACCGGCGTCGAGCGGATGCTATTGTGATTGTGGCTTACCACGTCCTGGTCGTGGTAGCGCGTATCGAGGGCGGGCTTGAAGATTTCGACCCGCTGCCGCGCAATGCGGGCCCGGGTGAGGCGACGAATGAGTTCTTCGGTCTTGCCCGAAAACATGGAGCCGCACACTACTTCCAGCCACCCGCGGCGGCGCAAAAAATCAACAGGGCGATGGGGCTCGGTAAACAAGGTAAAGCAGTAATGAGGAGAGAAAGCAAGCGGGCAAAAGCCCTAGGTGCTGCTTCCCCGGCAAAAATAAACGAAGGGCGAAAGTCAGCAGAGCGAATTTACAACCTCCTAACAAAGGTAGCGCAGCGGCTAAGCGAACCCAGTCTGGACTATTTCTGCTTGCTTCCAGCGGCTCACCAGTTTAGCTCACGTACTCGACGTGCGGCAGCTTGGTGGCCTCGGGCACCTGGCCAGTTGCCTCGCCCTGGGGCAGGCGCACTTGGCAGGCCAAGCGCTCGTGTGGCAGCAGCCGCCCGGCGGCCAGGTAGCGCAGCTCGGGCTCGGTGCGCGGTGTGAGGTGCTCGGCCCCGTCCAGCACCTGCAAGCGGCAGGTAGTGCAGCGGCCCTTGGCGCCACAGGCGTGGCGCCAGTCGTGGCCAGCCCGCTGAATAGCCGCTAGCAGCGTGGCGCCGGCGGGCACTGCCACAGGCGGGCCCGGCAGGTTGATAAGGTGCAGCAGGGGCATTTGTGGCTAACTTGGCGGCGAAAAGGCCGGACCCACCCGGCGGTTTTATGCAAGATAACTATAGCCTCGCCAAGTGCGAGCAATACGGCCGCCGGCTTGCGTCCCGGCTGTGCCAGCAGCATTTTGGTCCTCAGCCCGATGCCACGCTCGATGGCCCGGCGCTGCTCAAGTTCACGCCCATTCGGCAGCTCAACCTACTGATGGTGCGGCAGTTGCTGGGGCGCTGGCAGCATGAAGCACAGCAGCTTCGGAGCCCCTACTTCAATTTTGAGGCTGAGGCGGTGCGCACGGCGCTCACGCAGTTCATGAACGTGCTCTCGCGCCACATTCGCCTCGACCGGGCGGCGCTGGAGCCCCTGCTTGCCCAGGCCGCAGCCGATACGCTGCTGCTGGCTGCCGACCCAGCCCTGGCCTTCGAGCGCCTGCTGCTGCCCGCCGCTAGTGCCGATGCCGACGAGACTGTGCCGGTGGCTGAGCTGCGCGATATACTCCGCTACCTCGACCAAGACAAGGAATATTACCAAGGCTTCGTGGATAGCCTGCCCACCAGCAACGCTCCGCTGAACCGCGATTTTCTGGTGCAGCGTTTCGCGCTCTACCAAGCCAAGCACACCAAGGCCGTCGATGCCATGCCCCGGCTGGTAGCCGCCTTCAGCACCCTACTGCCTCTCACCGAGGCCGACCTGTGGGATGATGGCCCGGCTACGCCCGCTCCTGCTCCGGCCAGCCCGCCCGCGCCTACTCCGGCACCGGCGCCTGCCCCAGCAGTTGCCGTACCTGCCCCCGAGCCAGCGCCAGTAGCGCCTCCCACGGCGGAAGCCGCACCCGCACCTGCGCCCGAACCTCCTGTGCCCGCCACACCACCTACTGAGGAAGAGGCGGCGCCCACGAGCGCGGTACCCCTCTACGAAAAGCTCAAGGCCACGCAGCCAACGCCCGCCTCGCACTTGGCGAGCACGCTGCGCCACTCGGCCCAGGGTGGAGCGCCGCTGGCCGAGCGTAGCGTACCTAAGGTGGGCAGCCTGCGAGAAGCTATTTCCATCAACCAGCGCTTTAGCTTTATCAATGAGCTGTTTAATGGCGAGAACATGGAATATCACGCCGCTATCCAGCACCTCGACTCGCTGCCTACCGCTGATGCCGCCCTGGCCTACGTGCGCCAGGAGCTGGCCAATAGCCACGACTGGAGCCGCAAGGAAGAGCACGTGGGCAAGCTGCTCAAGCTGATTGAGCGCAAGTTTGCCAACACCTAGGGCATGCCCTGGCTAGCGAAGCTACTGGGGCCCGGCCGCGGGCGGCGCTGGCTGCTGCCGTGGGCGCTAGGCTTTAGCCTGCTGCTCAACCTGGCCTACCCGATGTATGTGCACTACGACTTCTCACACTCGCTCGATACTCGCAGTTACCTGCGCCTAGCGGCGGGCCGCTTCGATAGTGTGAATGTGACGCGCCGCTACCGCGTGCTGGTGCCCGCTGCCGCCGGCGCATTGGCCCAGCCCATTGCGCAGGTATACGGCAAGATATGGCCGCAGCGTCCGGCCGGCGAGTGGCCTCGCCGCTTCGCCTTTTTTCTAGTGAACTGCACCCTCCTAGGGGCCGCTGGGGCCACCTGGTGGCGAGCAGCCCGGCTAGCGGGCGCCGGGGCGGGGGCCACGGCGGTAGCGCTGCTGGCGGTGCTCAGCAGCCGCTGGGCCGAGTACATCGCGGGCCTGCCGATGGTCGACAGCCTATATCTGCTGGTAGTTGGGCTGAGCTACTATGCCGGGCGGCGCGGGCCAGGGGCAGGCTGGGCAGTAGCTATCGCGCTGCTGATAGGGCCGCTGGCCAAAGAGTCGTTTGTCTTTTTGCTGCCCTGGCTGGGCTGGTACGGACTGCGGGCCCTCGGGTGGCGCAGGCAGCTGCTAGCGCTGGCCGCGGGTGTGGTAGCTCTTGGGGCAGTGCACTATGTTGTGGATAGGGCAGCTGGCGCGGCGCACACCGACACCATTACCAATGCGCTGGCTCACCGCGAGAACATCATGTACTCGCTACGGCGGGCAGCTTCACCCAAGGGCCTAGGGGAACTGCTGAGCATTTTTGGGCTTTTTACGCTGCCGGTTTTGCTAGCGCTGGTGCTGCCTGCCGGGCGGCGGGCGCTGGCCCCGGTGCTGGGTTGGGCCGAAGCGCTGCTGCTCGCCGTGGTAGTGGTGCACATGCTGCTATCGAGCGAGCTTGGGCGCATGGGGTATTTGCTAGCGCCCGTTTTCACGACAGCGCTGGCGCTAGTGGTGCAGGCAACGCTGGGCCGCGTTGCCCGGCAGGCGCCTCCTAGGTAGACCTAGGCTATGGCAGTAGCTCTAGCAGCCATATAAGGGCGTGATTACTGAGGGCTTCCAGTTCAACGGTATCTACTTCCCATAGCACCAAGGCGTCTTTTTTGTGCAGCAAGCGGCCTTCCAGCTCGAAAGTACCGGCCAGTGCAAGGATTGTAATCGGTGGTTTGGCGTCCGTGCAGGAAGTGCTCATTCGTCTAGTTAGTGCTCTGCATGCCGGTACCGCCGTACTCCGAAGTAGTTGCTCTGGGCGTCACATTGCCAGCTATCGACCAGCGCCCTAGCCAGGGCAGTCTTTTTCCTATCTAGCTTTTTTAACGCAGTAAATCCTGCTTTCGGTGGGCATCGAGGGCCAGCAGCGTGAACAGCAAAATAGTAAACGACCACAGTGACGAGCCCCCGTAACTGAAGAACGGCAACGGAATACCCACTACCGGCATCAAGCCCATGGTCATCCCTAGGTTCACGGTAAAGTGCAGAAACAAGATGCTGGCCACGCAGTAGCCATAGGTGCGCCCAAACACCGATTTCTGGCGCTCGGCCACCAGCAAGATGCGCCAGAGCAGCGTGAGGTAGAGCCCTATCACAACTATGCAGCCTACCCAGCCCCACTCCTCCCCTACCGTGCAGAAAATGAAGTCGGTACTCTGTTCGGGCACGAAGTCGAACTTGGTCTGGGTACCCTTCAGGAAGCCCTTACCCAGCCAGCCGCCCGAGCCGAGGGCAATCTTGCTCTGCGTCACGTTCCAGCCCTTCCCTAGGGGGTCCTTGCCGGGGTCAATGAGCATCTCAATGCGCTGGCGCTGGTGGGGTTGCAACACATGGTTGAAGAAGAAATCGACCCCGAATACCATGCCAATAACTGCGGCCCACACGCTCAGGCTCAGGGGGAGGTGGTGGCGCCACAGGCGCGAATTGAGCCCGAAAGCGGCCAATAGCAGCACCGTGAAGGCAACCACCAGCCACAGCTTGGGTACCAGCAATGCCAGCAGCAGAATAACGCCCCCCGCCGCCAGCAGCAGCAGAATGAGCGGCGACATGCCTTCGCGGAAAAAGGCGAGTAGCAAAGCCGTAAAAACCAGGGCTTGGCCAGTCTCATTAGAAGCCAAAATGAGCGCGACTGGCAGCAGCGTGAGGCCAGCCAGCACGGCCTGGTCGCGCCAATTTTGCTGCCTTAGGTTGATGCCGGCCATGAAGCGAGAGGCCGCCAGCGCCGTAGTAAACTTGGCAAACTCGGCCGGTTGCAGGCGCACTGGCCCTAGCTCAAGCCACGAGCGCGACCCCGCAATGGGCCGGGCAATGAAGATGGTGAGAATCAGCAGCAATATCATGCCACCATAAAAGACGTAGGCCAACGTGTCATACGCCTTATAATCGACCACCAGTAGCACCCCGATGAGCACCACGGCGGTGCCCATCCACAGCAGCTGCTTAAACCAGTTAAAGGCCATCAGCTCCGAAAAGCTCAGGTCGCGCAGCGAGTGAACAGCGGGCGCATCGGGGGCGGGGGGCGCGTAGGAAGCCGCGTACACGGCCACCCACCCTAGGCCCACCAGTGCTAGGTACAGCAATACCGTGAGCCAGTCGATGCTGCGCGACGAACGGATAGCGACGGTTGGATACATGCAAGAATTTTCTGCAAAGGTCGGGCCGCCAGCTTTGAAGTCCTAGGGTGCTCTAGGGTTAGAAGCCAGCCACGGCGGCGAATAGCCCACCAGTAAGCCGCGGCGAGTACAGTGCGCCAGTATGGTAAGAGGCAGCTTACCAATAGTCCTTGAGCATTAACCTCAACCGCTATAACTCAGGCGCAACCCAGACATTTTTAGCGGCCACGTAATCAACCGCTAAAATGTTTCATCTAACTTAGGCGCAACGTGTACATTCTATGAATAATTAGTAGTACATTTCGCCCCTTCTGTTGCTTCAAGCTACTGTAAGCGCTAAGCTAGTTGTTTGTTATTCAAGATAGATAGTCTTTATCACGTATTTGGTTTATAAGGTTGTAGCAAGTCTATAAAAATTCTTGCTGGGTCCTAACATTCAAGAAAAACAGATAATTATAATATAGCTTCAGTCCGAACTCGAAGGCATATAGCAGCCTAATCGACATACTAACAATTAGTTGCCTGCAAAACCCAGCAAGAGGCTTGCAGTTTTTTCCCCACCCTAACTTTTTAAAGTATGATTGACCACTTACACCAAACAACTGGCTGGTGGAGAACAACAAGGGGTACGCTGCTGCCTGGCGCGCTGCTTGTGCTTTCTACTACGGTTTGCTCAACTGCCGAAGGGAAGACGCAGACCGAAATGAAGCGAAAATCAGCTTCAGTTGCTAAAACGATTAATCTAGCTATTCCGGTGCGCGGGCACGTGCAGGATGAGCTTGGCAAACCCATTCCGGGTGCTACCATCTTGCTCAAAGGCACCTCTATCGGCGCGGCCGCCGACGCCGACGGGGCCTACACGCTGGAGGCGCCCGATGCCACAGGCACCCTGGTGATTTCGGCCGTTGGGTTTACGTCGCAGGAGGTGCCCATTGGCAACCGCACCACGGTCGATGTGACCTTGAAAACGGACGTGAAGTCGCTGAACGAGGTAGTAGTAGTGGGCTACGGCACCCAGCGCCGGGCCGAGGTGACCTCGGCCGTGGCCACGGTGAAGTCGGAGGACTTTAACCAGGGCGGCACGCGCAACGCGCTCGACCTGATTCAGGGCAAAGTGGCGGGCCTGTCGGTAACGCGCACCCAGGGCAACAACCCCAACTCTAGCCCGGCCATCCAATTGCGAGGCATCGTGTCGGTAAACGGCGATTTATCGCCGCTCATCGTTATCGACGGTATTCCGGGCGGCAACCTCGACTTGCTGCAGCAGGATGACATCGAGTCGTTTAACGTGCTGAAGGATGGCTCGGCAGCGGCCATCTACGGCACGCGCGGCAACGCAGGCGTTATCCTGATTACGACCAAAAAGGGCAAGAACGGTCCGGCCCACTTCGACTACTCGACCTACATTCAGCGCGAGGTGGTGGCCAAGCGTCCCCGCTTCTTGACGGCCGATGATTGGCGGGCGTACCGCGCCGACCCGACTAATACCAAGGCGGGCCAGATGCAGGACCTAGGTGCTTCGACCGACTTCTACGACCTGCTGATTAACAAGAGCAACCTGAGCCAGTATCATAATCTAGCTCTGTCGGGCGGCAGCACTACGGGCAGCTACCGGGCTTCTATCTACTACAATAATGCGGACCCTATCACGATTCAAAACTGGCGCAAGCAGTATGGCGGGCGCCTGAGTCTTAACCAGCGGGGCTTTCATGACATGTTGAGCGCGCAGCTCGACCTGGCTACCAACTTCAACAAGGCCAACCTGCTTGGCGGCAACGGCGGTGACTTTGAGAATGCGCTGGGCCGCAACCCCACGCAGCCGGTGTACAACCCCGACGGCACGTTCTACGAGGAAGGCTCGACGACCAACCCCATCGGCCGCCTCACTCAAGAAAGTAACCAACGCGACCAGAATACCACATCGGCCGACATCCGATTCACGCTCGAACCCATTAAGGGCCTGCGGGCTACGGCGTTTGGCGCCGTGGTGCGCGATGCTCAGAACGACAACGAATACCGCCAGGCCGGCTCACGCTCTTCGCAGCTTGATGCGCTAAACGGGACGCCCATTCGTGGCACAGCATATGCCCGCAAGCGCAACTACTTAGAAAACAACTACACTTTTGAGTCGACGCTCGAATACGGCCGTACCTTCAACGAGGCCCATACCTTTCGGGTGCTGGGCGGCTACAGCTACCAGTACCGCGTGTTCGAGTCATTTGAGGCAGCCAACAGCGGCTTCTTGAATGACGTGTTTCAGCAAAACAACCTAGGGGCAGGCAACTTCCTGCAGCTGGGTAAGGCGTCGCTGGGTAGCAATAAGGAGGACAACAAGCTCATCGCCTTCTTTGGCCGCGTAAACTACTCGTTTAAAGACAAGTACATTGCGCAGTTCATTCTGCGCCACGAAGGCTCGTCGCGGTTTGGAGCTAACAACAAGTACGGGGACTTCCCGGCTGCTTCGGTGGGCTGGGCCCTCAGCCAAGAGCCTTTCATGAAGGGAGTCTCCTTCGTGAATGACCTGAAGCTGCGCGCCGGCTACGGCGTAACCGGCAACCAAGGCATTCCGAACTACCAGTCGGTAGTGCGCCTAGGTACCGGCAACCAGTACCTGAACGACGATGGCATTTGGCGCCAGACCTACGGCCCCAACAACAACCCCAACCCCAACCTGCGCTGGGAGCGCAAACAGGAAGTGAACGTTGGGGTTGACTTTGCCCTCTTCGGCAACCGCCTCACTGGCGCCATTGACGTGTACCGCCGGCGCACGTCGGACCTGCTGGGCAACTTCAATACCCAGCTGCCCCCCTTCGTGCAGTCGACGGTGTTTACCAACGTGGGCGTTATCGACAATAAAGGCCTAGAGGTAACCCTGAGTGGCACCGTGATGAAGACGAAGAACTTCAGCTGGGGCATGGACTTCACAGGCAGCACGCAGAGCAACAAGCTGGTGTCTTTCTCGGACGACGTGTATAAAACCACGTTCCTGAACTTCGGCGACATCGGAGGCTTCGGGGCACTCGGCAACGCCATTCGCACCATCGAGGGCGGGCCGCTGGGCAGCTTCTACGGCAAGCGCTTCGCGGGCTTCACGCCTGAGGGCAAGTGGCTGTTCTACAAGGCTACTGGCGAAGCGGTGACGGCAGACAAAATCGCGCCTAACGATGACTACGCTTACATCGGCAACGGCGTGCCCAAGTACTACATGTCTTGGAATAACCGCTTCCAGTATAAGAACTTCGATTTGACACTCTTCTTCCGGGGCAAGTTCAAGTACGACATCCTGAACCTACAACAGGTGTTCTTCGGCAACAAAGTGTACTTGCCCAACAACGTGTTGCAGGATGCCATTTCGCGCAACAACCAAATCAACGACGTGCTGCAGTACTCGGACTACTACCTCGAGCCGGGCGGCTTTGTCAAGCTCGACAACGTGACCCTAGGGTACAATTTCAAGTTTAACACGAGCTATATCCGCAATCTGCGCGTTTACTTAACGGGCCGCAACCTACTGACCTTTACTAAGTACCGCGGCCTAGACCCCGAGGTGAACGACACAGGCCTAGCCCCGGGCATCGATGGCCGCGGCTTCTACCCGCGCACGCGCTCCTTCACAGCTGGTCTTTACGTTGGCTTCTAATATCCCACCTCTATGCAACGATTATCTAAAGGTTTTTTGCTAACCGGCGCGCTCACCTTGCTGCTAGCCACGTCGTGCACCAAGCTAGACGAGACACTCTACAGCCAGATTGACGCCGCCAAGTTTTATAACAACCGCCAGGAGATTCTGGCGGGTGTACTGCGCCCCTACACCCACGCCAACGCCTGGATGGCACCAACCGGCCAAACTGGCTACTGGCGGCTCAACGAGATGTCGGCCGACCAGCTGGCCTGGCCGCAGAAGGGCCGCCACGGCTACGACGATGCCCAGTGGATTCGGCAGCACGGCCACAGCTGGGTATATACCGAAAACTTTGTATGGGACCCCTGGCGGCTGATTTATACCGGCATAGGCTTCTGCAACAGCACCCTAGGTGACTTCGAGCGGGTTGATTTCGCCCGGGCCGGCGTTTCTGACCAAGAGAAGGCTGCCTTCATTGCCGAGCTCAAGGTGTTCCGGGCCTTCCACTACCTCAAACTGATGGACTTGTACGGCAACGTACCCATCGTGACCAAGGTAGGCGAGCCAGTAAGCCCCCCCACCGCGCCGCGGGCCGAGGTTTTTGCCTTTGTGGAAAAGGAACTGAAAGAGAACGTAGACCTGCTGCCCAACCTCAGCAAGGCCCTGATTGGGCGCATCACGAAAGCCGCTGGCTACTCGATGCTAGCCGAGCTTTACCTGAACGCAGAGGTGTGGACTGGCACGGCTAAGTGGGATGAGTGCATCGCGGCCTGCGACAAAATCAGCTCGGGCGCTACCGGTGGCCTGAACGGGTCGCCAGTACTGGACTCGAACCTGACTGCGACCTATAACAACACCAACGACAACTCGAAGGAGGCGCTCTTCCAGCTCACCTACGACTACCAGGCCACGCCCACCCGCTGCGGCTGGAGCGGCGACTTCTACCACTTCGCTCAGCGCCTGATTTACGACGGCGATGCCAACGGCAACAACGGCATGGTGGTAATTCCGACCGCCTACGATGCCTTCAAGGACAATGACTTGCGCAAATCTACCTGGATGCTCATCGGCACCCAGTACCAGCTCACCAACCCGACTAAGCCAGTAGAAGGCACCGAAGAATACCGCGGCAAGCCGCTGGTTTTTGTAAAGGAAATTCGGCGGGCCAGCGAAAACAAGACCAGCTCGACCATGATTGACGGGGAGGAAAACAGCGGCGCCCGCTTCAATAAGTACCCGCCGGGCCGGCAGTCGGAGGCTAAGTACTGGAGCAACGACTGGATTATGTACCGCCTCACCGACATCTACTTCTACAAAGCTGAGGCCCTGATGCGCAAGAACGGCGGCACGGCAGTACCAGAAGCCTTAAGATTAGTTAACGAGGTGCACAGCCGGGCCTTTAAGGCATCCGACGTAGCGCAGGAAACCTACACTGCCGCTACGCTCACGCTGCCTGAGCTACTGGCCGAGCGGGGCCGCGAATTTATTTTCGAAGGCAAGCGCCGCACCGACCAGATTCGCTTTGGTACCTTCACTACCGCCTCGTGGTGGGACCACCGGCCCAGCGATAAAACCAAAGCCCTATACCCCGTGCCGCAGCGACAGCTGGCGGCCAATCCAAACCTGAAGCAAAACGAAGGGTATCCTGCCAAGTAGCCTAGTTGCTACTGATATGTACTTAGACGAAGAAAGGGACAGCCGATTGGCTGTCCCTTTCTTCGTTCATCAGGTTAACAAACCAAGTGTAAGGACCCTAGGCATTGCGTCTCTATCTCGTTTGATGAGGCTGTCCAGCCCCCCAAAACCGGCCTAGGTGCGCCCGTTTACTAGTGGCGCGCTTTCATGGTTAAGTTGCCGTATTTAATCCAGTCTTCCATGCGGTGGTGGTAATTGGCTACTTTGCCACGCAGGTATTTTTCCATCATCAGGCCGGCAGCCGGGGCGGCGGCGCTGCCTCCGAAGCCCCCATTTTCGATAAACACGGCGATGGCGATTTTGGGGTCGTTGGCCGGCGCAAAGGCGGCGAAGGCCGAGTGGTCGAAGCCGTGCGAGTTTTGGACCGTGCCGGTTTTGCCGGCCACCGAGATGCCAAACTGCCGCAACGAGGCCAGCGGGGCGGTGCCGCCGCGCCCGTCTACCACCTCGCACATGCCCGGAATGACGTACTTGAACAGCGTGGTATCGACGGCCGTATAGTGGCGCTGCCGGTACTCGGGCAGCGGCTGCCCATCCTTGCCGATGCTACGCACAAAGTGCGGTGCGTAATAGTAGCCGCGGTTAGCGATGGTGGCCATCACATTGGCCGTTTGCAGGCCCGTGATACCGATTTCGCCCTGCCCAATGCTGAGCGAGTACACGGTTTTAAAATTCCACTTGTGGTAGCCTAGGTGCTTGTCGTAGTAGTCGGGCGAGGGGATGAGACCGCGCTTTTCCTGGCCCATGTCCACGCCCAGCTTCTCGCCCAGACCGAAGGTCTTCACCATTTTTTGCCACTGGCCGAGACCTAAGCGGGCATCTTCAAAACCGTTGGGCGACTGGTGGCGCAGCACCGCCGCCCGCATCACCTGGTAGAAGTACGGGTTGCAGCTGTTCTTGATGGCGATGTTAAGGTTGGCCGGGTACTCGTGGCGGTGGGTGCAGTGGATAAGCGACTGGTTGCAGGGGAAGCCGGTATTGGGGCCTACTACGCCTAGTTGCATGGCTACCAGCTCGTTTACTATTTTAAAAACCGAGCCGGGTGGGTAAGTTGCCATCAGCGGGCGGTCGAAGAGCGGGCGGTTGGGGTTCTTGAGCAGGTCCATGTAGCGGTTGCCCATCCCCTTGCCGGTCAGCATCTGGGGCTCGTAGTGCGGCGCCGACACGAAGCATAGAATTTCGCCCGTCTTGGGGTCGATGGCTACGATAGAGCCGCGCCGGCCGGCCAGCAGCGTTTCGCCGTAGGCTTGCAGCTCGGCGTCGATGCTGAGGTGCAGGTCTTGCCCCGCTACCGACAGCGTATCGAACTCCCCGTTACGAAAAGCCCCTTTGTCGATGCCGCGCACGTTTACCAAGCGGTACTGCACGCCGCGCTGGCCCATTAAGGTCGATTCGTAGTAGGCTTCGAGGCCCGAGATGCCCACGTTTTCGCCGGGCTGGTACTTGGCATACTTCGGCTTTTCGAGAAAGGCCGGCGTGATGGCCCCCACGTAGCCGAGGGCGTGCGCCAGGTTTTGGGTGCGGTAGGCCCGCGCCATGCGCGCCTGCACCCGAAAGCCCGGAAAGTCGATAAGGTGGTCGTTGATAGCAGCTAGCTCGGGCGTGCTCAGATTTTGGAGCAGCGGCGAAGATTTCACTCGCGAGTATTTCTTGGCAAAGCGCAGCCCTAGGCGTAGGTCCTCGATAGAAAGCTGCATAACCCGGCAAAACTTGGCCGAGTCGAGGCCCCGTACTTCGCGAGGCACCACCACCAGGTCATACACGGGTGTGTTTTGCACCAGCAATGAGTCGTGCCGGTCGTAGATGAGCCCGCGATAGGGTATCTGCACTTGGCGCTGCAGGGTATTGCGGTCGGCGGCAGCCTTATAAGAATCGTCCAGCACCTGGAGGTAAAATAGCCGCCCCGCAAATAGCAACCCCACCACTATAAAAATGGCCATCACCACATAGCGGCGGCCTTCTAAGTATTGCATAGTTATCGGATAGTCTACAAAGTTACGGCCTGGGTCCGCGGCCAAGCACAAAATTCTACAAGCCAAACGCTGAATAAGCCCATCGGCAGCAGTAGCACGAGCTTTCAGTCCGCGAGTAGCTGGCGTAATAAGCTACGGGCTGCAAGTCCGCGCTACTACTTGGTACCTTTGCTGGTACTTATGTCTATGCCCTCGCTCGCTACCCCCACCACCAACACAGCTTTTGCCGGCTTAATTTCCGTGGTGGCGCCGCTTTACAATGAAGTCGCCAACGTAGGCCAGCTGGTGAGCCGCGTGGCCGCCGTGATGAACCAGCATGGCTACGACTACGAGCTCATCCTCGTAAACGACGGCAGCCGCGACCAAAGCTGGAAGCTGATGCAGGAGCTGGCCGGCCACGACCGACACCTGGTAGTCGTTGACCTAGCCGGCAACTACGGCCAAACCATCAGCCTGCGCGCTGGCTTCGAGCGTGCCCGCGGCGAGGTTATCATTGCCATGGACGGCGACTTGCAGCACGACCCGGCTTACATTCCGCAGTTTATCAGCCTCATCAATGAAGGCTACGACATGGTGGGCGGGGCCAAAGCCAAGCGCCCCGAAGGGCCGGTGGCCACGGCGCTGGCTACCACGGCACATGGCATCATCCGGCGCTTGTCGGGGGTGCAGCTGCGCTACTTTGGAGCCACCTACAAGGCTTACCGCAGCTATCTAGTGAAGAATGTGGAGATGCTCGGCGACGCGCACCGCTTTCTGGGGGCGCTGGTGGCGCGCAAGGGCCTGCGCTACTGCGAGTTTCCGATTGAAATTCACGAGCGGCAATTTGGCCAGAGCAACTACAAGATTAGCAAGCTCTTCTACGTCATTCTCGACCTGTTCATCCTGCGCTTTTTCATTGTGCACGGGCGCAAGCCGTTCCGGCTGTTCGGGCTGGCGGGGCTATTGAGCCTGCTGCTGGGCGGCGGGCTAGCGGGTCAGTTTTTGGTGCGGTCGATATTCTTTGGGCTCAATATTTTCGGTACCTATCCGCTAGAATTCATTTTCAGTCTTTTCCTGCTCCTAGGTGGCATTTTCCTGCTCTGCTTCGGCGTACTGGCCGAAATTGGAATGTACATCTACTATTCGCGCCAAACACGCGCTCCGTACGTGGTGCGGGCTGTAGCTTCTTCATTTAACAATTAGCATTTAACAGCTCGTTGGAACGCGCGCTTTAATTGTTAAATGTTAAGTGCTGATTGCTAAATGAAACGCCTCATTATCAACTGCGATGACTTCGGCTGGGATGCGCCTGCCACTCAGGCCATTCTAGAGCTGGGAGCGGCAGGGCAGGTGAGCAGCACCACCGTGATGGCCAATTTTGCCAGCGCGGCCGAGCTGCGTGAACTGGCCCGCTTGTCCTCCCCTACCTTCTCGGTGGGCCTGCACCTGACACTCAACGCTGGCCAGCCCCTCAGTGCTGCCTCGCAAGTGCCATCGCTGGTAAATGCTGATGGGCAATTTTACAGTTCCAGCCAGCTGTGGCAGCGGTTTTTGCAGGGCAAAGTACGTCGGACTGAGCTACAGCTAGAAATAGCGGCTCAATTGAAGCATCTAAGCGCCGCTGGCCTCAAGCTGACCCACGCCGATAGCCACCAACATCTGCACCAGTACCCGCTACTGGGCCCAGCGCTGCTGCAGATACTCGCCGGCCTGGGCGTGCGGCGGGTGCGCCGCCTCACGGCCGCAGGCCGGTTCGATGGCCGCGGGCTAGTACTCCAAGCCTTCGCCAAAACCACCCAGCGGGCCCTAGGTCCGTTTCGCGCGCCGCAGGCGCTAATAACCACCTTTTCGACCGAGGCTGCCAGTGCCAACGCGTTTCGGCGGGGCGTAGCGGCGGCCTTTCGGCCGGGCGTGCAGGTAGCCGAGTTCATGAGCCACCCCGGCCTGAGCGAGCGCACTGGCTCACCACTCATGCGCGTGCCAGAATATGAGTTTTGGCGCAGTGGAGAAGCGAAAGGCTTGCTGCGTGAGCTGGGAGTAGAGCAGGTGAGCTACGGCGCCGTATAGCACGCACTTACACTGCTAGCCTGTTGCTCGGCTTTTTTAGCGTGCGTTTGAGGCAAACTCATCATCGGTCGGCATAGCGGAAGTAGCTCCAGCAGAGCTCACCCGCACAAATGCGCCACCGAGCGATACGACGGCCGTAATGACGTAGAACAGCACGCTGACGCTGACCGCCACGGCGGGCTCCAGGCCAAACAGCTTGGCCCCGTAGAGAAACGTGAGTTCACGCGCCCCTAGGCCACCCACTGTGAGCGGCAGCACTGCTGCCACTGACGAAGCCAGGAATACCAGCAGATAGGGCAATACTGGCCCGTGAGCGGCACCTAGGGCCGCCAGCAGCGCCCAAGCCTGTAGCACCTGCGCCCCCTGCACCCCCAGCGCCTGCCACGAGGTACGCCCGAAAGCTGCCCGGAAATCGCCAAACAGCCAGCGCCCCAGCCCGTAGCTGAGCCCCAGCCCCAACGGCACCAGCACCAGCGCCCCCAGGCGCCACCACCCCGGGTAAGCAGTGCCAGCAAACAAAAGCAAAAGCAGCACTAGCAGCGCTACCATGCCACTGAGCCGGTCGAGTAGCAGCGCCCGAAAAATAATGGCTCGCCGCCCCGGAAACTGCCGCCCCAGCAGGTACACCTTGTAGCCATCGCCCCCGATGCCGCCGGGCAAAAACAGGTTGTAATACATACCTAGCCAGTACAGCCGCAGGTTGTACCCCTCGCGCAAGTGAATACCGACGGCTCGAAAAAAATGGTTGAGCCGCACCGACGAAATCAGCTTCGACACAATAAACAGTCCCGTAGCTACGGCCAGCCAGCCGGGCTGGGCCCCGCGTAGCGTGCGCCCTAGGGCCGGCAGGTCGAGGTGGCGTGCCACTAGCCAGAGCGCCCCGGCCATGAAAGCCAGCTTGCCCAGCAGCAGTAAGTGGCGCCGCCAGGCAGGGGCAGGCGCTTTTTCAGTAGGCGGGTGGGCCACTATTTCCATATCGTTGGTCATGGCGAAGAGGCGTGCCCTAGGGCTCTATTTCTACCAGCCGGAAGCGCTGGTTGCCGTCTATCACAAACTCGTCGAGCGTGCGGTAGTGCAGGCCGCGCAGCTGCTTTACCCGCCCCAGGTAGAGGTAGCCGGGCCGGGCGGGCAGCGAGTCCCGTTCCAAAGTCTGCCCCCGCTCGCGCGTGATGTAGAAGGCTTCCACATCATCGAGCTTGGCGTGCGGCAGCAAAATCAGCGGCCGGCCCCGGGTTTCGCGGCCCACCCGCAAGGCGACCGTACGATACGCTACTTCGGACGACGTTTGAAGCCGGGCCGGAAACACGAATACATCGAACGCCAGCCGCAGCACCAGCAAAAAGTAGCCCAGCAGCAGGAGCCGGTAGTCGGTCAGCTTCCAGAAAAGATACGTCATTCCTAGTAGCACTACCCCCACCCCGAGGCTCCAGGCCCAGGCACCGAGCACCAGATTGGCCAACATTATCTGGGGTGCCCCGGCCAGCGCCGGGGTAATATGCGCCAGCGGCGCGCCTAGCACCAGCAGGCTGCTCAGCAACAACACGCCCAGCAGCAGGCCATCGAGCAAGCGCACGGGCCAGGCGCGCGTCGGCTGCAACTGGTAGTAGAGCGGAATAACCACCGTAAGCAGCAGCGGCACCAGCATAAAAAGGTAGCGCGGAATAGTAGCCGGCGACAACCAGTATACCGGTAGAATGGCCACAAATAACAGCGCATTGTAGCGCAAAAAGGGCTGCCGCCACACTGCCGCCCGCAGCTCGGGGCGCGCTAAGCACAGCACCAGCAAGGTCCAGGGTAGAAAGTGCTTAATAAAATCAAACGGAAACAGCAGCACGTAGCGCACCGACTCGGCCAGCGGCTGGGCAGCCACCGTGCGCTGGCTCGACTGCGACCACAGGGTTTTCAGGGCCACATCGAGCGAGTTGTGGCGGCTATAAATTAGAAAGTAGGTACCTAGCACTCCTAGCAGTACCAGCCCCCCTAGCACGTGCTGCCAGCTAAAGAGCCGCCGCCACTGCCGCGTACCGAGGCAGTATACCAGCAGCGCAATGCCCTGAAAAACCACCGATGGCAGTCCTTTTAGCAGAAAGCCTACGGCCGTGAGCAAGTAGGTCACCACAAATAGCCGGGTCCATTGCCCACGCTCGCCATAGTGCCAGATAGCCATAAACCCCAGCCACGTGAGCCCCGCGTGCCACAGGTCAATCAGCCCGAAAAACGAGTCGTAAAATAATACGCGCCCCGTAGTAGCAAACGCCAGCGCTACCGTGAACGCTACTTTACCACCTAGGTGCGGCCGCAGTACCCGCCAAATAGCGGCGGTGTAGAGCAGCAGCGCCGCCACCGTGGGCAAGCGTAGGATGAACTCATCCTGCCGCCCAGTGAGCCGAAACAGCGCTATCAGCAGCCAATTGAACAGTGGCGGCTTGTTGTAATACGGCAGCCCCTGTAGCGTAGGCTGGAAGAAGTGCCCCGAATAGTGCATCTCCAGCGCCACCAATGCCCGAATGGGCTCATCAACCAATAGTGGCATTCGGCCGATGTTGAACAGCAGCACCGGTAAGGCCAGCGCCAGCGTAAGCACTGCCAGCAGCCCTGGCCGCCGGCCCAGCGCCGCTAGTAGTCGGTGGGCAACAGATTCTATCACTAGGTAAGCTTAAGTAAGGCGACGCACCGAGGTGGGCGTGCCGCCCAGCAAAGGTACTGGCTCCGCGAACCCTAGGTGGGTCTACACTGTTTAAAGAAGTCGCTTCGCCCCTATTTTTGACGTATGATTGCTCCTGTCCCTACCACTCCGCCGCCCACCGCCAACGACCGCCTTACTCAAACGCTGCTGCGCCACGGCCTGCGCCAAACCCCCGTGCGCCGAGCTGTGCTGGCCGCTGTATCGGGCAAAGGCTACGCGCTCACCGGGGCCGAGATTGAGCAAGAAATTGGGTCCGATGTAGACCGCATTACGCTATACCGCACGCTCAAGAGCTTCGAGCAAAACGGGCTCATTCACCGCGTCATCGACGATACCGATGTGTTGCGCTATGCGGCTTGCTCTATCGAATGCAGCGCCCACGCTCACTTCGACAACCACGTGCACTTCAAGTGCAGCACCTGCCACCACACCTACTGCCTCAGCCAAGTAGCCATTCCGGCGGTGCAGTTGCCCGGTGGCTTCCAGGCCGAGCGGCGCGATTTTCTGCTGTCGGGCGTGTGTCAGCTCTGCCAGCCTGCCTAGGTACCTAGCACAAGGATATAAACAAAAAAGGCACCTCGCGAGGTGCCTTTTTTGTAATCAGAGTGGAGAATATCGGAGTCGAACCGATGACCTCTTGCATGCCATGCAAGCGCTCTAGCCAGCTGAGCTAATCCCCCCTGTTTTGATAACCGCAGCGCCATTTGCGTTTTGGTTGTGCAAAAGTACGGTGAATATTGGTTCGTGCAAGCGCTAGCACTCATCTTTTTAGTAAGTAGCCGAAAATCAGACATAAAAAAAGGTGAGAATTACTTCTCACCTTTTTTTAACTACTGGCGGCTATTAGTTGAATGAATAGCGCAGGCCAATTTGCATGTAGTACGTCGACGACGTCGATACCGTATTGATAAGCGAATTGCTAACCAAAGCACCACCAAACGTATTCATGCGGAAGGTCGGTGCACCGTTATTGTTAGCTACCGCTGTTGGCGATAGCAGAGTTGCACCACCACCGCTCAAGATTGGATTGGTCTGGTAGATACCCCAGTTACGGTTGATTAGGTTTCCAAAGTTGAAGATGTCCACGGTAAACTGCAGCGTATTGCGGGTTGCTCCGGCCACAAAGATGTCTTGAGCGAAACGCACGTCAATCTGGTTGCGCCAGGGCAAAGTGGCACCGTTGCGCTGGGCATATTCGCCTTGGTGCTTGCTCAAGTAAGAGTCTTGCGCGATGTAGGCGAAGAAGGCGTCCTTCTGCTGCTGAGCAGTGAACAACACCCGTTGGTTAGGAGCGGTACCCGTGGTGATATCCGCAAAGTTGATTTCTTCCCGGCTTTTCGGAATATACATCAAGTCGTTGGTCTGGCCGTCGCCGTTGAAGTCACCGCCGTAGATGTATGAGTAGCGGCCCTGGATAGAGCCCGAGTAGAAGAGCGAAATCTGCGTACCTAGGTGCTTGAGGTACTCTTTACGGTAGTTCAGCGAAGCTACTATCCGGTCAGGCACCACGTAGTTAGCGTAGCTCAACTGGGGGTGGTTGGCATTACCTACGATGTAGTTGCCCGACCACGTGTTCAGCAACTGGTCGCCAGTGCCATCAAACATAACGCGCGCATCGCTGCGGGTGTAGGCCACCATGGCTTCCATACCGTTGCGGAATTGCTTGCGCAGCTGACCCGTAACCGACCAGTTGTAGCCTTTATAACCGTTCGAAAGCACAATGGCGTTGAGGGCTGAAGCCCGAGCATTACCAGTCCGGGTGAATGAGCCATTATAAACGGGATTGTAAAACTTCTGCGCGGCGTCGGCAGGATAGATGTCACGCTTATCACTGCCGTTAGTGGTCAGGGTCGTGGGGTTAACCAAGTTGTAGTTCTGACCGTAGGCCACAATGAGGTCACGGTTGTACAAGCCTTCGATAGTACCAACGATACCACCAGGCAATTTAGCATCAAGTGCCAGGCTGCTTTTCCACGTCTGCGGGTTACGGAAATCGGGGTTCGTAGCGCTGATTGTGCTGGGCACTACTGTGCCAGCGGCCGGCGGCGTAGCTGGGCGGTGAGCATTGGGGTCGGAGCTAAAGGGCAGTACACCATTAGCGAAGCCAGGCAAGCTACCATATACGTTGGCCGGGTTAACACCGGGAGTCGTTACAGCGTTTGTGCCAGTGCCAGTGGTCGTGGAGCCAACCGTAGAATAGGTCTGCGTCACCTGAATCAGACCAGCATCACCCGACTGGGCTACAATCCATACGGTGGGCACTTTGCCAGTGAAAATGCCCGAGCCACCGCGCAGTTGTAGGGTGCGGTCACCTTTCACGTCCCAGTTGAAGCCAATGCGCGGCGACAGTAGCACACGGTTCTTAGGTAGCACGCCCGTGTCGATAGTCTGGTTGTCGACAAAGCTGCGCTGGGCAATCAGCGGATGGGTTTGCACCTCGCGCACGTTCAGGTAGTTGTTTAGCTCAGCGCGCAAGCCGTAGGTCAGGCGGAAGTTGTCGCTGATGTTGAACTCATCCTGCGCGTACAGTGAATACTGTGCCGTTTTGAAGCGCGGATATGCCTGCTCAAAATTGGGCAGTAGCGAGTAAGTGATAGCGAAGTCAACCGGATTGGCGCCGTTCACAAAATCATCCCAAGTGTTGTAGGTATAGTAGCTGCTAGCGAAACGTTGGAAGCCGTTTTTCGTGCTTTGTAGGTCAAACTGTCCGCCTAATGTAGCAGTGTGCTTGCCGAAGGTGGCCGAAATAAAGTCTACGGCCGAATAGGTTTCTACGTCGCGCAGGTTACCCAGCGAGAAGGGCTCGTAGCCAAACGACGTGAGAGGAGTGCTGTAAGAGCCGAAACCGCCAGTGGTGGTGTTGCGTGTTGTCGAACCATCCAGAATATCCACGAACGGAAAAGGGGAGCTATTCGAGCTACGTGGTTCGTTTTGGTGCGTGTACGTACCACGCAGGGTATTGAAGAAGCGCGACCCGATGGTCGAGTTCAATTCAATTGCGCCCGAGTAGAAGTTGTAGTTGGTTGCATAGTTCGCATTAGCGAAGGGCAACGCAAACAGGCTGAGTCGCGAGTTGGTGAAGTTAGTTAGGGGGCTGCGCGAGGTGCTCACAAACGAAGGCGTTTTGCTCGTTACCTGGTTGTAGCGTACCGAAAGGTGGTTCTTGCTGTTGATGTTCCAGTCAAGACGGCCCAACACTTGCGTTCTTTCGTTCTGGAAATTATAGCCTTGGTAAGGACCGGCAGCATAGCCATAGGTGCTCTGCAAGTAGTTGCTAACCCCGTTGAGGTAGTCGGCGCTGGGCCGTGCGATGTTGCCGGCCGAGCCGTAAGTAGCGCCGATTGTTGCGCCTGCAGCACCGCCAGTGGAGGCAATATTCTGCTGACCTAGGACGTCTTCGGTGTTACGCTCAGCGTTTACGAAGAAGAACAGTTTATCCTTAACAATAGGACCACCTAGGCGGAAGCCATACTGCTTTACCGAAGTGTTATTGATAGGAGGAAGCTCGTTGCTACCGACCTTCCGGCCGATGTAGTTTTGATTACGGTAGAAACCATATACAGAACCAGTTACCTGATTGGAGCCCGAGCGGGTAACTGCGTTTACGGCGCTACCCACGAAGCCCGACTGACGCACGTCGAAGGGCGAGAGGCTTACCGTCAGGGCCTCGATAGCGTCGAGTGAAACCGGGTAGCCGTTGGCGGGCAGGTTACCACCGATACCGAAGTTGTTGTTGAAGTCCGAGCCGTCAATCGTGATGTTGTTCTGACGGTAGTTACCACCGCCAATAGCACCTTGCGAGGTTGGAGAAGATTGAGGCGTGGTACGCAGAAAGTCGTTGAGGCTACGCGTGATAGTAGGCAATTGCTGCAGCTGCTCGGTGCTGATATTATTCACCGGGCCTGAGCGCTCGGCGTTGAGCGTCGAGCGGGGGTCAACTGCCGTGATAGTTACGGAGCCCAGCTCGGTAGTAGCCTCTAACATCTTCACGTCGAGGCGATAGTCTTGGCCAATTGTTAGCTGAATGTTATTACGGCTAACTTCTTGAAACCCTACAAAGGAGATACGCACAGTGTATGGGCCACCTACACGCATATTCTGAAGGTTAAAACGGCCTTGCGAATTGGTAGGCCCTACATACTGCGTATTAGTGGGCGTATGTATGGCAATAACCGTGGCGCCTGGCAAACCTTCACCCTTTTGGTCGGTGATAATGCCGCTCATGGATGAAGTGGTTGTACCCTGCCCCCAACTCCAATGGGCAGTGAACAGCAACAACATCAGACATGCAAAGTGTCGTAGATGTAGTTTTTTCATAAAATAGGTAAAAAAGTAAAAAGCGCGTATTAGCAATACACTTACAAAGGTACGTGCCGCCCGCAAGCCACTTGCTTCAGCGGGCATTCACAAAAGCAAAAAAAAGTTCTGCCCTTGTAAAAACGCGCTTCCACATGCAAGCTATTTGTCAGATAATCTATTTATTATAGGAAGCGCGAGCCAATGTTACGCCTTTGTTACCTCGGGCATTTAAGCACCATAAAAAGAGAGCCAGCAGAATAAAATCCTGCTGGCTCTCGCGGCGGGGCCGAATTAGGCCACCTGACAAAATTGAATTATTAGTTGAATATATAGCGAATGCCTAGTTGCATTTGCCAACGTGAGACGAGACCATTTACGTCGTCGCGGTAAGTGGTAGAGAGGGGGGTGCCGGCGGCCGTAACCACGCCGGGCGTCGAGCCGCTGCCCCGCGTTACGGTGGGGGCTACTAGGTAGGGGAACGTAAATACGGGCTGGCCCGCAGCGTTGTAGCCCTGGTACGAGAGCAGTGCGGTGCGGTTGGCAAACTGCGCGCGGCCCCAGTCCTTATTAATCAGGTTACCCACATTGAAGATGTCTACCGTCAGCTGCAGGGTGTTGCGGTCTTTGCCGATGTTGGTGAAGATGTCTTGCAGCAGCTTGATGTCAACTTGGTGTTGCCAGGGGTTCTGGGCGCCGTTACGCTGCATGTACTCGCCGCGGTGCTTGCTGAGGTAAGGGTCCTGGCTAATGTAGGCGTCGAGGTCGGCGTATTGCTGCGCGGCGGTGTAGGTGCCGATACGGGCAGCCTGGCCGCCACCCGGCGCGCGGGTATCGTTGATGGCAATATCAATCAGGTTGATATCGCTGGCGCTGCGCGGAATGTACACGAGGTCATTTACCGTTTGGCCGTCGCCGTTCATATCGCCGGCGTAGGTGTAGCTGAAGCGGCTTGAGTTGGTGCTACCGGCAAAGGCCGGAGCGCCTACGTAGAAAGCCGACAGCGTAGTGCCTAGGTGCCCTAGGTACTCGCGGCGGTACGAGAAGGCTGCCACAATGCGGTGCTGCTGCAAATAGCTCGAGTAGCTGAGCGCTTCGCCATTGGGGTCGCCGCTCACGTAGCGGTCGCGCCAGATGTTGGTCGGGGTCGAGCCGCCGTCATTTACCGAGCGCGAGTCGGTGTAGGTGTAGGCCAGGCTAGCAAACAGGCCGTTGCTGAAGCTCTTCTGGAGCTGGCCGGTGAGTGAGTACGCGTAGCCCTTGTTGGTGTTGCGCATCAGGATAGCATCCGTGATGTTGGGGCTGGTAGCGGTGTTGGTGGGGGCAGAAGGCGTACCTAGGAGGCCATAGATGCGGTTGTAGGGCGTGCTCGTTACGAGACCATTAGCATTAGGCGTGCCGCTGAAGTTGTAGAAAATCGGGCGAGTATCGCCGCCCTGCGAGTTGCGCACGGGGTTGGGCAAGTTCACGTTTTCAAACATCAAGGCGTTCATGTCCTTGGTGTACAAGGCTTCTACGGTCGCAATCAGGCCACCGAACAGCTCCTTGTCTACGGCCAGGTTAGAGCGCCACACCTGCGGAAACTGGAAGTTGCGGTCGGTCACGGCCAGGTTGTAGCCGGTAGGCGCCGCAGCGGCCGTAGTGGGGCGGTACTGGTCCACGTTGGGGCTGAAGGGGTAGGCCACCGTGGGGCTAGTGCTCAGGTTGGGGTTGCCGCTGGGCGAGGCATCAATGCTCCCGAAGAGGATGCCGTTGTTGCTGGCCTGGTTAGAAATCAGCACGTAAGGCACGCGGCCCGTGAAGATGCCCGTACCACCGCGCACTTGGGTTTTGCGGTCATCCTTCACATCCCAGTTAAAGCCGATGCGGGGTGAGTACAACACCGTGCGCTTCGGAATCTGACCAGTGTTGAGCTGCAAGCCGTTGCGGAACGTGAGGGCGGCCGATGTGCCACCGGCCTCGGGGCCGCCCACGTAGGGGTTCTGCGGTAGGTTATTCGAAATCACGGGCAAGTCGCCCCGGATGCCGACCGTCACCTTCAGGTTCGGAATCGGCGAATATTCATCCTGCAGGTAGAGGCCGTACTGCTGGGCATTCACGTAGGCAAACGGAATCTGGCCGCTGCCATCGGCTGAGTACTGCAAGCGGTATACCGACGGGTTCTCGCGGCCGGGGCTAGGGTTGCTAGCCGAGTAGGCCGAGTACTGGCCGGTGCTGCGGTCGTAGGCGTAGCCGTTGGCGTTGTAGAAGTCTTCCAGCGAGTTGTAGCGGTACAGGCCGTTGTAGTTGGGCGCGAAGCCGTTCTTGAACTTGTAGAACTCGTTGTAGGTACCTACCGTCACGTTGTGCTTGCCTAGGTAGGCCGTGAAGTTATCGCCCACCTGATACACGTCGGTATCTAGCAGGTTGCCGGCCGTGAAGGGCTCGTAGCCAAACGCCGTGAGGGTGGCCGTGGGGGCCGAGTAGGCCGGGTTAGGATTGGCCGCCGTGGGGAAAGCCGTCAGGCCTACGTTGGTACCGATGTCCACGAGCGGAAACTGCGAGGAGGTGGTGCTGCGGAAGTCGCGGAAGGCCGAGTAGCCGGCTGTGAGGTTATTCGAGAACTTACCGCCACCTAGGGTCGAGTTCAGCTCGGCGATAATCGAATTCAGGTTATTGTTAATCGTGTAATAGGCCGACTGGAAGGGCAGGCCAAACTGGCTCGGGGCCCGCACCCCCACCGCACCGCTGGCGCTGGGCACAATATCGGCATACGACTTGAGGTAGTTGTACTTGATATTGAAGCGGTTGTTGGTGCTGATGTTCCAGTCGAGGCGCGCCGTAATCTTGTCGCTGTTTTGGCGCAGCTGAAAGTCTTGGTACGCACCGGTGGTGTAGCCGTAGCGCTCCTGCAAGAAGCGCGATAGGGCCGTGAGGTCTTGGTTGGTAGCAGCCGAGGTGGTGGGGCTCAGGGCTTCGCCTACATTAGAAGCCCGGAAGTTGCCGGCGGGTGGCGCGTTGCGTAGCTCACGCTCAGCGTTTACAAAGAAGAAAAGCTTATCCTTGATGATAGGCCCACCCACGCGGAAGCCGAAGTTCTTGAGGTTAAAGTCGGGGTATACCGAGGACACGTTGCCGACTTTGCGGCCCACTAGGTCTTGGTTGCGGTAAAAGCCATAGACCGACGCCGATACGCGGTTGCTGCCGCTGCGCGTCACGGCGTTGATGCCCGCGCCGGTGAAGGAGCCCTGGCGCACGTCGAAGGGCGCAATGCTGACCTGAATCTGGTCGATGGCATCAATCGAGATGGGCTGTGCGCCCGCCTGGCCGCCCACCGTGGAGGAAAGGCCAAACGAGTTGTTGAAAATGGCCCCGTCGATGGTGATGTTGTTGAAGCCCGAGTTGCGGCCCCCGAAGCTCTGGCCGCTGGCCTGCGGCGTGAGGCGCGTAAAGTCGTTGAACGAGCGGTTGAGGGTAGGCAGGCGCTCGATGGCTTCGCGCTGCACCGTGGTAGCGGCACCGGTGTGGTCGGCGTTCATGACCACATCGCGGCGGCCGGTTACGGTGAGCTCGGTCAGTTCGGTGGTGGCTTCACCTAGCTTGGCATCGAGGCGAAAGTTTTCGGCCAGCGTAAGGTTGATGCCGGTGCGGGTGTAGTCCTGAAAACCCACGAAGGTGACCTTCACGGTATAAGGACCGCCCACGCGCATGTTCTGGATGTTGAAGCGGCCGTCGGCGTTGGTTGGGGCAGCGTACTGCGTGTTGGTGGGCGTGTGCACGGCTACGACCGTAGCACCGGGCAGCTTCTCACCTTTGCTATCGGTGATGGTGCCACTCATGGCAGCCGTGGTGGCGCCCTGGCCCCAGCCTAGATGGGCCGTGAGGAGGAGCAGCAACAACAACGTTTGCCGTAGGTATAATAACTTCATAGGGGGCTGAAGAAGGGTAAAAAAAGCGGAATAAATAGTACCACAAAGGTACCAGCCCCGCTTACCCCCACGTATTACCCCAATGTTAATAATCTAATGAGCAATCAGTTACCACCCATACACTTCATCATAACTTCATAACCTAGGGCGTACGGCCCGGATGAAGCGGCTGAGATAATAGTCTAGCTCAAAGCTGTTTTCGGTGACGCCCAGCGAAGTCGAGGCATGGATGAATTCGACACCTTCGCCATCAACTACCGTTACCATGCCCACGTGCGTGATGATGGGCGAGCCCGGCGAGGCCCCAAAAAATAAAAAATCGCCGGGCCGTAGCTCGGTCGGCTTCACCGGCTCGCCCCAGGCAGCTTGCTCATTGGACGAGCGCGGAATGTCAATGCCCGCATCGGCAAAGGACAACTGGAGCAGGGCCGAGCAGTCCATGCCCAGGCGGGTGGTGCCGCCGAAGAGGTAGGGCACGCCGTAGTACGCGCGAGCGTTTTCGATGACGCTGGCCAGCGCTCCGGTGGCGTTGCCCATGCGCGCCGGGCGCTTGGTCACACTTTTGGCTACCACCGTGCCGCTGCTGCTGGGCACGCTCGTTTTCACTTTACTCTTGGCCAAAGACGGGCGGCTGGCGGGCCGGCTGCTGGGGCGGGTCGCCACGCGCTCGCCGCGCTTAATGCGCACCATATCGCGGGCCGAGTAGTAGCGGCCGTTGCGCTGATTGAGCTGGCGTTGGCAGCTGGCACTCAGCAGCAACACCATTATACTTAGGAAATAAAGCCCCGTAGTGGCCGGCAAACGCCGCGTGGCTAGGTGGCCTATTATCATCCGCTGTACCTTCGTTACTTCACTGTGCATTAAAGCAAATATACTTTTCGACTCCGACACCAGCGTTTTCTCCCATGACCTTCTCCCCGCTTACTCCTGAGCTTGTAGTTGCCTTTGAGGGCATTGTAGGCCCGGCGCACGTGCTCACCGCCCAGCGCACCGAGGCCTTGCAATACGAAACCTACGGCCGCGACCACACCGAGGACTTCCACTTTGCGCCCGATGTGGTGCTGCGCCCCGGCACCACGGAGGAGGTCAGTCAGATTATGCGCCTCTGCCACGAGCACCGCGTACCCGTAACGGCGCGCGGCGCGGGCACAGGCCTGAGCGGGGGCGCACTACCCATCCACAATGGCGTAGTGCTGAGCATGGAGCGCTTCAACAAAATTCTGCACATCGACGAGCGCAACCTGCAAGTGACTACTGAACCCGGCGTGGTAACCGAGGCGCTGCAAAACGCCGTGAAGGAAGTAGGCTTGTTTTACCCACCCGACCCCGCCAGCAAGGGCTCATGCTTCCTAGGTGGCAACCTAAGCCAGAGCAGCGGCGGACCCAAGGCGGTGAAATACGGCACCACCCGCGACTATGTGCTGAACCTGCAAGTGGTGCTGCCCAACGGCGACATTATCTGGACCGGCGCTAACACCCTCAAATACGCCACCGGCTACAACCTCACGCAGCTCATGGTGGGCTCGGAAGGCACCCTAGGGATAATTACCCGCGTGGTGTTCCGGCTCCTCCCCTACCCCCAGCACAATATTCTGATGCTGGTTCCCTTCCGGCAGGAGGCGCAGGCAGCTGAGGCCGTGTCGGCGGTGTTTCGGGCGGGCGTTATTCCGTCGGGCATGGAGTTTATGGAGCGCGAGGCCATTGCCTGGTCTTCGGACTACCTCAAGATTCCGCTCACGCTGCCCGAGGACATCACGGCGCACTTGCTCATCGAGCTCGATGGACAGGACCTAGACCAGCTCTATAAGGAAGCTGAGCAGGTGTATGGGGTGCTGGAGAAGTACGACGTGGGCGAAATTCTGCTGGCCGACACGGCCGGCCAAAAAGACGACCTCTGGAAGATTCGCCGCAACATCGGCAACTCGGTGCGCTACAACTCGGTGTATAAGGAGGAAGACACCGTGGTGCCCCGCGCCGAGCTGCCTACCCTGCTCAAAGGCGTGAAGGAAATCGGCCAGCGCTACGGCTTCAAGAGCGTGTGCTACGGCCACGCCGGCGACGGCAACTTGCACGTTAACATCATCCGCGGCGAGCTCACCGACGAGCAGTGGAACGTGGGCCTGCGCCAGCCCATCTCCGAGATTTTCCAGCTCTGTGTGAAGCTTGGCGGCACCATCTCGGGCGAGCACGGTATTGGGCTGGTGCAAAAGCCCTTTATGCACATCGCCCTGGCCGAAGCCAATCTCA